>Ga0316628_100000285_pt1 | contig 31456 bp, 31 predicted proteins | sample OWC_Aug_M2_C1_D5_FD_207648 | JGI IMG/M metagenome (GOLD analysis project Ga0316628, IMG submission 207648) | Wetland soil microbial communities from Old Woman Creek delta, Ohio, United States - OWC_Aug_M2_C1_D5_C | ecosystem: Environmental > Terrestrial > Soil > Wetlands | place: USA: Ohio...
GCCAGACGCATGATTGCGCGCCGCACCAGCGCAGACAGATGCCACAGGACCACGCCGATGATGATCAGGCCGGACAGCCGCAGCAGGGTGATGTCCGTCTTGCCGACGTGGAACAGGGGCTCGTTGGAGAATGCGAGGGTGTTTGTCCAGAGGTTGCGCAGAAAGTCCAATTTTTTCCTCCCATGGGGGCTTGCCGGCGCGCTCGCTACCGGTTCTGCCCCTATGTATAATGCACGCCGATTATCACGCATTCAGCCGAATCATTCCACACGATGCAGATTCTCATCAGCAACGACGATGGCTATATCGCCCCCGGCCTGGCCTGCCTGGCGCACGCGCTGGCCGGCATCGCCGAGGTGTTGGTGGTGGCGCCGGAGCGCAACCGCAGCGGCGCGAGCAACTCCCTGACGCTGGATCGTCCCCTCAATCTGCGCCAGGCGCAGAACGGCTTCTACTACGTCAATGGAACGCCCACGGACTGCATCCACCTTGCCGTGACCGGCATGCTGGACACACAGCCGCATATGGTGATCTCCGGCATCAATGCCGGCGCAAACATGGGCGATGACACGATCTATTCCGGCACCGTTGCCGCTGCGACAGAGGGGTTCCTGCTAGGCATTCCCTCCATCGCGGTGTCGATCACCGGCGGCCAGCCGGTGCATTACGAGACTGCGGCGAGGGTTGTGGTTGAGCTGGTGCAACGCTTCGCGAAGAAGACCCATGCGCATCCCTGGCTGCTCAACGTGAATGTGCCCGATGTCCCGTATGAGCAGTTGCAGGGCATGGCGGTGACGCGCCTCGGCAAGCGGCACCGGGCGGAGCCGGTGGTCAAGGCCAGCAACCCGCATGGCGAGACAGTCTATTGGGTGGGCGCCGCCGGCAAGGCGCAGGACGCCGGCGAGGATACCGATTTCCATGCGGTGTTCAACAAACGCGTTTCCGTGACGCCGCTGCAGATGGACCTGACGCAATACAGCCAGCTGGATGCGGTGCGCAGCTGGCTTCGGAGCGAATCGCCATGAATATTCGCTATGCCGGGATCGGGATGACCTCCCAGCGTACGCGCGGGCGCATGATCGAGCGGCTGCGTGGCGAAGGCATCAAGGACGAGGTGGTGCTGGCGGCAATGAATGCCGTGCCGCGCCATATCTTCGTCGACGAAGCACTGGCCAGCCGGGCCTACGATGATGTTGCCTTGCCGCTGGGCTTCGGGCAGACCATTTCGCGCCCCTACATCGTGGCACGCATGATAGAGATCCTGCGCGCGGGCGGTGCGCTCGATCGCGTGCTGGAAGTCGGCAGCGGCTGCGGTTACCAGGCGGCCGTATTGGCGCAGCTGGCGCGGCAGGTTCATTCCGTGGAGCGGGTTCAGCCCCTGCATGAGCGCGCGGTGGGGTGCCTGCGGGAACTGCACGCCGCCAACGTATCGCTTCATTACGGCGATGGCGGGCTGGGCCTGCCGCAGGCCGGACCCTTTGACGGCATCATCATGGCGGCTGCCGCCACGCACGTGCCGCGACCGTTGCTTGAGCAGCTGTCGGTGGGGGGCAGAATGGTGCTGCCTCTGGGTGCTCAGGAGCAGGTGCTGTGCCTGGTGGAGCGCGACGCGCAGGGGTATCGTGAAACGCGTCTCGAGCCGGTAAAATTCGTACCTTTGCTGATGGGAAAAGCATGAGTAGATCATTCTTGGCTGCCATTGCCGTGGCGGCATTCGCCTTGGCTGGATGTGCGGCGCCATCCCAGCGCGGATACCGGGCCCCGATTGTGGATCGCAGCGTGCCTGCGGCCGGAGTGGCGGACAATACGCCAACAAGGCAAAACACGGCGCCGGGAGCCGAGGCCGTGGTGGCCCCAGCGCCCGGCGAGAAGGACTGGCGCCCGCAGGTTTACCGAGTGCAGCCGGGTGATACCTTGTACAGCATCGCCTTCAATTTCGGCTTCGACTATCATGACCTGGCCGAGCTCAACGGCATTCCGAATCCCGCGCTGATCCACGTTGGGCAGGAGATACGCCTGTTCCCGGTCGCCGGCGCTGCCGCCCGAACGGCAGAGGTCAGGCCGAGCCAGCCGGAAATCAAAACCCAGCCGTTGGCGGTTAAGCTGCCTTACTCCCAGCAGGCGGTGGCGCAGATCGAGAACGTGCCTGCGCCAAAGGCGGATGTGAGGCCGATCGAGGCAAAACCGCCCAGGGCCGAGGTGGTGGTCACCGCCGGGGTCGCCCCCGGAGATATACCCGTGCAATGGGAAATGCCCGCGAGCGGCAAGGTCGTCGGCGGGTTTTCGGAAGCCGACAACCGGAAGGGGGTGGACATCGCCGGCAAGCTTGGCCAGCCGATCTATGCCAGCGCCGCGGGGAAGGTGGTATACAGCGGCGGCGGACTGCGCGGTTACGGCAAGCTGATCATCATCAAGCACAACAACACCTATCTCAGCGCCTATGCGCACAACGACAAGCTGCTGGTGAAGGAGGGGCAGATGGTGGCCAAAGGGCAGATGGTGGCCCAAATGGGCAGCACCGATGCGGACCGGGTGATGCTGCATTTCGAGATACGCAAGCTGGGCAAGCCGGTGGATCCGGCGAAATACCTGGTGTTTCCAAAATCGTAACCAATCTCACCACAGCCGACCACAGTCGTGACAGTGCCGGCATGCGCTATGTCTATGCGGTGGTGTCGCGCCGCGCGCACGGTGTCTCGGTCGGCATCAACCTCAACACCAACAACGCCTGCAACTGGCGCTGCATCTACTGCCAAGTGCCGGGGCTCACGCGCGGGGCACCGCCAGCGGTGGACCTGGTGCTGCTGGAGCAGGAACTGCGCGAGTTCCTGCATGAACTGCTGCTCGGCGATTTCATGCAGCGCCGCGTGCCGGACGGGATGCGCCGCATCAACGACATCGCCCTCTCCGGCAACGGTGAGCCAACCGGCGCACAGGGTTTTGCCGATGTCATCGACCTGGTTTGCCGGCTGAAGGAAGAGCTGGACCTGCCGCCCGAGATCAAGCTGGTGCTTATCACCAATGGCAGCCTGCTGCATCGCGAGAACGTGCAGCGCGGCCTGCGCCGCATGGCCGGGCATAATGGCGAGGTATGGTTCAAGCTGGACCGGGCCAGCGCCGCAGGCATGGAGTTTGTCAACGATGTGCGCATAGGGCTGGACCTGGTGCGCCGCAACCTGCGCACGGCGATAGCCTGCTGTCCCAACACCTGGCTGCAGACCTGCTGGTTCGCGGTGGATAACAATCCGCCGAGCCTGCAGGACCAGGACGATTACGTGAACTTTCTCGATGCGCTGCTGAAGGAGGGGGTCAGGCCGCGCGGCGTGCTGCTGTATACGCTGGCGCGCCCGTCACTGCAGCCGGAGGCCCCGCGCCTGGGTGCGCTTAGTGTGGAGCAGCTGGAAACCTTTGCCGCGCGCCTGCGCGCGCTTGGAGTCGAGGTGCAGGTGAGCGGCTAGAGGGTCGCAGCAAATAAGCAAAGGGGGAGGGATGCAGGAAGCACGTGACGCGCGCAGGGCGCGCGCATTGGCAGTGTCGGCGCTGCTGGCTGCGGCGCTTTGGCTTCCGTTCGGCAGCCGTGGCGAGGAAACCGGTCAGGTTGCCGAGAGCCGAAGACAAGTAGTGGAAGACCAGGGGCAGGGCGCCGGAGACAATAAGTCGGCCGCCGGAGCAACAACACCGGAACCGGGCGAAAGCAGGCAACATCCGCGCCTGAACTCCATGCCCTTGCTGGCATCCGATGAACCTACCACGCTCGGCTGGACCAGGGATAGCTACGAGAGGCAGGGTTTCATGGATTTCACGCTGTCCATGCGCTACCCGCTGTTCTACGATGCGCTGAAAGAGGGCTACAGATACAATATGCTGCCATTTTTCTCCTTTACCGGGAGGATGGGGCAGTATTTTGGCCGCCATTCCGCACCGGTCGTGGCCAAGCGTTTCAACCCTAAACTCCTGTTGCGCTTCTACGCATCTTCCATTCCCGAAGGGGAGCACCCGTGGTCGGACGACAACGTGCTCGACTACTATGATATTGGCTATGCCCATGAGTCGGACGGGCAGCATGTGGATTCACCGGCGCTGTTTGCCGCGGCGGTGGCCAGCTATGGTTCGCCGGAAATTGCACAGGATTACATGAGCCGGGGCTGGGACTATCTAGACTACAAGCGCCATCTGCAGATGCACAAATGGGGGCTGGACTCGCTGGATGCGGAGGCGAAGTACTTTTTACACCACGGTCTGCTTCAGGCGACCAGTGAGGAATACAATTATTGGGAGGGGCCGCGCTCGATAATCCACATCAGCCAGGTCGACGGGCTGCGCCTGAAGCTGAACTTCGGCTTTCACCGGGATTGGTTCAAGGGGGCCTCCTTGCTGCTGATTACGGGCTACCGCGACCTGGGCCGGCACGATACCGTCAGGGCGGAGCTGGGATTTACTCCCTTGAGCGATTTCCTCGGGGTGCCCATCGTGCTGTGGGGGCAAACCGGTTATTTGAATAATGTTGCCCAGTACTATCGCCGAGCTTGGGCGGTGGGCATTGCGGCCGCCTTCGAGACGTTCCAGTAAGGGCAAAAGGTGCGATCGCTCTCCCGATAGGCGGGGCGGGAAATTTGCGAGCGAAAGGGAACCAAAATCGTGCGCCCGGGGTCTCATCGCTGCTAGTGCGTAAGCTTGGTGTAAGGCTGGGCCGCGCCCGCTAAGGGGGTGGCCTTGTTTTTAATAACAAATCAATTACCTCTGATGCAACAGACAGACATGAAGGGAACCTCGCTCGCCGAGGGAGGCATGGTACGGGTGTGGGATTTGCCGATCCGCTTGTTTCACTGGACGCTGGTGGCCGGGTTTGCGTCGGCTTACCTCACGGCCGAATACCATTATGGCGACATCCACGCCCTGATCGGCTATGGGCTCTGCATCCTGCTGGCTGTGCGGGTGTACTGGGGCTTCTTCGGCAGCCGGTACTCCCGCTTTAACTCATTTGTTTTTTCGCCGTCCGAAACACTTGCCTACATGCGCTCCATGTTCGGGCGGCATCCGGTTAGACACTATCTTGGCCACAACCCGGCCGGTGCGTTGATGGTGTTCGCCCTCCTTGGGTTGCTGGCCCTGATTTTTGCGACGGGGCTGCTGTCGCTGGCTGTGATCGATTTCGAGGGCCCGCTGGCGGTCCTGGCGACTCGAGTTGGCGATGAAACCAGCTATGCGATCCGGGAGTTTCACGAGGAGCTCAGCAACATTGCGCTGGGGCTCGTCGTGCTGCATTTGATGGGCGTTGTGGGCGGCAGCCTCCAGCATGGGGAAAACCTGGTGCGGGCGATGGTCACCGGCAACAAGCACCAGCCCCGTTCCGGTTTGTAGTTGACGATAATTATTAGACACATAGGAGCAGTGAATGAAAGGCAGTATAAGAACGGTCGGACTTCTTCTCGTCCTGCTGGCGGGAGCCGCACATGCGGAGGATGCCCTGCAGGAAGTCGCGGTGCCGGCAGATGATGCAATGTTCAGCGCGAGGGCTCCTGGCTCCTTTATGCTGGCCAGAAATGATGTAATCCTGGCGCAGGCTGAGACGGGTGCTTCCAACGCCGCGCAGAACGTGGCTTCGGCTACGCCCGGCAGGCCCCAGTTCAAGGAGCCGATATTCTCCCTGAACAAGACCCATGAATACCTCGGTATCGCCACCCTCGTCGCAGCCGGCCTGACCATGTTCTCGGCGCCCGAGGGTTGCGAGACCAATTGCGCGAATTACCAGCCCCCGGTGAACGGTACCCACGCGAAACTCGGGAAAGCCACCCGTGCCCTAGCTCTTTCCGCGGTGGTGACGGGTATCGCCGCCCACTGGGACGACATGCATCCGTTTGAAGACGGCCTGAAGGACCCGGATACGCAGCACTGGCTGCTCGCCGGCGCCGGTGCTCTGGTGCTGGCCAATGCAGTGGGCAAGGCCCCGGCACAATCGCATGCGGGCCAGGCGGAATTGGGTGCGCTGGCCATGTTGGTCGCGGTTAAACTGGTTTGGTAATTGGAGAGATAGAGAATGAACTATAAAGTTGCACTGGTGTTCTGCGGTTCCCTCGCGTTTGCGTCCCTGGCCTTCGCCACTCCGGCGACCGACGCCGAATTCGCGGAGTTTAAGAAGCAGGGGGCGACCAAGTTTTCCGCCGAGCAGGGCAAGCAGAACTGGACCAGGGAGGTGGCGAGCCCGGAAGGCGACAAGCGTTCCTGCACCACCTGCCATGATGCCGACCTGACCAAGCCCGGCAAGCATGCCAAGACCAAGAAGGTGATCGACCCGATGGCGCCCTCCGTCAATCCGGAGCGCTTCACCGACCAGAAGAAGATTGAAAAATGGTTCAAGCGCAATTGTGAATGGACTTGGGGCCGGGAATGCACCGCCCAGGAAAAGGGCGATTTCCTCAAGTTCCTGACAGGCGCGAACTAGGAGACACATGATGACACTGAACAAGACCAAGGTTGCTGCGCTGCTGGGGTTGTCGCTGTTGCTGGGCAGCGCTTCGGCAATGGCGGAAGACGATTTCTGGAGCTGGCTGGGTACATTCAGCCATACCGCCGGCGTGGCGCCGGTAAAGAACAAGCAGTACAACGAAGAATGCGGCTCCTGCCACTTCGCCTACCAACCGGGATTGCTTCCGGCGCAATCGTGGGAGAAGTTGCTGACCCCGGCTGCGTTGCACAACCACTTCGGTGAGGTGGCCGATCTGGACAAGGATACGCTGGATGCCATCCGCGACTATGCACTGGCCAACTCGGCGGACAAGTCCTATTACAAGCTGTCGCGCAAGATCAATACTGCGACCGAAGGCGTGGAAGCGCCGCTGCGCATCACCGACGTGAGCGTCATCAAGCGCAAGCACCACAGCATTCCGGAGAAGATGATCAAGGACAACAAGGACGTGAAATCCCTGAGCTACTGCAATGCCTGTCATACCAAGGCTGAGCAGGGCGTCTTCAAGGAAGATACTGTCTCGATCCCCAACTACCCGGATTACTGACGGTACCGGGAAACAGCGTGATGCAAAAGCCGGGCAAGCCCGGCTTTTTGCTGTCCGGCTGGCTGCGCCCGGACCGGCGCCCTGTCAATACAATTTTATTTCTGTCCAGACGCGCGACAGCACCCGCCTCTGGTTCCGGTCGAGATCATGCAGCATTTCCAGGCGTGCCAGCGTCTTGGCGTCTGGAAAGATCGAAGGGTTGTGCGCGATCTCGGGCTCGATGTACTGCAGCGCGTCCATGTTGGGATTGCCCGATCCGATCAGGTTGGTGAGCTCTGCCGAATTCCGGCCCTCCAGCATGAAATTGATGAACTTCAGCGCCAGGTCCGGCCGCGGACCGCTTTTGTGCAGCACCATGGAGTCCAGCGACAGCACCGCACCTTCCTTGGGGATGCTGGCCGCGATATGGAAGTTGCGCCCGGCCTTCCGCGCATCGAGGTTCGCCTGGAAGATGTCGTTGGAATAGCCGTGCACTAGCCAGATGTTGCCTACGGTCAGTTCCTTGATGTAGCTGGAGGCGTTGAATGCAGCCCAGTACGGCTTGGCGCGAACGATCACGTCGCGAGCCTGCCTCCAGTGCGTTTCGTCGGTGTCGTTTGCCGAATAGCCAAGATATTTCAGCGCCGCCGCCATCAGTTCGCGCGGGGAGTCGAGGACGGTAACGCGGCCCTTCACCTTTTCCAGATACCCGGGGTCGAAGATCACCGCCCAGGTGTCGGTGGGCAGGCCCAGTTGCTGCAGCTCCTCCGCGTTGTAGCCTATCAGGGTCAGCGTGTAGGCATAGGGCACGGAATAGCGGTTGCCCGGATCGAAAGGCGTATTGAGGTAGGCGGGATTGATGTTCTTCAGGTTGGGCAACCGGGATTTGTCCAGCGGGCGCAGGGCGTGCTGGCGGATCAGCGACTCCAATGCATTGCCGGTGGGCACGATAATGTCATAGCCCTTCGCGCCGGCCGCGAGCTTCGCCAGCATCTCCTCGTTGTCGGAGTAATAGTCCTGGTCCACGCGGCAGCCGCACTGCTTCTCGAACCGCGCAACGGTTTCGTCGGATATGTAGTTGTTCCAGTTGTACAGGTGCAGCACATCCTCAGCCCGTGCGTTACAGTTCAGTAATAGCAGAGACAGCAGCAGTGCGCGCATCATGTTCTCCAGTGAAGGGCATTGGGGGCAATCCTGGATGCGGCCATCATGATGGTCAGCGTGAGCAGCAGCAGCAGCGTGGACACCGCATTCACCTCGGGCGTGACGGCGATCTTGATCATGGAATAGATACGCAGGGGCAGGGTGGTGACACCCACGCCGGCGGTGAAGAAGGTGATGACAAAATCGTCCAGAGATAGCGTGAACGCCATCAGCGCCCCCGCAATCACGGCGGGCAGGATCAGCGGCAGCGTGATGTAACGAAAGGTCTTCCAGGGTGAGGCGCCGAGGTCGCGCGCGGCCTCGAACATGTGGTCGTCCAGGCCCCCCAGGCTGGTGCGCACCACGATGGCCACGAACCCGATGGAAAACGTGATGTGGGCGAGGATGACGGAAATCATGCCGAGCGTAAGATTGAGCACTTGGATGAAGAACAGCAGCAGGGAGACACCCAGCAGAATTTCCGGCATCGCCACCGGGGTGATGACCATGAAGGTTAGCACCTTCATGCCATAGCGGTGCATGGCGAGGCCTGCCATCGTCCCCAGCACCGTGGCGGCGAGGCTGGCGGCCGTGGCGATGAGGATGGAATTTCCCGCCGCCGCGAGCATCTCCCGATCGTGCACCAGAACGTCGTACCAGTGCCAGGTAAAGCCGACCCATTCGGCGTTGAGGCGCGAGTCGTTGAAGGAGTAGGCAACGACGATGAGCAGCGGAAGGTACAGGAAGGCATACGCCGCGAGTGCTCCAAGCCACAGGGCAAGCCCCCTGCGTCGGGCGTGCCTACGCATGGTGCCTGCTCCTGCTGCCCAGCTTCGCGGCGAACCACGCGCACGCCAGAACCGAGAGGGTGAGCATGATGGACAGCGTGGAGCCGAACGGCCAATCGCGCGTCACCAGGAACTGCTCCTTGATCAGGTTGCCGATCAGTATGTCTCCGGTGCCGCCGAGCAGTTCCGGGATGGCGAACATGCCGAGCACCGGGATGAACACAAGCGCCGATCCGGAAAAGACTCCGGGCAGGGATAGCGGAAAGGTCACCCGCCAGAAGCGCTGCCACGCACTCGCCCCCAGGTCCTGCGCCGCGTCGAGCAGGGCCGGATCGTGCTTTTCCAGGTTGGTGTAGAGCGGCAGTACCATGAACGGCAGGTGCACGTACACCAGGGCGACCAGCACCGCGAAGGGTGAGAACAGCAAATGCACCGGCGCCAGGCCCAGCAGCTGCAAAATGCCGCTGAGAGTCCGGCTCAAGGCCGCCTGGGGCCCGAGCAGGATCATCCAGGCATAGATGCGGACCAGGAAGCTGCTGGCGAACGGCAGTACCACGAGCAGGACCATGAGATCGCGTTTCTTCTTTTCGCTGCGCGCGATCAGCAGCGCCAGAGGGTACGCGAGGGTCAGACAGATCAGCGTGGTGGCGAGTGCAACCAGGAACGACTTGATGAAGATCTCGGTGTAGATGAAGTCGCTGAAAAAGAATCCGTAAGTTTCCAGCGCGAGCCCATGCAGTACCTTGGGGTCTGAAGAATACAGCGGGGCGAGGCCGCCGAATTCGCCCGGGTAACGGAACGACGCAAGCACCATGATGAGGCCGGGTGCCGCGAAGAAAACCAGCAGGAACAGGAGAGGCGGGCCGCTTACCACCCATTTCTGGACCGTTGCTTCCGCCGCCAGCCTTTTCGCGCGCCTCGCGGTACGCAGGTAGATGAAGGCCTTCCTACTCATGGAGAAATACTCCCGCATCGTGGCGCCATCCCACTCGCACAGTGTCCCCCACCTCAAAGAACTCGGCGCGCCCAGGCGCGGAATTGGGCAGCAGCGCCTCGATCATGGGGCCGTCAACGAGGTGCACCTTGTACACCGTTACATCGCCGCTATACAGCAAATTGCGTACCTCACCGGGAAAATGGTTCTTGAGTTCGGCGACTTCGCTGTTTAGGCCGATCCGCACCTGCTCCGGGCGTATGGCGAAAGCTCCCCTGGTCCCGGGTGCCGCGTTCGCCGCCGGAGGGGCGGTAATTTCACCGACGCCGGGAATCATGAGCCGTGTGTGGCCGTGGGCTGCCTCCATCACCTCGGCATCGAACATGTTGATGTGACCGATGAAATCCGCAACGAAGCGGCTCTTGGGGAAACCGTACAGCCGGGCGGGCTCGTCCACCTGCTCCACGCGGCCCTGGCGCATCACCGCGATACGGTGCGACAGCGCCAGCGCCTCGTCCTGCGCATGGGTCACAAACACGAAGGTGACGCCTACCTCGCGCTGGAGGTTGATCAGCTCGATTTGCATCTCCTCGCGCAGCTTGGCGTCCAGTGCGGCCAGCGGCTCATCCAGCAGCAGCAGCTGGGGACGGCTGACCAGGGCGCGCCCCAGCGCCACCCGCTGCTGCTGGCCGCCGGAGAGTTCGTGGGGGTAGAAGTCCTCCTTGTCGGCGAGCCGCATTTGCTGCAGCGTCTCGTCGGTCAGCCGGTGAATCTCGTTCTGCGGGCGGCGTGCCATCTTGAGCGGGAAGGCGATATTTTGCGCCACCGTCATGTGCGGAAACAGCGCATAGCTCTGAAATACGGTATGTACCGGCCGCCGTTCCGGCGGTGCATCGGTGAGGTCCTTGCCGCCGATGAAGATCCGTCCGGCGTCGGGCAGGTCGAACCCGGCGATCATGCGAAGGACAGTGGTCTTGCCGCAGCCGGAGGGGCCGAGCAGGGTAAAGAATTCCCCGGATTCAATGCTCAGGCTGACGTTGTCGACGGCGACGAGATCACCGAAACGGCGGGTGACATTCCTGAGTTCAAGCAGAGCCATGCAAGCCCTCCCCAAAACCATAGGACATGGCCGCATTCTATACCCAAGCGGCAAGCCCTGCCTGGACAGTTGGACGGCGCCAGAGGGTTCCGGTCGGCGCCACCCTTGCCATTTGTCTTCCTGAGAGTAGAATCAGGTACTGCCCTTGGGGCGGTATCCTGGAGTTCTATGAGACCATGCCGGACTTTGCTGAACTGTTTGCCCCAGTGTTTTTTGGCTGTGTCGGCTTTGGGGCATTCGTTTATGGCAAGAAAACGGCAAGGTGGAAACCTTTGGTCATCGGCGTAACGCTGATGGTATATCCCTATTTCATCGCGAACGCGCTGCTGCTGTATTCAGTGGGAACCGCGCTGTGCATTTCGTTGTTCGTCTTTAGCGATTGACCGGAGACTGTAATGAAGAAGTTATTCAGTGGCATCCTGCTGGGAACCCTGCTGCTGGCAGGGTGTGGACCCAGCAATGACCAGAAGCCGGTGATGGAAAAGGAGCGGCAAACGCTGGAAAAGGCCAAAAAAATAGACGCGCTGCAGCAGGAGGCGCAGAAACAGCAGCAGGAAGCGGATAAGCAGGCACAGTGATCCTGGAACCTAGACCAGAGTGATCGGCTGATAGCTGACTTCCACTATCTCCAGTTCCTCCCGCCCGCCGGGAACCTGCAGCACCACCACATCGTCCTTGCGCGCCTTCAGCAAAGCGCGCGCCAGGGGTGAGACCCAGCTGATCAGTCCGCGCGCCGGGTTTGCCTCGTCCACGCCGACGATGCTATACGTTTTTTCCTCGCCGTCGGCCCCGCACACGGTCACGGTCGCGCTGAAGAACACCTGCTCGCAAGTGCCGCGTTGCGCAGGGTCGACCACCTCGGCATGGTCCAGCCGCTTGGAGAGAAAGCGGATGCGCCGGTCTATCTCCCGCAGCCGCTTCTTGCCGTAAATATAATCGCCATTTTCGGAGCGGTCGCCGTTGGAGGCGGCCCACGCCACGGTTTGCACCAGTGCGGGGCGCTCGACCTTCCACAGGTGCTCCAGTTCGTCGCGCAGGCGCTGGTATCCGGCCGGTGTGATGTAGTTCTTCGTACCCGCCGGCAACCGGGCGGCGGGTTCCAGTTCGTCTTCGTCGCTCTCGTCGGATTCCTTGGTGAATGCCTTGCTCATGGATCGTTTCTGCGTTTCCGTGAAATTGCGCATTATAAGACAGCGCCCGGGGCCTTTGGTTGCAGCCATGGTATGATCGCGCCATGAAAGCCCAACCCGACGCGCTGCACCGATTCCTGTTCGAAAACGCCGCCATACGCGGAGAATGCGTCCACCTCGACCATTCCTGGCGAACCGTCCTGGAGCATCACGATTATCCGCCGCTGTTACGCCAACTGATGGGCGAGCTGACTGCGGCAGCCGTGCTGCTTGCCGCCACGCTCAAGCTGGAAGGCTCGCTCATCCTGCAGATACAGGGCAAGGGAATGATCAAGCTGCTGGTGGTGGAATGCACCGGCGACCTGCAATTGCGCGCCACCGCAAAATGGGAAGGTGAGTTGGAAGGTACGCTGCGCGATCTGGTGGGCGAGGGACGCTTCGTGATCACGCTGGATCCGAAAACCGGGGCGCAGGCCTACCAGGGCATCGTCGCCCTTGAAGGGGTAAGCGTCGCGGAAATTCTGCAGCACTACATGTCGCGCTCGGAGCAGCTGGAGACGCGGTTATGGCTGGCGGCAGATGAGCATGGCGCGGCGGGTATGTTGCTGCAAAAGCTGCCCGAACAGGAATCGCAGGATGCCGATGCCTGGAAACGCGTCACCAAGCTCGCCGAGACGTTGCGCGGCGAGGAATTGCTGCAGCTTCCTACGGCGGAACTGCTGCGCCGCTTGTATCATGAAGAGGACGTGCGGCTGTTCGAGGCGCAGCCGGTAACGTTTCACTGCGGCTGCTCGCGGGAGAAAGTCGCCGCGATGCTGAAAATGCTCGGCCGCGAGGAAATTGAAGGCATCCTGCTGGAACAGGGCAGCGTCGAAATCCACTGCGAATTCTGCAATCATCGTTATGTCTTCGACCCGGTGGATGCCGCCATGGTGTTCACCGACCCGGTTTCTCCCGCCGTGAGCCAGACCCGGCACTGAGCAGCGCATGCCAGGGCGGGCCTGCCCTTGGTCAGGACCGCCGTCCGCGATGTGGAAGAACGCTGACTGCGCCATGAGCCCGGCAAGCATGCGCGCAAGAATGCGCTCACGTGGCACGCCGCAGCATGTCCAGCGCGACGGCCTCGGCCACTTCGATGCCGTCCACCGCGGCGGACAGGATGCCACCGGCGTAGCCGGCGCCCTCGCCCGCCGGGTACAGGCCGCGGGTGTTGAGGCTTTGGTACGTCTCATTGCGCTTGATGCTGACCGGGGAGGACGTGCGCGTCTCCACGCCGGTGAGCACGGCGTCCTTCATCGAAAACCCCTTGATCTGTTTTTCGAACGCCGGCAGCGCCTCGCGGATGGCGGCGATGGCGTAGTCCGGCAGGGCCGTGGAGAGGTCGGTGAGGTGCACGCCGGGGGTGTAGGAGGGATGCACCTCGCCCAGGGCGGTGGACGGGCGCCCGGCCAGGAAATCGCCGACCAGTTGTGCCGGCGCGCAATAGTTCCTGCCGCCCAGTTCGAATGCACGCGCTTCCCACTTGCGCTGGAACTCGACGCCGGCAAGCACGTCCCCTGAGTAATCCTGGGGCGTGATACCGACCACGATCCCGCTGTTGGCGTTGCGTTCGTTGCGCGAATACTGGCTCATGCCGTTGGTCACCACGCGGCCTTCCTCGGAGGTGGCGGCCACCACCGTGCCGCCGGGGCACATGCAGAAACTGTACACCGAGCGGCCGTTGCCGGCGTGGTGCACCAGCCTGTAATCCGCTGCGCCCAACTGCGGGTTGCCCGCGTTGGGCCCCAGGCGCGCGCGGTCGATCAGCGATTGCGGATGCTCGATGCGGAAGCCGATGGAAAAGGGCTTGGCTTCCATGTACACGCCGCGCCGGTGCAGCATCTCGAAGGTGTCGCGCGCGCTGTGGCCCACGGCGAGCACCAGGTGGCGGCTGGAGATGCGCTCGCCGCTCGCCAGCAATACGCCGGTGACCTGGCCCTCCTCGATCTCGATGTCCGCCACGCGGCTCTGGAAGCGTATCTCGCCGCCCAGAGACTCGATGGTGCGGCGCATCTCCTCCACCATGCCCACCAGGCGGAAGGTGCCGATGTGCGGCTTGCTCACGTACAGGATCTCGGGGGGCGCGCCCGCCTTCACGAACTCGGTGAGCACCTTGCGTCCGTAGAACTTCGGGTCCTTGATCTGGCTATGCAGCTTGCCGTCGGAAAAGGTTCCCGCGCCCCCCTCGCCGAACTGTACGTTGGATTCCGGATCGAGCCTGCCCTGCCGCCACAGGCCCCAGGTGTCCTTTGTTCTTTCGCGCACCGCCTTGCCGCGTTCCAGAATGATGGGGCGGAACCCCATCTGCGCCAGCAGCAGTCCCGCGAAAATGCCGCACGGCCCCATACCGATTACCACCGGGCGCTCGTTGAGGTTTTCCGGAGCCTGCGCCACGAAGCGGTAGCTCATGTCGGGCGCGAGGGAGACATGCTTGTCTCCCTGCAGGCGCTCGACCAGCGCCCGCTCATTTTTCACCTCCGCATCCAGGGTGTAGATGAACAAAATGCGCGCAGGCCTGCGCGCATCGTAGCCCCGGCGGAAGAGGGTGTACCGGATCAGTTCCTCCGGGGCGATCCCCAGGCGCTGCCGTATCGCAGCCTTCAGGTCGTCTTCGGAGTGGTCGAGCGGAAGTTTGATTTCGGTGAGTCGCAGCATGGGCGGTATTTTAACCGCAGTCCACACCCTCGCCCTATCTTTCGGCTTGCCCCAGCAGTCTGCGCACCTGTTCCTGCTCTTCGGCCGTGAGCGCGCGATAGCCGCGGGGATAGGGCCAACCGTAGCCCCAGCGAAAACGGGTGGGCCAATAGGGCGAGCCGCCAACGCGGACCCCCGCCAGCATCAAGTTGGCGATGGCCGGTTCGCCGACGGATTGCACGCAGGCACGCAACTCCATGTCCGCCTTCAGGCGTTCCCCGTAAGTACCGCCCATCCAGTACTTTTTGTCGTGGGCGATGCAGCACTGAAGCCATAACTCCCTGTGTCGCGGCGTGCCATCGGGAAAATCGCTGCAACCGTCAGTGGTGAAAGGCGCCAGGTGGTCCTCCGCCCGCCCTGGAGCGCCAGCCAGCAGGCAAAGCAGCCCCACGATCCCCATTGTACTGCGCATTGACTCTCCCCTCGTTTCGCGGGCCGGCCGCGCGCTTCGTGCGCAATCTTAAGGCATTCCCCGCCGGCGCGGGGCAAATCCGCGCTGATGCAAACCGGCAGCAATCGGACTATCATATGCCCAAGGACGCAGGCCGCCGCCGAGGCCACGCGCGGTCGCGCTACGAGTCCCGTCGCCACGAATGTACGCAAGCGAAGGAGAGAGATCATGAGCTCTACCGCCTTGCATTACCTGCCGGAGATCGAGGAGCGTGCCCTCCGGGAATTGCTCGAATCGTGGCGGGCGGAATTCCCGCAGATGGGCGTGCTGGCGCTGCTGCCGGAGGCGGAGATGGAAGCTGTGGCGCGCGTCCAGGGGGTATGCTCGCGCCTCGATGTTCCGCTGGCGGGCGCGCTGTTTCCGGCGCTGGTCGAGGGCAACGCCTTCCGAGTCCGGGGGGCATGGCTGCTGCGCTTCGACGTGATGCCGTACATGGCTCTCTACCCCGACCTTCCCGAGGGGCCGGAGCAGGTGGAGGCTGCGGTGGATGCGATCGCCGGCGACGTGGCCTCACACCTCGGCGCGGAGCGCGAGCTGACCCTGTTCATGCTGTTCGACGCCATGGTGCCCAACATTGCCACGCTGCTCGATGAGCTGTATCTGCGCCTTGCCAACCGCGTGCACTACATGGGAGCCAATGCGGGCAGCGAAGCGTTCAAGCCCATGCCCTGCCTGTTTGACACCACGCGCATGATCGAGCACGGGATGCTGGCCCTGTTGCTGCCCTCCCACCCCGGAGCGGTGCTGGAGCACTGTTATACGGCCCCGGCGCAGACGCTTACCGCCACTTCCACGGCAGGCAACCGCATCCTGCAGATAGATTGGCGGCCCGCTTTCGAGGTCTACCGCGAAATGGCGCGCGCCCACTACGGCGTGGAAATAAGCCGCGACAACTTTTATCAGTACGCCGTGCATTTCCCGTTTGGCATCGTTCGCGCAAACGGTGCGACCCTGGTGCGTATTCCGGTGGTGCTGGAGGAAGATGGCTCGCTGTTTTGCGTCGGCGAAGTGCCTCCCAATTCCCTGCTCACGCTGCTGAACGCGCCGGCAGTCGATTCGGAGCGTACCGTAGACATGTTGGTACAGGGCCTGTCGGCCCTGTCGGCGGCGCCCGCCGGCCAGGAGCTGCTGCTGTTCTATTGCGCGGGGCGCCGGCTGCATTTGGGTCTGGAGGCAGCCGAGAGCGAACTGCGCCTGTTCGCCGCGCGCTCGCAGGCGGCGCAGATCGCCGGGGCGCTGTCGCTCGGGGAGATCGGCGGCGCCACGCAGTGGGACTATCCGCTGTTCCATAACGCCACCTTGGTGGCAAGCCCATGGGGAAAGCGCTTACCATGAGCCGCGAACAGGAGATACTGACCATACTTTACGAGATGGCCATGGTCGTTGGCGGCGAGGTGAGCGTGAAGCCGCTGCTCACCAAAACCTTGCAGCGGCTGCTGTATTTCACCTCCTTTCCGGCAGGCCTGGTGTTTCTCGATCCGCCGGTCGCCGCCGCGGGTGCCGAAACTGTGGAGGCCAGGCTCGATGCCGCAGTAGGCGACTTCGACCTGGGCCAGCGCGTGGGGCGGATGCTGACCCTGCCCTCGGCCCTGCTCAGCGGCGAGGCGCACCTGCGTGAGGATGCGGCGCTGCTCAAGGTGCTGTCCGGCGACGTCAAACCCTATACCGCCTTCTTGCGCCTGCCGATAGACGGGCGCGGCATCATCCTGCTGCTTGCGCCCAAGGCGCCGCAGACCGACTTGCCGCTGACGCGCATCTTCGAGCCGGTGATGGAAAACCTGGCCAAGGCCATCATGCTGTGCCGCGATCACGAAGCGTATACCTCGGGGCTGATCAGCCAGCGCGACGTGGCGTGGGCGGGCCTGCGCAAGGTCAACCGGGCCTTGCGGACCTTGAGCGCGGGCAACGAGGCCGTGGTTCGGGTTCAGACCGAGCCGGAACTGCTGAACGAAATGTGCCGCACGCTCACCGAGATCGGCGGCTACCGCATGGCCTGGGTGTGCTATGCCGTCAACGATGAGCGGCGCTCGGTGCGGATCATGGCGCAGCGCGGTTTCGATGATGGCTATCTGGAGGGCGTACAGTTTTCGTGGGCGGACAACGAACTGGGGCAGGGGCCGACCGGGACGGCCATTCGCACCGGTGAGATGCAGATCGTGCGCGACGTGAAAGCCGAGGCGCGCTTCGCGCCGTGGCGCGAGGGGGCGGTCAAGCGCGGCTACAATTCCGTGCTGGCGCTGCCGCTCAAGGATGGTGCGGGCGTGACCTATGGGGCCCTCACTATCGACGCCAGCGATGTGGAGGCGTTCGACGAAGAGGAGATCCGGCTGATGGATGACCTGGTTCGCGATTTCTCCTATGGCATCGGCAGCCTGCGCGACAGGGAAGAGCGCCGCCGCAGCGAGGAAGAGCTGCGCCAGGGGCTGGAGGATGCGATTCAGGCGATCGCGTCGACCGTTGAAATGCGCGATCCCTACACGGCGGGCCATCAGCGGCGTGTCGGCGATCTTGCCGCAGCCGTTGCGACGGAAATGGGGCTCAGCGCGGAACGCATCCATGGCATCCGCCTTGCGGGCACTGTCCACGACGTCGGCAAGATCGGCGTTCCCGCCGACATACTGAGCAAACCTGGGCACCTGCTCGACATAGAGTACGGCCTGATCAAGCTGCATCCGAAAATCGGCTACGACATTCTCAAGGACGTGAAATTTCCCTGGCCCATCGCCCAGATCGTGCTGCAGCACCACGAGCGGTACGATGGTTCGGGCTATCCCGTCGGGTTGAAAGGGGAGCAGATATTGCTCGAGACGCGCATTCTCACCGTGGCCGACGTGATCGAGGCCATATTCTCGTTCCGTCCCTACCGACCCGGCCTGGGGATGGACAAGGCGGTGGAGGAGATCCGCTCGCACCGGGGCACGCTGTATGACCCGGATGTGGTAGATGCCTGCATGCGCGTGTTGCAGCAGAATCAGTTTGTTTTTGAACAGACCACCTTCGGCGGCCTGCCTGCGGGAGCGCGGAGTTGAGCTGCGGGCCGCCGCCCGTTATCATCCCCGGTTTCGCCTCCCTGCGCCGGCATGAGCGTTGCCTGCGGGATCGGAGAGGGCGCGACCGGGAATCTCATGGCAAAGGCAAAATCAGTCTATATCTGCACCGAATGCGGCGGACAGGCCGCGAAATGGCAGGGGCAGTGCCCGCACTGCGGCGAATGGAACACTCTGGTGGAAGGCGTGGCCGAGGCGCTGCCTGCGGGCAAGAACCGGTTCAGCGCACTGGCGGCTTCGGGCCGCTTGCAGCAGTTGGCCGAGGTGGAAGCCGCCGAGGTAATGCGCACGCCCACCGGCATCGCGGAGTTCGACCGCGTGCTGGGCGGCGGGCTGGTGGAAGGCGGCGTGGTTCTGATTGGCGGCGATCCCGGCATCGGCAAATCCACCTTGCTGCTGCAGACTCTGGCGCATCTGGCACCCGGGAAGAAGGTTCTGTATGTCAGCGGCGAGGAATCCGCGCAGCAGATAGCGCTGCGCGCCCGGCGTCTGGCGCTGGATGCGCGCGAGGTGCACCTGCTGCCCGAAATTCAGCTGGAAAAGATTCAAGCGACCATCGCCAACGAAAAGCCGCAGGTCGCGGTGATCGACTCGATCCAGACCGTCTATTCCGAGCAGTTGACGAGCGCGCCCGGCTCCGTGGCCCAGGTGCGCGAGTGCGCCGCGCAACTCACCCGCGTCGCCAAGAGCGCGGGCATCACCATGATCCTGGTCGGCCATGTCACCAAGGAAGGCGCGCTCGCCGGCCCGAGGGTGCTGGAGCATATTGTGGATACCGTGCTGTATTTCGAGGGCGATACGCATTCCAGTTTCCGCCTGATCCGCGCATTCAAGAACCGCTTCGGCGCCGTGAACGAACTCGGCGTGTTCGCCATGACCGAGAAGGGTCTGCGCGAAGTGAGCAACCCCTCGGCACTGTTCCTGTCGCAGCACGGCGCGCAAGTGGCGGGCTCCTGCGTGATGGTCACGCAGGAAGGTACGCGCCCGCTGCTGGTGGAAATCCAGGCGCTGCTCGACGAGGCGCATTCGCCCAGCCCACGCCGCCTGTCTCTTGGCCTGGAGCAGAACCGGCTTGCCATGCTGCTCGCCGTGCTGCACCGCCATGCCGGCGTTGCCTGCTTCGACCAGGACGTGTTCATCAATGCCGTGGGCGGCGTGAAGATCACCGAGCCCGGCGCCGACCTCGCCGTCCTGCTCGCCATCGTCTCCAGCCTGCGCAACCGCCCGTTGGCGGAGAAGATGGTGGTATTCGGCGAAGTGGGCCTCGCCGGCGAAGTGCGGCCGGTGCAGCGCGGACAGGAGCGTCTGAAGGAAGCCGCCAAGCTCGGCTTTACTCATGCCATCATCCCCAAGGCCAATGCGCCCAGGCAGAAGATTGCGGGCATGGAGATCATTGCGGTGGAGCGGGTGGAGGAGGCGGTGGAGCGGGCGAGGTAGCCCTGATCCGGCCTGGCCTATTTCAATCCCAGTGCCCGCTCCCAGCTGCGCAGCGGCACGCAGGTTTCAAGCCGTACGATGGCGCGCTCGATGAGCGCCGGGTGCAGCTGGTGGCCGACGGACGAGGCTATATCCATCGTGACGTCGCCGCGCAGGCTGGATAGCCGCTCGTAGGCGGCTTGGGCGTGCGCCATGGAAACGACACTGTCATCCTTTCCGTGGAACAGATGTATCGTCGTCAGTTCAGGCGCCCTGTCCGGCAACCGGGCGTAGCGCCCGGAAAATGCCAGCACCCGGCCGACGCGGCCGTCGTGCGCCGAGCTGTATTCCAGCGCCAGGGTCGCGCCTTGGGAGAACCCCAGCAGCGCGGTATCGGGCGGCAGCACGTTCAGCCTGTCCTGGGCGCCCCTCACCCGCGCATGAAGCGGCACCATGGCTTCGGCTACCCGTGCGGGCAGGTTCTCTTCGGTGACGCCTGCGGCGGAATACCACTGGCGGCGATGGTCGCTGCCGGGAAAGGCCTGCGTGCCATCCGGCAGCAGAAATGCGGCATCGGGATAATGGTCCTGCAGGCGTTTGGCCAGCGGCAGCAAGTCAGAAGGGCTGGAGCCCTCCCCGTGCAGCAGGATATAGAGCTGCTTCGGCGGTCTGGAATGCGGCAGCCATTCGATCCCGTGATAAGAGTCATCCATCATGTCCATTTCCTGCGTGCGTAGCCGCCCAACACCGCCCTGAACAGCGCTCCCGCAGCCCTGGCTGTCAGCTGCTCGCGGTCGCGGTGGGGGTTGTATTCGACGATTTCCAGCGCCAGCAGGCCATTTTCGTTGCGCAACTGGCGCAATGCCTGTTCCAGTTCGTGGCAGGACAAGCCGCCGGGCACCGGGCTGCCGACACCAGGCTCTTCCGCGGGGTCGAGCACGTCGAGGTCTATGCTCACGCCAAAGCCTGCCGTGCCGCGGCCGGCGATGGCGATAGCCTCGGCAAGCACTGCGCTCACGCCGCGCTCACGCGTTTCATCCATGCCGATCACGCGCACGCCCAGTTTCTTCAGGAGCGCAGCCTCGCCTTGCTCATAGCTTCGCACGCCCAGCAGACATACATGCTCCGGGAGAAGCTTGGGTTCGGGCATGGCGATGGATGTCAGCGACGGCTCGCCATAGCCGAGCAGGCAGGCCAGCGGCATGCCGTGTACCGCCCGGCTGGGGGTGGTGGCGAAGGTGTGGCTGTCCAGGTGGGCGTCTATCCAGATCAGGCCCAGCGCGCCGCGCGCGGCGAGCCAGTGGCGCACGCCGCTCCACGCGCCGATGGCGCACGAATGGTCGCCGCCGACGATGAGGGGGAACTGGCCCGCGTCGAGCGTTGCCTGGACGCGGTTGGCGAGCCGGGTGTCGAGCTCCGCGATTGCCTCGACCGGCGGGGCGAGGCGGGCATCCGGGCGCAGCGGGTCGTCCCATGTCACGGAGGTTGCGCGGCTCCGGAACGAGTGCAGCTCGCGCAGCACCTGCGGTCCATCCGCGCAGCCCGGATCGGGCGCGCCCAGGCCGCTGGCGACGCCGATGACTGCCACGGTGCGCGGGTGAGGGTCGTTCATGCGAAACTCGGTTCAGGCGGAATCATGCGCATGGGCAGGCATATTGATGGACACCAAAGAGGGTGCGCCGGCATGCATGGAATCATGCAGGATGCCCCATTCTATACCCTGCGCGCCGGTGAAGGTGGAACGGGCGGAGCCTTGCGGCATGCAGTCCATTCATGCGCGTCGCGACGCAGGGCGGCGGATGCGCTAACATTGTGATTGTCAGGGGCGCGCGCAGGGGTTAAAGTTCACCCCAGAACAACGCATAAACTAGGAGAACGCTGATGGGGATGGAATTGCTGATGGCGTTGGCAGTGCTCGCCGCAATTCTGCTACTGGCTTTTTTCCGTGCCTCCCTCTGGAGCTGGCTGCTGGCCTTGGTGGTGCTGGTACCAGCCGTATGCATCGTATACAGCATCTCCGAGGACGTCTCGGAGGTTATTTTCGGCCTGGCGACAGCCATCGTGGTGGTGACGGGCGTGCCGTTCCTGCGCCGCAGGCTGGTGAGCCTTCCCGTGCTGATCGTTTTCCGCAAGATCCTGCCGCAGGTGTCTGCCACCGAGCAGGAAGCGCTGGATGCAGGCACCGTGTGGTGGGATGGCGATCTGTTCAGCGGCACCCCGGACTGGTACAAGCTGATCCACCTCCCCAAGCCGGAGCTCACGGAGGACGAAGAGTACTTCCTCGAACACGAAGTGGAGCAACTGTGCGCCATGGTGGACGACTGGGAAGTCACTCACGTGCGGCAAGACCTATCGCCCGAAGCATGGCAGTTCCTGAAGGACAAGGGGTTCTTCGGCATGATCATTCCCAGGGAGTACGGCGGGCTGGGGTTTTCGGCGCTGGCCCACTCCGCAGTGGTGACCAAGCTCGCCTCGCGTTCCTCGACGCTTGCCGTGACTGCGATGGTGCCCAACTCGCTGGGGCCCGCCGAGCTGCTGCTGCACTATGGCACCCAGCAGCAGAAAGACCACTACCTCCCGCGCCTGGCGAAGGGGCTGGAGATTCCCTGTTTCGCGCTGACCGGTCCTTTTGCCGGGTCGGACGCCGGGGCGATCCCCGACTACGGGATCGTGTGCCATGGCGACTACAAGGGTCGGCGCATGCTCGGCATCCGCCTCAGCTGGGAGAAGCGCTACATCACGCTGGGTCCGGTGGCGACGCTGCTGGGGCTCGCCTTCAAGCTGTATGACCCGGACCGCCTGGCGGGCGGGGAGACCGACCGCGGCGTCACCTTGGCGCTGATTCCCACCGATACGCCGGGCGTGAAGATCGGGCGCCGCCATTTCCCCCTCAATTCGGCCTTCATGAACGGGCCGACGCAAGGGCATGACGTGTTCATTCCCATGGATTTCATCATCGGCGGCGTCGCGCGCATCGGCGAGGGCTGGCGCATGCTGATGGAGTGCCTTTCGGCCGGGCGCGGTATTTCCCTGCCGTCCAGCGCCACCGGGGCATGCAAACTGGCCGCGCGCGCGAGCGGAGCCTACGCCCGCGTGCGCAAGCAGTTCAAGCTGCCCATCGGCCGCTTCGAAGGCGTGGAGGAGCCGCTGGCGCGCATCGGCGGCCATCTCTACATGATGGATGCCGCACGCCTGCTGACCACGATGGGCATCGACATCGGCGAGAAGCCCTCCGTGATCTCGGCCATCGTGAAATATCACTGCACCGAGCGCGGGCGCATCGTGGCCAACGACGCGATGGATGTGCACGGCGGCAAGGGCATCTGCCTCGGCCCCAGCAACTACCTGGGCCGCGGCTACCAGCAGGTGCCCATAGGCATCACCGTGGAGGGGGCGAACATCCTCACCCGCAGCATGATCATCTTCGGCCAGGGCGCGATCCGTTCCCATCCATACGTGCTGAAGGAGATCCAGGCCGCGCATGACACGGTCGACAAGCGGCGTGCGCTGCGCAGTTTCGACGAGGCATTCTTTGCGCACATCGGCTTCACCGTCAGCAACGCCGTGCGCGCGCTGGCCTTCGGCCTGTCCAATGCGCGCGGCATTCCCGTCCCGCCGGTGATCAACGAGCGTTATTACCAGAAGCTCACGCGCTATGCCACGGCCTTTGCGCTGATGGCCGACGCGTCCATGCTGGTGCTGGGGGGCAGCCTCAAGCGGCGCGAAAAGATTTCCGCGCGCCTGGGGGATATACTGAGCCAGCTCTACTTGTGCTCGGCGACGCTCAAGCGCTTCGAGGACGACGGGCGCCCCGAGGCCGACCTGCCGCTGTTCCATTGGGCCATGCAGGATGCGCTGGTCCGCATCGAACAGGCCTTTGACGGTGTGCTGCGCAACTTTCCCAACCGCATCGCGGCCTGGATGCTGCGCGTACTGGTTTTCCCGCGCGGAATGAAGGCGCTGCCTCCGTCCGACAAGCTGGGGCATCAGATCGCCACCCTGATGATGCAGCCCGGCGAGACGCGCGACCGGCTGACTTCGGGCATGTTCCTGCCGCAGAGCAAGGACGATCCGGTGGCAGCCCTGGAAACCGCATTGCATAGCACGCTGGAGTGCGAGCCGCTGCAGGCCAAGGTGGAAGAGGCGCGCAAGGCGCACGGCGTGGCCAAGGTCCGCGGCATGGATGAACTGGAGCGCATCGCCGACGCACGCAGCAAGGGCGTGCTCAGGCCGGAAGAGGCGTTGCTGCTGGAGCGCGACTACGAGTTCCGGCGCAAGGTGATCATGGTGGACGATTTTGCGCCCGAAGAATTGCCCGCCGGAGCGCGGCGTCCCAAGGCTGTTCCGGGCGGACACGGCGAGGTGCGGAAGGCAGATGCCCAGCCTGCGCGGTAAATCCGTCTTCATCACCGGCGCAAGCCGCGGCATCGGGCGCGAAATCGCGCTGCGTTGTGCGCGTGACGGCGCCCAGGTGGTCATCACCGGCAAGACGGAGGAACCGCATCCGAAACTGCCCGGCACCATCCACAGCGTGGCTGAGGAGGTGCGGCAGGCGGGCGGGCAGGCGCTGGCGATCCGGCTCGACGTGCGCGACGAGGCCGCGATTCAGGCCGCAGTGGACCAGGCGGCACAGCATTTCGGCGGCGTGGACGTTCTGGTCAACAACGCCAGCGCGATCAACCTGACCGGCACGCTGCAGACGCCCGCAAGGCGGCTCGACCTGATGTGGAGCGTGAACATGCGCGCCACCTTCCTGGCGTCGCAGGCGTGTGTGCCGCACCTGAAGAACTCGACGAATCCGCACATTCTGACATTGTCGCCGCCGCTGAACATGGACCCGAAATGGTTCGCGCCGCATCTCGCCTACACCATCTCGAAGTACGGCATGAGCCTGTGCGCGCTCGGCATGTCGAAGGAATTCGCCGGCGACGGTATTGCGGTCAACTGCCTGTGGCCACGCACCACTATCGCCACCGCTGCCATCGAATTCAATTTCCCGGAAGCGGTGCTGCGCGCGTCGCGCAAGCCTGCGATCATGGCGGATGCGGCGCATCACATCCTCACTCGCGATAGCCGCGAATGCACCGGAAATTTCTTTGTGGACGAGGAGGTGCTGCGCGCGGCGGGTAAGGAGGATTTCAGCCCATATGCAGTGGCGCAGGGGACGCCTTTGTTCAGCGATCTTTTTGTTGATTGAGGATGGGCAGCATGTCTGGCAACACCTATACATTTGACTACATCAAACCGGACGAGGCGGGAACCCTCCACGGTCTCTTCCTGGAAAGGGCGAAGCGCACGCCCGACGCCGTCGCCTATCGCTATTTTGATGCGCGGCGCGAAGCGTGGGCCGACCTGACCTGGGGGCAGATGCGCGGCCACGTGGCGCAATGGCAGGCAGCACTGGCACGTGAGGGGCTGGCGCCGGGAGAATGCGTCGCCATCATGCTGCGCAATTGCCCGCAATGGGTGATGTTCGAGCAGGCTGCCATGTCGCTCGGCCTGGTAGTGGTGCCGCTGTATACCGTGGACAGGCCCGACAACGTGGCCTATATCATCAACGACTCCGAGGCAAAGGTGCTGCTGTTCGAAAACGACGAGCAGTGGCAGGCGTTGCGCACGGTGCGGGAGCAACTTGGCGCGCTGACGCGGATGGTGAGCCTGGACCGCATTGCCGCGCCGGACGAACCACGCTTGCAGTGCGCGGACGAGTGGCTGCCGAAGAACAATCCCGGCCACCTGGAAATAATGCCGGAGCGCGAGCGCAATCGCGACGGGCTGGCGACCGTCATCTACACTTCCGGCACCACCGGCAAACCCAAGGGGGTAATGCTGTCGCACTACAACATCCTGCACAACGCCTACGCGTCGCTCAGCACATTCAGCGAGAAAGTGGACAGCAACGACGTGTTCCTGTCGTTCCTGCCGCTGTCGCACGCATTCGAGCGCACGGCAGGCTACTACATGTGCATCATGTGCGGCGCGACGGTTGCCTACGCCCGCTCCGTCCCCCTGCTGGCGGATGACCTCAAGATCATCCGGCCGACGCTGCTGATGTCGGTGCCGCGCATTTACGAGCGCGTCTATAACGCGATCCACGCCAAGCTGGACGAGGGACCCGCCCTGCGGCGCAAGTTGTTCACGCTCACGGTGGATGTGGGCTGGGACCGGTTCGAGCGCCAGCAGGGCCGGGCGTCATGGACGCCGAAACTGCTGTTGTGGCCGCTGCTCAAGGTGCTGGTTGCCGACAAGATAATGGACAGGCTGGGCGGCCGCCTGCGCCTTTCCATCAGCGGCGGCGCGGCGCTGCCTCCCAAGGTTTCGCGCCTGTTCATCGCGCTGGGGCTGCGGCTGGTGCAGGGTTACGGCATGACGGAAACCAGCCCGGTGGTCGGCGTCAACCGCATCGAGGACAACCGCCCGTCCACCATCGGGCCTGCGCTGCCCGGCATCGAGGTGCGCATCGGCCAGCAGAACGCGCTGATGGTCAAAGGGCCGTGCAATATGCTGGGCTACTGGAAGAATCCGGAGGCTACCGCTGCCATGGTGGACAAGGACGGATGGCTCAATACCGGTGACACCGCAAGCATTGCGAAAAGCGGCCATATCACCATCACCGGGCGGCTGAAGGAAATCATCGTCATGTCCAACGGCGAAAAGGTGCCGCCAGCCGATGTGGAAGATGCGATCCTGCGCGAGCCGCTATTCGAGCAGGCGATGGTGTACGGCGAGGCGCATCCCACGCTGGTGATGCTGGCCGTGGTGAACCCGCAAAAATGGAAAGAGTTTGCGCAGCAAGTGGGCGTGCGTCCCGATATGCCGGAGTCGCTGCGCGACGCACGCGTAGAGAAAGAGGTGCTTGCCAGGGTCGGCGAGCAGATGAAGGAATTTCCCGGCTATGCCAGGGTGCGCCGCGCGCTGCTCATGATGGACCCGTGGACCATCGAAAACGGCCTGCTCACGCCCACGCTGAAACTGAAGCGGTCGCAGGTCGCTATTCGCTTTGCCGGGGAAATCGGACAACTTTACCAGGGGCGATGACATGAACGCCAGCAGCGATGAGAAGAACGGACATCCGACCACCACCTTGCCGCAGCACGAGCCGACTATACGCGTGGTGGCCATGCCGACCGATGCCAACTACACCGGCGACATCTTTGGCGGCTGGCTGATGGGCCAGGTGGACGTAGCGGGCAGTGTGCCCGCGCTGCACCGTGCCCGCGGGCGGGTGGCGACGGTGGCGGTGAATTCATTCGTATTCAAGCAACCCATCTTTGTGGGGGACCTGGTGAGCTTCTACACCCGGATCGTGAAGGTCGGTACCACTTCGATCACGGTGGAGGTCGAAGTGTTCGCGCAGCGTGATCCGGCCAAGCCCATCTGTGTCAAGGTGACGGACGCCACGCTGACCTATGTCGCCATCGGGGACGATCGCAGGCCCCGTCCTGTCCCGCCCGAAGAATAACCTGGGAGGAAAGGGCGCGCCCTCGCTTCGGCTGTGCGGCAAGCGAGAGTTGCTCTTGGATTATCGGTAGAAATGCAGGACTGGAGAAGATATGAACGAGAACTTTCACATCCGCAAGGCCGCTGTCCTCGGCGCAGGCGTCATGGGCGCGCAGATCGCGGCACACCTGGTCAACGCCAATGTCGAGACGCTGCTGTTCGAATTGCCGGCCAGGGAGGGCGACCCTAATGGCAATGTGAACAAGGCGCTGGACGGCCTCAGGAAGCTGGACCCCGCGCCTGCCGCCTGCCCGGCGAAGATCAGCTACATCGAGCCCGCGAACTATGAGCAGCACCTGGAGCGGCTGCGCGAATGCGACCTGGTGATAGAAGCCATCGCCGAGCGCATGGACTGGAAGTCAGACCTATACCGCAAGGTATCGCCCTACCTGAAATCGGAAGCCATTTTCGCCAGCAATACCTCCGGCCTTTCGATCAACAAGCTGGCTGAGGCTTTCCCAGAATCCCTGCGCCACCGCTTCTGCGGCGTTCACTTTTTCAACCCGCCGCGCTATATGCACCTGGTGGAGCTGATTGCCTGCCGCGAGACCGAGGCGCCGCTGCTGGACCACCTGGAAGCCTTCCTTGTGTCCACGCTGGGCAAGGGCGTGGTGCGCGCCAAGGACACGCCGAACTTCATCGCAAACCGCGTGGGCGTGTTTTCCATGCTCGCCACCAAGCACCACGCGCAAGCGTTCAACCTCGGGTTCGACACGGTCGATGCGCTTACCGGCCGCTACCTCGGCCGCCCCAAGAGCGCCACGTTCCGCACACTGGACATCGTCGGCCTCGATGTGTTTGCGCACGTGGTCGAGACCATGCGCGAAAATCTTACCGAGGACCCCTGGCACAAGCACTACGAGCTGCCGGATTGGTTCAAGTACCTGGTGGACCAGGGCGCGCTCGGGCAAAAGACCAGGCGCGGCATCTACCAGAAAATCGGCAAGGAAATCCACGTCCTCGACCTGCACACCAACAATTACCGCATTTCCGAGGGTAAGGTGGACGACGGGGTGAAGGAAATCCTGCGCGAGCGGGACTGGGCCAGGAAGCTCGCCGGGCTGCACGGCAGCGACCATCCGCAGGCGCAGTTCCTGTGGGCCGTGTTCCGCGACGTGTTCCACTATTGCGCGCAGCACCTGGAAGACATCGCGGGCAACGCGCGCGACCTCGATCTCGCGGTGCGCTGGGGCTTCGGCTGGGACGCCGGCCCCTTCGAAATCTGGCAGGCCGCCGGCTGGCAGCAGGTGGCAGGCTGGATCGCCGCCGACATTGCCACGGGCAAGGGCCTGGCCTCCATGCCGTTGCCTGCCTGGGTCACCGACCCTTCGCGCACCGGGGTGCATACCGCGCAGGGTTCCTTTGCGCCTGCAGGAACGGCATACCAGCCGCGCTCCACGCTGCCGGTCTACCGGCGCCAGCTGTTCCCCGATGCCGTGCTGGGCGAGTTGCGCCACTACGGGGAAACCGTATTCGAAAACGACGACATCCGCATGTGGCACATGGGCGACCGCATCGGCATCGTGAGCTTCAAGACCAAGATGCACACCATCAGCAATGAAGTGCTCGATGGCCTGCTGCGCGCCGTGGATGAAGCCGAGGCGCACTTCGACGCTCTTGTCCTGTGGCAGACCGAGCCGCCGTTCTCGGCGGGGGCGAATTTGCTGCAGGCGATGCAGGGCATGCAGGAGGAGGCAGCGGGGGGCGGCGGGTTGCTCGGCAAGCTGAAGGGCGCCACCACCCGCGTCAAATACACCATCGCGGGCGGCGGCGGCCTGGGTGACATCGTCAACGCCGCCACCGGCAACGTGCCGCGGGTGGCCGAGGTGGTCGCCAAGTTCCAGCAGGTGTCGCAGCGCCTGAGATATGCCCAGGTGCCCACCATCTCGGCGGTGGATGGCCTGGTGCTGGGCGGTGGCTGCGAGTTCTCCCTGCATTGCTCGCGGATTGTTGCCACGCTGGAGAGCTACATCGGCCTGGTCGAGGTCGGCGTCGGGCTCTTGCCCGCGGGTGGCGGCTGCAAGGAAATGGCCATGCGCGCAGCCGCGCAGGCCCAGCGCTTTGCCATCGAAAACCGCATGGATGTGTTCCCCTATCTCCGCAAGTATTTCCAGAACATCGCCATGGGGGAAGTCGCCAAGAGCGCGGAGTTGGCGCGCGAAATGGGCTACCTGCGGCAGTCGGACCGCATCGTGCTGAACCGATTCGAGCTGCTGCACATCGCCAAACAGGAAGCCCGCGCCCTCATCGCCGGCGCCTACCGCCCCCCCCTGCACAACCGTCAGATCCAGGTCTGCGGCCGCACCGGTATCGCCACCCTCAAGGCCGCCATGATCAACATGCTGGAGGGCGGATTCATCTCGGAATACGACTACAACATCGGCTGCCGCGTGGCCGAAACCCTGTGCGGCGGGGACGTGGATGCGGGAAGCCTGGTGGACGAACAATGGCTGCTCGACCTGGAGCGCAGGCACTTCATGGAATTGATCGCGTCGGACAAGACGCAGGAGCGGATCGAGTACATGCTGAAGAACGGCAAGCCCTTGAGGAACTGACGGGGCGCATGCATTGAACAGGATCAACACAGGCCTCACTTTGTAACGACAGGTAGCCATGAAATATCTAAAGTCCGAATTCCCTGTCGCCGTCTCCCTGGCCGTGCTTGCGGCAGGCGCCTTGCTGGAACATGCCGCCATTGCGCATGGCGGGGCGCTGTTGTGGGGGCTGCTGCTGGTCATGCTCGGTGCCATCATCGGTGTGGCGTTCCGGATTGCGCATCATGCCGAGGTGCTGGCGATACGGTTCGGCGAGCCGTACGGGACGCTGATACTTACGCTTGCGGCGGTTTCGGTGGAGGTCGTGATCCTGGCGGTGCTGCTGTCCGGCGAGCCGCATCCGACGCTCGCGCGCGATACGGTCTTTTCGGCGGTCATGTTCGACATCAACGGCATTCTCGGCCTGGCGGCGATCGTGGGCGGATTGAGGCACGGCCAGACCAGGTATAACATTTCTTCCGCCAACTCCTACATCTCGATGCTGCTTGTCGCCATCGGCTTCGGCATGTTCGTTCCCGATTTTGTGCCGGACGAGAAATGGAAGATCTATTCCCTTTTCTCCATCAGCGTAATGGCGATCATGTACATCGGGTTTCTGCGTTTACAGACAGTGGAGCACCGGACATTCTTTGAGTATTCCACCCAGGTCGCAGAGGAATCTCACGACGGGGCGCACAGCCCGAACGTGCTGCATATCGGCCTGATGGTCGCGGCGATTGCGCTGGTTGGGTTGCTGTCGGAGGTGCTGGCGGGACTGCTTGATGCAGGGCTGAAGGCGAGCGGGCTGCCCAAGGCGATTCCGGCCGTGCTGGTTGCGCTGATCTCCGCCAGCCCTGAAATTCTCACTGCGCTCAGGGCTGCGCAGAACAACCGTATGCAGACGACGGTGAACATTGCGCTGGGCGCTTCGCTTGCGACCGTGTTGCTCACGCTTCCGGTGATCGAAGGCATTGCGCTGTTCAGCGGGGAGCGCATCGTGATGGCGCTCACACCGGTTCAGGCGGGCATGCTGCTGCTGACCTTTCTTGCGGTGATGAACAATCTGCACGATGGCGAGACCAACGCCATCGAGGGAATCAGCCACTTCGCGCTGTTTGCCGCGTTCATCGCGCTGGTGATGCTGGGACTGGTTTGACCAAAAACTGGTGCGCGGGGCGCCGACCGAGGTGGTACGGATGGGAGGCGCCCCTCGCGGTTCAGGGTGATGAGGAGCTACAATAATGACCATGCAATCATATAAAGGCAGTTGCCACTGCGGCGCCATTCAGTTCGCTTTCGAGGCGGAGCCTTTCACTCAGGGCATCCGCTGCAACTGCTCCTTCTGTGCCAGAAGGAGCACTACGGCCCATCTCGTTCCGGGTGCGCAGTTCAAGATCGCAGCAAATGAAGGCGCGCTGGGCTGTTACCAGTGGGACAAGATGCAGGCGAAGCACTATTTCTGCAAGACTTGCGGCATCAGCACCTTCAGCGAAACCACCCGCAGGCCCGGGCAATACATCGTGAATCTCGGTTGTGTGGAGGGCGTGGATACCTTCGCGCTGGAGACGGTGGTATTCGACGGCAAGAATCTGCTTTAGGCAGATGCGTGACGGAGTAATATTGCGCCAGGAAGGAGACGCGGCAGATGCATGCATTGGATGTCAGCCAGGCAGATTTTGAACAGAACGT
>Ga0316628_100000286_pt1 | contig 31437 bp, 27 predicted proteins | sample OWC_Aug_M2_C1_D5_FD_207648 | JGI IMG/M metagenome (GOLD analysis project Ga0316628, IMG submission 207648) | Wetland soil microbial communities from Old Woman Creek delta, Ohio, United States - OWC_Aug_M2_C1_D5_C | ecosystem: Environmental > Terrestrial > Soil > Wetlands | place: USA: Ohio...
GCGAAGGACCGCATCTTTGCCCGCATGAACCTGGACGACGAGGAGTTCCGCCTGTACGACCGCCTCTACCACCTGCTCACCGCGCGGCTGCCCAAGCCCGACCTGGTCATCTACCTGGAGGCGAGCGTGGACACGTGCCTGCGGAGGATCCGGCTGCGCGGCCGTGAATTCGAGCGCAACATCGAACCCAACTACCTGGTGCGGCTCAAGGAGGCGTACAACGCGTTCTTCTACCGCTACGCCGAGACGCCGCTGCTGGTCGTGAACACCGACGAGATCGACTTCGTCAACAAGACGGAGGACTTCGACAACCTGGTGTACCAGATCGCCCGCGCCCGAGGAGGGACGCAGGTGTACGTGCCGCTCGGATCCGGCTGAGCAGGACCGAGACGGGCAACGACGCGACGCAACGCCCGCCGCGAAAGCCGAGCGGGCGCCGATCCCGCCGCAGGCGGGACGGCGACCGCGCTCGTACCGGATCCGTCGGCCCCGGAGGGACCGATGGAGAAGACAACGACAGGCGTCAGGGGACCGGGATCCAGGGTCCGGAAAGACAGAACACGAAGACCGCAGACCGGTGACCGGGGTCCGAATTCGGCCGCCCCAGAAACCGGGGTGAGGGGTCAGGGGCCACGGGTCAGCGTCTCCACCCACCCGGCGACGACAGTCGCACCGGGCAGCGCGCCGCACGCCGTGACCGTCCCCGGGATCGTAGCGGCGAAGGGGCAGCGTCGCCTCGTCATGGTGACTGCCGCCGACGAACCCTCGGCTCGCCTCGCGGATCGTGCCGGCGTGGACATCGTCCTGGTCGGCGACTCGCTCGCGATGGCCGCCCTCGGCCGGGCCGACACCCTCTCGGTCACCCTCGACGAGATGGTTCACCACACGCGGGCGGCGGCCGCCGGTGTCCGCCGCGCCCTTCTCGTCGCGGACATGCCCTTCGGCTCCTACCAGGCGAGCGTCCCCAACGCGGTGCGGAGCGCCGTCCGCCTGGTGGCGGAGGGAGGGGCGCGGGCGGTCAAGCTTGAGGGCGACCGGCCGCACGAGATCGCGGCGATCACCGCCGCCGGCATCCCGGTGGTGGGCCACCTGGGCCTGACCCCGCAGTCCCTCCACCGCCTCGGCGGCTACCACGTCCAGGGGCGCGATCGCGAGCAGGCGCTGGCGATGCTCGAGCAGGCGGCGGCGCTCGAGCGCGCCGGTGCGTTCCTGCTCGTGCTCGAGGCGATCCCCGCGCCGCTGGGAGCCGCCATCTCCGCCGACGTCGACATCCCGACGGTCGGCATCGGCGCGGGGCCGTCGTGCGACGGCCAGGTGCTCGTCCAGGCGGATCTTCTCGGCCTCTCCGAGCCGCCCCTGCCGCGCTTCGTCCGCCGCTACGCGGATCTCGCCAGCACCGTGCGGACGGCCATCGCCACGTTCGCCGACGACGTGCGCGAGGGGCGCTACCCCTCCGAGGACGAGTGCTACCCGACGCCGCCGGGCCTCAGCGAGGCGCTGGCCGGCCGCCGCGGGGGAGGGTGAGATGCTGCTCGTGACCACGATAGCGGCGGTGCGTGCACGCCGCCAGGAGCTCGCCCGCACCGCCCGCCGGGTGGCGCTGGTGCCGACGATGGGCGCGCTTCACGAGGGACACCTGGCGCTCGTCAGGCGTGCCCGCGAGCTCGCCGACGAGGCCTGGGTCAGCGTGTTCGTGAACCCCGCCCAGTTCGCCCCCCACGAGGACTTCGCCAGCTATCCGCGCGACCTCGAGCGGGACCGCGCGGCGCTCGAGGGGGCGGGCGCCGCGCTGCACTTCGCGCCCGGCGTCAAGGAGATGTACCCGCGTCCGACCGCGACGGTGGTCGACCTGCCGGAGCTGACGGCCTCCCTGTGCGGCGCCCACCGGCCGGGTCACTTCCGCGGCGTGGCGCTCGTGGTCACCAAGCTCCTCAACATCGTGCAGCCCCACGTGGCGCTCTTCGGCGCCAAGGACTGGCAGCAGGCGGCGGTCATCCGCCGGATGGTCGAGGACCTCGACATCCCGACCGCGATCGAGGTCCACCCCACCGTGCGGGAGAGCGACGGTCTCGCGCTCTCCTCCCGCAACGCCTACCTCGCGGGCGAGGAGCGCGCCGCCGCTCGCGTGCTGTCGCGGGCCCTGGCGGAGGCCGCCCGGGTGGCGCGGGCGGGCGAGCGCCGCGGCGCGGCCCTGGAGGGTGCGCTTGCCGCCGAGGTCGCGCGCGAGCCGCTCGCGCGCCTGCAGTACGCGGCGGCGGTGGACCCCGCCACCCTGCGGCCCCTCCCCGAGATCGCCGGCCGCGTGCTGCTCGCGCTCGCCGTGTTCGTCGGCACGACCCGCCTGATCGACAACCTGCTCGTGGAGGACCTCTGATGCTGCGACCGTTCCTGCGCGCCAAGATCCACCGCGCCCACGTCACCCGCTGCGATCCGGACTACGAGGGCTCGATCACCATCGACGCCGACCTCCTCGCCGCCGGTGACGTGCTGCCGCTCGAGAAGGTCGAGGTGTACAACGTCACGCGCGGCAGCCGCTTCTCCACCTACGCCATCGCCGGGAAGCCGGGAGGCGGGGAAATCGCCCTCAACGGCGCGGCCGCCCACCTCGGCAAGGTCGGCGACCTCGTGATCATCGCGGCGTACGCCCTGCTCGACCGCGAGGACCTGCCGCCGCATCGCGCACGCGTCGTGCTGGTGGATGGGGCCAACCGTGTGCTCGAGGTCCGGGAGCAGACGCCGTTCGACATCCCGGAATGACGCACCGCAGGGACGTGGTCGGTGGTCCGGGGTCAGAGACGACACGACATGAGGAGACCAGGTGGGGGAGGTTCTCCGATGTCTGCACCGCGCGGCGGGGCACCTCGGCCCGGCCTCCCGTTGTGCTTGTCGGTGTCGTGACCGGCCACCGACCACCGGCCACGCCTTCGCCTTCGGGGCCCGCTGCTACATGTACTTCAGCATCTCCCTGGCGGTGGGCGCTTCCTTGTTGTCGGGCGCGATCTCGAGGAACTTCTGCAGCATCCCCTTGGCCTTGGCCGTCTCGCCGGTGCGGAAGTACACCATCCCGAGCTGGAACATGGCATCGGCGTACTTGGGGTCAGCGGCGAGCGCCTTCTCGAGTAGCGGCCGGGCGCCGGCGTCGTCACCCTTGTTGAGGAACCCGACCGCGTCGTTGTAGAAGATCGCCGGATCCGACGGGTTGGCGAGCTTGTAGCGCTCCTCGTACTTCTTGAACGTCTCCTTGTCGCCCTTCGCCTGTGCCGCGTTCATCGCCAGCGCCAGGCATTGCGGGAACTCGGGCTTGAGGGCCAGGCACTTCTCCGCGGCGGCAATCGCGTCGTCGTTGCGCCCCGCCTTCTGATCGACGTCCCCCAGCGCCAGCCACGCCACATACCAGTCGGGCCTGGCCTTGACCGCCTCCGCGAACTTGGTCCTCGCCTCCTCGCGCTTCCCCGCCTCGAGCAACTCCTGCCCCTCGCGGACCTCCTTCACGCCCGGCGCGTCGAGCGCCGCCTGCTGCTCCTGCACCTGGAGCTGCTGGACGCTCTTGAGGATGAAGCTGAGCTCGAGCGTCTGGCCGCCGATCTTCGGCTTTTGCAGCTGCTCCACCGGTTGGTAACCGGGCGCCTCGACGTGGAAGAGGTACTGCCGGGTGGCGTCCACGATCAGGGTCGCGAAACCGCCGTGCTCGTCGGTGGTCAGCTCCTTGTGGAAGTTGGAGATCTCGGGGCACGTCATGATGATCTTGGCGCCGACGATGGGCTTGCCGGTGCCGTCGGTGACCAGGCCCTTGATCCGCCCCTGCGCCTGCGCGAACAGCAAGGAAGGGACAAGCAGCAGCAGGCCGGGAAGAAAACGCGCGATTCTCATGCGTCAGCCTCCTGGTCGGGGCGGACCGCCCCGACCACGTGCAGTGTACGACGGCACCGACGACCAGACAAGCAGAAGGTGAGATTTCTCTTGTGCGATCTCGGCTGCCGCAGCGTCTCGCCGCTCAGTCGAACGACGGCTCCGCCTCGAGCTCCGGGTCGGCGTCCGGGATGCCGGTCGCCATCTCCACCACCCATCTGTGGAAGTCGGGCTCCGCGGTGCCGACCGGGAACTCCAGCACCTCGGGGAGCTCGTAGGAGTGGAGCTCGCGGATCGCCTCGCTCACCTTGGAGAAGAGGGCGCGGCGCGTCTTGACCAACAGCAGGTACTCGGTGTCCTCGCAGACCTTTCCCTTCCAGCGATAGATCGAGCGCAGGCAGGGAACGATGTTGACGCAGGTCGCGAGGCGGCGCACGACCAGTTCCTCCGAGATCTCGACCGCCTGCTGCTCGGTGCCCACGGAGGTCACGACGACGCTGATCGGCTCGAGCTCCCCCATCCCGATCACGCTACCTCTCGCGCCGCCCCCTCGTCAAGACAGCCGCCAGGGTGTACATTGTTGGCGATCCGCGACCTGGGGGCGTACCGGGTTCGACGGGGGACATGTTGGGTCGCTGGCAGCGTGCCGTGGTCCGCCGCCACGTGAAACTGGCGGAACACATAGCTGCCAACACTGAGCTAGCACTGGCTGCCTAACCGCAGTCACGTCGTGATCGCCGGCTCCCGCCTGCGAACCTGATCACGGCGACGCCAAAGCAGGCTGGACCGCTGCTTCGCCCGGCTGCGGCGGTCGAGAACTCACGGGCTGGCCGCGGGGGTCGGGAGCCTACACCCAGCCGCCGCGGCGAGATCCAACCGTAGGCTGCGCACGGAGACACCTGCGACCCAAGTCCTCCGGACGGGGGTTCGATTCCCCCCGCCTCCACCACCTCATCGGGGGGCCCCCGGCCCCCCGCCCAACCTCCGTCGCCGCGGGCCTCGCAAACCCCACGCTCGGCGAAGGAACGCGTCAACGCCGCTCCCGCCCACCCACCCTCGGGAAATGCCGGCCCGCCGATCGCGCAATGGCGCCTGACGGGGATCCTCTCAACGCTTCGCCGGAAGTTGCGATAGAACAGTCCCGGCCGTTACCCTTGTGCCATGAAGACCACCATCGTCAAGGTGCTGCCCATCGTCGTCGGTGTGGCGCTCGGGTGGTTGCTGATGGCCGCGCCCGAGTGGCTGCGCGACCTCGGGCCGTGGCGCTTCCCGCTGGTCGGCGCGGGCGTGCTCGTGCTGCTCGTAGGGTTCGTGGCGATGACGATCGCCAGGAACCTGCCGGCGGACATCGCCCTCGAACCCCTGCCTGGCGCGGATGTGGGCCCGCTCGACGCGCTGCTCCACGGCTACGAGAGCGTCGGCTTCGAGCGGGCGGGGACGCCGCTGCGTGCCGGCGTCTCACCGCCGGCGCTGCTGGTGCCGCTGGTCCACCGTGACGGGCGGAGCTATGCGACGGTGTTCCGCACCGACACCGTTCCCGCCAAGACCTCGTTCGACGTGGTGTCGATCCTCGAGGGTGGGCGCGGTGGCCTCACGACGTCACCGACGGCGGCAGGGACGACCCTCCCGGCCGCGCCCGGCGAACTCCGCCAGGTGTTCCGGGACGCCCCGCCCGCGACCCTCGCCGAACGGCACGCCGAGGCGGTCTCGTACCTGGAGAGGCGGGGCCTGCCGCTCAAGAGGGTCTCCGCCCAGGCGTTCGCCGCCGACTTCAAGGCGGCCATCGCTGCGCAGCGGGCCAACTTCCTCGCCCACCCCTTGCGGGCCTCGGCGGTCGCGATCTGGCGGAGCGCGACGCACCTGACCCCCCACCTTGGCGGAATCGCCAGCCAGCCGTTCGCGCAACGCCAGATCGAGCGGCTGCTCACCGGCCGGCGCTCCTGAGGCGCGCCGCGCGGTTCACACCTTGGGGAAGTGCTCCACCTTCACCTGAAGGTGGCCGGCGATGTGGTCGGCCTCGCGGGTGAGGGCGCGGCCGATCACCACCCTCTGGATCTGGTTGGTGCCCTCGTAGATCTGGGTGATCTTGGCGTCGCGCATGTACTTCTCGATCGGGTAGTCCTGGCAGTACCCGTATCCGCCGAAGAGCTGCACCGCGTCGGTCGTGACCCTCATCGCGGTGTCGGTGGCGAACACCTTGCACATCGCCGCCAGCCGCGAGATCCCCGCCAGACCCGCGTCGATCGCCCGCGCCGCGGTGTAGACGAGCTGGCGCGCCGCCTCCACCTGGATTGCCATGTCCGCGAGCATGAACTGGATCGCCTGGAACGACATCACGCTCTGCCCGAACTGCTGGCGCTCCGAGGTGTAGCGGATCGCCCACTCCAGCGCCCCCTGGGCCAGACCCACCGCCTGGGCGGCGACACCCGGGCGGGCGCGGTCGAGCGTCATCATCGCGTTGGCGAAGCCGGTCCCCTCCTTCTCGCCGAGGAGGGCGGCGGGCGCCACGTGGCAGTCCCGGAAGTGCAGCTCGTGCACGGGCACGCAGCGGATCCCCATCAGCTGCTCCCGCCTGCCGATCTCGAAGCCGGGGATCCCCTTCTCGACGATGAACGCCGACACGCCGCGCGTCCCGCGCTCGGGGTTGGTCGAGGCGTACACGGTGTAGACCCTGGCCGCGTTGGCGTTGGTGGTCCACTTCTTGTCGCCGTTGATGATCCAGCCCTCGCCGTTGTGGATCCCGTGTGCCCGCAGCGAGCCGGCATCCGAGCCCGAGGCCTTCTCGGACAGCCCGAAGGCGATCAGCGTGTCGCCCTTGGCGATGGCCGGCAGGATGCGCCGCTTCTGCTCCTCGGTACCGCCGAGGATGATCGGGAAGCTCCCGAGGGCGTTGACCGCGTACGCCACCCCCACCCCGCCGCACGCACGCGAGAGCTCCTCCACGACCACGCACAGGTCGAGGACGCCCGCGGCGTGCCCGCCGTACTCCTCCGGGATCCAAATCCCCATCAGGTCGTACTTCTTGAGTGCCTCGATCACGCTCCAGGGGTACTCGCCGGTGCGGTCCAGTTCCGCCGCCACCGGCCGCACGTACTTCTCCGCCACCTCACGGGCACGCGCCTGGTACTCCTGGGTCTTCTCCGAGAGCAGCTCTTTCATGGTTCCCCCCGCAAGTGGGAGGATTCTAGCACCCGGGTGGCCGGCCATCGGCGGCGCCGGCCGGCACCGTGCGAGAATCTTCGGCGGAGGGCCCATGTTCTCCCGCCGCGTCCCCGACGAACTGCAGCCAAACCGGATCGCCAGCGCGCGGGCCGCGGCCCCTCCCCGCCACGATCTCACGGTCTCCAACCCCACGAGGTGCGCCTTCGCCTACCCGCCGCAACTCCTCGCCCCGCTCGGCTCGCCCGAGGGGCTCGCCTACCGTCCGCACGCCCGGGGGAGCGCCGCCGCGCGCGCGGCGGTCGCCTCGCAGTACGAGCGCTTCGGGCTTCACGTGGACCCCGGGGACGTGGTGCTCACCGCTTCCACCAGCGAGGCCTACGCCTACCTGTTCAAGCTCCTGGCCGACCCCGGGGAGTCCGTGCTCGTGCCGACGCCGTCCTACCCCCTGTTCGAGCACCTGGGCCGGGTGGAGGGGGTGCGCACGGTCCCCTACGCGCTCGACCCCGAGGCCGGGTGGCGGCCGGACATCCCCGCCATCCGCCGGGGCGCCGGGGTCCGCGCGGTGGTGGTGGTCCACCCCAACAACCCCACCGGGTCGTACGTCCACCCGGACGATGCGGCTGCCCTGTGCGGGTTGGTCGCGCGCGAGGGCTGGGCGCTCATCGCCGACGAGGTGTTCCTCGACTATCCGCTCGCGGGGGGCCCGGGTGCCGACCGCAGCTTCGCGGGCGAGCGGCGGGCGCTCACGTTCACGCTCGGCGGGCTCTCGAAGAGCGTCGGCCTGCCGCAGCTCAAGCTGGCGTGGATCGTGATCAGCGGGCCACCGACTGCGGTCGCGGCCGCCCGCGAGCGGCTCGAGTACATCGCCGACACCTTCCTCTCGGTGGCGACCCCGGTGCAGAACGCCCTGCCCGCGCTGCTGCGCGACGGCGCGGCGCTGCGCGAGGAGATCCTCTCCCGCTGCCGCACCAACCTCGCCGAGCTCCGGCGCGCCGCGGCTGCGGTACCGGTCGTGAGCTTCGCACCGCCGGGGGGAGGCTGGAGCGCCGTGCTGCGGATCCCGGCGGTGGTCGACGAGGAGGACCTCGTCGTCGAGCTGCTCCGCGACGACGGGGTCGCGGTCCACCCCGGCTACTTCTTCGACTTCCCCTCGCCCGGCGTCCTCGTGCTCAGCCTGCTCCCCCAGCCCGAACCGTTCGCCGAGGGCGTGCGCCGGCTCCTCGCCAGGGTCCGCTCGCACGTCGCCTAGCGTTCAGTCGCGGTAGAGCCAGCCGGCCACCAGGGTGGCGAGGATCGCGCCGACCCAGAGGTCCAGCATCCACCCGAGGGCGATCGCCCGAGGGAACGGCGCCCACGCCGCGAGCGAGAAGGCGATGGGGAAGCCGCTGGCAAAACCCACGAGGGCTCCCAGCTTCAGCGCCGTCGCCGGTCCGGCGCCGCGCGTCGCCCGCACCCCGGCGTAGAGCCAGGCACCGAGTAGCGCCAGCACGAACAGGATGACGAACCACACCGGCACGAAGAACGGGTAGCGGGCCTGCGGGAGGATCGTGCCCGCCTGCTGCGCCGCCGCGTAGCGCGGCACCATCAACACCAGGTTGACGAGACTGCTCCAGATCGCCCACACCACCCAGCCGGCGAGCGCCCCGAGCCAAATCCGGCGCGTGTTCACCACGACCATCGCCCACCTCCCTCCTGCGCAATGAAGGTGCGTGAAGCGTACCACGGGAAGGAGGGCCGGGGGACGCTATGGCTGGACCTCCTCGAGCAGCTGCAGGAAGCGGTCGTAGGGGAGCGCCTGCCAGCTCTCGGCGCTCATCGCCCCCTTGCTGCGCGAGATCAGTGACACGCGGTGCGCCGTCTCGATGTCCGGGGCGTCGTAGATGTCCATGAAGTCGTACGGCCCGAGGATCGCGTAGTGGGCGATCCACTTCACCTCCGGGCACAGGCTCTGCACCTTCTTGAGCCACTCCTTGCCCATGGCGCGGCGGCCGTGGGCGTCGTGCACGCTCTCCGGGTGCAGTCGCGTCATCAGCACGAATGTCGGCATCCTGGCACCTCCTCGCGGCTCCTCTTCAATGTCGGCCGCCCGTGCGGCCGGCGCAACCCCCCGCTGGTAAGCTGGCGGCCATGGCCGTGGATGCGGCACGCCTCCCGCTGCACGTGGCGCTGGTGCACCCCGAGATCGCCTGGAACACCGGCAACGCCGGGCGGACATGCCTGGCGGCCGGGGCGCAGCTCCACCTCGTTCGTCCCCTCGGCTTCTCCCTCGACGAGCGCGAGGTCCGCCGCGCCGGGGTGGACTACTGGCCCCGCGTGCGGCCGGCGGTCTGGCAGGACTGGAAGGCGTTCGAGGCGGTGCTGCCGACGCTCGGCGAGCCGTACTTCTTCTCCGCCGAGGCACCGCGCGCGATTTGGGACGTACGCTTCCACCCGAGGTCGGTGCTGGTCTTCGGCCGGGAAAGCGGCGGGCTGCCCGACGACCTGCGCCGCCGCTGGGCCGAGCGGCTGGTGTGCATCCCGATGGCGGACACCAAGATGCGCTCGCTCAACCTTTCGACGGCGGTGGCGGTGGCCCTCTACGAGGTGCTGCGCCAGCGGCGCGCGGGCGGGCGATGAGGTCCCTCGATTTCCCCTTCGGGCGCGAAGTACCATAGCCCTGCGGCGTCTGCAGTGAGATACGCGCCACCGTCTGCCGCCGCCGCGCCGGGGCCGATTCGCCTCGCCCGCCGGAGGTAGGAATGACACGCAGGCTGGTGCTGATGGACGCAGCGCTCGACATGAACCGGAGGGAGTTCGTGAGGGCGCTCGCCGGAGGGGCGGCCGCGGCACTCGCAGTGCCGGCCGCCGTGCGGGGGAGCGACGGCGCCCCCGATGTCGTGACCAACATCGGCGAGTTTCTCAAGGCGCCGCGGGGCCGTCACTCCCTGCCCGGCCCGTTTCCGGGCAGGGTCGTCAAGGTGACGGACCCCGCCTGGGCGAGGAACGATGCCGCGGACGCCGAGGTGGTCGCGGCGATGTTCGAGAGGGGCGTCCGCGCGCTCACCGGCGTCTCGATGAAGAAGAGCTTCGCCATGTTCTTCCGCCGCGACGACGTGGTCGGCCTGAAGGTCAACCCGGTGGGGGCGCCTCTCATCAGCACCAGGCCGGAGCTCGCCGACGCCGTGATTCGCTGGCTGGTGGACAACCGGCTGCCGCGGAAGAACATCGTGATCTGGGACCGCTTCGATCTCGACCTCGCGGCGGCGGGCTTTACACCGCAGCGCTTCCCCGGGGTGCGCATCACCTCGCTCCAGACGATGGCCGAGGAGGGGAAGAGCTTCCGCGACGCCACCGGCGCCCACATCTCCGCCGGCAACTTCGACCCCGACGTCTTCTACCTCGCCGAGGGGATCGTCGGCAGGGGCGTGCGCGGCTACAAGGACGACGAGTACTACCTCAACCAGCACGTCTTCGCCGGCGAACGTTCCCACTTCGGGACCCTCATCACCAGGACCCTCACCAAGCTCGTCAACCTCGCGGCGTACAAGAACACCGGCAACGCGATCTCGATGGCAACCAAGAACCTCGGCTACGCGGTCATCTGCAACACCGGGCGTCTCCACGTGCCCCTCGGGTTCAACGTCTGCACCGAGGTGCTGGCGGCTCCCGCGGTGCGGGAAAAGCTGGTCCTGAACGTGACCGACGGGCTGCGTGGCCAGTACGACGGCGGCCCCGACAAGGACGAGAAGTTCGTCTGGGCGAACAACGCGCTCTACTTCGCCACCGACCCGTTCGCCCTCGATACGCTCTGTCACCGGGAGCTGGTGGCCAAGCGCCGCGCGATGGGCGTGACCGTCAACGAGCACCCGCGCTTCACCGCCTACCTCGCCTATGCGCAGAGGCTCGGCCTCGGCGTCGGCGATCCCGCACGGATCACGGTGGTGAACGCGTGAGGACTCTGGCCTGCGTTGCGGCTCTGACGCTGGCCGCCGGCGCCGTGCTCGCAGCCGGCGATGAGGCGCTCCTCCCACCCTCGGGCGCCGTTCCCGGGTTCGCGAGGATCGGCTCGGCGAGGGTGTTCCCGGGCGCCGACCTCTACGCGCACATCGACGGCGGCGCGGAGATCTTCTTCGAGTTCGGCTTCGAACGGCTCACCGTACAGGACTACCGGGGCCCGGCCGGGGAGCTCGGCGTGGAGTGCTACCGCATGAGCGACCCTCTGGCGGCGCTCGGCATCTACCTGGGCCGGTGCGGTCGCGAGACGCCGGCCCCCGGCCTCGGCGAGCGGCACACCGCAGGCCGCTACCAGCTCCTGCTGGTACGCGACCGCTTCTTCGTCGTCATCGACAACCCCGCCGGGACACCCGCCCTGGAGGAGGTCCTCGTCGAGTTCGCCCACTCCCTCGCCTCGCGGCTGCCGCCGCCCCGGCCCCTCGACGCCTTCGCCCCGCTCCCCGCGGAAGGACTCCTCCCCGGCACGCAACGCCTCATCCGCGGGCCCGTCGCCCTCGAGGCGATCGCCACCCTCGGCCGCGGCGACATCCTGCAGCTCGGCGGCACGCTCACGGCGGTGGCGGGGGAGTACGCCGGCGAGGACGGCCGCACCGCGCTGATCGTCGTCACCTACCCGGGGGCCGACGCCGCGCGGGCGGCGCTCGCCCACCTCGAGGCGGGGCTCGACCCGGAGATCGTGCCTCTGCGCTCGGAGGAGGAGCGGTTGGTCTTCCGTGACTACGACGGGAGTTTCGGCGCGGCGACCGTGGTGGGCCCGCGCCTCGAGATCCGACTGCGCCTGAAGCGGCCCCCGGCGTAGGCTTCCGCGCTCAGCGCGGCCCGGTCGGGGCGCGCCGCGCCCGAGCCAGTGCCAGCAGGGAGCCCACCGGCAGGAAGTACACCGCGAGCAGCGGGTAGAGGGCGTACGACTGCAGGCCCGTGCCGGAGAGGAACGCAAAGACGAAGATCATGACGTGCATGCGGATCACGTTGAGGTACGGCCGCATCATCATCGAGCCGTCGGTGGTGGTCCACGCGCGCGTGTAGGACGACAGGCGCGAGAGCGCGCTCGCGCCGACGAACGGCCAATAGCGCGCCAGCGCCTCGCCGGCGCACGCCCCGATGATTCCCAACATCTCGCCTGGCGTGGTGCCGAACGGGCTCTTGGGCACCAGCGGGAAGAACCCGTTGAGGAACAGCCCGTGGATGAAGTGGAACATCCCGAAGTGCACGGTGAAGAAGCCGAGCATGAACGTCGCGGCCGGCAGCATGACGATCAAACGGGCGAGTCCCCGCTCCGGGTCGGGGAGAAAGCCGTAGCCCCGCCGCGAGCGCAGCACGCCGCCCACGGCCACCCCCGTGCTGGCAACGATCAGCGCGAAGACCGCGAGGGCGGTGCGGCCGAAGCCGAAGATCGCCAGCGTCGCGATCATGATGGCGAGGTTGAAGGGGAGCGCGGCGGCACCGGCGAGCGGCACCCCGCCGAGCCGCGCCGGCGCCGCGCCGGCCGTCGCCGGGGCGACGTGCATCAGCGAGCCGAGGATCGAGCTCACGATCAGCGAGTACCCGACCGTGAGGCTGGCGATCCACAGGCTCCACACGAGGTCGGTGGCGGACCAACGCTGGAGCGCCGCCAGGGCGACGGTCGCCGCGAACAGCGCGAGGTCGATGCCGACCTGCAGGGTTCGCGGTCTCTCGCTCACGCGGCGCGCCCCTGCTCACCATGGTGCGACGGAGCGAGCGGAGCGGGCGAAAGCACCGGAGGCAGGAGGAACGCGTTGGCCGCCAGGCGCCCGAGGAGCAGGGCGAGCGCCGCCGCCACCGCGCCGATCAGGTCGAGGGCGGCGATCCCGAGGGCGAGGGCGAGGAAGATGCCTCCCACCTCGATGCCGCTCGCCAGGGTGACCTGCGTGGTCCGCCTCCCGTGCACCAGGAGGGCGCGCTGGAACGAGAGCAGCACCTCGAGCCCCGGCATCATGCAGAGCACGCGCAGGGGGGGAAGCGCGAAGCGGGTCAGCTCCGGCGAGAGGCCGGAGATGTCGGCGAGCCACACGTGCGCCAGGGGCGAGAACGCCACCAGCGAGAGCCCGCCGGCGAGCACCACGGCGAGCGTCGCCGCGAAGCGCCGCAGCGCGAGGAAACCCGCCCCGCCCTCGCCGAGCAGCGCGACCCCGACCTCCTGGTAGGCGACTCCCGCACTGCGGAACGCGAACACCAGCGAGGCCACCACCGGCATGACCGCGAGCGACTCGAGGCCGGCGCGGCTGTGGCCGAGGAAGAAGGTGACCAGCGGGTTGACGCCCATCGTGAGCAGCGAGGTGAGCGCCAGCGGGTAGTAGAAGCGCACGATCTCCGCGGTGCTCAGCCGGGTGGCGGCGCCGCCCTCCCCACCGGCCAGCGTCCGCGCCACCGGGGCCCGGGCCATGAGCCGGCTGGCCACGGCCTCCCCGCACACGCCGGCGGAGAGCGCCGCGGCGGCCACCCAGGCACCGGGGAGGTGGGCGAGCGCGTAGAGGGCGAGCGCGGTGCACGCCATCGAGCCGACCCGCACGACGGTCCCGTACGCCACCCGCCGCGTCAGGTTGTTGCGGATCAGGATCCCCTGGTAGAAGCGCCGGTAGCCGATCGCCGCCGGCCAGGGGAGCAGGATCGCCGTGGCCACGTGGGTCAGCGCGGCCACCCGGTGGGGCAGGCCGATCGCCCCTTCCGCGACCAGCCGGAACACCGGCGGCAGGAGGAGCACCGCCATCACCGCGGTGATCAGCCCGTTGAGGGTGTAGGCGAAGCGGCGCAGGGCGAGGAACGACGCTCGGTCGGCGGCGAGCGCGGTGGCCGCGCTCATCATCATGATGATCGGCGACTCCATCAGCATGGCGAGCGAGAACGCAACGCCGAACGCGGCCAAGTTGTAGGTGGCGTCGCCGAGTCGGGCGATCACGGCGGCCAGGAACGGCCCCTCCACCGACATCATCAGCCAGGTGGCCGCGAGGGGCACCCAGAAGAGGAAGATCCGCCGCTGCGATCGCGCGTCGCCTGGCTCCACGGTCGTGCCGGCGCCAGGATAGCGTGGCCCGCCGGCGCTTCCGCACGACGGTCGGCCAAGGTCCGGGAGTGGGGAACGGCGGGCTCAGCGGCGCGTGTAGCGGATGGCCACCGCGACGATCGTGTGCCCGTAGACCGGGCGCGCGCTGCGCGCCCACCACGGACCCTGGATCACGGTGCCGACGCGCCGGTACTTGTCGTGGACCACCACCGCGCCGTCGGCACCCAGCCTTGCCGCCTCGCCGCGCAGCGCCTGCTCCAGCTCGGCGATCGAGGGGGTTCCGGATGGTTCCAGGTAGACCTCGCCGAGCTTCTCGTGGGGTCGTTCCGGCACCCGGCGACGGATCTCCACCGAGTTCGGGTCGGTAGGGGCGAACTGCGGCACCCCGAGGTAGTGGGTCGAGGATACCGAGATCGTCGTGCACGCCAGGAGGGTCAAGACCGCCAGGGTCGGCACCGTGCCTGCCGTCCACCGCCTCGTGCACACCCGCATGCGCGCGCCCCCCCGGGACCGGCGTACGACCCCCTTGCGCCCAAGACGAATGCACCGTGGCGATCGTTGACAGCCGGCGGGGGTGACCCCCGTCACGTGGCGACCGCCCCAAGGCGGCGGTCGGTTACAGACAGAAATGAGTCTCAAGCCCTTCCCGGTTCTCCGAGAGGACGCCTGATTCCGCGTGCTCGCTGGGACGAGGCAGGTGTCGCAGTGAGGGCCCGGGGGACGAAGATGAGGGTGCCACACAAACGGCCGCAAAGGTTGGCCTTGGCCGCCGCGCTGGTCGCACTTGCTGCCGGCTGTACCTCGCTGATGCCGAAGCACGAGGACTGGAAAGGCCACAAGATCAGCGAGTTGATCGCGCGCCGTGGACCTGCCGATCGGATCATGCTCTACCCCTACGGCGGCACGCTCTACATCTGGGAGACAGCCGACCCGACGCTCGACGCGGGAAACGCCACCTCTCTCGACGGAGACTCGGCCGTTGCGGGCTTCGTGCACAGGGAGATCGTCCTGGTGAGCGATGCCGGTGTCATCCTGCAGACCCAGGTGACGGACGAACCCGCGGGCGCGCGCTAGGGCTCGCCCGCCTTCGCACAGTCGTCCCTTCGTCGGCAGCCGGCGCGCCTCGCCCGGCGTCCCCGGCTGTCCGCCCCGCGAATCGCGGGTGGTGCGGCCCACTCACTTCCAGTGCGCCTTGATCCACTCCTCGGTCTCGGGGAGACCGCCCTGCATGATGAGGTAGCCGTTGTGGGGCTCGCGGTCGGTGATCTCGTGCGAGACCGGGGTGCGCATCAGGCGCAGCACCGAGTCGTGGTCGTCGATGTGGCCGAGCACCCAGGAGAGCTTCATCAGTGCGGTCTCCGGCAGCATGTTCTCGAGCGGCACCACCCCGAGCTCGAGGAGGTCCCGCCCGGTGTCGTACACGTACATCTGCGTGTACCCCCACAGCGTCTGCACGGTCATCACCACGTGCACGCCGCCCGCGATCGCCCGCTTGAGCGCGGGGTAGAGCGGCTTGTTGACATGGCCGAGCCCGGTCCCGGCGATGACGATCCCGCGGTAGCCCTTCTCGACGAGCGCGTCCACCAGGTCGGGGCGCATCCCGGGGTAGTAGTAGAGGATCGTCGTGCGGTCGTCGTAGGCGGTGTCCACCCTGACGAGCCGCGCCGGGTCGCGGCGGCGGAAGTCGCGGTGCAGGTAGGTGAAGCTGTCGCGGCTCACCATCGCGAGCGGGATGTCGCCGATGGTGCGGAACGTCGAGCGGTACGAGCTGTGCATCTTGCGACAGCGGGTGCCGCGGTGGAGCAGCCCGTAGCGGTCCGAGGTCGGCCCGAACATGCAGATCATCACCTCGGCGATCTCCCCGTACGCCGCGGCCCGCACCGAGTGGATGAGGTTCAGCGCCGCGTCGGAGGAGGGCCGGTCGGAGGAGCGCTGGCTGCCAACCAGCACGATCGGGACCGGCGAGTCCTGCACCATGAACGAGAGGATGGCGGCGGTGTGGCCCATGGTGTCCGTGCCGTGGCCGATCACGATGCCGGCGGCTCCGCCCGCGATCTCCTCGCCGATGGCCTGGGCCAGCGCCACGTACTGCTCCTTTGCCATGTTCTCGGAGAACACGCCGAACAGCTTCTTGGTCGTCAGGTTGCAGATGTCGGCGAGCTCCGGCACCGCGCCGTACAGCTCCCCCGGCGTGAACGCCGGGATCACCGCGCCGGTCCGGTAGTCGAGGCGGCTGGCGATCGTGCCGCCGGTCCCGAGGAGCGTGACCCCGGGGAGGTCCGGCCGCTCGGGGAACGCCTTCTCGGGGATCTTGTAGACCGCCTCTTTGAACCCCAGCTCGGTGATCGAGGCGACGCGGTCCACGTGCACGCCGATGTTGTAGCCGTTCCTCAACTTCACCACGATGTGGAGGTCGTCGAACGTCTCGCTGCGCGGCAGGATCACGCCCTCGAAGAAACTGCCGGCGTCGTTGACCAGGCGCACCTCGCTCCACACGCGCACGCCGTGCCGCGCCAGGGCCGCGCGGGCGCGCCCCTTGTAACCCTTGAGCTCGTCGCGCGCCGCGCTCATGCCCCACCCCCCGCGGTGACCGCAGCGGTGATGGCTTCAGCCACCTCGCACGCCGGAACCTTGCCGCGCAGCTCGCGCATGGCGAGCCCGAGCGCCAGGCGCGTCACCCGATCCGCCCGCCGCCGCGGCACCGCCCGGCGGGCGGCGCCCAGGGCGTGCGCCGCCGTCCCTCGCCAGCCCTCCGGCGCGGCGCCCAGCGCCCGCTCGGACACCACCTCGGCGACGCCACGGCCGGGAGCCGCGGCGAGGGCGCGGACGATCGACTCCCACGCCTCCCACAGCACCGGTCGCGCCGCGGCCAGGCCGAACAGCTCGAGCCAGCGCTCGAACGGCACCGCGTCCACTCCGATGCCGGCGCGCCTCAACGCGACAAGCTTCTCGCCGAAGAAGAAGCAGGCGCGCCGCGGGTCGGCCCCCGCCTCGGCGAGGCGGTCGACGAGCGCCGCGCCGCCGCGGCGGATCAGATAGTGGCTGACTGACGCCGCGACCCCGACCGCGGCGTAGCGCGCCTCCCGCTCCCACGGGCGCGGCGCCAGGCCGGCGCGCAGCCGCTCGACCCGCTCCCGCGTCACCCGCGTCGGCGGCGAGTCGGTGTCCGGGTACATGCGGTCCGGTCCGGGGAGGATGCGCTCGAAGTCGGTCGAGCCGTCGGGGAACGGCTGGCGCGTCTCGTTCGGCACACCGCCGACGGCGTCAGCGTAGCGCAGCCGCACCTCGTCCACCGCGGTGACCGTGTCCTCGTTGGGGCCCCACACCACGACGACCGCGTCGTCCGCCTCGCAGTGCAGCCGCGAGCGCACCTTGCGCAGCTCCTGCAGGGAGCCGCGGTAGTCGGGCCATTTCTCCGAGTGGATCAGGATCGGGCGCTGGTCGAGCCCGGCGATCACCCGCACCCTGCCTGCCAGCTCATGGGCGAACGTCGTGTCCGGCTGCGTCGGCCAGGCGAGGGTGCCGCCGAGCCCGGGCAGGCGCGCCGCCCGAACCGTGAACGGCCCGTTGCCGAGCTCGAACCCCGATCGTCGTCGCTGCTCGGCGACGAAGCGCCCCCACCCCTCGGCGCGCAGGAACGCGAGCTCGGAGGCGGCGAAGATGTCGGTCACCTCGGCGCTCGACACCGCGATCGCCTCTGGCTCCGTCGCCCCCCGCCGGTGGAGCTCGTCCCGCAGACGCAGGAGGTTCACCTGGCGGACGGCCTCGCCGTGCACCAGCCTGCGCGCCCACCACGCCTGCGGCACGCCCTTGATCTCGACCCGCCGGCCGCCCCGCACCGACACGTTGACGTCCTGGCGCGACGCGCCGATGCCGACGCGCACGTGGCCGGTGGAGCGGCACACGCGCCCGATCAGCAGGATCGCCCCCTCCACCTCCTCGGGGGTGCGGAGGTCCGGTCCGGTGACCGTCTCGATGAGCGGCATGCCGAGGCGGTCGGTGCGCCAGACGATCAGGTGCCCGCGGTCGGAGACCTCCCGGCAGGAGTCCTCCTCGACGCTCACCTGGGTGATGGAGAGCTCGCGCCCGCGGAACGGCAGCCGGCCGTTGACGCCGACGATCGCGGTGCGCTGGAAGCCGGTGGGGATCGAGCCGTCCAGGTACTGCTTGCGGGCGATGTGGACCTCGTCGACGATGTCGCAGTTCAGCATCAGGCACTGCTCGATCGCCACGTCCACCGCCTGCTGGTTGACCAGAAACGGCGGGGTGTCGTCCATCTCGTAGGTGCAGACGCTGTCCTCGTGCAGCAGGTAGATGATGTTCTTCTTGGTCTTGAACTCCATCAAGGCGGTGCCGTCGTACTCCCCCAGCTCGGAGAGCGTCGGCCGCATGTGGCGCAGCATCTCGCCGTCGTGATCCTTCGTGTAGCGGTGCGCGGGGCAGCGGCAGAACATCTTGAGGTCGGTGAGGAGCTGCTGGTGGACCTCGAGGCCGGCGATCAGGCCGACCTCGGCATAGTCGATGGGCTGGGTCACGCCGCGCCTCCCGGTGCAAGCGCGCGGGCCGCGCGCCGGACCCGGCGATCATAGCATCGCCGGCGCGCCCGCCTAGGAAGCGGAAGCGTCGCCGCGCGCCCGCCGCTCCTGGGGGAGCAGCGCGGCGTACACGAACGCCGCCACCGGCGTCGCCACCCCGGCGGCCCGCCCGAGGCGCACGACGGCGCCGTTCTGGGCCTCGAGCTCCGAGGGCCGCCCGGCCATGATGTCGCGCTGCATCGAGGCGGTGGCCTCGCCGGGCAGCGCGTCGATGAACGCCAGCGTTCGCTCGGTTGCGTCGGCCGGGAGGCTGACGCCGCGCGCCCGCGCCACCGCGGCGATCTCCGCCAGCGCACCCACCAGCAGCTCGCGCGTCTCGGGGAGGGAGCGCACGACGCCGGCGGGGACGCGGGTGACCGCGCCGAGACCGCTCAGCGAGGCGATGAACAGGAACTTCTCCCACATCGCGACCTCGATGTCGGCGGGGATCCGAGCGTTGACCCCGGCGCGCTCGAACGAGCGGCGCAACCGCTCGAGCCGCGGGCTCGGCCGCCTGTCCAGCTCGCCGAAGGCGATCGCCGGCTCGAGGCCCGCGTGCCTGATGCGACCCGGCGCCACCTGGAACGCGACGATCTGGCAGAGGCCCCCCGCCACCGCCCCCGGGCCGAACGCCGCGACGAGCTGGCCGGGAGCCTCGACCCCGTTCTCGAGCGGGACCACCACCGACCCGTCCCCGAGCAGCGGCTGCAGGCGCCCGGCCGCCTCTCCGACCTGCCACGCCTTGACCGCGAGGAGCACGGCGTCCACCACCCCCACCTGCCCCGGGTCGTCGGTGGCTGCCGCGGGGCGGACCGCGAAGTCGCCCTTGCCGCTCTCGACGATCAGCCCGCGCTCGCGCAGCGCCGCGAGCGTCGCGCCCCGCGCGATGAACGTTACCTCCTCGCCCGCCGCGGCGAGGCGTCCCCCGAAGTAGCCCCCCACGCCCCCGGTGCCGAAGATCGCGATCCGCATGGCAAGCCCCCGCAACCCGTACTCCGGGGAGCGGGGGAGGTGCGGCCGGCATTCCCGGCCCCTCCGGGCGCCGCTGCCTCGCGGGAACGGCGGCGACGGCTAGGCCGACGCGCCGAGGATGGCGCGCTGCAACCTGATGTTGTCGCGGTGGCCGGTGAGGCGGGCGGTGACCCTGCCGCGCACCGGGAAACCGAGCAGGTAGAGGTCGCCGATGACGTCGAGGATCTTGTGGCGGACGAACTCGTCGGGGAAGCGGAGCTCGGTGTTGATCACGCCGTCCTCGCCTATCAGGATGCAGTTGTCGAGCCTCCCGCCCGAGCCGAGACCGAGCTCGTTCATCATCGGCAGGTCCTTCATGAAGCCGAACGTCCGCGCCGGGGCGATCTCGCGCTCGAAAGATCCGGGGGCGAGGGTGAAGTCGTAGAACTGCTCGCCGACCGGGGGCGGGTAGCGCAGCAGGTAGGAGACCGAGAAGGTGTCCGACGGCTCGATGGCGAGACTCTTCTCGCCGCCGCCCACCTCGTAGCGCCTGTCGATCACCAGCTCCTTGCGCGGCGCCTCCTGGTCCTCGAGACCGACCTCGGCGAGACGCTGGCAGAACGACAGCGCCGAGCCGTCGAGCACCGGGATCTCGCCGTGGACCTTGATCAGGAGGTTGGTGACGCCGAGGGCGTGGAGCGCGGCGAGCAGGTGCTCGACGGTGCGGATCGTCTCCCCCTCGCGGGAGAGGGTGGTCGCGTACTCGGTGTCGGTCACGGAGTCGAGGTGCGCGGGGATCTGGGTCCCCTTGGGAACCGTGAGGAGGTGGATCCCGGAGTTGGGCGGCAACGGCTGGAGCGCCATCCCGGTGGGGCTGCCGGAGTGGAGCCCGAGGCCGTAGATCACGGTGGCCTCGCGGATGGTGCGCTGCCGGATCGCCGCGACCTGGACGAGAGGCAGCTCCGGCGGGGGCAGGAAACGCCGCGTCACCTCGCCGGCCCGCGAGAGGTCGAGCGGGGGGGCCTCCCTGCCGGCGCCTTCCTTCCTCGCCGCCAGCGCCCCGTGGAGCGCCTCCAGGACGCGGCTGTAGGCGAGCGGCTTCTCGAGGTAGTCGAAGGCGCCCAGCTTGATCGACGTGGCGGCGGTAGGGGCGGTCCCGTGGCCGGAGATCATGATCACCGCGGCGTCCGGGTCCATCTCCCGCAGCGTCCTCAGCGTCTCGAGGCCGTCGCGGTCGGGCAGCCAGATGTCGAGGAACACCGCCGCCGGGCGCCGCTTGGTGTAGAGCTCGAGCGCCTCCTCGCCGCTGCGGGTGGTTATCGTCCGGAAGCCCTCGTCCTCGAGGATGTGTGAGAGCGTGGTCAGGATCCCCTGCTCGTCGTCGACGATGAGCACAAGCGGCTTCATGGTCGAAGTGTGCGTCGTCGCGGACGGACGGTCAAGGCGCCGTAGGACGGAGAACCCGCGAGCCCGGCGCGCGTACCATGGACCGATGATCCCCATCCGCGGACACACCCGAGGAGCGGGGCGGGCGACGGCTTTCCTCGGCGTCGTGGTGGTCGCCTCGTCCCCCGCCGCCGTGCCCGCTCAGGAGGTGTCGATGCCGAGGGCTCACCACGTCGCCGTGCCCGTCGCCGGGGGCGCCCCGGAGGTGCGTCTGCCGGATGGTGTCGGCCCCTTCCGGCGCTCCGCCGCCACCCGCACGGTCGCGCCCGCCGACATCTTCGAGTACATGGACGGGGCCGGCGAGCTCTACCTGGCGTACCGCTTCGACCACCTGGAGGTGGCGGAGTACGCGTCCGACGGGGACGGCGAGATCCTCGTCGAGCTGTACCGGATGCGCACCTCGGACGACGCCTACGGGCTGCTGTCGCAGGACTGGGGCGGCGAGCCCGTCGTCCTCACGCAGCCGCCTCCCACCCCGGGGCCGCGGGCGCTGTACGGAGCCGGGCTGCTGCGCCTGTGGTCCGGCGATCTCTTCGCGCGGGTGATGGCCACGCGCGAGAGCGAGGCCGCCCGGGCGGCGGTGCTCGCCTTCGGCCGGGCCATCGTGGCTGGGCGGGCCGACCCCCCGCCCCCGAGCCTGGTGACGGCGCTTCCCGTCCGACCGGCGCCCGGCTACGGCCTGAGCGGAGGCGGCGCCTGCTTCCTGCGCTCCCACCTCGTGCTCAACTCCGCGTACTTCGTCAGCCAGCGCGACATCCTCGACCTCGGGCCGCAGGCCGAGGCGGTGCTCGCGGCCTACCGCGGGAGCGGGGCGCGACCGCGCCTGCTGCTGGTCCGCTACCCCGAGGCCGCCGCGGCACGTCGTGCCCTCGCGCGCTTCCGCGCGGCGTACCTGCCCGAGGCGGGCGAGGGGGCGGAAGCGGACGGCGCCGGGCCGGTGCCCGTCGAGGACGGCTGGACGGCGGCCTCGGCATCCGGCCGGGGCGTCGCGATCGTCTTTGCGGCGCCCGACCGCGAGACGGCGGAGGCGTTCCTCGCCGCCGGCCGGGCGACGCTCGCGAGTCTGGAGGCTTCCCATGGGTGAGCGACCGGTGGTGACCCGACGCGACTTCATGCGCAGCACGGCCGGTGCCGCGGTGGGCGTGTCGTTGTTCGGCGCGGGCGTCGCCGACGCGGAGCGCGAGCCGCGCTCCGCGAGGGTCGTGGTGGTGCGCGACCGTCGCGTCCTCGACGAGGCACACCGGGTGGACGCGCTCCTGCTCGCCGGGATGCTCGAGGCGGCCGTGGTTCGCCTGACCGGCAAGGCCGGTGCGCCCGAGGCCTGGCACTCGCTCGTCACCCCCGGCGACACGGTCGGCCTGGTCGCGACCCCGCACCTCAACCCGACGCACGAGGAGCTGGTGACCGCGGTGCGCTCGGCGCTGCTCGCCGCCGGCGTGGCGGATGGCCGGGTGCGGCTGGCACAGGGCGGGCCGGAGAAGGCCGAGGCGTGCACCGCGCTGGTCTCGCTGCCCGCGCTCAAGGCGCACTGGCTCACCGGCATGGGGACCGTGCTCAAGAACTACATCACCTTCTCCGGCCATCCCTCGCGCTACCACGGCGAGAACAACGACCGCCTCGGCGAGATCTGGGGGCTCCCCCACGTCAAGGGCAAGACTCGGCTCGTGCTGGTGGACGCGCTGCGCCCCCTCTGCGACAAGGGTCCGCAGCCCGACCCGCGCTACCTCTGGCACTACAACGGGCTGATCGCGGGGACCGACCCGGTCGCGGTCGAGGCGGTGTGCCTGAAGATCATCACCGCCAAACGCGAGGCCCTGCGCGGCGAGCCGTGGCCGCTCTCGCCGCCGCCGCTGTGCGTCGCGATGGCGGACCGCCGCTACGGCCTCGGCACCTGCAGGCTCGACGAGATCACGATCGAGCGGGTCGGCTGGACGGAGGACAGTCTCGTCTGAACGACCGCGCCCCGCGCGCTCACGCCGGCGGGGCGGGCTCCCCGGCGACGCGCAGCGCCCCGGGGCGCACCGAGAAGGTGACCGCCCCCGAGGCGTAGGTCTCCCCGTCCACGTCGAACGGCGGCAACGGCGCCAGCGGCTCGAGGCGCACCGTTCGCGCCCGCCGGAAACGGACCGGGCGGGCGGCGAGGTGACGGCCGAGGTAGACCTGGGGGAGGCGGCGCAGCAGCTCGAGGCCGGCGACCTCCCCCACCAGCACCACGTCGAACAGCCCGTCGTCGGGACGTGCGCCGGGCGCGATGCGCATCCCCTTGCCGAATGTCGTCCCGTTCGCCACCGCGAGCAGGAACAGCGGGCCCTCGTACCAGCTCTCGGAGTCGGCCTCCACCCGCACCGGAACACAGCGGTAGCGGCGCAGCGCCTGCAGCGTGGCGCACAGGAACGCCGTGCGGCCCCGGCGGGGCAGCGCGTTCACGCGCTCGTCGACCAGCCCGCCGACCCCGGCCGAGGCGATGTTGACGAACCAGAAGCCACCGCTCTCGCCCTCGCCCCACCCGGCGTCGAGGGCAACCGGGGGGCCGAGCAGGGCCCGGCGCAGCGCCGCGGCGGGGTCGCGGGGGATCGCCAGCGCCCGCGCCAGGTCGGAGCCGGTTCCCGCGGGCACCACCCCCAGGGTGACCTCGCCACCGGCGGCGAGCAGCACGTTCGCCACCAGGTGGGTCGTGCCGTCGCCGCCCACCGCCACCACGCGGCGGCACCCGCGGGCCAGCGCCTCCTCGACCGCCCGACGCGACCCGGCCGCGTCCGCCACGCTCGCCACCTCCACGGGAGCGAGCGCCCCGGCCAGCGGCGCCAGACGCGCCCAGAAGCGTCCCGCCCGCCCGCCGCCCGCGGCCGGGTTGACGAGCACGAGCGTCGCGCTCATGCGGCCGCCGGCGGCAGCCAGTTGGCGACCGCGCGCTGCAGCCGCTCGAGCTCGACATTCCAGCGCGCGACGCTCCACGAGGCGGCGCGGCGCAGCGCCGGCCGCAGGCGGGGGGCGATCTCGAGGCAGAGCCGCGGCTGCCACATCCCCAGGCGCACCCGCCGGAGCAGCAGGTCCTCGAGGTGTTCGACCGCCCCGAACCGCAGCTGCCACACGAGCTCCGCCCGCGAGAGGTCGAGGCCGTCGGCAACCGGACGCAGCCCCTCAGGGTCGAGTGCTGCCGCCGGCAGCACGAGGGCCCCCAGACGCCGCACCATGGCGCTCGCGACGACCTCGCCGGCGCCCAGCGCCCGCACCGCGGCGACGAGCCCCGCCTCATTTCCGCGCCACGGCAGCGCTACCGACGCGGTCTGCGGCGGCCCGCACGCCTCGCGCCTGTCCTCGGGGAGCTGGCGGAGGGCCGTATCCACCACCTTCTCGGCGGTGGCGCGGAACGTGGTGAGCTTGCCCCCCGCGGTCGAGACCAGCCCGCGCTCCACCCACACCGCCTCCTCGCGCGACGCCGCGGACGGGTCCTCCACCGCGCTGCCGAGGACCGGTCGGACACCCGCGAAACAGCCCGTCACGTCCCGGGCCGAGAGACCCGCCCCGGGGAAGACGTGCCGGGCGAAGCGCAGCAGGTAGGCGATCTCGTCCGCCGTCGGGCGGGGGTCCTCCACGGCGCCGGTGTGGAAGAGGTCGGTGGTGCCGACCAGCGTCCCCTCCGGGTGGGGCACCGCGAAGACCGGCCGCCCGTCGTCGGGTGAGAGCGCCGTGACCGCCACCTCCAACGGCAACCGGGATGAGGGGAACAGCAGGTGGGAGCCGCGCGAGGGCCGCAGCCTCGCCTTCGCCAGCCCCGCCAGCGAACGCACCTCGTCGCACCACACGCCGGTGGCGTTGACCAGCACACGGGCACGCACCTCGCGGACCGCGTCGCTCTCGAGGTCGCGCACCCGGGCGCCGACGACCCGCCCGCCGGCCCCGCGCAGGAGTTCCTCCACCCTGGCGTAGTTGAGGGCCGCGCCCCCGGCCAGGACGCCCGCGGCGATCACCGCCAGCACCAACCGGGCGTCGTCAGCCACCGCGTCGTCGTAGAGCAGGCCGAACTCGAGCCCGACCTTCGCCAGCACCGGGACCATGGCCGCCGCCGCCGCCCCGTCCACCTTCTCGTGGCGGTGGCGCACCGGCGTGAGGTGCTCGTACATGGCGAGGCCGAGGTTCACCTGCCACCCCGGCGTGGCGTCGTGCTCGTACGAGGGGTAGAGAAAGCGCACGGGGTGCACGAGATGGGGGCTCGCGAGCGCCAGCAGATCGCGCTCGCGGCAGGCGGTGCGCGTGATGCCGAGCTGCATGCGCCGCAGGTAGCGCAGCCCGCCGTGGATCAGCTTGGAGGAGCGCGAGGAGGTGCCGCAGCCGAAGTCGCCGCGCTCCACCAGCGCCACCGCGAGGCCGCGCAGCGCGGCGTCGTGGAGGATGCCGGCGCCGGTGATCCCGCCGCCGATCACCAGCAGGTCGAGCCCCTCCTCCAGCCGCCGCCAGGAGCGCGCGCGCGAGCCCGGCGCGAACATCAGGCATCCTCCGGCAGCAGCACACCGGGGTTGAGGACGCCCCCGGGGTCGAGCGCCCGCGCGAGCGCGGCAAGCGCCGCCGCGCCGCTGCGCCCCACCTCGCGTTCGAGGTACGCCACGTGGAGGCGCCCCACGCCGTGGTGGTGCGAGAGCGTTCCCCCCGCCGAAAGCAGGGCCTCGGTGGCGGCTTGCTTGAGGGCGCGCCACTGGTTGCGCTCGCGCCCCCGCGCCAGCGGCCAGAAGAACGTGAAGTAGAGCGACGCGCCATCCCGATAGGCGTGGGAGAGGTGGCAGCCGACCGCGACGCGGAACCCCAGCCCCTCGCCGGCCCGCCGCAGCCCCTCCCGGACGTCGCCGTACACCGCCTCGAGGCGGCTCCACGGCGCCGCGGTCTCCAGGGTGTCGACCCCCCACCCCGCGGAAAGCAGCGTGTCGCGCAGGTAAGGGTGGCGGAAGCGGTCGGCGCGCCACCGCCGCCACCCGGCGCGGCCGAGCGCAACCCCGCCGGCGGCCCGCCAGAGGCGTGCCGCGGTCTGCTCGGCCAGCGCCACCTCCTGCGCGGACCCGGTCCACCCCGCGAGCAGGAGGCACCCCTGCCGGTAGCGCCGCAGCCCGAAGAGCACACGGCTGGCCCGCGCCGCAAGCGGCGAGAGCGAGGCCAGCGTCATGGCGAATGATGTCTCCTCGGGGTCGGAGAGACGCAGGACCTCCACCGGAACACCGTCCTGCAGGATGCGGCGGCACACCTCCTGGCCGGCGGCCCACCCCGGCAGCAGGACGGCGAGCCCGTCCTCGCACTCCGCCACGGCCCGGACGCGCAGCGTCGCCTCGGTGATCACCCCCAACCGCCCTTCGCTGCCCATCACGAGGCGGCGCAGCTCGGGTCCGGCGGCGGAGCCCGGCAACGCCGCGAGGCGCCACACGCCGGCGGGGGTCGCGAGCTCCACCCCGGCCACCAATTCTTCGATCTTGCCGATTCCCGTCGAGCGCTGCCCGGCGGAGCGAGTGGCCACCCACCCGCCGACGGTCGAGAGCTCGAACGATTGCGGCTCGTGGCCGAGGCGCAATCCGTGGGGTCCCAGCGCCGCCTCGACCTCGGGGCCGAGCGTGCCGGCGCGGAACGTCGCCAGGCGCGAGCCGGCGTCCAACGCGACGAGCCCGCCCAGGCGCGCCAGCGACAGCACCACGGTCGGCCGCGACCGCGGCACCACGCTCACGCCCCCCACCACGCTCGTGCCGCCCCCGCGCGGCACCACCGCGACCGCGGCGGCGGAGGCGGCCCGCAGCAGCTCGGCCACCTCCGTTGTGCTCTCCGGGAAGGAGACCGCATCCGGGAAGGCGATGCCCGTGCCGGTGCGCAGGGCAACGAGGTCGGGGAACGAGTGGCCGCAGGCGTGGCGCAGGCGGACCGCACGGTCGGTCACGGTCGCAATGGGCATCGCCGCCAGCGGTTGCGCAGGCGGAACCTCGACGTCGGCTTCGGCCACCGCAGGCAGGGGCTCACCCGGCCCGACCCGGCCGGTCAGCCAGGCGCGCGCCGCCTCCGGGACGGGGAAGCTCTCACCCTCGAACCCCCACGCGTTCCAGCGGCGCTCCCTCTCGGGCATCCGCGGCGATGCTACCGCAGTCCGCCGCGTCCGGCGGGCGTCGTGGGGGGTCGGGAAAGGACTCGCCCCACCCGAAGGCGGGGCGAGCGTCGTCTACAGGTCGGACCGGATCCTTCGCGGCGCCCCGCCGGCGCGGGACGCCGCTCAGGATGACCCCGCCTGCGGCGGGGTCACTTGGTCTTCACAGGATCCGCCGGCCGGGTCGGGAGCACCATCGGGTGCTCCTTCATCGCCTTCATCACCTCGGCGACGCCGCGCTCGAGCTGCGGGTCTCTCCCCGCGATCACGTCGGCGGGGTCGTTCTCCACCTCGATGTCGGGGTCCACGCCATGCCCCTCGATGATCCAGCTCCCATCGGTGTCGTTGGTGCCCTGGATCGGGACGAACGCGATCCCGCCGTCGAGCAGCGCGCCGAGTCCCCGGATGCCGGTGACGCCGCCCCACGTGCGCTTCCCGATCAGCGGCCCGAGGCCGGCCTTCTTGAAGCGTGCCGGAAAGATGTCGCCGTCGGAGGCCGAGGTCTCCGAAATCAGGCACACCTGGTGGCCGTAGAACACCGTCCCCGGGTAGGTGTTGGGCTTGTCGTTGAAGTGCCCGAAGCGGGTGCCGAGCAGTTTGCGCGACAGCCTCTCGATCACCCACTGCGAGATGTTGCCGCCGCCGTTCGAGCGCACGTCGACGATCATCCCCTCCTTGCGCACCTGCGGGTACCACCACTTGATGAACTCGTAGGCGCCATCGGCGCCCATGTCCGGGATGTGGATGTAGCCAACCCGTCCGTTGCTGGCCTTGGCGACCATCTCGCAATTGGCCGTCGTCCAGTCGAGGTAGAGGAGCGCCGACTCGTCGAAGATCGGCCGGAACGTCACCTTGCGAGCGCCGTCCATGGTCGGCTTCGCGTTGAGGGTCAGCGTGACCGGATCGGTCTTGTAGCGCAGCAGGCGGTAGGGGTTGTCGTTGCCTGCCAGGTTCTCGCCGTCGATCGCGAGGACGTAGTCGCCGACGCGGGCGTCCACGCCTACCTCGGTGAGCGGCGAGCGGTACCTCTCCTCCTCGTTCTCGCCGACGAAGATCTTGGCGATCCGGTAGCGCCCCGCCTTCTCGTCGAGCGCGAAGCGCGCGCCGGGGAGCGCGACCTTGGGCCGCTCGGGGAGCTGGAAGTCCCCGCCCTGGATGTAGGTGTGGCCGATGTTGAGCTCGGCCACCATCTCGCCGAGCACGTAGTTGAGGTCGGAGCGGTGGGCGACGTAGGGGAGCAGCGTACGGTAGCGGTCGCCGATCGCCTTCCAGTCGTAACCGTGCAGGTTTCTGACGTAGAAGAAATCGCGGTACTTGCGCCACGCCTCGTTGAAGATCTCGAGGAACTCCTGGCTCGGCACCCGGTCCACGAACATCTCCGCGGTCGAGACCGTCTTCGGGTCCTTGGCCTTGGGCTTCGCGTCGTAGAGCTTGTACGCGCGGCCCTCGTGGACGAGCACCTTCGAGCCGTCGGCCGACACGGCCCAGCCGCTGACGTCAGCGACGAGCTCGGAGGCCTTGCGCTCCTTCATGTCGAAGATCTGCAGCGCGCCCTTGGCGTACGAGTCACGCCCGTAGAACGGCGCCCCCGTCGTCGCGTAGAGGAGGTACCCCTTGACCGCGACGAGGCCGGTGATGTTGTCGGCGTCCACCGGCACCGCTGTCGCGCGGCTCGCCAGCCCCTCGAAGTCGATCTTCACCGGCTTGGCCTCTTCCTTCTTCTCCTCCTTGGCCTTTTCGTCCTTCCCCTTGGCTCCCGTCTTCGCGCTCTCGTCCTTCCTGTCCCCTGACCCCTGACCCCTGACCCCTGTCTCATCGAGAGTGACCTCGTCGGACTCCGGCGGGAACGGGTGCTTGACGTCCCCGCGCAGGGCGAGGGCGAAGATGCCGGTCGTGCGGTTGCCCGCGAAGTTCCACTCGACGCTCGAGATCTGCGGGGCAAACTCGCGGTCGGAAAGGTAGAACAGGTAGTTGCCGGCCGGGTCCCACTTGGGGGAGACCGCGTTGAACATCTCGTCGGTGACCCGGTGCAGCTTCCCGTCCGCGGCGCCCCACACGTAGAGCGAGTTGTTGCCGTTCCAGTTGGAGAGCGAAAACGCCAGCCATTGCCCGTCCGGCGAGAACGCGTAGTCGTTCACGGGGCCGAACTCGTCCCTCGCCACCTCGGTGATCGTCTTCTCGGCCACCGACACGACGAGCAGCTTGTCGTCGTTGTTGCCGACCGCCAGGTGCTTCCCGTCCGGCGCCCACCGCAGGGTGTCGAGCTGGCCGACGTTCGTCGTGGTCAGGGCGACCGGCGCGCTTGCGCCATCCTGCGCCACGACGTACACCTGGTCCTCGCCGGACACGTCCGAGATGTAGGCGATGCTCCTGCCGTCCGGCGACCACACCGCCGAGCGCTCGTGGGCGTTCGAGGAGTCGGTGAGGTTGCGCGTCGGCCCCTTCTCGACGGGCACTGTGAAGACGTCGCCGCGCGCCACGAACAGCGCCCGCTCGCCCTTGGGCGAGAGGTCGAAGTCCTCGACGAACTTCGCCACCGGGTAGCGGCTCGGCCGGCGGTTGATCCCGTCGTCGGGTACCGCGATGTCGAGCTTGGCGTCCTTGCCGCCCTTAGTGTCGTACACGTGCAGCTCGCCGTCCAGCTCGTAGACGATCTTCGAGACATTGTCGGACGACGCCCAGCGGACATCCCACACCGTGTTGTGGGTCAGCTCCTCGACCTTCTGCGAGGCGATGTCGTAGGCGTAGAGGTTGAGGGTGCCGTCGCGGTCGGAGACGAAGTAGATCGTGTTGCCCAACCACATCGGGTCGCGCTCGGTGCGGGGCGAATGTGCCACCGGCGTGATCGCGTTGCTCGCCAGGTCGTAGATGTAGAGGTCCTGCGCCCACCCTCCCTGGTAGCGCTTCCAGGTGCGGAAGTCGCGGAAGAGCGGCGAGTAGATCATCCGCTTGCCGTCCGGGGAGAAGTCGCCGGCGCCCGAGGTCGGCATCGGCAGCTTGACCGGCAGCCCGCCAGCGACCGCGACCGTGTACAGCGCGCACTGTACCTTTCCCCCGCCATCCGAGTCGCGCATCGAGCGGAACAGCACCCTGGTGCCGTCGGGCGTCCAGCCGTACACCTGGTTGTCGTACCCCCAGCGCGGCGTCAGCGGCCCGTGCGCCGGGTAGAACGTGAGCTGCTTCGGCTCGCCGCCGGCCGCCGGAATCACGTAGACCTGCTCGTCGCCGTCGTACTGGCCGGTGAACGCGATCCACTTCCCGTCCGGCGAAAACTTGGCGAACATCTCGAGGCCTGGGTGGGCGGTCAGGCGCACCGCCGTGCCACCGGTGGCCGGCGCCTTCCACAGGTCCCCGGCGTACGAGAACGCCACGGTGTCGCCGTAGATGTCGGGGAAGCGCAGCAGCTTGGTCTGGCCGTGCGACGGCGCGGCCGCGGCGATGACGGCGGCGGCGGCCGCCACGCAGGTAAGGACAGGGAAGCGACGCATGGTTCCTCCTCGAGCGCGGGTGCGCTCCTCTCAGTACGGGTCGTCCGACCCGGGGTTTCTCACGGCAGCGGCAGCACCGCCCGCACGAAGCCCAGGAAGTGCGACAACGAGCCGAGCATCACGAAGATGTGGAAGATCTCGTGGAAGCCGAACACGTGCGGCACAGGATCGGGCCGCTTGAGCGCATAGATCAGCGCGCCGACGGTGTAGAACGCGCCGCCGACGAAGAACCACACCACTCCCTCTGCCGAGACCCGGTGCACGAGCGGCCACAGCGCCACCACCACGAGCCACCCGAGGGCCAGGTACACCGTGGTCACCAGCCAGCGGGGTGCGTTGATGGCGAAGATGGCGAGGAACATGCCGGCGAGGGCCAGCACCCACACCGCGACGAACAGCGACCACCCCCATGGGCCCCTCAGGGGCACCAGGCACACCGGCGTGTAGGTGCCCGCGATCAGCACGAAGATCGCCACGTGGTCGAGTTGCCGCAGCACGCGCTTGGCGCGCTCCGAGGCCGGCAGCAGGTGGTAGAGCGACGACGCAAGGTAGAGGAGGAACAGCGAGGCTCCGTAGACGATGAACGCCGCCAGGTGCCACCACTTCCGGTACACGGCGGCGAGCGTGATCAGCACCGTGGCGCCGACCACCGCCGCCACCGCGAAGACCAGGTGCGACAGGCCGGAAACGGGGTCCCAGCGGCGCAGGGCAGGTCTTGCGACACCGCCCGTCGGGGGTCGGTCGGCCGGGGTCATGGAGGAGGATTGTACGACCCCCGGGGCGAACCCGCCGCGCCGGAGCACGGCGGACCTATACTGCGGCACCAGGAGGAGCCATGGT
>Ga0316628_100000287_pt1 | contig 31368 bp, 32 predicted proteins | sample OWC_Aug_M2_C1_D5_FD_207648 | JGI IMG/M metagenome (GOLD analysis project Ga0316628, IMG submission 207648) | Wetland soil microbial communities from Old Woman Creek delta, Ohio, United States - OWC_Aug_M2_C1_D5_C | ecosystem: Environmental > Terrestrial > Soil > Wetlands | place: USA: Ohio...
CGGTGGAGTTGGGACTCGGCTCCGCCCTGCACGGGATGCGGGTTCCCCTGCGCGGGCTGCTGCTCTCGAGCCTGCAGGCCTCGGTGCTGACTCTGGCCGGCGCCGGGCTCGGCCGCAGGCGCCGCGTGGTCTGGGTGTCCTTCATCGCGGCCGGCCTCAAGGCGATGTCGCCGGCCGGCAGCCGGCTGGCGCCCATGCTCGCGATCACCGTCCAGGGCCTGCTGTTCGCCGGCGCGACGTCGCTGCTGGGGTGGAACGCGGTCGGGGTCGGTCTGGGCGGCGCCCTGGTGGGAGCCTGGGCGGCGAGCCAGGGAATCCTCACGCAGTGGCTGCTGGTGGGGGGCCAGCTGCCGAACGCGTACGACGCCGTGGCCGGCTGGGTCGCCGCGCACTGGAGCGTGGGCGCGCCCGGGCTGTGGGCCGCGGTCGGCATCTGGGTCGCGCTGTGGGGTGCCGTGGTGGCCACCGGGACCCTGGCTACGTGGCGCCGCCGCTCGCTGCCGCGCCGCTTCCAGGAGCTGCTGGGCCGCCGCGTGGAGGGACTCCCCGCGCCGGACGCCCCGCCCAACTCGCGCAGGAGAGCGCTGCTGCTCGGCCTGCGCGACCTGGCTCGCCCGTCCTTCTGGGTCCCGCTGCTGCTGATCGCGGCGGTGGTGCTCGCCGCCGGCGCCCCGTGGCGGGACCTGTTCTGGATGGGCGCCCGCGCGCTCACCCTCGGCTTTCTGGTTTTCGCCGCGGCGCGCTCGGTTGAGCCGCGACGCCTGGCCGCATGGGTGCGGCGCAGGGGACACTGGGGGCCGGCTCTGGCCCTCGAGCGCGCGCTCAGCCCTCGCCGGCGAGGCTGAATCCGCAGGACTGTCCGGCCGTAGACCCTCACATGAGAACCCCAATGCGCCTCTCCGCCGTGTTCGCCGTGGCCGGCCTGCTCGCCGTGGCCGCCCCTCGGTACGTCTCAGCGCAGAATGACTCCACCTGGCAGGACCACGATCGCGCCAGAGCCCGCGCGCGCGACGCGCGGGACTGGCCCGCGTATCGGTACCACCTGGCCCGCATCGACACGTTGATGCGGGGCTTCCCGCGGGTGCTGTTGCTCCGGGCCGGCGCCGAGGCGAGGGTCGGGGAGCCGGAGGCCGCACTGCGGACGCTGGAGCGCTACGCGGCGCTGGGCCTCACCGCCGACCTGGCCGCGGATTCGATACTTGCGCCGGTGCGGGCCCTGCCCGGCTGGGCGGCGGTCGCTGCCCGGATCGCCCGCAACGCCGAGCCGGTGCGCCGCTTCGACACGCTGGTCGTCCTGCCCTCGCGGGACATGCTCGCCGAGGACATCGCGTACGACCCGCGGAGCGCTCGCCTGTTCGTGAGCAGCATGCGCGAGCGGATGATCCTGGCCGTGGACCGGCGCGGCCGCGTCAGCGAGTTCGTTCCCAGCGGCCGGGACGGCATGTGGGCGGCGGTCGATCTGGGAGTGGACGCGCGGCGGGGACTGCTGTGGGTCTCCACCGACGTCATCGCCTTCCAGGTGGGCTACGACAGCACCGAGGCGGGCCGGGCCGCCATGCTCGCCTTCGATCTGCGCACGGGACGGCTGGTGCGGCGCATCGACGCGCCCCGCGATGTGGCCCATTTCCTGGGCGATCTGGCGGTGGCCTCGACGGGCGAGGTGTACGTCTCGGACAACAACACGCGGGCGGTGTACGTGGTCCGTCCGGGCGCCGACTCCCTGGAGGTGCTCGTGCCGCCGGGTGTGCTGACGAACCCGCAGGGCCCTGCGCTCGCGCCCGACGGGCGGCGGCTGTTCGTGGCGGACTACATCTTCGGCGTCGCCTCGGTGGACCTGGCCACCCGTGAGGTGAGCTGGCTCCCCAAGAGCGCGGACGCGGCCGTGAACGGCATCGACGGCCTGTACGTGGCGGGGCGGTCGCTGATCGGGGTGCAGAACGGCACGCAGCCGGGGCGCATCGTCCGTCTCCCCGTGGACGAGGGGTTCACGCGCATCCTGGGTTGGGAATCGCTGGAGCAGAACCCCGAGCTGGGCGAGCCGACCCACTGCGCCGTGGCGGGGGACGTGCTCTACTGCATCGCCAACAGCGGTGACGAGCGCGCCCGGGGCGGCGAGGTGCGGGACGATCCCGCGGCCCGGCCGCCGGCGATCATGAGGTTGCGGCTGAGGTAAGCCCCCGGCTCAGCTCCTCCAGCCCATCCCGCGTGGTGGCGCTCACGAGCAGCGCCTCCCAGCCGCGGTCCCGGGCGCTCGCCAGGCGGTCGGCGCGCTCCTCGTCCCCGAGGCGATCGGCCTTGTTCAGCGCCACCACCACGCGCCGCTCGCCGGACACGCCGGCCTCCTCCAGCGCCGCGTCCACGACCCGCGCCTGATCCTCCCACGCCGCGTGGGAGGCGTCCACCACGTGGAGCAGGACGTCCGCGTCGAGCGCCTCCTCCAGCGTGGCGCGGAAGCTCGCCACCAGGTCGTGGGGAAGCTTGCGGATGAAGCCCACGGTGTCGGTGAAGCGCACGCGCGTGCCGGCCAGGACCGTCTCGCGGCTCAGGGTGTCGAGGGTGGCGAACAGGCGGTCCTCGACGTGCGCCTCGGCCCGCGTGAGGGCACGCAGCAGGCTCGACTTGCCCGCGTTGGTGTAGCCCACCAGCGCCACCCGCAGCACGTCGCGCTCCCGCGACCGCGCCCGGGTGCGGGCGCGGTGCTCCGTGACCTGGGCGAGATCCTTCTTCAGGCGGCCGATCCTGTGGCGGATGGCGCGGCGGTCCGTCTCCAGCTGCGTCTCGCCGGGGCCCCGCAGCCCGATGCCGCCGCGGATGCGCGAGAGGTGCACCCACATCCTCGTGAGCCGCGACACCAGGTACTGGAGCTGCGCCAGCTCCACCTGGGTGCGCGCCTCGTGGCTGCGGGCCCGCAGCGCGAAGATGTCGAGGATCAGCTCGGTGCGGTCCATCACCCGGACGCCCAGCGCCTCCTCGAGGTGGCGGCCCTGCGAGGGGCTCAGCTCCTCGTCGAAGATCAGCATGGTCGCGCCCGCCGCGGCGACGCGGGAGCGCACCTCCTCCACCTTCCCCTTGCCGATGTAGAAGTGCGGGTCGGGTGAGGACACCAGCTGCACCACGCGCCCCGCGACGGCCGCGCCGGCGGTGTCGGCCAGGCGCGCCAGCTCGTCGAGGTGCTCCGTGGCGCGCCTGGCGTCCCGCGAGCCCTTGCGCGGCGCGCCGGCCAGGAGCGCCAGCTCGCGCGGGAGCGCGACCTGGTGGAGGCGGCGCGGGCTCACGCGGCGGCCCGCTTCATCCGAGCACGTGGGCGAAGCGGAGCACCAGCAAGCCGACGAGCAGCAGCAGGTACACCCGCAGCGAGTAGAGCACGGCTCTCCTGACCGGCGTCATCTTCACACGCGGCATCGCCTACCTCACACCTTCACCCTGGTGACCAGTCCCCGCATGATGTCGTTGTAGCGGATGACGCCGAGCAGGCGGTCCTTCGCGTCGGCCACCGGCAGCATCCGGAAGTGGTACTTGGCGAACAGAGCCTCCAGGTCCTCGCGCAGGTCCTCCTCCTCGGCGGTGATGACCGGCGCCGTCATCAGCTCGGCGACGGGCCTCTCGTCCCGCGCCAGCACCAGATCCCTGAGGTCGAGCACGCCCGCCAGCGTGCGCTGCTCGTCCGCGAGCACATAGACGTACGAGATGCCGGCTGCCTCGCGGCCCGAGCCGCGGATCGCGCGCAGCACGTCTCCGACCGTGGCGTCCCGCCCCGTGGACAGGTAGTCGGACGACATCAGCGCCTGCGCCGTGGCCTCCCGATCGGAGAGGATCGAACGCAGCCGCGCCGCCTCATCCTGCGGCAGCAGTCCGATCATGTCCCGGGCCTGGTCGTGCGGGAGGATGGACAGCAGGTCGGCGAGCTGCGGCACGCTCATCTCCGACAGCACCGTGCGCGCGCGCTCCTTCCGCATCCCAGCGATCAGCTGCCGCTGCGCCCGCGGCTCGGCTTCCACCAGGGTCTCCGCCGCCTTCTCGGAGTCGAGGGCTGAGAACAGGGCCACCTGCTCGGGGCCGGACAGCTCCTCGAGCGCATCGGCCAGGTCCTCGCCGGGCAGCTCCCTGAGCTGTCGCCGCGTGATGGAGAGCGAGACCTTGTCGGTGGCGGCGGCGTCCTCCACCGAGAGCGGCTGCACGTACTTCCACGAGATGAAGTCGTCCTTCAGCAGGTGCAGTCCGGCGAGGCCCCAGCGCCGCAGGAAGCCGTTGAACGAGGTGTCCACGTGCACCACCGCGAGCCGGCCGCCGGACTCGACGAGGTGCACGTCGTTGACCGCCTCGATGCGCCGGCCGTCGGTGTCGAGGACGGTGCGGCCCACCAGGTGCCGCTGCAGCATCATCCAGCCGGGCTGATCCACGAACGGCGGGTAGTGGTCGCCGCTCTCCGGCCGCTCCACGAAGATGGCGTCGTCGTCGATGCGCCGGACCCTGGCCCACGGCACGAACTCGGTCGGCTTCCCCCAGCCGTGCTCGATGTAGATCCCGACCGCCTCCGGGTAGTGCTCGGAGAGCGAGACGACGAGGTCGCCGAGCTTCCCGATCCTGTCGCGGATCTTGCCGGTGCAGACCCGGCGCCCCACCAGCTCCGAGAAGAACAGGAACCGGAAGGGGACCGGCCCCCCGCCGGCGCCCTCGGCGGGACGGCCCGTCGCTGTGGTGTTCGGCGTCATAGCCCGCTCCCGTCGCCCGCGCCCAGCAGGCCGGGGAAGAGGATCGTCAGCGCGAAGGCCGTGGACACGAGGATGATGACGACCACGATGCCGATGTTGGCCGCGTTCTGCCAGCGCGTGTTCACGTGCTCGCCCATGAACCCCTCGTCGTTGAGGAGCAGGATCAGGAACACGAGGCACGCCGGGAGCAGCGTGATCGCGACGATCTGAACGTACATCGTGATCGTCACCAGCGGCGCCCCGGGGATCAGCACCACGGCGCCCGCCGTGAGCAGCATCGCCAGATACGCGAGGTAGAACCACGGCGCGTCGCGCACGCTCTTGTTCAGCGAATGCGCCCATCCGAAGATCTCGCCCATCGCCCAGCTGGTCGAGAGCGAGATGCACAGGGCGCCCAGGAAGCCCGCGTCGAACAGGCCGATGGCGAACAGCCGCCGCGCCATCTCGCCCCGCCCCAGGGGGAGCAGGGGCACCAGCGCCTCGGCGGTCTGCTTGGCGTCCTCGACCAGGATCGGCGGCTGGTGGAAGTGGAAGGCCGCCCCCGTCGTGATGATGATGAACGCGGCCACGATCCCGGTCAGCGCCGAGCCGGCGAGCGTGTCCCACTTCCCGAACCTGATGTCGTGCAGATCCAGGCCCTTGTCCACGACCGAGGACTGCTGGAAGAAGATCTGCCAGGGCGTGATCGTGGTGCCCAGGAGCGCCAGCAGCACGAACAGGAACTCGCTGGGCGCGCCGCCGGGAACTCCCGGCACGAGCAGCCCGTGCGCCACCGCGCCCCACCCGGGCGCGCTGGGGGTCTTCATCGCCCACAGCGCGGCCGGGATGTAGACCAGATTGAAGACGCAGAAGAGCAGCGTGATCTTCTCGAACGTCCAGTAGCGGCCGGTGACGACGATGGCGAGCAGGACGGCCGTCACGGCGACGTACGTCAGCACCGGCGGGACCCCGAAGATGCTCATCGCCTCGGTCATCCCGATGTACTCGGTGATGAGCGTGAGCCAGTTCACCACCGCCAGGTCGAACACCGAGAACCAGCCCCAGAACGGGCCGAATCCCTCGAAGATCACCTCGCCGTGCCCGCGCTTGGTCACGGCCCCGAGGCGGACCGTCATCTCCTGGATGAAGTACGCGACCGGGATCAGGATCAGGATGATCCACAGCAGCGAGAACCCGTACTTCGAGCCCGTGACGGCGTAGGTCGAGATGCCGCCGGCGTCGTTGTCCGCGACCATGGTGATGATGCCGGGGCCGAGGACGGCGAGGAAGATGCCGGCTTGGCGGCGGTGGCGACCGAGCAGATGGAGGGTCTTGCTGAGCCAGTACACGAGGGTCGCTGCCTCCGGGAGCGACGTGGGCGCGACCGCGGGAGTGCGGAAAGCTCGCAAGCCGTCTGCGGCGGCGCAACGCACGGTCGCGCGCCCCGGCGCCGCAGCCCCTTCGGCCCGGCGGAAGGGTGGCCGGCTCGGGGTGCCGCCTCGCCGGGCATCGCGCGCCCGGTTACCTTTCGGCCGCACTTCACCTCGGAGGGTCCGCGGTGCCAAAGATCTGGATCGACGGCAAGTACTTCGAGAAGGAGCAGGCGGTGGTCTCCGTCTTCGACCATGGCCTTCTTTACGGCGACGGCGTCTTCGAGGGAATCAGGGCCTACGGCGGAAAGATCTTCCGCCTCCGCCGGCACCTCGACCGAATGTACGCGTCGGCGCGCGCCATCTGGCTCGAGGTCGGGATGAGCAAGGACGAGATGGCGGCCATGTGCGAGGACTGCCTCCGCGTCAACAGCCTCAAGGACGCCTACATCCGCCTGGTCGTGACCCGCGGCGTCGGGGACCTCGGCCTCGACCCGCGGAAGTGCGCCAAGGCCAGCGTCATCTGCATCGCCGACAAGATCGCGCTGTTCCCGGCCGGCACGTACGAGCGCGGGCTCGTCATGGTGACCGCCGCCACCCCGGTGCACCCGCGCGAAGGGGTATCGCCGCGGATCAAGTCGCTCAACTACCTGGCGCACATCCTCGCCAAGGTCGAGGCGGTCAACGCCGGGGCCGACGAAGCCCTGATGCTGGAGATCCTCAACGGGGTGGCCGAGGGAACGGCCGAGAACGTGTTCTGCGTGCACGGGCGGAAGCTCATGACCCCGCCGTCCTACGCTGGCATCCTCCGCGGCATCACTCGGGATGCCGTTCTCGAGCTTGCCCCGGCAGCCGGGTACGAAACCTGCGAGGTTGGCTTGACGCGCTTCGACCTCTACACGGCCGACGAGATGTTTCTCACCGGCACGGCCGCGGAGGTCATGGGCGTGGTCAAGCTGGACGGGCGCGTCATCGGCGACGGCAAGGTCGGTCCCGTGACCAAGGACCTCGCCGCCCGCTTCAAGGATCTCGTCGCCCGGGAAAGCTGACCGACCGGCAGACGCTTCCGGGCGCGGCGAGGGCGCCGCGGCCCGGAAGCCGTCGGAGAGGGCCAGGTCGGTGGCTCGGAACCCCTTGTCAGTCTTGACTATGCGGGTCCGACCGCGGCATATTGGCCTTTCATCCTACCGCGGTCCGGAGCGGGGACGGCTATGACCTGGAGGACGATCTCGCACCAGGGCCGCTCGTGGACCGTCCACCCGGCTACCGAGCGCCGGTCGAGCACGGCGGACTGGCAGTTGATCTTCGGGTTCCGGCCGGCCGGCGACCGATCGGGGCGCATCCTGTGGGCGATGGCGCCCATCACCGCACTGGACAAGGCGAGCCTGCTCCGGCGGGCGGACCTCGTGACCGACAGCGAGTTGGCGGCTCTGCTGGACGGAATCGGAGCGCAGCCGGGAGGCTGATGGCCGCAACAGGGAGGTCGCTCGTCCTGCTGGCGGCGCTGGCACTGGCCGGTGCCGTGGGGGGGGGCTGCGCGCGTCCGGCCCCGGCGCCGACCTCGCCCCTGCCCGCCGCCGGAGCGCGCGAGGAGCAGCCCGCCGTGGCCGCCGCTCAGCCCGGCGCCGCCACGCCCTCCGCCGTGCAGGCCGCCGCGGCGCCCGACTCGGCGTCGGGGTTGCAGCCGGAGCCGGCCGTCGCGCCTGCGGCCGCCCCGTCGCAGGAGCAGCGGCCGGCGGCATCCCCCTCCCCCGACTCCCTGCCTCCGGAAGAGGACGAGTTCCTCGACACGCTGCGGGCGATCATCGCCGATTCGCTGACGCACCCGCAAGGCGAACTGGCCCCGGAGGTCGTGCGCCGCGAGGCCACCGAGCTGTTCGGTCCCCCGCCCGCAGCCGCGGCCTCGGCCGCGACCTGGGACATCGACGTGGCGACCTACGCGGGCCACGACCGGGTTCAGTACTACATCGAGTACTTCACGGGGCCCGCCAGGCGGCATTTCCAGGTCTACCTGTCGCGCCTGCCGCGCTGGGACTCGCTGATCCGCGGGCGTCTGCGCGACGCCGGCCTGCCGCAGGATCTCATCTACCTGGCGATGATCGAGAGCGGCCTCAACCCGAACGCGGTGAGCCGTGCGCGGGCCGTCGGCATGTGGCAGTTCATCACGGGCACGGCGCGGCGCTACGGCCTCGACGTGGATCCGTGGGTGGACGAGCGCCGCGACCCGTACCTCTCCACGGACGCGGCGATCCGCTTCCTGAGGGAGCTGAACAACCGATTCGGCTCTCTGTTCCTCGCGGCCGCCGCGTACAACGGCGGGCCCGGCACGATCGCGCGGGGCCTGCACCGCTACGATTTCGGCGCCATGGACGGCGATGACGCGTTCTTCGCCCTCGCCGACGAGCAGTTCCTCCGCCGCGAGACGCGGGACTACGTCCCCAAGCTCATCGCCGCCGCGATCGTCGCCAAGCAGCCGGAGCGCTACGGATTCACGAACGTGGTTCCCCTGACGCCGCTGCGCTACGACTCGGTGACCGTCCCCTACGCGGTGGGGCTCGACGTCCTGGCGCGCCTCGCCGACACGAGCCAGGCGGCGCTGGAGGACCTCAACCCGCAGCTGGTGCGGCGCGTCACGCCCCCGAACCGGGCGGTGTGGGTGCGGGTGCCGGTGGGCCGGACGGAAACGGTGGCCTCGCGCCTGGCGGCCCTGCCGGCTCGGGAGCGGGTCACGTTCCTGACGCACTCGATCCGCCGCGGCGAGACCCTGGGCTACATCGGCCGCCTGTACCACGTGAGCGTGGATGACATCCTGAGCGCGAACCGGGGCCTCAGGGCGCGCGCCCTCCGGATCGGCCGGGAGCTGGTGATCCCGACGTCGGGCGTTCCGGCGGCGGCGCGTTCGACGTGGCAGAGCGCCACCCGGACCGTGCCCAGCGCGCGGGCCTCCGGCGGAACCAGCGGCAGGAGCACGCGGCGGGTGGTCCACATCGTGCGCCGGGGCGAGACGCTGTCGGGCATCGCCGAGCGGTTCAACGTCCCGCTGTCGCGGATGCTGAGCGCCAACCGGCTCACGGCGCGCAGCCGGATCCACCCCGGCGACGCGATCCGCATCCCCAGCTGAGAGCGAGGCGGCGCGCAGGCGCGCGGAGCTGTCAGCTCCTTCACTTCCGGCTATACCCCGATCTCCGCGAGCACCCGCCCCAGGTGAGCCACGATGAGCTGCGGGTTCACGTTCCCCCGGGCCCAACTCTTGGCGCGCTCGATCTCGCGGATCGCCTCCAGGATCCGCTCCGCGGGCGCCTCCGCGGCCCCCTCGCCTCCGCCATCGCCGGCGCCCCGGAGCCGCTGCTCCAGCCCGTCGCGCAGCAGCTCGGCGGCGGCGTCGAGGACCTCGCTGAAGTCGCTCCGGGCGCCGTACGGTCTCACGCCGAGCGCGTGGCGGAAGCGCGCCGCCGCGTCTCCCCGCGCCACCTCCAGCAGCCTGCGCGCGCCGGCCTGCACGCTCTCGGCATCGCCGCCGTCCTCGAGCGCGGCTCCGATCGAGCCGTAGGCGGTGCGCGCGCGCCGCTCGGCCTCCGCCGCGGGCACCGGGGGCGTCGGGACCTCGCACAGGAACCGCGCGACGTCGGAGCCGCGCAGGCGCCGCAGCCGGAGCGGGACGAGTCGAGAGCGGATGGTCGGAAGCAGCGCGGAAGGCTCCGCGGTCGTCAGCACGAAGTAGGTGTCGGGAGGCGGCTCCTCCAGCACCTTGAGCATCGCGTTCGCCGCCTCCGGGCTCGACGCCTGCGGCACGAGGCGCTCCGCGTCTCCGACCACGAACACCTTGGCCCTGCCCATCACGGGACGCATCACCGCCCGCCGGTGGAGCAGCCGCACCATGGGCAGGAAGATCGCGTGCAGACCGTCGGGCCGTCCGTACAGGGGATTGGCGCGCCGCGCCGCCAGGGCCTCTCCCAGCGTCTCCTCGGCTTCCTCCACCTGCTTCGACTCCTCGCCCTTGGGCCGCGCCATCGGGAAGAACCAGTGCACGTCGGGGTGTTGGAGGGTGTCCACCAAGTGGCACGAATGGCACGAGCCGCAGGGCACTCCCGGCCCCGTCTCGCACAGCAAGCCGGCCGCGATCCAGAGTGCCAGGCGCTGCTTGCCGATCCCGGGCGGCCCGACGAGCAGCAGTGCGGGCGGGAGCTTCCTCGCCTTGAGGGAGCCGGCGAGGCGGGTCTTCAGCTCGTCGTGGCCGTAGAGGGGGGGGAGAGGCACAGGGGGAACTTAAAGCCGTCAGCCATCAGCCGTCAGCCGTCAGAGGGGCGCGCCCTGACGGCTGACGGCCGACGGCTGACGGCTGCCCCTCAGTAGCTCGTCCCGTCGATGACTGTCTTCCCCCGGAACGTGCGGTAGATGTACGCCGTGTAGCCGATCACCAGCGGCATCCCGACCAGAGCGATGACCAGCATCGTCGCGAGCGTCCGGGGAGTGGAAGAGGCGTTGTAGATGGTGAGGCTCTGCGCCGGATCCGGCAGCGACGGCACGAGGCGGGGGAACAGTGCCGCGGCGGCGAGCCCGTTGACGCTCACAATGGCGACCGAGGAAGCCAGGAATGCCCGCCCGAAGCGCGCCGCCCTCAGGGCCAGCGGAAAGGCGAAGCCTGCGGTTACGAGCAGCGCCGCGAACAGCCACGTGAGAGGCGAGGGCAGGGCACGCGAGAACAGGTGCGGGGCGGCGAGCCGCGTGGCGACCGACGACACGGCGAACAGCGCCACGAACACCATCCACAGCCTGGCCGCCAGCGCCCCCAGCCGCGCCCGCAGGTCGCCGTCGGTCTTGAGCGTCAGATACGCTGCGCCGTGCACCACGACGGTGGCCAGCGACAGGGCGCCGATCAGCAGCGCGTACGGGTTGAGCAGGCCGACGAAGGAGACGGCCAGGTTGCCGTCGCGGTCGAACGGAACGCCGCGCAGGATGTTCCCCACCGCCACGCCGAACACCACGGCGGGCACGAGACTCCCGAGTCCGAAGGCCCAGTCCCACAGCCGCCGCCAGGCCGGCGCCTCGACCTTGCCGCGGAACTCCAGCGACACCGCGCGGAAGACGAGCGCGAGCAGCACCAGCACGAGGGCGAGGTAGAAGCCGCTGAAGACGGTGGCGTAGACCACCGGGAACGCCGCGAACAGCGCGCCGCCGCCGGTGAGCAGCCACACCTCGTTGCCGTCCCACACCGGGCCGATGGCGTTCAGGTTGAGGCGGCGCTCCTCCTCGCTGCGGGCGAACAGGTGCAGCACGCCCACGCCGAGGTCGAAGCCGTCGAGAACGGCGTAGCCGGTGAGCAGGACGCCGATCAGCAGAAACCAGGCGGTGTTGAGATCCATCGGTTGCCTCCTACGCGCGCGCCGGCTCGGGGCCGTGCTTCACCTCGCGCGCCATCAGGAAGACCCACAGGGCGCCGAGGGCGAGGTAGACGAGCGAGAACAGGACGATCGAGGCGACGATCTGGCCCGCCGTGACGGCGCGCGAGGCGGCGTCCGAGGTCCTGAGCAGGCCGTACACGATCCACGGCTGCCGTCCGACCTCGGCCGCGATCCAGCCGAGCTGGCAGGCGACCACCGGCAGCGGCATCGCCGCGACGAGAATCATGAGGTAGATCCGGCGCTCCCCTAACTTGCCGAGCAGCAGCTGCGCGACGCCCCAGCCGGTCAGAGCGATGAACAGCATGCCGAGGCCCACCATGCTGTGGAACGCCAGGAACGTGAGTCGCAGCGGCGGCAAGTTCTCGGGGGGAAACTCGTCGACGCCGCGGACGTGCGCGTTCACGTCGCCGAAGGCCATCCAGCTCAGCAGTCCCGGAGCCTCGAGCGACGCGACGAGTCGCGGCGGGTCCGTGGCGGGGATGCCGAACAGCACCAGCGGCGCGCGCGCCTGGCCCACGTAGAGTCCCTCCTGCGCCGCGAACTTCTCGGGCTGGGTCCGCGCCACCTGCTTGGCGTGCCAGTCCCCGAGCGGGAACAGCTCGACGAGCGACGCGGCGAAGCCGACCGCCAGAGCCAGGGCCAGCGCCCTCTTCGCCAGGTCGCTCTCGCGGCCCTTGAGGAGCAGCCACGCGGCCACGCCTGCCACCACGAACGCGCCGGCGATCAGCGCCGCGTCCACCGTGTGGAAGAACCGCGGCAGGGTGGACGGGTTGAGGACGGCCGCGGAGAAGCTCTCCAGCTCGGCGCGCCCGTTCCGCACCGCGAAACCCGCCGGCGTCTGCTGCCAGGAGTTCGCGACGATGATCCAGAACGCGGAAACGGTGGCTCCCACGGCGACCATCAGGATCGAGAACCAGTGCGCCCCCTTCGAGACCCGGCCGCGGCCGAAGAGGTACAGTCCCAGGAAGCCGGATTCGAGGAAGAACGCCAGCACGCCCTCCGCGGCGAGCGGCGCGCCGAAGATGTCGCCCACGTACTTCGAGTACTCGGCCCAGTTGGTGCCGAACTGGAACTCCATCGTGATGCCCGTCGCGACGCCCACCGCGAAGGTGAGGGCGAGCAGCTTCCCGAAGAACCTCCCCATCCTCGACCACGTCTCGTCGCCGCGGCGCCAGCCCATCCACTCCATGACGACGAGGAGCCAGGCGAGGCCGATGCTGATGGGCGGGAAGATGAAGTGGAAGCCGATCGTGACGGCGAACTGGATGCGTGCTAGGAGGACTGCGTCCACGGTCCCGATCCTCCAATGGCTCAGGCCGGCGTGCGGGCGGCGAGCGCGCCCGCGCCAAAGTAGGCGCGCCGAGCCGCGGGCGTCAAACCCACGCGCCGTCCCGCCGTCCCCGCCGCTCCGCCGTCCCGGTTGACTTGCGGCGCGCCGGCCGGTAGCGTTGCGGTCGAGCAGGGGAGTAGTTCATGCCGCCCTCGGGCGGCATAGGGGAGATCGACATACCGGCCATCGGCCCGGTCCCCCACCTCGCGCGGCGAGGCGAACGAGACCTTCTACCGGGATGTCTCCGGTCGAGGTCTCGTTTCCTTTTCTGGGAGGTCGGCTTGGTGCCCTCGTGGGTCGTGCGAGTCTGGGCCACCGCGGCGCTCGCGCTTTCCAGCGTGGCGCTCCGGCTGCTCGCGGCCGGGCTCGATCCCATCGTCTCGGCCGTCGCCTACGGCGCGGCCGTCGTGGCGGCCGCCTTCCTGCTGGCCTGGGCCGCCGAGGCGGCGCAGGTCGACATCTCCGCCAGCCTGGCGGTCGCCGTCCTCGCCCTTGTGGCCGTTCTGCCCGAGTACGCCGTCGATCTCTACTTCGCCTTCACCGCCGGCCACAGGCCGGAGTACGCGCAGTACGCCGCCGCCAACATGACGGGGAGCAACCGGCTCCTCATCGGCCTGGGCTGGCCCATGGTGGTGCTGGTGTTCGCCTGGGCCGGGCGGCGTGGGAGGCCCGCCCCTTCGGGCGTCTGCCTGGAGCCGAGGCAGCGGGTGGAGCTGGCGTACCTGGCGGTGGCCGGCGTCTACGCCTTCGTCATCCCGCTGCGCGGCCGGCTGACGCTGCTGGACGCCGGCGTGCTGCTCGGGATCTTCGTGGCCTACGGCCTGCGCGTGGCGAAGGAAGAGCGCGGCGAGCCGGAGCTGGTCGGCGTCGCCGCCAGCCTGGAGACGCTTCCCACCGGGCTGCGGCGCTCGGCGGTGGCGGGTCTGCTCCTCGCGGCCGCGCTATCGGTGCTCGCCGCGGCGAAGCCCTTCGCCGAGTCGCTCGTCCAGACGGGCAGGCTGCTCGGGATCGACGAGTTCATCCTGGTGCAGTGGGTGGCGCCACTGGCGTCGGAGGCGCCGGAGATGGTGGTCGCGGCGCTGTTCGCCTCGCGGGGCAACGGCAGCGCCGGGATAGGGACGCTGCTCTCGTCCAAGGTCAACCAGTGGACGCTGCTGGTCGGGAGCCTGCCGGTGGCCCACCTCCTCGGCGGCGGAGGGACGCACCTCCAGCTCGACGCGCGGCAGAACGCCGAGTTCCTGCTCACCGCTGCGCAGACCGTGCTGGGAATCGCGCTCCTCATCGACCTGCGGTTCGGCAGGCGGGAGGCGGTGGCCCTTCTGCTCCTGTTCGCGCTGCAGCCGGCGTTTCCTCAGCAGGGCGTGCGGATCGGCTTCGCGGCGGCATACCTGCTGCTGGCGGGGTACATCCTGATGCGGCGCCGCGGCCTGATCGGGCCGCTGCTCCGCGCCCTGGTGAAGGAGGGCGCCGCGTAGACGGACGCCGCCGGCCCGCGGCCGGGCCGGCGCGGAGCCTTGCTACGGCGCCTCGGGAGTCCGGGCCCGCGCCGTCTGTTCCAGGCGGCGCCGAACCTTCCCCCAGCTCCCGGTGATGAGGAAGCTCTCGTCCATGTCGTCGATCATCCCGGCCAGCATGGAGATCGGCACGGAGAAGGTCAGCGTGTCGTGCGGCACGTGGGGTCGGGCGGAGACGTCGAACATTCCCAGCACCGCTCGGGGGCTCTCCCGGTCGCGCTCCAGGTAGGGGCGCTGGAGGATGGTCGAGCAGCCGGCGCCGAAAGGCGCGATGACCGCGTCGTCGGCGCCGCGGTAGCCGGCGAGGGTGAATAGTCCCGACAGCGCGTCGGGCCGGGCGAAGAAGATGGCGACCGCGGGATCGTCGTCTCCGTCCAGCAGGTCCCAGCGCTTGACCACGACGAAGCGCGCCGGCGCGCGGAACGACGGCGCCCTGGCCAGGAGGTCGCGCACGATCTCCGGGGTCTTCTTGTAGCGTTCCCCCTCCATCCGTCCCGGGATGCCGCAGGAGAGGAAGTACTCGAAGTCGGGCCGCAGCCGCTCGTCGAAGCCGGCGTAGCGCCGGCCGCCGGCGCAGCCGAAGGAGTCGGCGTCGAAGCGCAGCGGCTCGCCGCGCCGCGCCCGGGTCAGCTCGGCCATGATGCAGCGCCGCTCCTGGGCGGGCACGACCGGCGGCGGGCCGGCTTCGCGATCGGTGTAGTAGAAGGTCAGGGGCAGCTCCTCGGGTCCGAAGTGGCGATGCCACCTGTCGAGGAATCGATCGCGAAGTGCCAGGTCCACGGGTCGCCTCCGACTCCGGTAGTGACGGGCGCCGCTCAATGTGAGCGGGCGGGGGGCGCGTGGGAAGGCCCGATCAGCCGGGCCGGCGGACGCCTGTTGGCGCCGGCGGCCCAACGGTACGTAGTTTGCGCTCAGCGGTTTCACACCACCCCGACAAGAGGCACCATGGCAGATCGAACTCCAGCGCCGGCACAGCCCCGCACGTCGAGCAGGAGGCTGCTCTCCTGGGTCGAGGAGATCGCGGCGCTGTGCGAGCCGGCCCGCGTCCACTGGTGCGACGGGTCTCAGGAGGAGTACGACCGGCTGGCCGACGAGCTGGTGCGCGCCGGCACCTTCGTGCGACTGAACCCGGAGAAGCGTCCCAACTCGTACCTCGCGCGATCCCACCCCAGCGACGTCGCCCGGGTCGAGGAGCGCACTTTCATCTGCGCCGGGACGAGGGAGGACGCCGGGCCGACGAACAACTGGGAGGAGCCCGGGAAGATGCGCGCCGCGTTGCGCGGCTTCTTCGGCGGCTGCATGAAGGGCCGGACGATGTACGTGATCCCCTTCTCGATGGGTCCGATCGGCTCGCCCATCGCGCAGATCGGCGTCCAGATAACCGACTCGGCGTACGTCACGGTGCACATGCGGACCATGACGCGCATGGGGCAGAAGGTGCTGGACGCCCTCGGCGACGGCTTCTTCATCCCGTGCGTCCACTCGGTGGGCGCCCCGCTCGAGCCGGGCCGGCCGGACGTGCCGTGGCCCTGCGAGGGCGACATCGCCCGCAAGTACATCGTGCACTTCCCGGAGACGCGCGAGATCTGGTCGTACGGGTCGGGCTACGGCGGCAACGCGTTGCTGGGCAAGAAGTGCCTGGCGCTGCGGATCGCGTCGGTGATGGCGCGCGACGAGGGCTGGCTCGCCGAGCACATGCTCATCCTCGGGCTGGAGTCGCCGGCGGGCGAGCGGACGTACCTGGCCGGCGCGTTCCCGAGCGCCTGCGGCAAGACCAACCTCGCGATGATCGTCCCGCCGCGGGGCTTCGAGGGCTGGAAGGCGAGCACGGTCGGCGACGACATCGCCTGGATCAAGCCCGCCCCCGACGGCACGTTGCGGGCGATCAACCCCGAGGCCGGCTTCTTCGGCGTGGCCCCGGGCACGAACTACGAGAGCAACCCCAACGCGATGGACACGCTGCGGGCCAACGCCATCTTCACCAACGTCGCTCTCACTTCCGACGGCGACGTGTGGTGGGAAGGGATGGGCCCCGCGCCCGCGCACGCCATCGACTGGAAGGGTCGCGACTGGACCCCGGAGTCGAAGGAGCCGGCGGCGCACCCCAACTCGCGCTTCACGGCGCCGGTCACGCAGTGCCCGTCCTACGATCCGGCGTGGGAGGATCCGGCGGGCGTGCCCATCAGCGCCTTCCTCTTCGGCGGCCGGCTGTCGAGCACCTTCCCCCTGGTCTGCGAGGCGTTCGACTGGAAGCACGGGGTCTTCCTGGCCGCGACGATGGGGTCGGAGGCGACGGCCGCGGCCATCGGGCAGGCGGCCATTCGTCGCGACCCGTTCGCGATGCTCCCGTTCGCCGGCTACCACATGGCCGACTACTGGGGTCATTGGCTGCGCATGGGCGCGCGGCCCGGGCTCAAGCTCCCGCGGATCTTCCGGGTGAACTGGTTCCGGCGCGACGAGAACAGGAAGTTCGCCTGGCCGGGCTACGGCCAGAACATGCGGGTGCTGAAGTGGATCGTGGATCGCGTCCACGGGCGCGGCGGGGCCGTCGAGAGCCCGTTCGGCCTCATGCCGCGCTACGGCGATCTGGAATGGAGCGGCCTGGCGTACGACCGCGCGGCCTATCGCCGGATCACCGACATCCGCCGCGACGAGGCCGGCCGTGAGGCTGACGGCGTGAGGGAGTGGTTCGCCAGGTTCGGCCCGCGCCTGCCGCAGAAGCTCGGCCGGGAGCTGGAGGCCCTTGGGGGCAGAGTGGCGGCGCAGCCGGAGACATGGATCGCGGAGTAGCCGCCAGCCGTCGGCCGTCGGCCGTCAGTCGCACGAGGAGGGGCGCCGATGCGCGTGCTGATCGCGGAAGACGATGCGGCGTCGCGAACGCTGCTCGCGGCCCTGCTCCACTCTTCCGGCCACGTCGTCGAGCCGGCGGTCGACGGCGCGGAGGCTTGGGCGGCGCTGCAGCGGCCCGACGCGCCGCGGCTCGCCGTCCTCGACTGGGAGATGCCCGGGATGGACGGCGTCGAGGTCTGCCGGCGGGTTCGCGCGTTGGGCGCCGAGGAGCCGCCCTACCTCATCCTGCTCACCGCGCGGGACCGCACCGAGGACGTGGTCCAGGGTCTGAACGCCGGGGCCAACGACTACCTCGTCAAGCCGTTCGAGCAGGCGGAGCTGCGCGCCCGCATCGACGTCGGGTGTCGAGTGGTCGAGCTCCAGGGTCAGTTGGCGGGGATGGTCCGCGAGCTGCGCGAGGCGTTGAGCCAGGTCAGGACCCTGCGCGGCATCGTGCCGATCTGCGCGGCCTGCAAGAAGATCCGGGACGACAAAGGGTACTGGGAACAGGTGGAAGTCTACGTCCGAGACCATTCAGAGGCCGAGTTCAGCCACTCCATGTGCCCCGATTGCATGAAGAAGTGGTATCCGGGCTTCGTCGACAAGGAAGGCTGATCCGGGTCGGCCGGCGCGTTACCGCGCCCGTTCCCCGAGGTCGGCGCCGGGTCGCGGCGTCGCCTCGGCCCGCCTGCGGTCCTGGATTCTGCGCGTGACGCCGTAGATCTCGATGTGTCCCGTCTTCTCGTTCCGGACGAAGCGAGTGGTCGTCTCCGTCCGGTCGATGGAGCCGTCGGGTCGCACCTGATCCAGCTCATCGGTGTACGATCCGGTCTCGCCCCGCAGGAACGCGGCGATGCGCGAGGGGGTCACCTCGGCGATGCGCCGTGCCGACTCCGGCGTGAAGTGCCGAGTGAAGTCATGGCCCAGCAACTCCTCGACCCGGAAGCCCGAGACTCGCTCCACGGAGGGGCTGACGTAGCGGAGCTGCGACGTCTCGAAGTCGATGATGAAGACCACGTCGGAGATGTTCTCGGCCAGCAGGCGGTACTGCTCCTGGCTGGCGTTGAGCGCCTCCTCGGCCCGCTTGCGCTCGGTGATGTCCAGGCACATCACCAGGACGCGATCCAGCAGCCGCTCGTGCCCGGGCGCGACGCTGAGGTGCAGGTCCAGGACGCGGCGGAAGCCGTGGACGTCGCGGACGGGGATCTCGGCCACGAACTCGGTCCCGCCGCTCGCCAGCAGCACCAGCTCGTCCCGGAAGACCGGGTACGACTCCGCCACGAAGAACTCGGGAAGGCCGCGCATGAGTTCTGAGTTGTCGCGCACGCCGAAGAGGCGCAGGGTCGCCGGGTTCACCTCGAGGATCCGCACCAGGCCCGCGCATTCCGCAACTTGGTCGGAGTGGGCCGCGAAGTGGGCGGGCCAGTCCCTCACGCCGGAGGCGCGCAGCCGCTCGAGACGCTCCTGCACCGCGGAGAAGTCCTCCACCCAGATTCCGACGGGCGTGTGCTCGAACAGGCTGCGGAGCCGCTGCTCGCTGTCGCGCCAGGCCGCCTCCACCTCCGAGCGCTCCGTGATGTCCGTGGCGACGCAGATGGCGCTCTTCGCACCCTCGGCGTCAAGGAACGGAGCCAGTCGAACGCGGTAGCGGCGCGGCGCGCCTCCGGCGGGCCCGGGGCCGAGCGTCTCGTACTCCCGGTGCTCTCCCGCACGGAGCACCGCGTCCAGCGCTTCCGCCGTGACATGTCGGTCCGAGTCCGGGATCCACTTGAGCACGCCGGAGCCGACCACCATCTCGCTGGTTTGGCCGGGGAAGAGCCGGTTGGCGTAGGTGATGGTCAAGTCGGATCTGATCAGGGAGATGGTGTCCGGCACGGCCTCCAGCACGGCCGCCAGCCTCGCCTCGCTCCTGCGCAGCGCGTCCTCGGCCCGCTTCGCGGCCGTGATGTCACGGATGTCCCAGAGGATGTGCCGCCCGCCGGGTAGATCCACGTACTCGGCCGAGAGAAGGACCGTGCGCTCCTTCGACCTCATGATCAGCGTCGCCTCGTAGTCGGCGAGCCGGCCCTCCGCCGCGAGCGTGGCAAGGCAGGCCTCGCGCACCCCCACGTCGGGCCACAACCCGAGATCCAGAGCACTCGTGCCGATGGCCTGCTCGCGGCCCAGGCCGCTGGCCCGCATCCAGGCCGCGTTCACGTCCACCAGCTTGCCGCTGGTCGCCTCGGTGAAGGCCATCGGATTCGAAGCGGCGTCGAAGATCCGGGTGTACGCTCGCGAGCTGAGCCGCGCATCCTCCCGGTTCCGGCCCCTCAGCCAGGACGCCACGTGTCTCAGAAGGCTCATCCTCGCTCCCGTGTACCTTGCGCCGGCCGCGGAGCGCGACCGCTCACTGCTCGTCGATCCGGAGATGCTGGAGCACGTCGATCTCCCGCACGCGGTGGAGCGCGTCAAGGAACTGCACCTGGAAGGTTCCGGGTCCCTCCGCCCGCTCCGCCGCCAGTTCGCCGGCTATCCCCATGAGCGCCATGGCGTGCGCCGCGGCCCGCCGCGCGGCGGGATTCACCGCCGCGAACGCCCCGGTGAGCGCCGTCGCGGCGCAACCCATCCCCGTTATCTTCGGCATCATCGGGTGGCCGTTGAAGACCCGGGCCACTTCGCCTTCCCCGACGATGACGTCCGTGGCCCCGCTCACCACCACCACGCAGCGCCGGCGCTGGGCGAGAAGCTGCGCCAGATCGACCGTGTCATCCGACGAGCGCGTGCTGTCCACTCCCTTGGTGCTCGCGCCGGCGTCCACGAGCGACGCGATCTCCGAGGCGTTGCCGCGCACGATCGCCGGCGCGACCTCGTCGAGCAGCCGCAGCGCCGTGGCCGTGCGCAGCTTGGTGGCGCCGCTGCCCACCGGGTCGAGCACGACCGGGATGCCGCGCCGTCGGGCTTCCCTCCCGGCCCGGACCATCGCCTCGATCCACGGCGCGCTCAACGTCCCGATGTTCAGGACCAGCGCCCGTGCCAGGCCGACCATCTCCTCGACTTCCTCGATCGCATGCGCCATCACCGGCGACGCGCCGAGCGCGAGCAGGGCGTTCGCCGTCGTGTTCATGACCACGTAGTTCGTGATGTTGTGCACCAGCGGAGCTTCGGTGCGGATGCTCCGGATGTCGTGCCACAGCTGCTCGGCCGCAATGCGGCATTGGCCTGCGGCCGGGGGAGCATGGCTCTCGGAAGGCGGGACGGCTCGGTCCATCTGGTCCTTCGCTGCTGTCGGGTTGTGGAGTCGCGGGCCGGGCGGCCTGAGAACGCCGCCCCGGCCGCGCGGGGAGCGGTCGTCTTAGAGATACCAGCGCGCGAGGTCGTGTCAATCGGCGCGCCCGATCGGCGCCGTGCACGGGAACGTCGGCTGGTGCGCCGCCGCTAGTTCCGTCCTCCCCGCAGCCGCGTGATCCAGTCCCGGGCCGGGGTCATGTCGGGATTCCGCCGCACGCACTCCTCATAGTAGCGGAGAGCCGTAGTCGTGTCCCCCATGAGACGGTGGAGGTTCGCCAGCTGCCAGGGGCCGTTCAGCGAGGAAGGGTAGAGCGCAGCCAGGTGGTTCAGGACCTCGAGGGCCGCCGGGTACATGCCCCTGCCCACCATGGAGCTTCCCGCGAGGGTGAGGACCAGGTCAGGCGGGTCGACGGAGAAGCCGAACGTCGCCGAGAGGGAATCGTAGTGAGAGCGGATCTCCGCCAGGCTTGCGGCCCGCTCAGGGGACGGGAAGGGGTAGTCGCGGAAGAGGTCCAGGAGAGCGGCTCGGGCCCGCACCGGCGCCAGGAAGAAGGGCCAGTCGCGCTCCAGCTCGATGCTCCAACGGAATCCCGCCGCAGTGTTCGCCCGGAGCGCCGCCCTGAGCGCGTCCAGCGGCCGTCGGTCCCAGCGCCTCTCCCCTTCATCATGACTCACGGCGAAGTAGAGTCCCCGGGTGGCCGGAGTGCCGGCGAGCGCCTGAAGCTCCCTGCACAGGGACCGCTGCATGTTGTCGATCTGGCAGGGATCGTTCAGGATGAAGGCCTGGAAGGTCCCGGGCGCCTCCAGAAGCGAGTAGATCCCGAACACCGCCGCCGCCTGGGGCCCCACCATGATGCGGTAGGGCTTGGTCCGATACTCGCGGTCCACGAAGGGGATGAGCTCCTCCCGGACGAAGCGGAGGAAGCGGTCCGCATGCCCATCGCCCGGCTGGCCCCCCGGCCTGGGCCAGGGGAGAAGATCGCGGTAGCGCTGCGTGTTGGGGACTCCCACCAGGATCGTCTCGGGCATTCGGTCCGCGGTGAGGAGGGAGAGGTCGTTGACCAGCTGGGCGAAGTACCCGTCCACCCGGTCGGAGTAGAAGACGTACAGCACCGGATAGGTTGCGGCTCCGGCGCCGTAGCCCTCCGGCAGGTGAACCTGCAGGGTGCGATCCTCGCTCAGGATGGCCGAGTGAAGCACTCGGTACGTCCCGAGAGTGATGGGCGCTCCGTCCACTTGGGAGTGGGCGGGACCGGCGGCAGCCAGGAAGGCCGCGGCAGTCAGAAGCCAGAAGGGGGCCGCAGCGATGCGGCGGGGCACGAATCCTCGGAGTCTCATCGCTGTGAGCTTCCTTTCGGTACGCGGAGCTACCGGCCCGAATCTACGCGGGAGACGGCCGCGGGCGCACGCTCCTCTTCCGCACGGATCCGCGCCGCGCCGCGGCTCGCAGATTGAAGCTCGGCACGCCATCTTCCAGCCTGTCGAGGGCGGTGGGACCCACGCCGCCTGGACCTCAACATCGCGACAGCGGACGACAGCCGGAAGGAGAGGGGACGATGGGAGATCGAGGTCGTGCAATCGTCGGCATGGACATCGAGCACCTGCTGAAGCTGCTCAACCAGGCCTTTGCCAGCGAGTGGCTCGCCTACTACCAGTACTGGCTCGGGGCGAAGCTCATCAAGGGTCCGATGAAGGACGCCGTGGCGGCCGAGCTCAACCTGCACGCCACCGAGGAGCTGGCCCACGCGGTGCTGCTGGCGGGCCGCATCATCCAGCTCGGGGGCACGCCCGTCCTCACCCCGGAGGCCTGGGGGAAGGTGAGCCCCTGCAAGTACGACGCTCCGGAGGACCCCTACGTGGCCGCCCTGCTGGACCAGAACATCGCCGGCGAGCAGTGCGCGATCACTGCGTACAAGGGCCTGATGGACGCCACGAAGGACAAGGACATGGTGACGTACAACTTGGCGCTCACCATCCTCGAGCAGGAGGTCGAGCACGAGGAGGACCTGCAGAGCCTTCGTGAGGACCTCGATCTGATGGTGCAGCGCGGCAGCAAGTAGGCCTTGTCCCGCGAAGTCGCGCACGGATGCTCGCAGGCCCCGCCGTGAACAGCGGCGGGGCCTGCTCCTCTGAAGCCTTGGAGCCCGGCCATGACATTCGAGCCGCTGACGACCGCACGACTCACCCTGCGTCCCTTGAGGGTCGACGACGCAGCCGCCGTCTTCCGCTACCGCTCGCGCCCTGAGGTCTACCGGTTCCAGCGGTGGGAGCCTCATAGCGTCCCGGACGTCGAGGAGGTTCTGAGGTCGACCGCGGAGAACCCGGATCGACCCGGAACCTGGTTCCAGCTCGGCATCTTCCGGCGCGATCAGGAAGACCTCATCGGGGATTGCGGACTGCACTTCCCGCAGGAGGACTCCAGCCAGGTGGAGATCGGGATCACCCTGGCGCCGGAACACCAGGGGATCGGATATGCGGCCGAGGCGCTGAGGTCGGTGGCCGGCTACGTGTTCGATATCCTGGGGAAACACCGCGTCTACGGTTCGGTGGATCCCGGCAACGAGGCCTCGATCCGGCTGCTGGAGCGGTTGGGCATGCGCAGGGAGGCTCACTTCGTCGAGAGCCTCTGGTTCAAGGGGCGCTGGAGCGACGACATCGTGTACGGGCTGCTGGCCCGCGAGTGGCGGCGGTGGCGACCTGCGCCGGACGATCCGCGATAGCACCACTTCCTTCGGCCCCGTCCTCGGGGACGTCGTGGATTGACATCCAATCTAGATGTCAATAGCTTCCTATCTGCGTATTGCTCGCAGATAGGAGCAAGTATGGAAGTAGCCGGGCACGAGGTCGAGCGTCGGGTCGAGCGCTTCAAGGACGCCGCCAGGAAGACGGGCGTGAAGCTGACGCACCAGCGGCTCGAGATCTTCCGCGAGGTCGCGGCGAGCCTGGAGCACCCGAGTGCGGAGGCCGTGCTGAGGGCGGTGCAGCCACGCATGCCTACGGTGTCGCTCGACACGGTCTACCGGACGCTGTGGCTGCTGCACGACCTCGGCCTGGTCTGGACGCTGGGGCCGAAGCGAGAGAGCGTCCGCTTCGACGCCAACCTCGCGCGCCATCACCACTTCGTCTGCGTGCGCTGCGGGTCGGCGCGTGACTTCGAGAGCGCCCAGTTGAAGGCATTCCGCATCCCGGAGGCGGTCAAGGAGTTCGGCAGCATCGTTGGCACGCACGTCGAGGTGCGCGGCGTCTGCAAGCGTTGTGCGAAGGGGCGAGCCGAGGAGTCGGCGAACGGGGACCCCGGAGAGCCGCGAGGCAAGGAGAGGAGACGGCGATGAAGCGAAGTGCAAGTGCCACCTGGAACGGTGGTTTGAAGGACGGCAAGGGGACCTTCAGTGTCGAGAGCGGGACCATCGAGGATCAGAACGTCACCTTCCGCACGCGATTCGAGGACGCCCCTGGGACGAACCCCGAGGAGCTCATCGCTGCGGCTCACGCAAGCTGCTTCAGCATGGCGCTCAGCGCTCAGCTCGGGGAGCGCGGCATCACGCCCGAGGCCATCGAGACGACCTGCACGGTGACCTTCGAGAACCTCACGCTTACGAAGAGCCTCCTTCAGACAAGGGTGAAGGCTCGCGGGGCAGACAGGGTGAAGGTCGAGGAGGCGGCGGCCGCCGCCAAGGCCGGATGCCCGATCTCGAAGGTGCTGAGGCTCGACATCGTGCTGGAGCTGTCAGTCACAGCCTAGGCTCGGCAAGCCCTCGCGAGGGAAGCATGCTACACAGACCCGCGCAGCTCTTGATGGGGGCACTCGCCGCCGCCGGGTGCGCAACGACGACCACGGCCAGGCTGCACCTGTCGCCGTTGCAGACCGTGCCGCGGGTGGACCTGAACCGGTACCTCGGCACCTGGCACGAGATCGCGGCGTTCCCGCAGAGGTTCCAGCGCGGGTGCACCGGCTCGACCGCGACCTACGCGCTGCGCGAGGACGGACGGATCGACGTCCTGAACCGCTGCCGCAGGGGATCGCTCGACGGGGAGGAGCGCGTGGCGAGGGGCCGCGCGCGCGTCGTCGACCGCGCGACGAACGCCAAGCTCAAGGTCAGCTTCTTCCGGCCGTTCTGGGGCGACTACTGGATCATCGATCTCGGGGCGGACTACGAGTATGCGGTCGTCGGCCACCCCAGTCGCGACTATCTCTGGATTCTGAGCCGAACGCCGACGATGGACGCGGCCGTGTATCAGGGGATCGTCGCGCGGCTCCGAGCGCAAGGCTACGAGGTCGAGCGGCTGAACCGGACGCTGCAGCCGGGCAGTGGCCCGTAGGTGCACGACGTCAACCCACGGTTGCCCCTCATACCCGTATCTCGCGATGGCCGCCCAGATCCACCTCCAGTGGTTCGTCAACGAACAGGTCGAGGAGGAGAAGAGCGCCTCCGAGCTGATCGCACAGCTCGAGATGTCCGGCGACCAGGCGCCTCGCCGCCCTCTTCATGGACAAGCGCGTGCTCGGTGAGAGGAAGTAGGACTCCGCCGCCCGCGCGCTCCGGGGCAAATGGGCGAAGGCCCCGCCGATGGCATCGGCGGGGCCTTCTGCAAACACGACCGACGGACAAGCCGTCGGATCCTGGTATGGCTCCGGAGGAGGGACTCGAACCCCCGACCCGCCGGTTAACAGCCGGCTGCTCTACCGACTGAGCTACTCCGGACCGTCGAACCACGAATCGTAGACGGCCGCGCCGGGTGCGTCAACGGCCTGCGGCGGCTCGGTTCAGAGCCCTCGCAGGCGCCCGCGCTCAGCGGAAGGTCTGGTAGAGCACCAGAAGGAAGGTCCCACCCTGCAGCAACAGCCCGAGATCGTCGCGGGTGAAGCGCTTCCGTGCCACGACTATGTGGTCGCCCGACCGCACTCCGAGGTCCCGGAGGGTGGCGCGCCCGATCGCCGGAGCGTCGAGCGTGAGCGGGATCTGCTGCCCGCCGCGCACCAGCTCGATGCGCCGCTGGTTCGCCTCGCGCGTGGTGCCCCCCGCCTCGGCGATAACGTCGTACACCGTCATGGTCGGATCGACGCTGTAGAGGCTCGGCCGCATCACCTCGCCCAGTACCGCCACGCGGAACATGGGCGTGACGACGATGAACGGACGCTGGAACAGGTTCTCCAGCTCGCGGTTGAGCCGCTCGCGGAGCTGCTGGACGGACAGATGGCGGACGTTGATGGCGCCCACGATGGGATAGAAGAGGTCGAAGTTCTCGTCCACCGGGAACTCGCCCGACAGGTCTTCGTGGCCCCAGACCTGGATCCGCACGACGTCCCCCGGGCGCACCGCGAGGACGCGCAGAGAATCGGGCGGGGAGGGAGGATTCTGGGCTGCGGCGGGCGGCGCCGGCGCGGCCAGCAGGACCACCACCAGTAGAGCAAGAGCGCTCGGTCTCATGCCGCGAACATACCGCGGCGCGGCGCGGCGCGTCAACGCGATGGGCTCGCGCGGGGCCGTCGCGCCGCCGGGCGCCTCGTCCTACCGGGCCGGCTGGGGCAGTTCGATCGGTTGGACCTCGGCCACGCGCCAGCGGCCGTCGTCCCTGCGGCGCAGTCCGACGCCGGCCGCCGAGCCACAGCCGGTGCCGCAGTCGGTGACGACGACCAGAACGGCGCGGGTCGAGTCGGGGCTGAAGCCGACGGGTGTGAACCGGACGAGCAGGGGCACGGTGACGTCGTACGGGTCGTAGTCGCCGGTCCGGCGGACGGGAACGCCGCCGACGCTCAGCGCGCCGATAGGATCGATCCGCCCGCCCTTGGAGGCGAGGTCCCGGGCCGCCTCCTCGAACTCGCTCCGCAGGTGGAACCGGTAGCGCTCGGCCTCGTAGTTGAGAGTGACCGGCGCGATCGCCAGCGGGAGACGCCGGGCCTCGCGCGGCGAGTGAGATCGAACTCGCGGGAGGACGGCGGCCATCGCCGCCTCATGCGGCGGCGCTTCCGGGACCGGCAGAGAGCCATGGCGCAGGACGCAGCCGCACAGGCCGAGCAGCAGCACGGCATGCCGCCGCCACGCCCCGGGCGCGGGCAGTGGGGACCGGGAGCGGCCGCCTCCTGCCGGCCGCCGGGGGCGCGACGCGGGACAGCCGGCCATCGGGCATCTCCTGACGAGGACGGGGTATCAACCTAAGACGACTTCGTCACTACGCGATGACAGGCGGATTACGCGACGGTTACACTTCGAGGGACCACGTGAGCGGGGAAGAGGACTTGCCGACGACCGTCGCTCCATCGAGACCGGGCCTGTCCCGGCGCCGCTTCCTCGAGACCGGCGCCGGTGCGGTGGCCGCCCAGCTGCTCACCGGATGCGGCCTGCTCAGCACGCAGCCGGACGCCCACAACCGGCTCACGGCCCGGCCGATCGCGCCGACCGTGCCTCCGGTGCGTGGACTGCAGAGGCTGGGCTTCGGGTCGACTCGTGACGGGAACCTGTACGTTCCGAACAGCTACTCTCCCGGCACGCCGGCGCCCTTGTTCGTGGCCTTGCACGGCGCCGGCGGATCCTGCTACGACTGGGGGAGCTACTACGCACGAGCGGAGGAGGGGGCAATGGTGTTCCTCGCCACCGACTCGCGCTCCGCCACATGGGACATGATCCTGGGCTCCTTCGGGCCGGACGTCGCCTTCCTGAACCGAGCCCTCGGGTATACGTTCGCGCGCTGCCGGATCGATCCGTCGAGGATCGCGCTGGGGGGCTTCTCGGACGGCGCCTCGTACGCGCTCTCCCTCGGGGTCTCCAACGGCGACCTGTTCACGCACCTCGTGGCCCACTCCCCGGGCTTCTGCCACCCTCAGCGCCCGATCAAGGGCAGGCCGCTGGTCTACGCCTCCCACGGCACGCAGGACGGAGTCCTGCCGGTGGAATCGACCCGGCTGTCCATCGTGCCCGGGCTTCGGGAAGACGGCTACGACGTGACCTACCACGAGTTCGCCGGTGGCCACCAGATCCCGCCGGAGATCTCCGACGAGGCCGTGGCGTGGTTTCTCGGCGCCGGCTGACCGAGGCGGCATCCGTGAGACTGGACACCCCGGCGACCTTCGCGAACGGCTCGAGCCGACGGTCGGACAACCGGCACTCGGCGTGAGGCGGGACGACGCGCCCATAGCCGGTGAGGGACGACTCCGGGAACAGAATGAACTGCGCTCCGGCGCGGGCCGCCGCGGCCGCGGCGACGAGCGACTCCGGATCGCCATCAGCCCCTGACGTCCTCGGCCGGCATGCGCTCCGGCCGAGGACCGCGACCGGGTGTCTACTTCTTGGTGACCGTCGCTTCCTTCAGCACCTTCTTGGAGAACCAGAACACGAGCCACGCCACGATCAGGAAGTCCACCGCGGAGCCGAACACGGGGCCCAGCAGGAGGTGCACCGAGCCTACGTCCAGCGTCGCCGTCCGCCAGGCGCCGCCGGGGATGAAGAACGTGACTATCGGCATCAGGACCCCGTCCACGAGCGCCGACACGAGGGCGTTGGCCTTGCCGCCGATGATGACCGCAATGGCCAGTCCGATGACGCCGTACTGCTTCAGGAAGGAGATGAACTCTTGCATTGCCGGGCTCCGTATGACGTGTGGGTAGTGACTGGATCGCAGGACCTGCCCGCTACATATGCCGCCGCTCTCGTGACGTGGCAAGAGGCGCGCGGCCGCTCAGCAGGTCCGCGCGTCGCAGCTCCACGGCGGAGTCCGGCACGACGCCGACGCTCTCTACGCGCCGGCCGCGCCTGGGCGAACAGCCACGTTCGCCAGGCGGTGCCCGCGAAGAGGTCCGGCGGGACGCGATGATCGAGTCCCACGTACTCGCGGAACCGAGCGGATCGCGAGCCAACGCGGCGGAGTGCGCTGTACATGGCCCGATCCGCTGCGATTCGATTCTGACCGTCGGCCGTCCCGTGCACGATCAGGATCGGCGTCCCCGCCAGCGCAGCGGCGGCGGCCCGGCTCGGCGGGACGCCCGCGATGGGCACGGCGGCGGCGAAGAGTCCCGGCCGCCGCAGGAGCGAGTTCCAGGTCGCGGACCCTCCCATCGAGAAGCCCACCACGTACACGCGGCGCGGGTCGACGGGGAGCAGGCCCATCAGGTGCTCGACCAGGGCAAGCGCCGCATCGAGCGAAGCCGTGCCTTCGGAGCTGGGGAGCGAATCGAGCGCGTCTGAGCCGTAGACTGCACTGCGCGCGGCGGACTGCGGCACGACCACGAACGCGGCGAAGCGCCGACGCAGCTCGGGACTCGCCCACGTCTGCGCGAACGGGCCGAGCTGAGCGCGGTTGTCCTCGCCGATCGCGTTCGACCCGTGGAGGATCAGGACCAAGGGGAAGCGTGCGCCGGTCGCCGGCGCGCTGGGCGCCAACAGGCGGTAGGGCACCGTGATGCCGCCCGTGCGGAACACACCCGGTGCGAAGGCGGCGGCCAGGGCGGAGTCGTCGTCGGCCGGCAGCGCACGCGCGGCGGCGGCGCCGGCGATCGGGGCGTCTCGCACCACCTCGTAGGTCGCCACGGTGCGGGCGCAGCCGGCCGCCGCCCCAACGACCGCGGCCAGCAGCACGGAACCACGTCTCATCTCGACTTCTCCATCCACATGGCCTCGAGCGCCTTGAGATCGGCGGTCATGTGCCGCCGGTCCGCTGCAGCCGGCGAGCTTGACCGGCTCCCCGCGGCGTGCTAGCATCGCGCACGATGACCCTCCATTCCGGCGGCGTGGCGTCCGCGGTCGCGAGGGCGGCCATCCCGCTCGTTGCGCTGGCCGCGATCGCGCTCGGTGGGTGCAAGCACCTGCCCAGGACGACCGGCTCCGTGGCGCCGATAGCGGGCCGCGAGACCCTGATCACGGAAGAGGACATAGCGCGGATGTCGGTGCGCACCGCCTGGGACGCGGTGCGCCTGCGGGCGCCGCGGCTCTCCTTCGGCCTGGATGCGGCGGGCAGGCCCGACCGAGTGAGGATCCAGGAGCCCAGAAGCGTCAACGCCGACGAAACCCCGCTGCTGGTCGTGGACGGCGTGCAGATGGCGGACATCACGTATCTGAACCAGATTCCCGCATTCGACGTCCACGCCATTCACATTCTCGATGCCGAGGCGGCGGAGCCGCTGTACGGTCTCAGAGCCTTCGGCGGCGCGATCGTGGTCGAAACCAAGCGGAGGATGTAGACCCGCCCGGCGCCTCTCTGCTAGCGACGCGACGCCCAATACGCGTCCGCTTCCTCCTCAAGCTTGTCGAGTCGGGTGTAGTAGTCCGGGAACTCCTTCAGGTGCGCCCAGGCGATCTTCCCGGTCATGGTGGTGTCGTCGTTCGTGACGTTGGTCTCGGGATCGTGCGCTCCGTGCTCCAACTCCACCTCGAGGCCGCGGCGGAACTGCTCGAGGTCGATCTTCCTCCAATCCACTCCCAGGGCCGTGCCGATCCGCTCTGCCTCTTCCGGGCCGAACTTGCGCTTGGCAGTCACGTCGCACCTCGATGTCGGTGATGTGTTGAGCTCTCGCCGAGGGAAAGCTACTCAGGCCTCGGCCGGTCGGCGCCGCGGCTCGAAGCGCCGTTGGCCGCACGAGCCCGCAGGAAGCTGCACACCGCACGAACCTGCTCACGCCCGAGACTCCCCGGCGCGAACCGCCTCCAGGTCGAGTCGGCGGGCTGCGCGTGCTGCACCGAGTCGGCCCCGAGGGCGCGAAGGACGGATCGGCCGGTCACGATGTCGCGCGCGGCGAGGAGCCGACTGCGCTCGCCTCGGCAGTCCATCTCCAGCGTCTCGATCCGGTCCGCGCCTGTGGAGGCGAAGTCGTCGAGGCGAAGGCGTACCGTCACGTGGTTCCCGGGCCCTCTGACCACGGCTCCCGTGTCAACAGCCGTTCTCTGGCCGCCGACGTCCCCCAGGCTGACCCATGGGCTCTGCGCGCCGGCGGGCCGGGCGGTGGCGACGAAGGCCGGCACGAGGAGGCAGACGGCGACGTGGAAAGAGCTCATGGTGTCTCCCGCGGTAGTCTCGTGTCAGCCCGGCCGCCTGTCACGGCGCACCGTTGTTCGATCTCGAGAAGGTACTGCATCGCGGCATCCTCCGCCGCGTGGCGGCAAGTGACCTCGGTGGAGCCGGCTCGAAGGGCGCGGTAGATGTCGGCGCACGCCCGCAGGGCCGCGAGGCACTGGAGAGCGTCGTGGCCGGCCACAGTCGCCTCCAGCTCGCGCGAGTACTCCGGAGCCAGTCGCTCGATCTTGCGCACGCCGGCCGGCCGCGCTCCCGACTTGAGAAGAGCGAGGGGGCCGAGCACCGTCGCGCGGATTGCCGAAAGACAGTCCAGGGCCTCGAACAGCTCGCCACGGCCGATCTTCGTCGTCGCGTAGTGGATCCAGACCCAGAGCCGGTCCTCGATCCACTGGCGCTCGCGGATCGGGTGCTCGGCCGCTCCGCCTTGGAGCGCCTTCGTCAGTCGACCGTCACGCTCCCACAGGACGCAGGGATCCTCCACCCTCCTCGCCGCATCCTGGAGGGCGACGAACTTGAGGTCCACGTGGAGGATCGGCTTGCCGTCGTACAGGCAGACGAGCAGTCGCGGCTCGCCGACGTGCTCGCCCGTGAAGTCGGCCAGGAGCGGGCCGAGGGAGCCGGCGATGCGATGCCGGTCGGCCATGACAGCGCCGGCGTGGCCCGGCTCGACCGCAATCACCAGGTCGATGTCGCTGAACTCGTCCATGGAGTCCGAGAGGAAGGAGCCGCCCGCCGCGATGCCGACGATGCGGGGATCACGCTGCAGCCGACCGACAGCCGAAGTCAGGAAGGTCCGATGACGATCCGGGATTGAGTCGGGCCATTTCGGTGTCATGTGGTGCCTTTCTTCTCACGCCTTGCCCATCACGCCCCTCAAGTACCGTCCGGTCTCGCTGGTCTCGCAGGCCGCCACCCGTTCGGGCGGTCCCTCGACCACCAGCAGCCCTCCCTCCGCCCCCGCGC
>Ga0316628_100000288_pt1 | contig 31309 bp, 26 predicted proteins | sample OWC_Aug_M2_C1_D5_FD_207648 | JGI IMG/M metagenome (GOLD analysis project Ga0316628, IMG submission 207648) | Wetland soil microbial communities from Old Woman Creek delta, Ohio, United States - OWC_Aug_M2_C1_D5_C | ecosystem: Environmental > Terrestrial > Soil > Wetlands | place: USA: Ohio...
TGGTCGAGGAGCGGACCGGCGCGCAGGTCTACAACTTCTACATCGACATGCGGACGCCGGGCAAGGCGTTCGAGGAGTTCTACAACCGGGTGGCGGAGGAGGGCACGCACTTCATCCGGGGCAAGGTAGCCGACGTGTATCCTTCGCCCGACGACGACGGGCGCCTGGTGCTCCAGGCCGAGGACACGCTGCTCAGCAGGGTGCGGCGCATCCCGGTGGACATGCTGATCCTCTCGGTGGGGCTGGAGCCCCGCGAGGACGCCGAGGAGCAGCGGCGGCTGTTCAACATCACCTGCGCCAAGGAAGGCTGGTTCACGGAGCGCCATCCCAAGCTGGCGCCGGTGGCCACGCTCACCGAGGGCATCTGGATCGCGGGCGCCTGCCAGGGTCCGAAGGACATCCCCGACACCGTCGCGCAGGCCGGCGCCGCCGCGGGAGAAGCGCTGTCGATGATCAACAGCGGGCACATCGAGATGGAGCCCAACACCGCGTTCATCATCGAGGAGGACTGCAGCGGCTGCAAGACGTGCGTGGCGATGTGCCCCTACACGGCCATCTCGGTCAACGTGGAGAAGGGCAAGGCGGAGATCAACGAGGTGCTGTGCAAGGGCTGCGGCACCTGCGTGGCGGTTTGCCCCTCGGGTTCGGCGGTTCAGAACCTCTTCGAGGACGAGGAGATCTACCAGGAGATCGCGGGAGTGCTGGCTCATGCATGAGACCACCGAAGACACCGGGGCGCCGGCCGGCTTCGAGCCGAAGATCGTCGCCTTCTTCTGCAACTGGTGCACGTACCTGGCGGCCGATCTCGCGGGCACGACGCGCCTCAAGTACTCCCCCAACACCAGGGTGGTGCGGGTGATGTGCTCGGGCCGGATCGACCCGCAGTTCGTGTTCGACGCGTTCGCCGAGGGGGCTGACGGAGTCCTGATCGGCGGCTGCCATCCGGGCGACTGCCACTACTCCGAGGGCAACTACAAGTGCCTGCGCCGCGTCCAGCTCATCCGCGCCGTGTTGCGGGGAATGGGCATCGAGGACGAGCGGTTCCGGCTCGAGTGGCTGTCCGCGTCCGAGGCGGTCGAACTCCGCGCCGTGGTCGAGGACATGGTGGCCAAGCTCAAGGTGCTGGGCCCGCTGCCGAAGCTGGCCCTGACCGAGCACATGCCGGAGGAGACGGAGGAGGTGGCGGTTCCATGACAGACAAGCCCAAGGTCGCGTTCTACTGGTGCGCCTCGTGCGGCGGCTGCGAGGAAGCGGTCGTGGACCTGCACGAGAAGGTGCTGGACGTGACCGCCGCCGTGGACATCGTGTTCTGGCCGGTGGCTCTGGACTTCAAGCGCAAGGACGTCGAGGCGATGCCGGACGGGTCGATCCTCGCCGCGTTCATCAATGGCGCCATCCGCACCAACGAGCAGGAGGAGATGGCGCACATGATCCGTCGCAAGGCGAAGGTCGTCGTGGCCTTCGGGAGCTGCTCGCACCTGGGCGGGATCCCGGGGCTCGGCAACCTCTGGGACCGCGAGACGATCCTCGCGACGGCGTACCGGGAGAGCCCGAGCACCGTGAACGCGGAGGGCGTCTACCCGGCGGCCAGCCACGACGACGGCGGGCGGCGGCTGACGCTTCCCACGCTCTACGACACCGTGCGCACGCTGGACCAGGTCGTCGACGTCGACTACTACCTCCCCGGCTGCGCCCCGACGGCCGGCATGATCGCCAAGGCGGTGGGGGTGCTGCTCAGCGGCGACCTTCCGCCCAAGGGGACCGTCCTGGCCCCGGACGTGGCGCTGTGCGAGGAGTGCCCGCGCAAGGCGTCCAAGCCGGAGAAGCTGGAGATCACCGAGTTCAAGCGCCCCTGGCAGGTGCTGATCGACGAGGAGAAGTGCCTGCTCGCGCAGGGTCTGCTGTGCATGGGCGCGTCGACGCGGGCCGGGTGCGAGGCGCTGTGCGTGAAGGGCAACATGCCGTGCACGGGCTGCTTCGGCCCCACCAGCCGGGTGCTGGACCACGGCGCCAAGGCCCTGTCCGGGTTCGCGGCGGCCGTGGGAAGCAACGACGCCGCCGAGATCGAGCGCATCGTGGGCGGCATCGTCGATCCGGTGGGCACCTTCTACCGGTACGGCCTGCCGGCGTCGCTGCTGCGGCGGCGGCGCCTGAAGGCCGGCGATGCTCCGGCGGCCGGCGCGTGAGGCGGAGCCGCCTGTCGTGACCGCCGATCGCGGCGCTCGGGTCGTGCCGCCCGCGCTTCGGGCGGCGGGCGGATGAGGGAGTGGGCCGGTGCTGAGGTCGATCGCCCTCAGGCTGATGTCGAGCTTCCTGGTGATCATCGTGATCATCAGCGCCGTCTTCAGCTATGTGGGCATCCGCTTCGTCCGCGACCGGGTCGTAGCCGAGGCGCAGCGCCGCGTCGCCGAGTCGATGAACGCCGCCCGCGAGATCTACAGTGAGGATCTTCGCTCGGTCCAGCAGGTGGTGCGGCTCACCGCCGAGGGCGTGTTCCTCAGGCAGGCCCTCCGCAGCGGTCGTCCCGATCGGGTGGCGGCGCTGCTCGCCGACGTGCGGAGGAGGGAGCAGCTCGACGTGCTCGCCATCACGGACGCGCAGGGCATGGTGGTGGTGCGGCCCGGCGAGCCGGGGCGGGTCGGGGACGGCCGTGGCGACGACCCGCTGGTGCGCGCCGTGCTGCAGCAGCGGCAGTCGGTGGCCGGCACCCAGATCGTGTCCGCGACCGGACTGCGGCGCGAGAGCCCGGCGCTCGAGGAGCGCGCGCGCATCCGCCTGGTCGAGACGCCGCGCGCCCGGGCGCGCACCGACACCGAGGAGACCGCTGGGATGATGCTCGCCGCGGCGGCGCCCATTCGGGACGATGCCGGCACGCTGATCGGCGTGGCGTACGGGGGCTCCTTGCTGAACCGGCGCTTCGGCCTGCCCGACAAGATCAAGGAGGTCGTGTTCGAGAACGCCCTGTACCGCGGCAAGGTGGTGGGCACCGCCACGGTGTTCATGGGCGACGTGCGGATCGCCACCAACGTGCTCAACGCGGACGGCACGCGGGCGGTCGGCACGCGCGCCTCGGCGGACGTATACGAGCAGGTGGTGGCGCGGGGGCGCCCGTTCTTCGGCAGGGCGTTCGTGGTCAACGACTCGTACATCGCCGCGTACGAGCCGATCCGCGCCGTCGACAGCAGCATCGTCGGGATGCTGTACGTCGGCACGCTCGAGGCGCCGTACACCGACCTCCAGCGGCGCTCGACGCTCGTGTTTCTCGGCATTACGGCGGGCGGTGCCGTCCTCACCATAGGCCTCTCCTGGGTCCTGTCGCGCCGCTTCTCCGTGCCGTTGCGGCAGCTCGTCCTGGCGTCGCGCCGCCTGGCGCGGGGCGACCTGGACGCCAAGGTCGAGACGCCGCCGGTGGGCGAGTTCGCGGAGCTGGCGGAGAGCTTCAACGCCATGGCGGCGGCGCTCCGCAAGCGGGACGAGAAGCTGCACGAGTTCGCGCGCAAGAAGATCATGGAGTCGGAGCGCCTGGCGATCGTGGGGCAGCTGGCGGCCGACGTGGCGCACGAGCTGAACAATCCGCTCCAGGGAATCGTCACGTACTCGCACCTGCTGCGGGAGCGGTTCGGCCCCGACGACTCCGCGCGGGCGTGGGTCGAGAAGATCGTCATTCAGGCGGACCGCTCCACCAAGATCATCCGGGCCCTGCTCGACTTCTCGCGGCCGCGCAAGCCGCTCAAGAAGCCCACCAAGGTGAGCGCGCTCCTGGAGGAGTGCATCTCGCTGGTGGAGAACCAGGCCCTATTCCACAATATCGCGGTGGTGAAACAGTTCGGCGCCGACATCCCCGACGTCGTCATCGACCCGTCGCTGATGCAGCAGGTGTTCATGAACCTGATCATCAACGCCGCGGAGGCGATGGACGGGATCGGCAGGCTCGCGCTCACCACGTGCTACGACCCGATCGCGGAGATGGTGGAGGTGGGGTTCGTGGATACCGGGCACGGCATCAAGCCCGAGGACGTGGACCGCATCTTCGAGCCCTTCTTCACGACCAAGGAAGTCGGCCACGGCACCGGGCTGGGCCTGGCCATCAGCTACGGGATCGTGAAGGAGCACCACGGCGCGATTTCGGTCGAGAGCGAGATCGGGAAGGGCACCTCGTTCATCGTCAGTCTGCCGCTGCACGACAGCGGGGAGGGCCAGGCATAGCGATGGACACCGCCAAGGTCCTGATCGTCGACGACGAGGAGATCGTGCTCGACTCGTGCACGGAGATCCTCCGGGGCGAGCCCTGCGAGCTGGCGACGGCGTCGGACGGTGCGCGGGGCCTGGCGCTGATCCCCGAGTTCCACCCGGATCTCGTCGTGGTCGACCTCAAGATGCCGGGGCTCTCGGGCTTCGAGGTGCTGGAGCGGATCCACCAGACGGACCCCACCATCGTCACCATCGTGATCACCGGCTACGCCACCGTCGCCTCCGCCGTCGAGGCGATGAAGCGGGGCGCGTACGACTTCCTGCCCAAGCCGTTCACGCCGGACGAGTTCCGCCTGATCATCCGCCGCGGTGTCGAGAAGCGCTCGCTGGTGCTGGAGACCATCGCGCTGCGGCGCGAGCGGGAGCTGCTGCGCGACCACTTCGCGTCGATCGTCTCGCACGAGCTCAAGGCCCCGCTCGCCGCGATCCAGCAGAACGTGTTCTCCCTGGAGCGCGAGCTCGCGGCGGTCGCCACGGAGGATCAGCGGGGACGCCTGGGCCGGGTGAAGACCCGTGTCGGCGACCTGCTCCAGCTCATCGAGACCTGGCGGCGCGGCGTCTCCATCGACGTGGAGGCCATCAAGGCGCAATGCGCCCCCGTGTCGATCAGCGTCCCCATCGAGAAGGCCGTGGACAGCCTCTCGGTCCATGCCACGCGCAAGGAGGTCGAGCTCGTGGCCAACGTCCCGGACCCCGCGCCGATGGTCTGGGGCGACCAGGGCACGCTCACGCAGGTGCTCGTGAACATCATGGGCAACGCGATCAAGTACTCGCGGGTGGGCGACAGGGTCACGGTGTCGGCGCAAGCCCGCGACGGCAAGGTTCTGGTCTCCGTCTCCGATACCGGCGTGGGGATCTCGCCCGAGGACCTGCCCCTGATCTTCAACGCTTTCTACTCGGCCCAGCCGGGCGCGGCCGGCGAGCGCGGCTCGGGCCTCGGCCTGGCCGTGAGCCGGCGCATCGTCGAAGCGCACGGCGGGACCATCGCAGTGCAGAGCACTCCGGGCAAGGGAAGCACGTTCGTTGTCACGCTGCCCGAACGCACGGACGACGGGCCGGGCTCTCCCCCCCGGGAGACCGGGCCCCAGACGGCAACGCCAAAGGAAGGCCGCAGATGACCGAGCCCAAGAAGCAGCTGCTGATGATCGACGACGACCCCGACTTCGTGGCGGGGATCAAGGCGATTCTCGACGGCGCCGGCTACGACGTCGACGTCGCGTACAACCCCAAGGACGGCTTCGCCAAGCTCAAGTCGAAGCGCTACGACCTGCTGCTGCTCGACATCATGATGGGCCGCGGTGCCGAGGGAGTCATGATGGCGCGGAAGATCCGCAAGGAGCCGGCGCTGAAGGAGATCCCGATCCTCATCATGACCGGCATCCGGGAGCAGGTCGCCTTCATGTTCCCGGGCCAGGCGGTGCATCCGCGGTTCGTGCCGCTGGACGAGCTGGTCGAGAAGCCGGTGGAGCCGGAGCTGCTCCTCGAGAAGGTGGGTGCGCTCCTCAAGGCGTCCGAAGCGCGCGAGAAGCAATAGAGGTGATGCCCATGTGGAAGAAGCCGTCGTTCAGCGACGAGATCACCAACGAGATGTACACGACCGGGACGCGCGGGCTGAACTGCTGCATCCAGTGCGCCACGTGCACGTCGGCCTGCCCGGCCGTCGCGCACATGGACGCATCGCCCCGCAGGCTCATCGGCATGATCAACGCCGGCCTGCGGGAAGAGGTGCTCGGCCTCAACACGTTCTGGATGTGCGCCTCCTGCTACTCGTGCAGCGAGCACTGCCCGAAGGGTATCCGCCCCTCGGAGCTGATGTACGTGCTCAAGCGCTACTCGATCTGGAAGAACGCCTCCAAGGAAGGCCTCGTCGGCCCGGACTTCTCGCGGCGCTTTGTGCGCACCATCATGAGGACGGGGAAGTCCTACGAGCCGGGCTACGCCCCCGCGTTCATCTTCGAGGGCGGATTCCAGGGCCTGCTGAATGAGATGCAGATGGGCCTGAAGCTGATGAGCAAGGGCCGGATGCCGCTGCTGCCCGCGCGCATCAAGCGCGTCGACAACTTCCGCCGCGTGCTGAGCAGGATAATGCCGCTGGATGGGATCGAATGAAGAAGAAGTTCGCGTACTACCCGGGGTGCTCGCTCGAGACGATGGCGGCCAGCTACCACGTCTCGGCGGTCGAGGTCGGGAGCAAGCTCGGCATCGAGTTCCAGGAGATAGAGGACTGGAACTGCTGCGGGGCCACTCCCTATTCGCACATCGACGAGCTGCTGGCGCAAACGCTCTGCGCGCGCAACCTGGCCATCGCCGAGAAGGAGCAGCTGGATGTCGTGGCCCCCTGCAACGCCTGCTACAAGAACCTGGGCCACGCCAACGAGCACCTGAAGGAAGACAAGGACCTGGCCGAGCACGTGAACTTCGCGCTCGAGGCCGACAACCTCAGCTACGCCGGCACCGGGTCCGTGCACCATCTGATGCACGTGTTCGTGGCCGAGGGGTTCGACGCCATCAAGGCCAAGGTGACCCACCCGCTGACCGGCCTCAAGGTGGCGCCATACTACGGGTGTCTCCTGGTGAGGCCCCGCGCTCAGGGCGAGTCGCGCGAGACCGAGCCGCGGTTCTTCGAGAACCTCCTCTCGGCCATCGGAGCGACGCCGGTGGACTACCCCTTCCGGTTCCGGTGCTGCGGAGGCTCGCTCATCGCGACCGGACGGCAGGCCGCCCTCGGCATGCTCCGCGACCTGCTGCGCGGCGCGCGGCAGGCCAAGGCGGACATCATCGCCACCGGCTGCCCGCTCTGCCAGGTCAACCTGGAGTGCTACCAGTCGGAGGTGAACCGGGAGTTCGGCACCGACTTCGCGATCCCGGTCCTCTACTTCACGCAGCTGATGGGGGTGGCCATGGGGGTCGCCCCGAAGAAGCTCGGAATCGGCAAGGAGCTGGTCGACGCCAAGCCGGTCCTGGCCTGCGCCGCGCGCGCGCGGTCCGCGGCCAAGGAATCACACGGATCCAAGGTGGGGAAGTCATGACACAGCACACTGCTGGGCAGGCCGCCTCGAAGGGACGGCGGATCAGCATCGATCCCATCACCCGCCTCGAGGGGCACGGGAAGATCGAGATCTTTCTCGACGAGCGCGGCGATGTGAGTCGCGCGTACCTGCAGGTGCCGGAGCTGCGCGGGTTCGAGCGGTTCGCGCAGGGCCGGCCCGCCGAGGACATGCCGCAGATCACTTCCCGGATCTGCGGCGTTTGCCCCACCGCACACCACATGGCGGCCACCAAGGCGCTCGACGACCTGTGGAAGGTCGAGCCGCCTCCCGCCGCCAAGAAGATCAGGGAGCTGTTCTACTCGATCTTCGTGGTCGAGGACCACGCCCTCCACTTCTACGTGCTCGGCGGACCGGACTTCGTGGTCGGTCCCACCGCGCCCGCGGCGGAGCGCAACATCCTCGGCGTCATCGCCAAGGTGGGCCTCGAGACCGGCAAGCGGGTCATCGGCATGAGGCGGCGCCTCAGGGAGCTCATGACCCTCTCGGGCGGCAAGGTCATCCACCCGGTGCTGGGGCTCCCCGGCGGCGTCGCCAGGCGCATCCGCCCCGAGGAGCAGGCGCAGTTCAAGGAAGTGGCCAAGGAGGCCGTCGAGTTCGCGCAGTTCACGCTCCAGGTCTTCAACGACATCGTGCTCAAGAACGACGAGTACGTGAAGCTCATCGTGTCCGACATGTTCACCCACCGCACCCACTACATGGGCCTGGTGGACGCGAACAACAAGGTGAACTTCTACGACGGCCTGGTCCGCGTGGTCTCACCCGAGGGCAGGGAGATCGCCAAGTTCCCCATCGCGAAGTACCTCGACCACGTGGGCGAGCACGTCGAGCCGTGGAGCTACCAGAAGTTCATGTTCCTGAAGTCCATCGGCTGGAAGGGCTTCGTGGACGGCCCGGACAGCGGGATCTACGCAGTGGCGCCGCTGGCCCGCCTCAACGCCGCCGACGGGATGGCCACGCCGCTCGCCCAGCAGGCCTACGAGACCTACTTCAAGACGCTGGGCGGGAAGCCGGTGCACCACACGCTGGCCAACCACTGGGCCCGCGTCATCGAGCTGCTCTCGGCCGCCGAGCGGATGCAGGAGCTGGCCAACGATCCCGACATCATCAGCGCCGACATCCGCACCATCCCCACGGAAACGCCGCACGAGGGGATCGGCGTCGTCGAGGCGCCGCGCGGCACCCTCATCCACCACTACCAGACCGACGAGCGCGGGCTGATCACGAGCGCCAACCTCATCGTGGCGACGCAGGGCAACGCGGCGCGGATCTCGATGGGCGTGGACAAGGTCGCCAAGGGATTGTTCTCCGGCGGCAAGCCGGTCTCGGAGGGTCTGCTGAACATGGTGGAGATGGCGTTCCGCGCTTACGACCCGTGCTTCGGCTGCGCGACTCACGCCCTGCCCGGGCAGATGCCCGTCGCGGTGCTGGTCCGCGGTCCTGAGGGAGAGGTCGTCCGCACCATCCGCCGCGACGGGGACGGCAGCGTGCACGAGGAGTAGGCTGGCCCTCCGGCCCCCGGGCGCAGCGGCTGCGTCCGCCGGCGCCTCCGCAGCGCAGACCGCCGCCATCCGGGCTTCCCGGGTGGCGGCGGCTCTCTTTCCCCCCTCCCCGGTGCAGCGAGGGCCGGCCGATACCCGGCCGGCCCTCGCCTCCCGACGGCCGCGAACGTCGCGGCCGTCGCTCAGCCCGTCACGCCGCTACTTCCCGGCGTCGGGCGTCGAGCCGCCGGCTGACATCGCAGCCATGTGGGAGTACAGCCTCCACCGCGCCTGTACGTCGGCCTGCGCCGCCGCGCCCAGCTTCTTGGCGCCCTCCGGATCGGAGATCGTCAGCATCGTGTAGCGCGTCTCCTTGCCCGTGAAGTCGCTCAGCGGCACGCTCGGCGCCTTGGAGTCGAGCACCAGCGGGTTCTTGCCCTGGGCCGCGAGCATCGGGTTGTACCGGAACAGCGGCCAGTAGCCGCTCTTCACCGCCGCATCCTGCTGGTCCGGGCTGCGGATCAGGTCGTACCCGTGCGCGATGCAGGTGGAGAAGGCGATGATGATCGACGGACCGTCGTACGCCGCGGCCTCCAGGAAGGCCTTCACGCACTGCGCGTCGTTGGCGAACATCGCCACCTGCGCCACGTACACGTTGCCGTAGGCCATCGCCATCAGGGCGAGGTCCTTCTTCGCGGCCGGCTTGCCGCCAGCGGCGAACTTCGCCACCGCGCCGCGCGGCGTGGCCTTGGAGGCCTGGCCGCCGGTGTTGGAGTACACCTCGGTGTCGAGCACCAGCACGTTCACGTTCTTGCCCGACGCGAGCACGTGGTCCAGTCCGCCGTACCCGATGTCGTAGGCCCAGCCGTCGCCGCCCACGATCCACACCTGCTTCTCGACCAGCGCGTCGGCCACCGCGAACAGATCCTTGGCCCGCCCGCCGCTGAGGCCCGTCAGCGCGGCCTTGAGGCGCGCCACTCGCTCGCGCTGGACCGCGATACCGGCCTCGTTGGATTGGTCGGCGGCCAGCAGCTCCTCGACGAGCTTGGCGTCGAGATGGTCCTTCAACCCACCCAGCAGCTCGCGGGCGATGACCCTCTGCTTGTCCAGCGCCAGCCGCATTCCCAGCCCGAACTCGGCATTGTCCTCGAATAGCGAGTTCGACCAGGCGGGCCCTCGACCCGCGGCATTGAACGTGTACGGCGCGGTGGGCAGGTTGGCGCCGTAGATCGACGAGCAGCCCGTGGCGTTGGCGATGATCGACCGGTCGCCGAACAGCTGCGTCGCCAGCTTGACGTACGGGGTCTCACCGCAGCCGCCGCACGCGCCCGAGAACTCGAACAGCGGCGTGAGCAGCTGCACGTCCTTCACCTGCGCCAGGTTCAGCGGGCCGCGGTCGGGGTCGGGCAGGGCGAAGAAGAACTCCCAGTTCGCCCGCTCGGCCTCCCGGAGCGGCGGCTGCGGCGCCATGTTCACGGCGCGCAGGTTGGGGTCGGTCTTGCTCTTGACCGGGCAGATCTCCACGCACAGCCCGCAGCCCGTGCAGTCCTCGGGCGACACCTGGAGCGTGTACTTCTTGTCCTTGTAGTCCTTCCAGCGCGCCGCGACGGCCTTGAACGTCGGCGGCGCGTCGCCCAGCAGGCCCGCGTCGAAGATCTTGGCGCGGATGCAGGCGTGCGGGCAGACCAGCACGCACTTGCCGCACTGGATGCACAGGTTCTCGTCCCACACCGGGATCTCGAGCGCGATGTTGCGGCGCTCCCACCGGGCGGTGCCGCTCGGGAACGTGCCGTCGACCGGCATCATGCTGACCGGCACCAGATCGCCCCGGCCGGCGATGATCTCCCCGGTGACCTTCTGCACGAACTCAGGCGCCTCCTTCGGCACCGGCGGCCTGAGATCGAACTTGCTGGACACGGCGGCCGGCACCTTCACCTCGTGGAGGTTCACCAGCGCCGAATCCACGGCGGCGTAGTTCTTCTGCACGATCTTCTCGCCGCGGCGGCCGTAGGTCTTCTTGATGGCGTCCTTGATGTGCGCTATCGCCTCGTCCTTCGGCAGCACGCCGCTGATGGCGAAGAAGCACGTCTGCATGACCGTGTTGATGCGCTGCCCCATCCCCGCCTGCTCCGCCACCTTCACCGCGTCGATCACGAACAGCCTGAGCTTCTTGTCGATGACCTGCCCCTGCACGGTGCGGGGCAGGTGGTCCCACACCTCGTCCGGGCCGAACGGCGCGTTGACCAGGAACACCGCGCCCTGCTCGGCCGCCTCCAGCATGTTGACCCGCTCCAGGAAGCTGAACTGGTGGCAGGCGACGAAGCTCGCCCGGTTCACCAGGTACGTCGACTTGATGGGCTTCTTGCCGAAGCGCAGGTGCGAGACCGTCAGGGCGCCCGACTTCTTGGAATCGTACACGAAGTAGCCCTGCGCCGAGTTGTCCGTGCCCTCGCCGATGATCTTGATGGAGTTCTTGTTCGCCCCCACCGTGCCGTCGGCGCCCAGGCCGTAGAACAGCGCCCGGACCGTTCCCGGCTCCTCGGTCGAGAACGACGCGTCGAAGGGCAGACTGGTGTTGCCGACGTCGTCGATGATGCCCACGGTGAAGTGGTTCTTGGGCGCCGGCTTCGTCAGCTCGTCCAGCACCGCCTTCACCATGGCGGGCGTGAACTCCTTCGAGGAGAGCCCGTAGCGGCCGCCGATGATCCTCGGCATCTGCTTGAAGGGCGTGCCGCGCGTCGCGAACACCTCGCTCACCGCGCCGACCACGTCGAGGTACAGCGGCTCGCCGGTCGCGCCGGGCTCCTTGGTCCGGTCCAGCACCGCGATCGCCTTCGTGGTGCCGGGCAGCGCCGCCACGAACCGCTCGATTGCGAACGGCCGGTACAGCCGCACCTTCAGCACGCCCACCTTCTCGCCCTTCGCGGCCAGATACGACACGCACTCGTCCGCGGCTTCGGCCCCGGAGCCCATGAGCACGACGATCCGCTCGGCGTCCGGCGCTCCCACGTAGTCGAACAGCCTGTAGGACCGGCCCGTGATCTTCCCGAACCGCTCCATCACGTGCGCCACCACCGCGGGGGCAGCACTGTAGAACGGGTTCACCGTCTCGCGGCCCTGGAAGTACACGTCCGGGTTCTGGGCCGTGCCGCGGGTCACCGGGCGGTCCGGGGAGAGCGCCCGCGCCCGGTGCGCGTGCACCAGCTCGTCGCTCACCAGCTCGCGCAGATGCTCGGGAATCACCTCGTCGATCTTCTGGACCTCGTGCGAGGTGCGGAACCCGTCGAAGAAGTGCAGGAACGGGATGCGGGACTCGAGGCTCGCCGCGTGAGCGATGGCCGCGATGTCCATCGCCTCCTGCACCGAGCCCGAGGCCAGCATCCCGAAGCCCGTCTGCCGCGTGGCCATCACGTCGCTGTGGTCGCCGAAGATGGACAGCGCGTGCACCGCCAGCGAGCGCGCCGCCACGTGGATGACCCCGGGCGTCAGCTCGCCCGCGATCTTGTACATGTTGGGGATCATCAGCAGCAGGCCCTGCGCCGCCGTGAACGTGGTCCCCAGGGCGCCGCTCTGCACCGCGCCGTGGAGCGCGCCCGACGCGCCGCCCTCGCTCTGCATCTCCACCACCGTGGGCACGGTGCCCCAGAGGTTCGGCTTGCCCTCGGCCGCCCACTGGTCCGCCCACTCGCCCATGTTCGAGCTGGGTGTGATGGGGTAGATGGCGACGACTTCGCTCAGCTGGTAGGCGACGCGGGCCGCCGCCTCGTTGCCGTCGATCGTGACTTTGGTGCCTGACATCCGAGTCTCCGATTGGGTGAGCGGACGACCGACCGAAAAATGCCGCGAAGGATCACCGCAATATGCATTCCCCCGGGGCCCCCTGGCACCCCCGCGCTCTCGGGCGACGCCTTGCCGAATCCGCCGTTCCGCGTAAGTTCGCTTGCTGCAAGGGAATGTCACCTCCAGACGAGGCGCCGCGGGCGAGCCGCCGGCCCCTCCCTGGTCCACCACAGCCGGGGTCTACTATGCGGTTCACGTCCCGCGCGGCGGCCGCCGCGCTAGTCGCTCTGGTCCTCGCCCCCCAGCCCGCGCCCGCCCAGTCGGACACGGCTGCGGCCTCAGGTCTCTCACTCTACGCCGAGACCCGGCTAGTGTCCCGCTACCTGTGGCGCGGCTACGACCTGTCCGGGGGGAAACCGGCGATCCAGCCCTACGCCGAGGCGTGGCTGCCCTTCGGGCTCGGCGTGAACGCGTTCGCGACCACCGCCCTCGACAGCGTCGTGAACCTGGACGAGGCGCAGCTCAGCTTCCTGTACAAGCGGGAGATCGGCGGCGGGTTCGAGGTGCAGGGGGGATACCTCCTGTACATCATGCCCGGCACCGAGACCGAGCCGAGCTCGGGCACGGACCCGGAGGCCACCACGACATCAGGGGAGTTCACGGTGGCGCTCACCCGGAACTGGGAGAACGGCTACGCCACGCTGACCTACTCGCGGGGCACGGGGTCGGGCGAGGGGAACAGCGTCAACTTCTGGGCGCAGCGCACGTTCACGTGGGGAAACGAGCGCTGGACCGCCGAGCCCTACGTGCAGGCGGACTACCTGGACGAGTACGATGCCCCGTCCGGCGAGCGGATACCGCTGGTGGAGGTTGGAGTGCCCGTGTACTTCCAGCTGGGGCCCGTCTCGCTGGTCGCCTCCGGTCACCTGTCGTTCGTCACCTCGGACTTCGTGCGCTCGGCGAACTCGTCGTCGAACCGGATGCTCCCGTGGTTCACGGTGGGTATCGTGTACGAGCGCGACTGAGCCCTTGAGCGGTCGTGTCCCGGAGCGCCACGCGCCGGCTTCGCCCGGCGCGTGGCGCGGCCGTTCGGTTCACCGGGGCCGCCGCCGGCCTCAGCGCTGAGGCTGCGGCGCCACCCCGGCGAGGTGGTTGTCGAGCATCCGGGTGAAGTGCCCCATCGGCGCCGCACCCAACAGGCCGTCGACGACCTTCCCGCCGCTGAACAGCACGACGGTGGGTATGCTGCGGATGCCGTACTGCAGCGCCGTGCGCTGGTTGTCGTCGACGTTCACCGTCACCACGCTCACGCGCCCGGCGTACTGACCGGCCACCTTCTCCAGCAACGGCCCCACCATGCGGCAGGGGCCGCACCACGGCGCCCAGAAGTCCACCAGCACGGGGCTCTCCGACTTCAGGACGTCCTGCTCGAACGTCGCGTCGGTCACGACTCTCACGTTGTTCGCCATCTGGCCCTCTCGATTCCCGCTGGGTTGCGGTGTAGTGGGAGCGGCACGCCGCTCCGCGTCCTCGAGCACGCCCGGCAGCGGCGTGCGCGGCTGCTCTGCGACCGGCCGGTCGTCCGGCCGGCCGGTGATCCCCATCCGGGCCACTCCCTGCTGCTGCGGGAGGGACACGCTCGCTCCTCCTAGTTGGCGCCGCGGCGTCCGGGCGGCGGCTCGCAGCCGCGCAGGCACCCCAGCATCCTCACCACCCGGCGGTCGGCGATCGAGTACCACACGCTCGATCCCTCGCGCCGTCCTCGCACGATCCCGGCCGAGCGCATCCGCGCCAGCTGCTGCGATACCGCGGACTGCGTGGCGCGCAGCGCGTCCTGGAGGTCGGAGACCGAGCGCTCGCGGCCCTCCAGGCACTCCACGATGCGCAGCCGCAGCGGGTGGCCGAGCACGCGGATCATCTCCGCGGCGTCGGCCAGCACCCGGGAGTCGATCCGCGGACGGTGCGGCGCCGAAGTCATGTGAATATCATCATATATTGATTATCAAATGTCAACTCGCGGGCTGGTGAGGAGGTCCCGGTCCGGGCCGGCACGCCGCACGAAGTGTGGCGCGCGCCCGCGGTGCCGGAGGCCGCGCAACTCGGACGGGGGGGGCGCTGACGCGCCCGGCACTAGCCGGCGGGCCCGCTCTCAGGCGATCATTGTAGCGTGAAGATCGCCTTCATCGGGACGCACGGTGTCGGCAAGACGACGCTGTGCTTCGACCTCGCATCCCGCCTCAAGCGCCTCGACCTCGGCGTCGACATCGTCAAGGAGGTCGCGCGCGCCTGTCCGCTTCCCATCAACCAGGACACGACCCTCGAGGCCCAGGCCTGGATCCTCCACACGCAGATCGCCCAGGAGATCGCGGCCGCGTCGCAGTACCAGGCCGTCATCTGCGACCGGTCGGTGCTGGACAACTACGCCTATCTGGTGCATCGGGTCGGCAGGCGCCGCGAGTTCGACGCCCTGGTCCGCGAATGGGTGGGGACCTACGAAGGGCTCTTCAAGGTCCCCGTGCTCCAGCCGCCGTCGTTCGACGGGAAGCGGGACGTCAGCCTGACGTTCCAGATGGAGATCGACGCGCTCATCGACAAGCTGCTGGACGCCTTCAAGGTGCCGGCGCATCGCCTCGACGCCGCCGATCGGCCCGGCTGGGTGGATGCGGTGCTCCGGTCGATGGGCCTCCCCTTCGTGCCGCCCCAGATCGACCTGTTCGCTCTGCCCGCCTGACCGGCGCGTCCGGCCCTAGCTTTGGTCGTCGCCTTCGGGCGGGCTTGGCGCACCCGCCTCGATGGCTGCGGCGCGCCGCGTTCTCGCCTTCACCTTGACCTCGACGCCGCCCATCACGGCGGTAGCGTGGATGCGAAGCACCGGCCGCTCGGTGCCGCCGGCCGGGTGCCGGTTCACTTCCTTCACGCCGCCCATGAGCGCGAAGCCCGAGGTCTCCACGTCGAGGTCCGGCGGAACCGTCACGGCGACGCCGCCCCACAGAGTGAAGAGGTATACGTCCGTCGCTCCCGGGCCGAGCTCGGCCTCCCGGAAGTCCAGCCCGAAGCCGCCCATCAGCGCGAGACCGTAGTGACGCCGCGCCGGCCGCCACGCGCCCTTCCGCTCGAACCCGGAGAACACGGCCACGCTGACCCGCTTGCCGCCGCGCCGCTCGGGACCGGGCTTCGCCTCTGCCGGCAGGGGCGCGCCGGCGGACGCCGGAGCGGCCACGTCGGCGAGGAGGGCGTCCAGCTCGGCCACCGTCGCGACCCTGAGCGCCAGCTCGATCCGTTGCTCGAGCTGGTCCACCTCGAGCCGTCCCGCGGCGAAGTGGTCCGAGAGCTGGGCGATCACCTGCTCGCGCCGCTCCGGCGTCGGAGCGCGCAGCAACGGAAGGTCACCGGCCACTGTTCGAGCCCCTCCTCCCCGCGGCGCGTCGTGCGATCGGCCGGCCCGGGGGCCGGCCAGCCCCCGCGCCGCCGGCCGACCCGGCAGGGCGCTCAGGTCACCGTGTACTCGGGCCCGCTCCCGCCCTCGGGCGGCGCAAGGCGCCCACCCTTGGCGTTGATGGCGCCGCACTGCACGCAGTTGGTGGAGTTGACGACCAGCACCCTCTTTCCGGCCGGGTCCTCTCCCCATTCGTACACTTCCGCGGGGCACATGCGGATCCACGCCTCCGCCACTTCGTCCGGCGCGTCGGCGCGCACGCGGATGTGGCTGGGCTGCGTGTCCCGGGTGCGGTTGCCGCTGGCGAACACGCTCGACAGCTTGTCGAAGGTGTAGCGGCCGTCGTACTTCGGATGGGCACGGTTCGAGAGGAACACCGGGTGCTCCGCGTCGTCCCTTGTGGCGAACCGCCAGCCGGGGAAGACGCCGAAGGTCGCCGTCATGAGGCCCGCCAGAGCGCCACCGGCCGCCAGCCCCGCTCCGAACGCCTGCCTCACGTTCCGCACGCGGAACAGGTCCCGCGCGACGAAGCTCGCCCGCACCGCCGAGTCGTAGCCGTCCAGCGCGCCCGCCGCCCGCGGGTCCTTGCCCGCCCTGATGGCCTCGAAGATCGATTCCGCCGCCAGCATGCCCGACCACATGGCGTAGTGGACGCCCTTGAGCGCCGGCACGTTCACGAAGCCGGCGGAGTCGCCCACGAGCACCGCTCCCGGGACGCTCAGGCGCCGCGGCAGCGCGTAATAGCCGCCCTCCGGGATCGTCTTCGCCCCCCAGCCGCGCTCGTGCCGCGTGCCGCCGTCCAGCACGCCTCGCACCAGCGGGTGGAGCTTCAGCTCCTGGAGCAGGTCGTGGGCCGAGAGAGAGGCATCGGCGTAGTCCAGCCCGACCACGAGCCCGATCGACACCTGGCTCTCTCCCAGGGGGTACAGCCAGGCGCCGCCGAACTCGCGCCACTTCCGGCCGCCGCGCAGCGGCCATCCCATGGTGTGGATCACGCGGTCCAGCGGCCGCGGGACCTCCCACACCTCCTTCACGCCCAGCGAGTACACCTGCGGGTTCGCACCGCGGATTCCGAAGCGCTCCACGAGCGTGTGGGACAGATGGCCGGTCACGCCTTCGGCCAGCACCGTGGCCTGCGCGCGCATCTCCACGCCGGGCTCGTGGTTGGACAGCGGCGCGCCGTCGCGGCCGAGGCCCTTCTCGCCCGTGACGACGCCGCGCACCGCGCCGTCTTGCACGAGGAGCTTCTGCGCGACCGTCTCGCTCAGCATCGTGACGCCCAGCGCCTCGGCCCTCTCGCCGAGCCAGCGCGCGATCTCGCTCACCGATGCGGTGAAGTTGCCGTGGTTGCGCATTGCCGGAGGCGTGGGGATCCGCAGGGCTCGCGAGGCGGACAGAAGGTGAACCGACTCCTTCGTCACCTGCGCGCGCAGCGGCAGGTCCGCGTCCGGGACTCCGGGGAACAGCTTCCGGATGGCGATCGGGTTCACCACGGCGCCGGAAATGAGGTGCGCTCCGGCGTACTTGCCCTTCTCCACCACCGCGATGGGCACCTCGCCGAGCCGGTCCCTGACTTCCGGGGACGCTTCCAGCAGCTGGGCGAGCCGGATGGCGCCGGCTAGGCCGGCTGGCCCCGCGCCGACGAACAGCACGCCGACGTCGATGCGCTCGTCGGGGCCCGCCGTGGGCGCTGCGACGTACTCCGAGGGATCGGACTGTGGCCGGCAGGCCGCGGGGACTGCGCTCACTCTGGCCTCCTGGGGCGGCCCAAAAGCTACTCAAGCGGCCCGGGTTTGACGAACGAGCGCCGTTGCCGGGAGTGTGTTAGAGTACACCGTATCCGCTCGTTCCCAATAACAACTTGGAGGCAGTTGTGTCGCACAGGCGGGTCGCGGCGTTCCTACTTGCCCTCGCAGCGCTGGGCTCGGTCCCGTTCGCGCGCGATGCGGCGTCTCAGCAGCAGCAGCAGCAACAGCAGCAGCCGAAGACGGTCCTGGTCCTCGACCTCGACCAGCAGCAGGTGTCCGGCGGACTCCGCGATGTCTTCGGTCGGGAAGGCGTCAACGTGGGGCGGAGCCTGGCGCGGCTGATCGCCGCGCGGCTGGGCGAGAGCGGGTTCCGGATCGTGCAGGCCTCGGGAGCCGTCCCGCTCACGCTCGATCCGTCCGCGGCCGCCGCGGCCGGGAGGGCCGCCGGGGCCCAGGCCGTGGTCGCGGGCAGCATCCTCGCCTACGGCAGCGCCAGCGGCCAGGCGGGCGTGGGCGGCCCGCGCATCGCGGGGTTCAGGGTCAACGTGGGGCGGCGCACGACCATCGCCGCGGTGGGCCTGGAGGTGCGGCTGGTCGACGTCGTGTCGGGCACGCTGCTCGGCGTCGTGCCCGCCAACGCGCAGGGGAGCCGCAGCGGCCTCGGGATCACGGTCGAGGTGCCGAACCTCGTCGATGCCAGCGGTGTGATCGACATGACCCGCGACGACTTCCGCCGCACCCTCATCGGCCAGTTCACCGACTCCGCGGTCGTCCAACTCGTGACGGGCGTGGTGGGGATGCGGGACCGCATCGGCGCCGTCGCGGTGGCGCCACCTCCGGTCGCGGCCGCGGCTCCGGCGGCCGCTCCGGTGGCGGCAGCGGTGCCCTCAGGCCCCGTGGTGTACCCGTCCGGCCCGTTCGCGTGGGCGCCGTATCGGTTCCGCGGGACGGAGCACTTCCGCTACCAGGTGACGCAGACCGAGAACGGCCAGGCGTCGCAGGGCTTCTACCAGATGGACCTCCAGCCCTCCGGCCCCGGCCAGGCCCGGATGACGGTGGCTGGGCAGGTCGGCACGGACGCATTCCAGAGCAGCGTCACGATGCCGGTGGGCGAGGGCGGGCTCTCGATGCCCCAGATGATGATGACCTTCATGCCGCTGTCGGGTTCGGGGCCGCTGTTCCTGGCCCTCTTCAACCCGGCCACGTGGATGGTCTTCGGCGGCCGCCAGCTGGCGATCGGCGACAACTGGCAGAACTCGCAGCGCGGCGAGACGATGTCGGTGCGCGTCGAGAGCCAGTGTGCGTTCGCCGGCCAGGGCGGGCTCCAGGTCGTCTTCCGCGAGAACGAGCAGGTGCGGCAGGAGTCGTGTATCTCGCCGTCGGTCGCGCTCCCGTTGCGTGCCCTGCTCGTCCAGAACGACGGCGACCGCGTCGAGCTGGTGCTGACCGAGTATCGTCCCTAGGCGGCGTACTCGGCCCCGGCGTGTGATCGCGCGGTGGTAGGCAGCTCCGAGGTCGAGCGGGCCCTGGAAGAGGGCGCCAGGCGCTCGCGGGAAGCGGCGCGGCCGGATACGAGGGCGCCCGATCGGCGAGTCGATCGGGGTGCCGCGGATCCGGCCGCCTTCGTCTCGCCGGACTCTCCTGCGGAAGAGCCGCCGGGTGCGCTCGATCAGTCGGGCGAGCCGCCGTCGCTGGACCTCGTGTGGCGCCGCCACAAGTGGAAGATCCTGGGCGCGCTGCTGTTCCTTCTCACCGAGCTCTGTCTCTTCACCTGGGGCAGCACACCGAGGTAGCGAACGCCATGAACTCTCGGGCTCTCGTCCTGCGCGGCGTCCTGGCGGCCGCCGTTCTCCTCCTCGCTGCCGGTTCCGGCCTGGCGCAGCAGGTCTACCGCACGCCGCCGCGGGTCGTGGCGGACATGATGGACGCGCCGCCGCCGCCAACCACCGTCGTGAGCCCCGATCGCCTGTGCTGCTGCTGGCTCGGCGAGCCGCGACGCCCACGATCGCCGCGCTGAGGAGGCTCGGGGAGGGGGCCGAGCTCGTGACCTACCCCTGCGAAGCGCACGGCTGCGCTGCGCGCGAGACGCTCCTGGACTGGGTGGCTCGGATGATCGAATGGTACGATCGGTACGTGAGGAACTCAGGGGCGCCGGGTCGGCCGGCGCCCGCTAGGGGGTGTTGCCGCCCGACAGGCTCACGGCTCGAGGAGGTGGCGGTCCCTCTGCGCCGATTTCACGCCGAGGCCGGCTCCGGCACCCAGCGCAATCGCGGTGCCCGCGCCCACGATCGGCAGAATCGCGACGACGGGGGAGGCGAGAATGGCCGCGCCGACCCCCACTAGCCACGGGGCGGGCTTGCTGTGCATCGCGTCCACGAAACGCATCCGGGTGCGCACGAAGTTCCGCGTCCAGCCGAAGCCGCCCACGAAAGCGGCCCCCGCGGCGCCCAAGGCGATCAGTTCGGTGATCATGGTGACAATACGATAGCGGGTGCCGGCGGGATTCGCACGGCCGGTGCTTCCGTCGGCGGCCTCCGTGCGACACATTGTGGAGCCTCCCGATGACGCGCTCCCTGCCGTCCCTCGTGTCCGCCTTCCTCGGCGACCTGGCCGCTCTCGCGGGCCTGGCTCTGTTCGTGGCAGATGCGAGCGCGGTCGCGGCGGGCGGCGCGTCGGCGGCGCTCGCGAGCGACGCATGTCTCGTGGCGGCTGGCGTCCTCGTGCGCGTCACGGCGCGCTCGGCCTGGCGCGAGGGGCCGACCGCGGTGCTGGCCCTGCTGGTCGCAGGTGCCGCCCCGGGGGTCGTCCTCAGCCACCGCTGGTGGGCGGTGGTCGCGGCTGCGGCGGCCGTGGCGGGGCTGGCGCCGCACGTTGTGGATTCGAGGCGGGCTCGACTGTGGGTGGTGCTGGCGGCGCTCCTCGGGCTCGCGGCGTTCGAGTTGGGGCCGATCCCTGGAATCGCGGCAGCGGCGTGGCTCGTCGCTGCGGGCTTGCTGTCGCTCCGGCTGGCGCGCGGCTTCGAAGCGGCGGCCAGGGAGGTCGCCGAGGAGCACGAGCGCACCATCGGCCAGCAGCGACGGCGCCTCTCCGAGCTCGATGCGCGGGTGGCGCAGTTCGAGGGCCGGGAGCCCACGCCGCGGCGCTCGCTGGTGCAGCTGGCCTTCGTCCGCCGGCTCGGCGTCATAGGCGCCATTTCGAGCGCGATGGCGCGAGAGCTGCGCCTTGCGGGGGCGGCCGGTGAAGGCCGGCTCAGCGAGGCGGCCTCGCGGTGCGCCGAGCACGCCGACCACTTGGCGCGGCTGGCGGCTGGCGGCGCGGCGAGGGAGGAGGAGACCACTCTCGCGTTCCTGTGGCCGCGGATCAGGGACCAGCTGTCGAACCGCGCGTTGCCCGGGCACCACGTCGAGTGGAAGATCCCCGCGGACTTGGCGCCGGTCGCCGGGTCCGCGTCGGAATGGGTGCAGATCCTCTCCGGCCTCGCGGAGAACTCGATCGAGGCGATGGCGGACGCGGGCGTGCTGACCTTCGAGGCCGCAGCCTCGGAGTTGCCGGGCCGGGCGCGGATCGTCGTGGAGGACAACGGCTGTGGCATATCGCCGGACCTTCTGCCGCATGTCCTGGAGCCGTTCCGCACCTCCCGCGCCGATCAGGGAGCCCAGGGGCTGGGTCTCGCTCTGGTGGCGTCGATGATCGAGGCGCTGGAAGGAACCATCACGTTGGCCTCGGCGCCGGGCCGCGGTACCCGGGTGGAGATCGTGGCCCCGTTCTACGCAGCGGCGAGCCCGGCAAAGGGCCAGCCGGTGCGGTTCGAGGGCACAGTGCTCTTCGCCGACGACAGCAGGGAGATGCGCCTGGCGCTGCGACGCCTGTTGGAGAGCCTCGGACTGGAGGTCGTCGAGGCCGACAGCGGAACCGTCGCCCTCGCCCAGTTCGCGGCCAACCCGGCGCGCTTCCGCGCCATGCTGCTCGACGTCGTGATGCCGGGGACGCCGGTGGAGGACGTGGTCGTGCGCGCCCGGGAGATCCGGCCCGACGTTCCAGTCCTGCTCATCTCCGGCTTCAGCGTGGATCGGCTCCTCGAGAACGTCGTGGCTCTGGGCGGAGTCCGCTTCCTCCACAAGCCCCTCGTGCGCGACGAGCTCGTCGCCACGCTGAGGGACCTCTTCACCGTCGGCGGCAAGTGACGGTCGCGCCCCACACCGTGCGGCGCCAGTCAACTTCCGGCCGCGGCGCCTCTTGTCGAGCGCGGCGGCCGCGCATACCCTTCACGCTCCCCTGAATCGACCTGTCTCGCAGGCCGAGGAACCCCTCATATGCCACGGACCGAGTTCATTAGCACCGGCATGTACGTACCCGAGCGCGTCGTGAGGAACGACGAGTTCACCCAGTGGATGGACACATCGGACGAGTGGATCCGCACCCGCAGCGGCATCACTGAGCGGCACTGGGCTCGCGACGATCAGGCGACCAGCGATCTCGCCGTCGAGGCCGCCAAGGTGGCCTTGGAGCGCGCCGGGATGCAGGCTTCGGATCTGGACTGCATCATCTTCGCGACACTGTCGCCCGACTACTTCTTTCCCGGATCCGGCGTCTACCTGCAGAGGAAGCTCGGTGTCACGAACATCCCGTGCATGGATATCCGTAACCAGTGCTCGGGCTTCCTGTATGGGCTTTCAGTCGCGGACGGGTGGGTGCGCACCGGTCAGTACAAGCGTGTGCTCCTCATCGGTGCCGAGGTTCAGTCGGCGGGCATGGATCTCACCACCCGCGGGCGCGACACTGCGGTGCTCTTCGGCGACGGCGCCGGCGCGGCCATTCTCGGGCCGACCGACGAGCCGGGTAGAGGCGTGCTCTCGACACACCTGTACGCCGACGGCGAATGCGCCGAGCTCCTGTGGTGCAACCTGGGCGGCTCGGCCAACCGCCCGCGCCTGTCGGCAGAGCAGCTCGAACAGGGGCTGCAGTACGCGGTCATGCAGGGGCGTGAGGTCTTCAAGCACGCTTCGACCCGCATGCCCGAGTCGGTGATGACTGCGCTGGGTGCCAGCGGGCTCAAGATCGGGGACATCAAGGTGCTCATCCCGCACCAGGCCAACATGCGGATCACCGAGATGGTCCAGAAGAGGCTGGGCCTGCGGGACGACCAGGTCTACAGCAACATAGATCGGTATGGGAACACGACGGCGGCTTCGATCCCGATCGCGCTGCACGAGGTGGTGACCCGGGGGATGCTCCAGAGGGGCGACCTCCTGGTGCTGACCGCGTTCGGGTCGGGGTTCACTTGGGGGAGCGCTGCCGTAAGATGGTGAGAAAGGGCCGTCAGCCATCAGCCGTCGGCAAGAGGGGCGGGCTGACGGCTGAAGGCTGGCAAGCTGTAGGGCTCCGGTGGGGGCTCCGTGCGCGGGCGGTCCGGGTTAGACGGGCCGCCCGCATTCGATTGTGTGGTGCAATGTCGTGGCGCATTGCGCCGCAGGTGGTGCGATACGCCGCACCATGCAGCTGCTTGCGAGATGCCATGGACCGTGCAATGCACGGCGCTTCTGGGAGGGTCTGATGGCTGGAACGAGAGCAGGCCGACTGATCGGATCTGGGTCTCCCAGTCCCAGCATCCCCGGCCGGCCTGCCTGTCCCACGCGCTCACCTCCGAGGCCCCAGCTGGCGGAGTATCACTGCGGTCTCGTGGCACGAAGCTACGATCCAAGTCCGTGTACGACAATAGGTTAATGCCGCCCACGCTGTGAGGTATTCTCCCTGCTGAAGGCAGGCTTCCCCTACACGCTGCAAGGGTCCGCGACCGCTGTGAAGGACGTCCTCCTGCGAGTGTGAAGGGGGAGTCCTACGCCGCCTCTGGACTGGCGGGAAATGGGGACGACAGCAGTCGGAAATGAATTGGCACAGCCCTTGCCCCTCTCCGTCGCGGAGTCGGTTGAGACACAGCCGTCCCGGGTCAACACACAAGGGGAGATAAGACAATGAAGCGCATGAAGCTCGCTGCGGCGGTTCTTGGTCTGGCTTTGATGCCGGCCGTCGCAAACGCACAGGTCAGCGCGACGATCAACGCCAACGCCACGGTCGCGACCGCCCTTACCGCCTCCTGGGAGGCTGACCTCGCCTTCGGGACCGTCTATCCGACGTTCGCCCGGACCATCGCCACCGGCGCCACTGGCGCGGGCCGCGTGCTGTTCAACGGCGCTGCCGGGGCCGAGGTGGCCGTCACGTTCCCGACCCTCCCGGCCACGCTGACCGGCACGGGCGCTCCGATCGCCATCTCCTACACTGCGGCTCACGCTCTCACGGCCGCGGGCGTGCAGACGACCTTCGCGCCGGGCGCGGGCACCTCGACGCTGCTGAGCGGCGCGACGGGTGACCTGTACGTCTTCCTCGGCGGGTCCATCACGCCGGCCGCCGGTCAGACCGCTGGTGCGTACACCACGGCGGTGACCGTCCAGGCCGCGTACACGGGCAACTAGGGATCTCCCGGCCCGGGAGAGCGGGACGCTGGTGGGCGGGTCGGTACGACTGCCCGCCAGCGTTCGGGTCTTACGGGCTTTGAATCCAGGGTGGGAGGTCCGACCGTGTCGCTACGCGCGTGGTGTCTGCTGGCCGGACGCTGGGTGGGATGCGGCATGCTGGGTGCGGCCCTCGTGGCGGCGCCCGTCTCCGCACAGACTCCGTCCGGCACTCAGGACCTGACCTTCGGCACCGTGTTGCCGGGGGTGCCGACGGTTGTCGCCAGGACCGACGCGGCCCGAGCCGGCCGCCTCGGAATCCGGGGGACGAGACGCGCCGAGGTCGCGGTGGACTTCGTTCTGCCCGCCGCGATGACCGGCGGCGCGGGCGCCTCGATGCCCCTCGTGTTCGGCGCCAACGACGGCGGCCAGAGCACCAACAACAACATCGCGGCGGCGACGCCGTTCGATCCGCGGGCCACCCTCGTCACCCGGCTGGGAAATAGCGGCCGCTTGTACATCTTTCTCGGAGGCACGGTGCAGCCGACGTCCCAGCAGAGGTCGGGCACCTACGCCGCCACCATCGCGATGAACGTCGCGTACACGGGGAACTGATGCCAAGCCCGCGCCGCTGTGCCCTGGTTCTCGCCGCGCTCGCCGTCCTGACGGCGGGCTGGCCTGTCTTCGTGGAGGCGGTGCTGGTCGCACCGCATGCGGTCTTCATCTCGCACCGCACGCGCACGGCCCAGGTCGAGCTGTTCAATACCGGGAACGAGTCCGAGGAAGTGGCCATCGAGCTGAAGTACGGGTACCCCGACAGCGACTCCGCCGGGAACGTCTTTCTGCGGCTGTTCGATGAGCCCCCCGCGGACGAGCCTGCATCGACGTCGTGGATCCGGGCCTTCCCGCGGCGCGTGGTGGTGCCTCCCGGACAGCGGCAGACGGTGCGTCTCCTCGCCCAGCCTCCCGCGGACCTCCCGGACGGCGAGTACTGGACGCGGCTGATGGTGACCTCCCGGCCGGCCGTGCCCCAGGCTGGCCCCGCCGACACCGGGCAGGTGAGGGCGGGAATCACGGTGGAGATCCGGACGGTCATCTCGGTCTCCTACCGCAAGGGCGCGCTCCAGACGGGCATCGCCCTCACGGATTTCCGGACGGGGGTCGAGGGTGACTCGCTCGTGACCTGGTTCGGCCTGCGCCGCGAGGGGAACGCCGCGTACCTGGGGACCGCGAGAGTGGAGTTGCGTGACGCAGCCGACCAGGTCGCCGGCGAGTGGAGCGCTCCGGTGGGTGTCTACCACTCCCAGCTGCGGCGGGTGACGATCCCCGTGGCGGGGCTCCCCCGCGGCGGGTACACGGTGCAGCTCTCCGTGACGACGGCGCGGGAGGACATCTCGGCCGCCGACGTGCTTCCGGCCGAGCCGATCCGGCGGGCCGTGGCGGTGGAGATCCGCTAGCGATGGCTGCGGCGCTGCCTCGCGCGTGCGTGGCCCTTCTCGGGCTCGTGGCGGCCGCGGCTCTGCCGCGGCTCGCGCGCGCGCAGGCCTCCGCGCCGATCGCGGTAACGGCGGACGTGAGCACGACGGCGTTGAGCGTGTCCAACACTCTGGACCTGCGCTTCGGCACCGTCGTTCCCGGCACGCCGACCGTCATCAACCCGCAGACCAACGTGAACGCGGCGCAGTTCGTGGTGAGCGGGGCCAGGAACGCCGAGGTGTCGGTCACGACCACGCTGCCGTCGGCGCTCACCGTCGGCCCCTACTCGATGCCGATCGCGTTCGGCGCGCAGGGCGGCTGCTATCGGCGGATGCCGGGCCAGGCGGGCTGCACTTTCTGGAATCCCGCCGCGAACCTCACCGTGCGGATCCGGAATCAGAACCCGCCCAACAACCACCTCTATATTTGGATCGGCGGCACGGTGTCTCCGGACCCTACTCAGCATCCGGGGGTCTACCACGGGACGGTCGGTATCTCAGTGGTCTACACGGGTAACTAGCTGATGCGCCGGGGCAACCGCTGCGCCCTGGCGTGCGGCACTGTCCTCCTCGTGCTCGCCGCTTTCGCGGAGCCGGCACGGGCCCAGCAAGACACCACCGTCACCCCGCTGCTGGTCGAGCTGCGCATCGACCGGGGCCGCAGCCGCGTGGCCCAGGCGCTCTCCCGTGATTCGGTGGTCCTCGTTCCCCTGGCGGACTTCCTGGATCTGGCCGGCCTGCCGGCCGCCGAGATCGAGGCGGGGAGATCGGCGCGGGGGTGGCTCGAGCCCGAGCACATCCGCTTCGTCTTCGACGCCTGGGGCTGGCACGTGACGCGGGGGAGCCAGCGCGACACGCTGACGGCGGACGCCGTGGCGTGGCAGAACGGCGCCCTCTTCGTTGCGGCGGCGCTGCTCGACCGGGTCTTCGGCGTGCGGACGCAGATGATGTGGAGCGAGCTCACGCTGCTCATCGCCGCTGCCGACTCCTTGCCGAGCGTGCGCCGCGCCGCCCGAGCGCTCCGTCGGGAGGCTTGGACGAGGTACGTTCCCGCGCCGCTCGCCGAGTCCCTGCTCGTTCTCCCGCACGCCTGGGCGGACGGGGCGGTGCTCGACTGGGCCCTGACGGGGGCGGTGCCCGGTCTGGACGAGAACGCCGGCGTCCGCCTGGGGCTCGGCGCGCAGGTCTGGGGCGGTGGCCTCGAGATCCAGCACCAGTCGTCGCGCGGCGCCCGCCGCTGGGAGAGCAGCACCGCTTGGTCGTGGCTGCGGGCGTTCCCGGCCGCGCGGCTGGTCCGGCAGGTGCGGGCCGGCGAGACGATGACGGACGGTCCCCGCCCGCGCATGGTGCGTGGCGGCGTCGTGACGAACGCACCGTACCTCCGGCCGGCGCTGTTCGACGTGGACTACGTGCGTGGTAGGCTGCCGATAGGCTGGGAGGCCGAGCTGTACCAGGGCGGCCGCCTCGTTTCCTATGCGTCGCTGGATTCCCAGACGGCGTTCACGCTCGACCTCCCTCTGGTGTACGGAGCGAATCCGCTGGAGCAGGTGGTGTACGGTCCGAGCGGCGAGCTGCGGCACTGGGCGAGGGAGTTCTTCGTGCCCCAGGAGCGGCTGGCGCGCGGTCGCTTCGAGTACAGCATCGGTGGCGGCGAGTGCCGCGCGGACGCGTGCGACGCCGCGGGAGTCGCCGACCTGCGGTACGGCCTCTCGTCACGGCTCACGGTGCAGGGCGGCGTCGAGGGCGCCTGGGGAGTGGACGGGCGCGGGGTGAGTTGGCACCCGTACGGCCTCGGGGCACTCGGCATCTCGGGTTCGCTGAACCTCGTCGCCTCGGTGGTCCGCGACGGCTATGCGCGAGGACGCATCCTCTTCGACCCGAGCCCGGACGTCCACGCCGACGTGGAGTACACGCACTCCGACACGACGACCGCCAGCCTCCTCTACACCAGCGGCCGGGATCCGCACCGGGTGGTGGGCTCCGCGTTCATCCGGCCGGGCTTCCTCGGTGGGAAGCTCCAGTTCCAGGCCTCCGGCACATTCGCGGAGCGTGTGGGTTCGAGCCGCCACTCGCTGCGTGCCGGGGCGGCGGTGCGCCTCTCCGGCGGGCGGCTCGCGGCGGACCTCGTGCAGGACGGCGAACGGCCCGCCGGTGGTGCGGCTCGCGCCACCTCCGGCGTGGACGGCACGCTGTACTTGCTGCTGCAAGGGCCGTGGCGCGCGCTCCGCAGGAGCCTGGTCTCGGCGGCTGTGCAGAGCCGCTGTGACGACGACGTGCTGCGGTGCGTTCCGCGTCCCCGGTCGCTGGCCGTGGCCGTGGGACGGTCGCTGCGCGCCCAGGTGCGCCTCGACCTCCAGGCGCGCTGGCAGCGCGGCGTGCGCGGCGTGTCGATCGAGGCGGCGCTCACAGCCGGGTGGCCCACTGCGCGCCTGGTGAGCCGGACGAGCTACCTGCCGGACGGCGACGCCGTGAGCGCGCAGTCGCTCGAGGGGTCGGTGCTCTGGGATCGTTCCCGAGGCCGGCTCTCCTTCTCGGACGGGCGGAGCCTCGGCCGCGGCGGGCTCGCCGGCGTGGTGTTCCTCGACCTGGACGGGGACGGCTGGAAGGACGAGGACGAGGACGGCATTCCCGGGGTCCTGCTGCGCGTCGGCTCCAACGCGGTCGTTTCCGACTCGCTGGGGCGCTGGTCGTCCTCCGACCTCACCGCCTTCGAGCGCGCGACGGTGGAGGTCGACTCCCTCTCGCTGGGGAATCCGCTCTGGGTCCCGGTGGCGCCGCGCATCGCGGTGAGCCCCACCCCCAACAGCTTCCAGTTCGTGCCGGTGCCCGTCGTAGAGGGCGGGGAAGTGGGCGGCCGGGTCGTGTGGGGTGTGGCGGGACAGGGCCTGGGTGGCGTGCGGGTGGTGCTCCGGAACGTCGCCACCGGCGTGCGGCGCGAGGCAACGACGTTCTCGGACGGGGCCTTCTACGCTCTCGGCTTGCCGCCGGGTACCTACGAGCTCGGTGTCGAGGAGTCGGTGCTCGCCGAGCTGCGCGCGCGGGCGGAGCCGGTGCGCTTCGACGTGTTGCGCGGCGGGGGACAGCGGGTCGAGGGGCTCACCCTGGTTCTGGAGCGCATGGGCGGCGGCGCCGGGCGCTGAGCCTGGTCGCGTCGCGGCCCGCTCGCGCCGCGCGTAGATTCCTGCTCCATGGCCGCGCCGCTTCCGACCGCACCCGATCTCGACCGTCTCTGCATCGACACCATCCGCACGCTCGCCATGGACGCCGTGGAGCAGGCGCAGTCGGGCCACCCCGGCACGCCCATGGCGCTCGCGCCTGTGGCGTACCTGCTGTACACGCGCCATCTGCGGCACAGTCCGCGGCATCCCGGCTGGCCGGACCGCGACCGCTTCGTGCTGTCGGCGGGGCACGCGTCAATGCTGCTGTACGGGACGTTGCACCTGGTGGGCTACGGCCTTTCGCTCGAGGAGATCCGCCGCTTCCGGCAGTGGGGAAGCCGTACGCCGGGCCATCCGGAGCACGGCCACACACCCGGGGTCGAGACGACCACGGGGCCGCTGGGCCAGGGATTCGCGAACGCGGTGGGGATGGCTCTCGCAGAGGCCCATCTCGGCGCGCGGTTCAACCGGCCGGGCCACACTGTTGTGGACCACAGGACGTATGTGATCGCCAGCGACGGCGACGTGATGGAGGGTATCTCGCACGAGGCGGCCTCCCTGGCCGGGCATCTCGCGCTGGGCAAGCTCATCGTCTACTACGACGACAATCGCATCTCCATCGAGGGCCCTACCGACCTGGCGTTCGGCGAGGACGTGGCCCGTCGCTTCGAGGCCTACGGCTGGCACGTGCAGCACGTCGCCGACGGCAACGACCTGTCGGCGCTGGACGCCGCGACGCGCGCGGCGCAGGCCGAGGCGTCGCGGCCGTCGCTGGTCGTCGTGCGTACGCACATCGCGTTCGGGAGCCCGAACAAGCAGGACACCGCCGATGCGCACGGAGCGCCGCTCGGGTCGGGTGAGGTGGCGCTGACCAAGCGCGCCTACGGCTGGCCGGAGCGCGAGACGTTCCTCGTGCCCGAAGCGGCGCGCGCGCACGCCGCCGCGTGCGGCGAGCGCGGCGCCGCGCTCGAGCGCGCGTGGCGCCAGCGCGTGGCCGCGTACGAAGGTGCGCACCCGGACCTGGCGGCCGAGCTCCGCGCGGCGCTCGCCGGCGAGCTGCCGCCGGGGTGGGAGTCGGTGCTGCCGGAGTTCGCCGCGAAGGACGGGCCCCAGGCCACGCGGGCCGCGTCGGGCAGAGTGCTCAACGCGCTCGCGCCGGTGGTGAAGACCCTGATCGGCGGCTCGGCCGACCTGGCGCCGTCGAACAACACGCGCCTCAAGTGCTGCACCGACTTCTCCGCTTGCGACCGGGTCGGCCGCAACCTGCACTTCGGCGTTCGCGAGCACGGAATGGGCGGCGTCCTCAACGGGATGGCGCTCCACGGCGGCCTGCGGCCGTACGGCGCGACGTTTCTGGTGTTCGCCGACTACATGAGGCCGTCGATGCGCCTCGCGGCGATGATGGGGTTGCCGGTGATCTACGTGTTCACGCACGACAGCATCGGGCTCGGCGAGGACGGGCCCACCCACCAGCCCATCGAGCACCTCGCGGCGCTGCGGGCCATCCCGAACCTCGTGCTGATCCGTCCGGCGGACGCCGCCGAGACGGCCGAGGCGTGGCGCGCCGCGCTGCTGCGGCGCGACGGGCCCACCGCGCTGGTCCTCACCCGCCAGAAGGTGCCGGCGCTGGACCGCGTTGCCCTGGCGGCCGCGGACGGCCTGCGCCGGGGCGGCTACGTGCTCGCGGAAGCGGCCGGCGGGGAGCCCTCGGTGGTGCTCGTCGCCAGCGGCTCCGAGGTGGCGCTGTGCCTCGGCGCCAAGCCGATCCTCGAGGCCGAGGGCGCGCCCACGCGGGTGGTGAGCATGCCGAGCCTGGATGTCTTCGAGAGCCAGCCCGCGGCCTACCGCGACTCGGTGCTTCCGCCGGCCGTGCGGGCGCGGCTCGCGGTGGAAGCCGGCCGGGCGCTCGGCTGGCACCGCTGGGTCGGCGAGAGTGGGGATGTGGTCGGCATCGAGCGCTTCGGGGCGTCGGCGCCCGCGGAGCGGCTGTTCGCGGAGTTCGGGTTCACGGCGGAGAACGTGGCGGCGCGCGCTCGCGCCCTGTTGACCTAGGAGGTGGAGATGCAGCGGACATCCGGCCCCGTCCATCCGGCCTCTGCATTGGCAGCTGTGGGTCAGACGCTGTGGCTCGACTACATCCACCGCGATCTTCTGGACAGCGGCGAGTTGCGGCGCGTGATCGAGCAGGACGGCATCCGGGGGGTCACGAGCAACCCGACGATCTTCGAGCAGGCGATCGTCGGGAGCGCTGCGTACGACGCTTCCATCGCCGACCTCTCGCGCGCCGGAAGGGACGCGAAGGCCATATACGAGGCCCTGGCCGTCCAGGACGTCACGGGGGCGGCGGACGCGTTCCGCCCCATCTTCGAGATGACCGGCGGGAACGACGGATTCGTGTCGCTCGAAGTGGCGCCGGACCTCGCGGCCGATGCCGCCGGTACCGTGGCGGAGGCTCGGAGGCTCTGGGCGGCGGTGGGCCGGCCC
>Ga0316628_100000289_pt1 | contig 31282 bp, 28 predicted proteins | sample OWC_Aug_M2_C1_D5_FD_207648 | JGI IMG/M metagenome (GOLD analysis project Ga0316628, IMG submission 207648) | Wetland soil microbial communities from Old Woman Creek delta, Ohio, United States - OWC_Aug_M2_C1_D5_C | ecosystem: Environmental > Terrestrial > Soil > Wetlands | place: USA: Ohio...
GAACGACGGAGTCCGGTTCTTCCGGTCGCGCCCGAGACGCCGTGACACGGCGCGCGGCAAACACGCCTCCCCGCCATTCCGGCGCATGCCGAAATCCAGCGGAACGATGACCCCCGTCATTCCGGCGCAGGCCGGAATCCAGCGAATTGGAGAACCCGCGTAGCGGGCACCACCATAGGGCCGCTGCGCGAGTTGATGTGTGGCTGGGTTCCGGCCTGCGCCGGAACGACGGTAACGCGACCTGCTGGATTCAGGCCTGTCCCCGCAAGAAGGATGCTGTGGTTCTAAGGGGCTAAAGCCCAACAACATGCAGCGCCGGAACGACGGTTTCGTTTCCCCTCCATCCCGAAATGATGCAGCCGATGCGGCGACAGCCCCGGTCCCGGCGCGCATTCGGGTTGCACCCTCGGGTAAAATGGTTTAGTTTGCGTGAAAAATAATGTCTATGAACCTCGCTACCGCCTCACTGATTCGCTTCGTCCGCCTGCCGGCACTGCTGTTGCTGCTGCTTGCGGCAAGCGGCTGCAGCTCTTTGGCCTCTTCGGCCACCGGCAAGCTCGCCAACAATCTCTCCGCCGCGATCCTGAACCAGGACGATCCCGAGACGGTGGAGCAGGGCATGCCGGCCTATCTGCTGATGATAGACGGCCTTATCGACGGCGATGCGCAGAACGAAAATATGCTGATTGCGGGAAGCAAGCTGTATGGTTCCTACGCCGCGGCCTTCGTGAAGGATGCGGACCGCGCGAAGCGGCTGGCGCGCAAGGCGCGTAGCTACAGCGACCGCGCGCTGTGCGTGCACGAGGCGCGGCTGTGCAATATCTGGGACCGGCCGTTTGACGATTTCGCCAGGGCGATGGGTTCGCTCAAGGCCGGGGATGTGCCGGTGATCTATGCCAGCGGCGCGGCCTGGGCGGGCTGGATCCAGGCAAACAGCAGCGACTGGAATGCATTTGCGGCGTTGCCTAAGGTCAAGGCTGTCATGGTGCGGGTGGTGGAGCTGGACGAGGGCTACAGCCACGGCGAGGCGCACCTGTACCTGGGGGTGCTCGCCACGCTGCTGCCGCCCGCGCTGGGCGGCAAGCCGGAGGAGGGGCGCGTGCATTTCGAGCGCGCGATCGAACTCTCCGGCGGACACGACCTGATGGACAAGGTAGAATATGCACGACGCTATGCGCGCATCACCTACAACCGGCCGCTGCATGACCGGCTGCTGCAGGAAGTGCTGGGTGCCGACCCGGCGGCGCCGGGCCTGACGCTGAGCAACGTGCTGGCGCAGCGTCAGGCGCGCGAGCTTTTGGCGGGCGCCGAAAGTTATTTCTAAGAACTAAGAAGGAAGCGCTGAATAAGTCGTCACACCGGCGGAAGCCGGTGTCCGGTTCATTGAAATCGCGAGCTAAAGCCCCAACAACGCAGCAGCCCCCGCAAGGGGGACGCCGTGGTTGTAAGGGGCTGAAGCCCCAACAACGCACGCGGCGCCGGAATGACGGATCGGGACTTAATTCAGCGTCCCTAAAATTCGGCCAAAGCCGACAGAGGAGAAGTTTATGCGTTCACTATTTACCATCGCACTGGCCGCGATGCTGGCGGCGCCGTTCGCGCCCGCGCAGGCGGCCGTGCTGAAGATCGCCACGCTGGCCCCGGACGGCACCGAATGGATGCAGCAGTTGCGCCAGGGGGGCGATGAAATCGCACAGCGCACCAATGGGCGCGTCACCGTGAAGTTCTATCCCGGCGGCAGCATGGGCAGCGACCGCGTGGTGCTGCGCAAGATACGCGCCGGGCAATTGCAGGGCGGGGCGCTCACCGGCGGCGCGCTGGCCGAAATCTACCCGGACATGCAGCTCTACAGCCTGCCGATGCTGTTCCGTTCCTACGACGAGCTGGATTACGTGCGCGCGCGCATGGACAAGAAGCTGGAGCAGGGCCTGGAGGCCAACGGTTTCGTGACTTTCGGCTTCACCGACGGCGGCTTTGCCTATCTGATGTCGAGCTCGCCGATCAGGAGCATCGCGGACCTGAAGGCCCAGAAGATATGGGTGCCGGAGGGCGACGCGATCACCCGCGCCATGTTCGATACGCTGGGCGCAGCTTCCGTGCCGCTGCCGCTGACCGACGTGCTGACGGGTTTGCAGACCGGGCTGGTCACCACCGTAGGCGCGCCTGCGGCGGGCGCCATCGCCCTGCAGTGGCATACCAAGGTGAAATACCTGACGGACACGCCGACCATTTATGTCTTCGGGGCGCTGGCCGTGGACGAGAAATTCTTCTCCGGCCTGGACCCGGCCGACCAGGCCGTGGTGCGCGAGGTGATGGCGCGCGTGTACAGCACCATGAACCGCAAGGCTCGCGTCGAGGACAAGGCGGCACGCGACGCGCTGCGCCAGCAGGGCATCGAGTTCGTGCCGCTGGCGCCGGACGACGTCGCCAAGCTGCGTATGGCGGCCGACCAGACCATACAGCACCTGACCGCGCAGGGTGTGGTGTCGGCGGCGGCGGTGAAGGAACTGCGGGGCTATCTGGATGCCTACCGCAAAGCCCACCCCGCGCACTGAACCGTCCCCACCGATGGCGCCCCGGCCGCTGTCACCGGCGTTCTCGCGCCTGGTGAAGATCGTCACCTGGGCTGAAAACGCCCTGCTGGTCGTCATGCTGGCGGCCATGGTGTTGCTGGCGGCGGTGCAGATCCTGCTGCGCAATTTCATGCATACCAGCCTGGACGGAGCGGACGACCTGCTGCGCCTGCTGGTGTTGTGGGTGGCATTTCTGGGCGCGGTGGCAGCCAGCCGCGAGGGCAGGCACATCCATGTGGACGTGCTCGCGCGCTGGCTGCCGGGCCGCATCAAGTCAGGGACGGGGGCCGTCTCCGACCTGTTCACCTTCGCGGTGTGCGTGGTGCTCACCTGGGAATCGGTGCGCTACCTGCTGAAATCCTGGGATACCGGCGAGAAGGCCTTCGGCGCGGTGCCGGTGTGGCTCACCGCATCCATCCTGCCGCTGGCCTTTACGCTGATCGCCCTGCGTTACGGCCTGCGCTGCGTGCACCACGTGCGCCAGGCGCTGGGCCGCGAGGCGCTGCCGCCCGAGACGCCTCCCGAGAACCGGCTATGATGATCCTCGTCGGTATCGTGCTGATCCTGCTGTCGCTGCTCGGCGCGCCGCTGTTCGCGGTGATCGCGGCGGGCGTGCTGCTGAATTTCGCGCTGGCCGGCACGGACCTGACCGTGATTCCCATCGAGATTTACAGCCTGGCGGAGATGCCTGTGCTGCTGGCCATCCCGCTGTTTACCTTCGCCGGCTACCTGTTGGCGGAGTCCGGCGCGCCGCACCGCCTCGTGCGCATCACCAACGTGTTCTTCGGCTGGGTGCCCGGCGGGCTGGCGGCGGTGGCGCTGGCGATCTGCGCGATGTTCACCGCCTTCACCGGCGCCTCCGGCGTGACCATCGTGGCGCTGGGCGGCCTGCTGTATCCGGCGCTCAAGGAGGCAGGCTATTCCGAGCGCTACAGCCTGGGCCTGGTGACCACCTCGGGCAGCATCGGGCTGCTGTTTGCGCCCTCGCTGCCGCTGATTCTCTACGGCGTGGTGGCGCAGCAGCTCAACATCGGCCATCCGGTGGCGATCAGCGATCTGTTCCTGGCGGGCATCCTGCCCGGCCTGCTGATCGTGGCGATGCTGTCGATCTACGGCCTGTGGCAAAGGCGCGGCCAACCGGTGGAGCGCACCCGGTTCAGTTGGCGCGACGGTGTGGCGGCATTGCGCGCGGCAGGCTGGGAACTGCCGCTGCCGTTCGTGGTGCTGGGCGGCATCTACAGCGGCTTCTTCGCGGTGTCGGAGGCGGCGGCGGTCACCGCGATCTATGTGTTCATCGTGGAGGTGGTGGTCCACCGCGAAATCAAGTTTGCCGCGCTGCCGAAGCTCATGCGCGAATCCATGGTGCTGGTGGGCGCCATCCTGATCGTGCTCGGCATGTCGCTTGCCTCCACCAATTACCTGCTCGACGCGGAGGTGCCGACCACGCTGTTCAACTATATCCGCGCCCATGTGCACAGCGCGCTCGGCTTCCTGCTGCTGCTGAACGTGTTCCTGCTGGCGCTGGGCATGATGCTCGACATCTTCTCCGCGCTGGTGATCATGGTGCCGCTGATCCTGCCCATCGCGGTGGGTTACGGCATCAACCCGGTGCACCTCGGCATCGTGTTCCTGGCCAACATGGAGATCGCCTACCTGATGCCGCCCATGGGCATGAACCTGTTCATCGCCATGTACCGCTTCAACCGGCCGATGCTGGAGATTTTCCGCGCGGTGCTTCCCTTCGTCGCCATCCTGATGGCCGCGGTGCTGATCATCACCTACTGGCCGCAATTGTCGCTGGCGCTGATCCGGCACTGAGGCATTGGGCAGGGAAATAGGTCGCTGTGCGGGGCGCGTGGCCCCGCCGTCGCTGGTCTCCAAGATTCTACCCGTCTCCTGCGCCCTTGCGGTGTAGTCGCGTAAGGTGCGGCGATTGGGGTAGAATGCACGCTTCATTATTGTTGGCAGGGCATCATGATCAAGGGCAGTATCGTTGCAATCGTCACGCCGATGCAGGAGGATGGCAGCCTGGACCTGGCGGCATTCCGCGCATTGATTGATTTCCACATTGCAGAGGGCACCGACGGCATCGTGGTGGTGGGCACCACCGGCGAGTCTCCCACCGTGGACGTGGAAGAGCATGAATTGCTGATCGCCGAGGCGGTCAAGCAGGCGGCGAAACGCGTCCCCATCATCGCGGGCACCGGTGCCAACTCCACCCGCGAGGCGATCGAACTCGCCGCGTTTGCCAAGACCGTGGGCGCGGATGCCAGCCTGACCGTGGTCCCGTATTACAACAAGCCGACGCAGGAAGGGCTGTACCAGCACTTCAAGGCCATCGCCGAGGCGGTGGACATGCCGCACCTCCTGTACAACGTGCCGGGACGCACCGGCGCGGACATGAGCAACGACACAGTGCTGCGCCTGGCGCAGATTCCCAACATCGTGGGCATCAAGGATGCGACCGGCGGCATCGAGCGCGGCAGCGACCTGCTGGCGCGCGCCCCCAGGAATTTCGCCGTGTACAGCGGCGACGATGCCAGCACGCTGGCGCTGATGCTGCTGGGCGCGGTGGGCACGATTTCGGTCACCGCCAACGTGGCACCCAGGCTGATGCACGAGATGTGCATGGCCGCACTGGCGGGCGAAGTGGACAAGGCGCGCGAGATCAACTTCCGCCTGCTCGGGCTGCACCGCCACCTGTTCATCGAGGCCAACCCGATCCCGGTCAAATGGGCCGTAGCGCGCATGGGCAAGATGAAGAACGTGTTGCGCCTGCCGCTCACGCCGCTGTCTGCCGCCGCGCAGCCGACGGTCGAGCATGCCATGCGCCAGGCCGGCGTGATTTGATGGAGAATTGTGGAACAAGTATGAGCATGAAAGCGACAACCTTATCCATGCTGTTCATTCTCGCTCTCGCGGGATGCAGCACCCACCAGGAACGCACCGGCTACGAGAAAGAGGCGGGCAAGGGACGCCCGCTCGACATGCCGCCGGACCTGGTGTTGCCGAAGACGAGCGGCAAGTACCTGGTGCCGGAGGGCAGTACCGAAACCTCGGCGACCTATTCCGAGTACGCCAAGGGTGCGGCCTTGCAGAGCCAGGCCTGCACCTGCCAGCAGGCGGCCGCTTCACAGCCGGTGAGCGCGCAGGCCGCAACCACGCCGGCGGCGTCGGCGGTCGTCGCGGGTGCCCCGGCCGTTCCGCCCACGCTGCTGGACAAGCCGGATGGCAGCAAGAGTATCCTCATCTCCGAGCCATTCGACCGCTGCTGGCTCAAAGTCAGCCAGGCCGTGGACAAGGCGGCCATCATGGTGGAAGACAAGGATCGCAGCAAGGGACTGCTCTACCTCAAGGGTGGCAACCAGCTGAGCATTCAGGGCAAGCCGGCCGAGCCTGGCAAGGCGGAAACCTGTGAAGTGACCGCCGCCACTGCCGGCGGCACAACCAGCAGCGACACCAGGCGCACCATAGACGCGCTGTACAAGAACCTGGGCAAGTAGGTTTCGCCCCCATGCGCTTTGCCTTACTCGGCAGCGGCAGCGAGGGCAATGCGCTGGTCGTGCAGGCGGGGCAGACCGTTGTGCTGATGGATTGCGGCTTCTCTGCAAGCGAAACCTCCGCGCGCCTCGCGCGGCTGGGCCTTGAAGCCGGGCAGATCAGCGGGATCGTGGTCACCCATGAGCACAGCGACCATATCGGAGGGGTGGCACGGCTCGCGCGGCAGCATTCCATTCCGGTATGGATGACCCACGGCACCCTGCGCGCGCACTTGCGCCTGACGGCGGATATGCCCGACGTCACGGAGATCGATCCCCATGCCGTCTTCGGCATCGGCGAGTTGCAGGTGCAGCCATACATCGTGCCGCACGATGCGGCCGAGCCGGTGCAGTACGTATTCGAAGACGGCGCGCGCAAACTGGGCGTGCTGACCGACGCGGGCTGCGCCACGCCGCACGTCGAGGCCGCGCTCGGCGGCTGCCACGCGCTGGTGCTGGAATGCAATCACGACGAGGATATGCTGGCGAACGGCCCTTATCCGTCTTTCCTCAAGCAGCGCGTCAGCGGCCGCCTGGGCCACCTGAGCAACGCCGCTGCCGCTGGCCTCCTGGCGCGGCTGGACCACGCCCGCCTGCAGCACATCGCGGCGGCGCACCTGAGCCGGAAGAACAACCGGCCGGAGCTGGCCGTTTCCGCGCTGAGCGGCGTGCTGGGCTGCACCGAGGACTGGATCGCGGTGGCCATGCAGGAAGCCGGTCTCGGCTGGCGCGACATTGCGGCGTGAAACTGGCGCCCCGACCGGGCGCGCTTTTGACCGCCAACCGCACGGCGGGTATAATCCGCGCGCTCCGGTGCGGCTTTGCCGCACCTTTTGTTTTGAACGATTAGCCAGAGTCCACACCAGCCGAGTCCAGTCATGCCCGTCATTACCCTGCCCGATGGATCGCAGCGCAGCTTTGCGCAGCCCGTAACCGTCGCCGAAGTCGCGTCCAGCATAGGCGCAGGCCTTGCGCGCGCGGCACTGGCCGGCAAGGTGGACGGCCAGCTGGTGGACGTCTCGTACCTGATCGAATCCGACGCAAAACTCGCCATCGTCACCGACAAGGATGCCGAGGGGCTGGAACTGATCCGCCATTCCACCGCCCACTTGCTGGCGTATGCGGTCAAGGAGCTGTTCCCCGAGGCGCAGGTGACCATCGGCCCGGTCATCGAGAACGGGTTCTATTACGACTTCTCCTTTGCGCGCCCGTTTACCCCGGAAGACCTGGCCGCCATAGAAAAGCGCATGGCCGAACTGGCCAAGCTCGACCTGCCGGTGGTGCGCCGCGTGCTACCGCGCGACGAGGCGGTGGCCTATTTCAAGCGCATCGGCGAGCGCTACAAGGCCGAGATCATCGAATCCATCCCCGCCGGCCAGGCGGTGTCGCTCTACAGCGAGGGGGAGTTCACCGACCTGTGCCGCGGCCCGCACGTGCCTTCCACGGGCAGGCTCAAGGTGTTCAAGCTGATGAAGGTGGCCGGCGCCTACTGGCGCGGCGACTCGAAGAACGAGATGCTGCAGCGCATCTACGGCACCGCCTGGGCGAAAAAGGAAGACCTCGATGCCTACCTGCACATGCTGGAAGAGGCCGAGAAGCGCGACCACCGCCGGCTGGGCAAGCAGCTGGACCTGTTCCACATGCAGGACGAAGCCCCGGGCATGGTGTTCTGGCACCCCAAGGGCTGGGCGCTGTGGCAGGCCATCGAGCAGTACATGCGCCGCGTGTACCGCGACAACGGCTACCAGGAAATCCGCTGCCCGCAGATCATCGATCGCGTGCTGTGGGAAAAGTCCGGGCACTGGGAGCACTTCAAGGCCAACATGTTCACCACGGAGTCGGAAAAGCGCGACTACGCGGTGAAGCCGATGAACTGCCCCGGGCACATCCAGGTGTTCAACTCCGACCTGCGTTCCTACCGCGATCTCCCCCTGCGCTACGGCGAATTCGGCTCCTGCCATCGCAACGAGCCCTCCGGTGGCTTGCACGGCCTGATGCGGGTGCGCGGCTTCGTACAGGACGACGGCCACATCTTCTGCACGGAAAACCAGATCGAATCCGAAGTGACCGCGTTCAACGCGCTGGTGCTGAAGGTGTACAAGGACTTCGGCTTCCACGACGTTGCGGTGAAGCTCGCGTTGCGTCCGGAAGGCCGCGTCGGCACCGACGAAATCTGGGACAAGTCCGAGGATGCGCTGCGCGGGGCGTTGCGCGCGTCCGGCCTGAGCTGGGTGGAGTTGCCGGGCGAGGGGGCGTTCTATGGTCCCAAGATCGAATTCCACGTCAAGGACGCGATTGGCCGTTCCTGGCAGTGCGGCACGATACAGGTGGACTTCTCCATGCCGGGGCGCCTGGGGGCGGAGTTCGTGGACGAGGACAATACCCGCAAGACCCCGGTGATGCTGCACCGCGCGGTACTGGGTTCGCTGGAGCGCTTCATTGGCATCCTGATCGAAAACCACGCCGGAGCCTTGCCCTTGTGGCTGGCGCCGGTGCAGATGGTGGTGATGAACATTTCCCAGGCGCAGGAAGCTTACGCGGCCGGGGTGGCGGGTACTTTGCGCGCCGCCGGGTTCCGTATTAATACGGATTTGCGTAATGAGAAGATAACCTATAAAATACGCGAACATAGCTTGCAGAAGTTGCCTTACCAGCTGATAGTTGGCGACAAGGAAATGGCTGCAGGCCTCGTTGCCGTACGATCCCGTAAAGGTGAAGACTTAGGGCAGATGCCGGTGGAGGCGCTGATCCAGCGCTTGCAGGCCGAGCTGCAGCCGGGTAGTGCGGCCTAATTTTTTTGGAGAAAACAAATAGCACAGGACAAATCGCAGCGCATCAACGAGCAGATAACGGCACCCCAGGTGCGGCTCATTGGTGCGGAAGGTGAACAGGTTGGCGTGGTCGCGGTCGCGGAGGCGCTGCGCATGGCCGACGAGGCCGAACTGGACCTGGTCGAGATTGCACCGCTGGCGGAACCGCCGGTGTGCCGCATCATGGACTACGGCAAGTTCAAGTACGCCGAGAGCAAGAAGCAGCACGAAGCCAAGCTCAAGCAGAAGCAGGTGCAGATCAAGGAAATCAAGTTCAGGCCGCAAACGGATGAAGGCGATTACAACATCAAGCTGCGCAACCTGATCAAGTTCCTGGGCGAAGGCGACAAGACCAAGGTCACCCTGCGGTTCCGGGGCCGCGAAATGGCCCATCAGGAGTTCGGCATGCGCCTGATCGAGCGCATCAAGCAGGATCTGGACGAATACGGGATGGTGGAGCAGTTCCCGAAGATGGAAGGCCGCCAGATGGTGATGGTGCTGGCGCCGAAGCAGAAAAAGAAGTAGCGGTTCAATTGGGCTTCCGCGGGACCGGCGGCTCAACCGGAAGGTAAATGTCCCAAACAAGTGGCGAGCGGGTCAACAAGCGTTCCTGTCAGGAAACACCCGGCGCCATCAAATAAACGAAGGAGCAGTCATGCCTAAGATGAAGACCAAGAGCGGCGCAGCCAAGCGCTTCAAGGTGCGCGGCAGCGGCAGCGTAAAGCGCTCGCAAGCGTTCAAGCGCCACATCCTCACCAAGAAGACCACCAAGAACAAGCGTCAGTTGCGCGGCACGGCCGAAGTGCACGCAACCAACACGGCGTCCGTGCACGCCATGATGCCTTACGCCTAAGGAGTAGAACATGCCAAGAGTCAAACGTGGTGTAACGGCGCGCGCGCGCCACAAGAAAGTCCTGGACCAGGCCAAGGGTTACCGCGGCCGCCGCAAGAACGTATACCGCATCGCCAAGGAAGCGGTGATGAAGGCCGGGCAGTATGCCTACCGTGACCGCCGTCAAAGGAAGCGCCAGTTCCGCACCCTGTGGATCGCGCGTATCAACGCCGCTGCGCGCGAGCAGGGCCTGACCTACAGCGCCTTCATGAACGGCCTGAAGAAGGCTGCGATCGAGATCGACCGCAAGGTGCTGGCCGACCTGGCCGTGTTCGACAAGGCTGCCTTCGCGCAGATCGTCGGGCAGGCAAAAGCCAGCCTCGGCGCGTAATCCCAGTGTTGGCAAAAAAGGAGGCTTCGAAGCCTCCTTTTTTGTTTGAAGAACGGATATGCAAGAACTACAACAAATCCTCGGCGACGCACTGAAGACATTCGCCGCGACCGACGATCCCGCCGCCCTCGAAAACGCCAAGGCACGCTATCTCGGCAAGGAAGGCAGCCTGACCGGCCTGCTCAAGGGGCTGGGCAAGCTTTCGGCCGAAGAGCGCCCGCTGGCCGGGGCGCGCATCAACGAGGTGAAGCAGCAGATCGAAGCCGCGCTGCAGGCGCGACGTGACGCGCTGCAGCGGCAGGCGCTACAGGCAAGGCTGGCGGCGGAATCGCTGGATGTGACCCTGCCCGGACGCGGCCCCGGCACGGGCGGCCTGCATCCGGTGACTCGCGCGCTCGCTCGCATCGAAAGCCTGTTCCATTCCATCGGCTATGCCGTTGCCGAAGGTCCGGAGATCGAGAGCGATTTCTACAATTTCACCGCGCTGAACATCCCGGAAGACCATCCTGCGCGTGCCATGCACGACACGTTCTACGTGGATGCACAGCATGTGCTGCGCACGCACACGTCGCCGATCCAGATACACTACATGCAGGCGCACCTGGAGAAGCACAAGCACCTGGCGACCATGCCGGACATCCGCATCATCGCGCCGGGCCGCGTGTATCGCGTGGATTCCGACGCCACCCACTCGCCGATGTTCAACCAGGTCGAGGGCCTGTGGATAGGCGAGCGGGTGAGCTTCGCCGACCTCAAGGGGGTGGTGGCCGATTTTCTCAAGAACTACTTCGAGACCGAAGAGCTGCAGGTGCGCTTCCGGCCGTCGTTCTTTCCGTTCACCGAGCCGTCCGCCGAGATGGACATGAGCTGGGGCGACCGCTGGCTGGAAATCGGCGGCTGCGGCATGGTGCATCCGAACGTGCTCAAGCATGTCGGTATCGACAGCGAGAAATACGTCGGTTTCGCCTTCGGCATGGGCGTGGAGCGCCTGGCCATGCTGCGCTACGGCGTGAATGACCTGAGGTTGTTTTTCGAGAATGACCTGCAATTCCTGAAACAATTCGCCTGAACCGACATGCAATTCTCCGAATCCTGGCTGCGCACCCTCGTCAACCCGTCGCTTGGAAGCAGCGAGCTGTCGCATCTGCTCACCATGGCGGGGCTGGAAGTCGAAGAGATGAAGCCGGTTGCGCCCGCTTTCGAGAAAGTGGTCGTGGCGCAAGTGCTGACCAAGGACAAGCATCCCGATGCCGACCGCCTGAACGTGCTGACCGTCAACGTCGGCGAAGCCGAGCCGCTGACGATAGTGTGCGGCGCGCAGAACGTCTCCATTGGCATGAAGGCGCCGTGCGCGCTGGTGGGGGCGAAGCTGCCCGGCATCGAGATCAAGCAGGCCAAGGTGCGCGGCGTCGCCTCCTTCGGTATGATGTGTTCGGCCAAGGAACTGGGCCTGGCCGAGGAAAGCAGCGGCCTGCTGGAACTGGCCGCCGATGCCGTGGTGGGGCAAAGCATCCGCCGGCACCTCGACCTCGACGACCACCTGATCACCCTCAAGCTCACGCCCAACCGCGCCGACTGCCTGTCGCTGCGCGGCATTGCGCGCGAGGTGGCCGCGCTCACCGGCGTGCCGCTGCAGGCCGTGCCGCAGCCATCATTCAAGGAAACGGCGAGTGCAAGCCGTGAAGTCAAGATCACGGCCCCCGCCGCCTGTCCCCGCTACAGCGGGCGCGTGATTTCGGGCGTCAACGCGAAGGCGGCCACACCCGCCTGGATGGTGCGGCGCCTGGAGCGCTGCGGCCTGCGCAGCGTCTCCGCGCTGGTGGATGTGACCAATTATGTGCTGCTGGAACTGGGCCAGCCGCTGCATGCCTTCGACCTGAACAAGCTGGAGGGCGGCATCGAGGTGCGCTTTGCGCGCCCGGGCGAGAGCCTGAAGGTCCTGAATGACCAGGCGGTCAGCCTGCAAGAGTCCATGCTGGTGATCGCCGACGCCAAGGGGCCGGTCGCACTGGCCGGCATGATGGGCGGCGCGGAGAGCGCGGTGGACGATGCGACCACGGACATCTTCCTGGAAAGCGCCTTTTTCGCGCCGGCCGCCATCATCGGCAAGTCGCGCCTGCTCGGGTTCGGATCCGATTCCTCCTACCGTTTCGAGCGCGGGGTGGATTTCGCCGCCACGCGCGAGGCACTGGATCGCGCCACGCAGCTGATACTCGACATCTGCGGCGGCAAGGCCTGCCCGGTGACGGAAGTACAGGGGGCGCTGCCCGCGCGCAATCCGGTGAGGCTGCGCGCCGCGCGCGTGGAGCGGGTGCTGGGCGTGGCCCTGAAACCGCAGGAAATCGTCCAGATCATGTCTCGCCTGGGCATGGCCTGCCGGGAGCAGGGGGGCGAATTCAGCGTTACCCCGCCCAGCTACCGCTTCGACATCGGGATCGAGGAAGACCTGATCGAGGAAGTCGCGCGCGTGCATGGCTACGAGAACATCCCGGCGTTGCCGCCGCAGGCCGCCATGACCATCTTGCCGCAGGCAGAGGCGCGGCGCCCGCTGGATTCTCTGCGCCAGACGCTGGTGCTGCGCGACTACCAGGAAGCCGTCACCTATTCCTTCGTGGAAGCGGAATGGGAGCGCGACCTGTGCGGCAACGAAGCGCCCGTCGCGCTGAAAAACCCCATCGCCAGCCAAATGAGCGTGATGCGCAGCAGCCTGCTCGGGGGACTGCTGGCGTCCTTGCGCACCAACCTTGCGCGCAGGCAGCCGCGGGTGCGCCTGTTCGAGACCGGCGGCTGTTTCGCTGCCGGCGGATCTGGTTATGTGCAGCATGAGCGCGTGGGCGCGCTGGCCTATGGCGCGGCGCAGCCCGAGCAGTGGGGGGGGGGCGCCCGCGGCGTGGATTTTTACGATATGAAGGGCGATGTGGAAGCCCTGTTCGCCCCGGCGAAGGTGGAGTTCGTGGCCCGGGCACACCCGGCGTCGCATCCCGGCCGTTCGGCACAGATCCTGCGGGACGGCACGCCCATCGGCTGGATGGGCGAGCTGCACCCGCAGTGGCAGCATAAGTACGAAATACCGCAGCCCGTGGTGTGGTTCGAGGCCGACCTGGGGGCTGCGCTGCAATCCAGTCTGCCGCGTGCGGCGGAAGTCTCCAAATTCCCGCCGGTGCGCCGCGATCTTGCCGTCGTGGTGGAAGAAAGCGTTACGGTGCAAGCGCTTATCGATGCAATGCAGGCCGCCAGGGCGCCCGATGTCGCGGAAATCGCACTGTTCGACCTGTACCGCGGCAAAGGCGTGGACCAAGGCAAAAAAAGCCTTGCATTCCGCGTGTTATTGCAAGATACTCAGAAAACTTTGACCGAAGCCGAAATTGACAAAAGCATCGCGTTGCTGGTGACTGCCCTGCAGGGCGTCGGCGCGCAGTTGCGTGTATAACCGGGGGAGATATGACACTGACCAAGGCCGAACTGGCTGACCTTCTGTTCGAAAAAGTGGGCCTGAACAAACGCGAGGCGAAGGACATGGCCGAGGCGTTCTTCGAGGAAATCCGCGCCCAGCTCGAGCGCGGCGAGGCGGTGAAGCTTTCCGGCTTCGGCAATTTCCAGCTGCGCGACAAGCCGCAGCGCCCCGGGCGCAACCCCAAGACCGGTGAAGAAATCCCCATCACCGCGCGCCGCGTGGTGACCTTCCACCCCAGCCAGAAACTCAAAAGCATGGTAGAGAAGACCTATCATGGAAAGCCACAGCAAAAGTAGCGCGGAACTGCCGCCCATCCCTGCGAAGCGCTACTTCACCATCGGCGAGATGAGCGAACTGTGCGGCGTGAAGCCGCACGTGCTGCGCTACTGGGAGCAGGAATTCACCCAGCTCAAGCCGGTGAAGCGGCGCGGCAACCGGCGCTATTACCAGCATCACGAAGTTCTGCTCATCCGCCGCATCCGCGAGCTGTTGTACGAGGAGGGCTTCACCATCAGCGGCGCTCGCAGCCGCCTGGAAAACCAGCCCGCCCCGCGCGAGGAAAAGGAGCCCGAGCCTGCCCCCGCCGCGTCCGGGAACATCAGGATCGCCAGCATCCGGCGCGAGCTGGGCGAGATCATCGCCCTGCTCGAAGCGTAGGCCGCTTTGCTTCAAGCGCAAGGCGCATGCCATGCGCGTAGCGCACACCTGCCATGCAATTAAATTCCCAAACCGCTTTCGTGCAAGTTGCCGGCTCTGCTATAATCCGCATTCTCGGGGCGTAGCGCAGCCTGGTAGCGTACTTGCATGGGGTGCAAGTGGTCGGAGGTTCAAATCCTCTCGCCCCGACCAACAGATAAAAGGGTTGCCGTACGCAGCCCTTTTTGTTTTCCAGCTCGCTGGCGCCGGCGGAAACTCGCCTCAAGCCCACAGGGTTTCGGCACGGGCCAGGCTGTTATTGGCGAGAGCAGTCGGTCAACCGAGTTTTCCGGGTTCAAGACTGGCCATCAACAGGCACAAGCCCAACAACGTCTTAATGCCGGATGTGTCGATTATCCCGTCGGCAACCCGGATGGGTTGCCGTGCATCCCCAATTATCTTCTTGAGGACGCTTCCGTCAAGAAATGGCTCGAGTTCAGCCGGCGCTCGATGCACCGAATTCCGCAGTGCGCGCCATCCGGAATTGTTGATGTCATACACGCGATAGTAGTAGCGCTTCTCGCCGCCGAGCTTTCTGTGCCAGGCTGCGGAAAGCGCGCCTGTCGTGCGCGCGGCGAATTTGGCCGGCAGACTCTCGATCAGTGCACGTGGCCGGTAGGAATTATTGTCCGCTGGGAGCCGGGCGAGGTCGGGAAAGCGCTGGATGAACAACTGGAACTGCAACTGCCGGAACATGAGCGGACTGGCCGGCATGTTGCCCGCCCAGGCCAGGACCCTTTGATCCGCCAGCGGGAAGGCAGGCCAGATTGCATGGGAGATCCGTCTGGCGCTGCCGGCTACGTGATAGCGTTGCCGGTTGAGCAGGTCAAATGCCCAGGCCTTCTGGAACGGTGCGCCGGGCAAGCCCTCGAATTGGTCCTTGAGCCCTCCGATCACCTCGTCGATCGCGCCGTGCCAGCGCGGAAGCAACAGGGATCTGAGGCAGGCTGGGGACAGCCCCCACCGATTGATGCTCCTGAACATGGTCGTGAAATCAAAACGGCGCGTCGCGGGATCATAGGCCCAGTTCACGTGGCTGCCTCCCACGATGGGGTCACCGAGGAATCCTGTGAGAAGAACGTCCATTGCCGGCAACGAGGCTTTGGGAATCCGCCACCAGGACGTGTCGCTGAGCCCGTTGGCCAGGTGTTCCTCCGCGAGCTGAATGCGCGCATCCTCCGGTACCGAATCAGGGGGAACCTCGATCAACCGGCTTGGCCAGCGAAGAAGCCGCGTCACCCGGCGGGCACATCTGGCCTCCAGGTCACTGGCGGCGCCCAACGTCAGGGTTTCGACATGGGCGGGGGCGGCCTCGCGCAGGAAGCCGGCCACCATCCGGGAATCAAGACCTCCGGAAAGCAGGAGCCCGGCACGTGCCCCTCTCATCGGCTGGAACACCTGGTGTAACGTTTCAGCCAGGGTATCCATCTGGCCCGCCAGCGGCAAGCCAAAGGCGCCATCCCCCACCGGCAGCGGCGCCAGCCCGACTGCGCTTGTGCGCCCATCCTCGACACGCAAGCCGTGTCCGGCCGGCAGACGCTTGATGCCCTGCCACAAGGGTTGGTTCAGCGCCTCATGCATGGTCAGGAGGTGACCCACCAGGCCGTGAACATCCAGCTCGCGGCGAAAGCGGGGATCGTCGAGAATCAGTCCCGGCGATGAGGCGACCCAGACGCTCCCGCCCGTGTCGGCATAATAGACAGGACACAGGCCAAGCTGATCCGCCACGAACCAGGTGCGATCCGGTTCGGCAAGCATTGCCGCAAAGAAACCGGTATTGCCCGCCGCCGCCGCAATGCCGGACCGGCGGAATTCATCCAGCAGGACTGCAGCCTGCCTGCCGGCATCGGCGCACCTGTCATGCAAACCCAGAACCCAGGCCCTGCGTCCGTCTGCGTCCCCTGCCGATGACTGCGGCACCCTCGCAGATGCCCAGCATCCCAGCCACGCGTGACCCGTCAAATGCTCGGTCAGTTGCTGGCTGTGCAGGAAACCCCGGCCAAGACGTGTAAACCGCTCCCTGATCTCGGCGATCCGCTCCGGGTTCTGTTCAAAAGCATACAAAAATCTGCTCATGGCGACTCCGACGGCAGAGCATTCGTTCGCTTGGGCGACGGCGACAGGCCGCCATCATTCGCAACCAGCCAATGAACAATGCGTCGATCGCGGATCCGCATCGTGCAGTGGAGCGCTTCAACTTATCGTATGCACTGAAGGCGAACAATAGGGTGTTGCCTGCATTCGTCAGCTGCCCCGGTACCGATTTTCGCGTTTAGTCCCCGAAGGATGTCCATCGGCCGAAACCGGGCAAGGCGCGGGAGTTTTTGTGCGGATGCCGCCGGGCAGCGCAAGGAATCGCTTGCCGCTCTCACGCCGCGCTGTGTTCGCGCCGTCCTCCGCTTCATCTTCCGCCTGCCCTTGCCCCAAGCATTTCCCCGGCGAAACGCGTACGCGCTTATCTATCGACCAGCATGCCGGTGGCCACAGCGATCTGCCGCTCCACCTCCCTTTCGCTCATTATCCATTGCAGGTGGCCGATCAGCAGTGTGGACAAACCGTGCACCAGCGCCCAAGCGGCGTTGGCCACCATGTGCGTCGGCTTGCCCGAAAACAGTCCTTCGCGTTGCGCCTGTTCGATCACCTCCAGCAACACGCGGAATGCGGCATCGCTGTTTTCCACCAATTCAACGTAACGCTGGCGCTCGACAATCCCCGGTCCGAACATCAGCAGATATTTTTCCGGATTTGCGCGCGCAAAGCGTACATAGGCGACGCCGCAGGCCTGCAGTGCGGCGGCTGCATCCGCCGGATGTTTTTTTGCGGCCGTCGCCGTTTTTGCGGCCAGTTCCGCAAAGCCGGCGGCCGCCAAAGCGGCCAGCAGCGCATTCTTGTCGTCGAAGTGGCGATAGGGTGCGGTCTGCGACACGCCAAGGTCGCGCGCTATCGCCCTCAGGCTCAGCTTCTCATGCCCCTCGTCGCGCAAATGCAGGACTGCCATTTCGAGCAATGCTTCACGCAGGTTTCCGTGGTGGTATTGCTGTTGTTTTTCGTCGCTGGACATATCCTCACGCGGCTTTCCACGGTAATGTTGACAGTGTCACCATTTTAGCCCTACCATGTAAACATCGTCAACATGGTGAGGGGGGCTATTGTGGATCATTACCTGCTGTTCAAATCTATCCACCTGCTCGGGGTGGTGCTGTTTCTCGGCAACATCATCGTGACCGGCTGGTGGAAACTGATGGCAGACCGGCACGGTGACCCTGTCGTTGTCGCCTTTGCCCAGCGCCAGGTCACGCTGACCGATTATGCGTTCACGGTGGGCGGCGTCTTGCTCATTGTCGTCGGCGCGGTGGCCAATGCCATGCCGGCGCCGGGCGATTGGTCGTTCCTGCGCACCACCTGGATGGCGTGGGGGCTGTCGCTATTCGTCGCCTCCGGCATCATTTGGGCAGCCATTCTCATTCCGATTCAAGTCAAGCAGGCGCGAATGGCAAGGACATTCACCCGCGATACGGCTATTCCCGAAACCTACTGGCGCCTGGGCAGGCAATGGATATTCTGGGGTACGCTGGCCACGCTGCTGCCATTGGCCAATCTCTACTGGATGGTATTCAAGCCGGCATGAGGATTTCACCCATGATGAAAATCAGGCTATGGTCAGGCATGATACTCGCGGCAGCGGCATTTTCCTCCGATGCGACCGAATTGGTCGTGCATGTCGGCCATGTCGAAGGGGAGCAGGGTTTTGTCTGTGTGGCGGTGTATCGCACTGAATCCGGGTATCTGGCTCCGGATGATGCGAAGGCCTTCCGCCGGGCCAGAGTGCCTGCGCACAGTCCGGATGTGGTCATACGTTTTCCCGAGGTGCCCGCCGGGAAATATGCAATCAAGGTGTTCCACGATGAGAACGGCGATGGGACACTGAACCGCAATTTCCTGGGCGCCCCCACCGAGCCTTATGGAATCTCCAATGCCGCGCGCGCACGATTTTCGCTCCCGCCTTTCGCCGATGCGCTGATCGCGGTAGAGAACGCCGTGACGGAAACATATATCGATCTCGCCCGGCATTGACCGGCGCCCTCCGGCCCGACATGCTTCCGCAGTGTCGGGCCGCCCTTTAACAGGCTGTTTAAAACGCGACGGCGTGGCGCAAGCACTGCGCGGCCTGCTACCGCCGGCAACTGTTCAAGGCTGGGCGTGCCGGCCCAGGCTCAGCATCACGCGGTACCAGCCATCCTCGGCTTTTTTTCCAGCCTGTTCGAATACCGCGTGCAGCAGTTTCATCTGGGTATCGGTGAGCTGGGCTTCCAGCTTCGCGCCCGCGGCAGTCAGCGTCAGTTGCCGCACTCGGCGGTCATGGTCAGCGGGATTCATTGCCACCAGTCGCATCTCGACCAGTTGCCGCAGGGGGGCGTTCAGCGCCTGCTTGCTCACGGTGAGGGTGGCGAGCAGGGCATTCACCGAGATCGCCGGGTTGCGGCCGACGAAGTAAAGGATGCGGTGGTGCACCCGCCCCAGCCCGCGCTGGTCGAGGATGCGGTCCGGCCGCGCAGTGAAGGCGCGGTAGCCGAAATAGAACTGCTCGATGGCCAGGCGCAGCGCCGCTTCGCGCGGCAGGGAGGAGAGCGGCTCGACAGGAATTGATTGGTCAACCATATTGACATAGTAGCGTCACGGCCGCTAAACTGTCCATAGGTCAACAATGTTGACATGAATGGACCGCTCCATGAATTCCCTGTCCGACCAGGACGCCCCGCGTCTGTCTGCCCGCACCCGCGATCTGCACGCTTCGCCGATCCGCGAAATCCTGTCCGTGATCAACCGCCCCGGCATGATCTCGTTCGCGGGCGGCTTGCCCGCGCCGGACAGCTTTCCGCAGTTCGGCCTGGAGGGCATGCCGCAGGAGCTGCTGCAGTATGGCCCCAGCGAGGGCGAGTGGCCGCTGCGCGAGCGCGTAGCGGACGATCTGCGGGCGCGCGGCCTGCGCTGCGTACCGGAGCAGGTGCTGATCTTGTCCGGATCGCAGCAGGGCATCGATCTCGTGGCCAAGCTGTTCATCGACCCCGGCACTGCCGTCGCGGTGGAATCGCCGACCTATCTCGCGGCCTTGCAGGTGTTCCGCTTCTTCGGCGCGCGCTTCGTGGAGTACGATGTCGCTGCCCTGGAGCAGGCCATGCTGCGGCGAGAACGGCCCGCTTTCGCCTACGCCATTCCCACCTTTCAGAATCCCAGCGGGCATTGCCTCACTGCCCCCGAGCGCGACGCCCTGGCTGACGCCTGCGATGCGGCCAATCTGCCGCTGTTCGAGGACGATCCCTACCGCGATCTGGTGTACGATCCGTGCGAGCGCACCCCGGTGTGTGCGCGCCTCGCGCGCGCGCCGTGGATCTACCAGGGATCGTTTTCCAAGAGCCTCGCCCCTGGGCTGAGGCTGGGTTACCTCGCCGCATCGCCCGAACTGGTGCCGCTGCTGACGCGGCTCAAGCAGGCAGCGGACCTGCACAGCAACCGCATCGGCCAGTGGCTGGTGCTGCAGCAACTCAACGATCCGGATTACGCCAAGCGCATCGCCGAGCTCGCCCGGCGTTACCGCCAGCGCCGCGATGCGTTCGAAACCGCGCTGCGCCGCCATTTTTCCGGGCTGGCTCAGTGGCACACCCCGCCCGGCGGACTGTTTTTCTGGCTCACCCTCAACCAGCGCATCGACACCCGCCTGCTGCTGCCCCAGGCGATAGAGGCGGGTGTTGCCTTCATGCCCGGCGAGCCGTTCATGCCGGTTAAGGCCTCCGCCTGCGGGCAACTGCGCCTCAACTTCAGCCATGCCGACGAGGCGCAGGCTGACAGGGGATTGGCGATTCTGGCGGAATTGATACGCGCGTCATATACCGCCAAGTGAATTCGGACCGCGCGAGCCGCTTGAGCCCGGTAGAGGAATGAGCACGCGGCCGGTGTCAGCGCGTTCCGGCCCGCGAATTTTCATCCGAGCCGCGTGGAAATTGGTATACTGAATCCAGGCTCGTTGCAGCGGCTCCGCTGCATCTCCGGCTCCCTGCAGCCGCCGCCGGGCTTGCTGTAGCGTCCCGCACGCTGATCGTTGTCTGTTCGCGCAGTTCCCGACTGGCGCTTCGCCGGTGGTTGTCTGGAGGGCTGGGAAGATGAAGAGACTGCTTTCTGCCATGGTTCTGCTGTCGGTTGCTTCCCCGGTGCTGGCCGCGGAAGGGGAGGCGGCCGATGGCGAGTTCAGCCTGACCGCCGGCATCCAGTACACCACGGGCAAGTACGGCAACGCCGCGGCCACCGACATCCTCTACATTCCCGTCACCGGCCAGTATCAATCCGGCAACCTGACCCTGTGGCTGACCGTGCCGTACATCAGCGTAACCGGCCCCGGCGGCGTGATTCAGGGCTTCGGGCGCGTCGCTTCGCCGACCGGCACGGCGGCGGGCATGCCCAAGTTCGGCAGGGCTGCTCCCGGCGCAACCTTGACCAACTCCGGCCTGGGCGATGTGATCACAGCGGCCGGTTATACCGTCTATTCCGGCGACAAGTTCTCGGTCGATGCAGTGGGCAAGATCAAGTTCGGCACGGCGGATGCCGACAAGGGCCTGGGAACGGGGAAGAACGACTATGCCGCCCAGCTTGACGGCTATTACGCACTCGCGGCGGACACCACCCTGCTCGTGACCGGGGGCTACAAGATCGTGGGTGCGCCCGATGGCATCGCCACGAACAACGTGCCCTACGGCATGCTCGGCCTGGACGAGAAGGTCGGCGAGGTCTCCAGCGTCGGGGTGATGTATAACGCCGCAAAGAGCGTCGCCCCCGGCATTCCCGGACAGAGAGACGTAACGCTGTATGCCTCGAAGGAGCTCTCGCCAACCTTCACGGTTCGGGTCAATGTGCTGAAGGGCTTCAGCGACGCCAGCCCGGACTATGGCGGCGGCCTGATGGTCACGGGCTATTTCTAGCCGCCCGCGCATGGGCTTGCTCCCCCATAAATCGCCATTGACAACAGAACGAGCGTTCTGTATTGTGCGGGCGACAGCAACCCAATAGTTTTACGGCGGGCAGCCTCGTAACTGCAGCATCCAAACCCATGAACCTGGAAGTCGAACACTCCCCCAATGCCGAGGCGGAGGCGTATCTTGCCCGCCTCAACCCGGCGCAGCGCCAGGCTGTGGAGCATGGCGCGGGCGGCGGGGAGGTTTCCCCGCTGCTGGTGATTGCCGGTGCCGGCTCGGGCAAGACCAACACCCTGGCGCACCGCGTCGCGCACCTCGTGGCGCAGGGGGCGGACCCCGGTGCTATCCTGCTTTTGACCTTCTCGCGCCGTGCGGCGGACGAAATGGCGCGGCGCGCCGAGCGCATCGTGCGCCAGCTGGCGGCGGTCCGCCCGCAGCTTGCCGGGGCAAAGCTTACCTGGACCGGCACCTTCCACAGCGTGGGCGCGCGCCTGCTGCGCGACTACGCGGGCAGGATAGGGCTGGACCCCGCCTTCACCATCCACGACCGGGGAGATTCCGCCGACCTCATGAACCTGGTGCGGCACGAGCTCAAGCTCTCGGAAAAATCCAAGCGCTTCCCGCTGAAGAACACTTGCCTCTCGATCTACTCCGCCGCGGTCAACACCCTGGCGCCGCTGGAAGAAGTGCTGCTGCGCCGCTTCCCGTGGTGCGCCGAATGGCAGGGCGAACTCAAGCAACTCTTCCTTGCCTATGTGGAAGCCAAGCAGAAGCAGCGCGTGCTCGATTATGACGACCTGCTCTTGTACTGGGCGCAGATGGTGGCCGAGCCCGTGCTGGCCCAGGAGATCGGCGCGCGCTTTCGCCATATCCTGGTGGACGAATACCAGGACACCAACGCCCTGCAGGCCAGCATCCTGCTCGCACTCAAGCCAAATGGGCGCGGCCTCACCGTGGTGGGCGACGATGCCCAGTCCATCTACGCCTTCCGCGGTGCCACGGTGCGCAACATCCTGGATTTCCCCAAGCACTTCGATCCGCCCGCGAAGATCGTCACCCTGGAGCAGAACTACCGCTCCACTCAGCCGATACTTGCCGCCGCCAACGGGGTGATCGGGCTCGCCACCGAGCGCTACAGCAAGGAGCTGTGGAGCGGCAAGGCTTCGGGCGAGCGCCCGCAGCTCGTCACCGTGCGCGACGAGACCGACCAGGCCGCCTTCGTGGTGGAGGAGGTGCTGGCGCGGCGCGAGAGCGGCACCCGCCTGAAGTCGCAGGCGGTACTGTTCCGTTCCTCGCACCACAGCGCGGCGCTGGAGATCGAGCTGGTGCGGCGCAACATCCCCTTCGTCAAATTCGGCGGGCTGAAATTTCTCGAATCGGCCCACGTGAAGGATGTGCTCTCGGTGCTGCGCTGGATCGAAAACCCGCGCGACCGGGTGGCGGGGTTCCGCGTGCTGCAGCTCATTCCCGGCGTGGGACAAAAGACCTCCGCGCAGGTACTCGACAACCTCGCGCTGGTCGAGGACGTGATGATGGGCCTCAAGGAATCGCGCGTGCCGCCCGCTGCGGCGGAAGGCTGGCAGGGTTTCCTGGGGCTGGTGGACAGCCTGCACCGGCGCGCCGTGCCGTGGCCGGTGGAATTCGAGACGGTGTGCAAGTGGTATGCCACACACCTGGAGCGCCTGTATGAAGACGCGCCGGTGCGCCAGATAGACATAGACCAGCTGGACAAGATCGCCGCCACCTATCCCTCGCGCCAGCGTTTCCTCACCGAGCTCACGCTCGACCCGCCCGATGCCACCAGCGACGAATCCGGCGCGCCGCTGCGCGACGAGGACTATCTCATCCTCTCCACCATCCATTCCGCCAAGGGGCAGGAGTGGAACTCGGTCTATCTCCTCAACGCGGTGGACGGCTGCCTGCCCTCCGATCTCGCCACCGGCAATGCGGCGGAGATCGAGGAGGAGCGGAGGTTGCTGTATGTGGCGATGACCCGCGCCAAGGAGCATCTGCAGATCGTTGTGCCGCAGCGCTTCTACGTCACGCAGCAGTCCCAGTTCGGCGATCGCCATGTGTATGCCGGGCGCACCCGCTTCATTCCGGGGAGCCTCACCGACAAGTTCGAGATGAAGACCTGGCCGGTGGTGGAAGCGGCGGAGCAGGGCGCCAAGTCGCGCGAGGAAGTGGTGGACCTGCTGGCGAAGATGAAGGCGATGTGGAGGTAGCATGAGCGCGGCCCTGGATGCAGTGCTGCAGCACCCCGGCATCTGGCGCGGCGACCGGCTCGCCGAGGCGGGCATGGACGCGCTGCCCACCGGCTACCCCGAGCTGGACGCACAGCTGCCGGGCGGCGGCTGGCCGCGCGGTGCGCTCACCGAAATCCTGCTGGAGCGCGAAGGCATAGGCGAACTGCGCTTGCTGCTCCCGGCGCTGGCGCGCGCCTCGGAACAGGACAAATGGCTGACCTGGGTGTCGCCGCCGCACCTGCCCTATGCGCCCGCGCTCAGCGCGGCCGGGGTCAAACTCGAACACCTGCTGGTGGCGCAGCCCAAGGCGGAAGCCGATGCCTGGTGGACGGCGGAGCAGGCGCTGCGCTCCGGCGCCTGCTCCGCCGTGCTCGCCTGGCTCAAGGCGCCCGACGAGCGGCGCATGCGCCGCCTGCAGCTCGGCGCGGAAACCGGCCATGCCATGGGCGTGCTGTTCCGCCACGCCAGCGCCGCCGAGGAGCGCTCGCCCGCTGCCTTGCGCCTGCGGCTGGAAGCGGGCGCAGAAGGCCTCGCCGTGCATATCCTCAAGCGACGCGGCGGGCATCTGGACAGACCGGTGCTGCTGGACCTGAATCGAACCGGCGTTCGCCGCGCTCGTCCCCCGCTGTCTGTCGTGCCGCAGAAAACGCTGGAAGCCGCCTGACCCGATCACGGGCGCCCCTGAAAATCGTAGCGAGCATCCTCTATGCTATGGATAGCCCTGCGCTTCCCCGTCCTCCCGCTGGAAATATTTTCCCGCAGCATCGCGGCGTCCGATCCCTTTGTGGTGTTCGAGAAGCATGGCAACCGCACGCAGGTGATCGCCTGCAATGCCGCAGCCGCAGCCAGCGGCGTACAGCCCGGCATGGCGGTCTCCGCCGCGCAGGCGCTGGAAGCCGGGCTCATCGCGCGCGCCCGCGATTTGAGCGCCGAACAGGAATCTCTCTCCGGCATCGCCGCCTGGGCAGGGCGCTTCACCCCATCGGTAAGCATTCAGCCGCCCGATGGCCTGCTGCTCGAAGTCGCGAGCTGCCTGCGCCTGCACCGCGGCCTGGACAACCTGCTTCGCATGATACGCAGCGGCCTGGATGAAATGGGCTACGCCTCCACCATCGCCTGCGCGCCCACGCCGCATGGCGCCTGGCTGCTGGCGCTGGCACAAGCGGAGGTGATTGTGCACGAAGCGGCGCAGATGGAAAGAATACTCGGCAAGCTGCCGGTGCGGCTGCTGGACCAGCCACCGCAAGTGTTGTCCGGGCTGGAGATGGTCGGCGCGCACACCGTGCGCGACTGCCTGCGCCTGCCGCGCTCGGGATTGGCCCGGCGTTTCGGCGCGGGCCTGCTCGACGAACTGGGCCGCGCGCTGGGCAGCCTGCCCGATGCGCGCGAATTCTTCGTGCCGCCGCCGGAATTCGAGCGCCGCCTGGAGCTGCCCGCGCCGGTGCACGAAGCGGAGGCCTTGCTGTTTGCGGCGCGCCGCCTGCTGCCGGAACTGGAGGGTTACCTCAGCCTGCGCCAGGCGGGCGTGCAGGAATTCGAACTCGTCTGCCGCCACGAGCGCATGCCCGCCACAGTGGTGAAACTGGGCTTCGTGAAGCCGACGCGCTCCGTCGGGCGCATGCAGCTCCTCTTGCGCGAGACCCTGGCCAAGACCCGCCTCACCGCCCCGGTCCACACCATCGCGCTCCATGCCCGGCTTATCCTGCCGCTGGATGCCGCCAACACCGACCTCTTCCAGGAGGGCGAGGATGCGGAGGACGGCACCCTGCTGCTGGAACGCCTGCGCATCCGCCTCGGCAAGGAAGCCGTGTTCGGCCTGGCACCCCATGCCGACCACCGGCCGGAATGCGCCTGGCGGCGCTGCGAAGCGGGGGGGGCGGTCGAGCCATTGCCCAATGCCCGGCGCCCGGCGTGGCTGCTGCCCCGGCCCGTGCCCTGCCGCGAAGGAAGGCTGGTGCTAAAGAGCGGCCCCGAGCGCATCGAGAGCGGCTGGTGGGATGGCCGGGATGCAGTGCGCGACTACTACGTGGCGCAGGATGGAAGCGGCTCGCGGCTGTGGGTGTATTGCGACAGGGTGAGCGGGGAGTGGTATGTGCATGGATTGTTTGCCTGACATCCGTCATTCCGGCGCAGGCCGGAATCCAGTTGGAAATAAATCCGCGCAGCGGACAATATGTTGTCCCGCTACGCGGGATTGTTTGTCTGGCTGGTTCCGGCCGGAATGACGTTATGAACCCCTACGCCGAACTGCACTGCCTCTCCAACTTCACCTTCCTGCGCGGCGCATCGCGCGCGGAAGAGTTGGCGGCGCGCGCGCATGAACTGGGCTATGCGGCGCTGGCGCTCACCGACGACTGCTCGCTTGCCGGCATCGTGCGCGCGCATGTGGCGGCCAAGGCCTGCGGGCTGAAGCTGATCGTGGGCAGCGAGTTCAGGTTCGAAGAAGGCCTGCGGGCAGTGCTGCTGGCAACCAATCGCGAGGGCTACGGCAACCTCTCCGCCCTCATCACCCAGGGTCGGCGCAATGCGCTCAAGGGCAGCTATCGCCTCACGCTCGGCGATATTCAGCACGGGGTCGATGGCTGCATCGCGCTCCTGCTGCCCGATCCCATGCCGACATTGGCGCAGGCCAAGCTGTTCGCTGCCGCCTTCCCCAGCCGCGCCTGGCTGGCGGTGGAGCTGTTCCGCGGCGCAGACGATGCCGAACGGCTGGACGCTTTGAGTGAGCTGGGGACGGCCTCCGCCCTGCCGCTGGCGGCCGCGGGCGATGTGCACATGCATGTCGCGGCGCGCCGCCCCTTGCAGGACACGCTCACCGCCATCCGTGTGGGTGTGCCGGTGCATGAGGCGGGCGCCCATCTCTACCCCAATGCCGAGCGCCACCTGCGCACGCGCGCCGACATTGCGCAGCGTTACCCGAAGGAGTTGCTCGCGCAGACCATCGCCATCGCCGACCGCTGCCGCTTTTCGCTGGACGAACTGCGCTACGAGTATCCCGAGGAAGTCGCCCCCTCCGGCGAGACGCCCGCCGCCTATTTGCGCCGCCTCACCGAGGAGGGGCTGGCCCGGCGTTATCCGAATGGCGTGCCCGACAAGGTGCGTGCCATGGTGGAATACGAGCTGGCGCTCATCGCCGAGCTGAAGTACGAACCGTATTTCCTCACCGTGCACGACATCGTGCGCTTCGCGCGCGGGCGCGGCATCCTGTGCCAGGGGCGCGGCTCGGCGGCCAACTCGGCGGTGTGCTATGCGCTGCACATCACCGAAGTGAACCCGGCCTGCATGGACATGCTGTTCGAGCGCTTCATCTCCAGGGAGCGCAACGAGCCGCCGGACATCGACGTGGATTTCGAGCACGAGCGGCGCGAGGAGGTGATCCAGTACCTCTACGCAAAATACGGGCGCGACCGCGCAGCACTGGCGGCAACGGTCATCACCTACCAGCCCAAGAGCGCCATGCGCGACGTGGGCAAGGCGCTGGGCTTCGACCTGGAGCAGGTGGACAGGTTATCCAAATCCATGTCGTGGTGGGATGGCCGCAACGTCATGCCGCAGCGGCTGGCGGAGGCGGGCTTCGATCCCGCCAACCCCAAGGTGCGCCTGCTGATCGCGCTGGTGGAAGAGCTGATGGGCTTCCCGCGCCATCTCTCGCAGCATGTGGGCGGCTTCGTCATCGCGCGCGGCAAGCTGTCGCAGCTCGTGCCCATCGAAAACGCGGCGATGGCAGAGCGCACCATCATCCAGTGGGACAAGGACGACCTCGATGCCCTGGGGCTGATGAAGGTGGACGTGCTGGCGCTGGGCATGCTCTCCGCCATTCGCCGCGCGCTGGATGAAGTGAGCCGCCTGCGCGGCGAAAATTTCACCCTGGCCGATGTCCCCTCGGAAGACCCGGCGGTGTACGACATGATAGGCCACGCCGACACCGTGGGCGTGTTCCAGATCGAATCGCGCGCGCAGATGTCCATGCTGCCGCGCATGAAGCCGCGCAACTTCTACGACCTGGTGATCGAGGTCGCCATCGTGCGCCCCGGCCCGATCCAGGGCGGCATGGTGCACCCCTACCTGCGCCGCCGCCAGGGGCTGGAGCCGGTCACCTTCCCCAGCGAGGCCGTGCGCGACGTGCTGGCGCGCACCCTGGGCGTGCCCATCTTCCAGGAGCAGGTGATGCGCCTCGCCGTGGTGGCCGCGGGTTTCACCCCCGGCGAGGCGGACCAGGTGCGCCGCTCCATGGCCGCCTGGCAGCGCAAGGGCGGCCTGGACAAATTCGAGCGCCGCCTGATAGACGGCATGCGCGCGCGCGGCTACAAGGAAGAATTCGCCCAGCAGATTTTCCAGCAGATACTGGGCTTCGGCGAATACGGCTTCCCCGAGTCGCACTCCGCCAGCTTCGCGCTGCTGGTGTACGTCTCCGCCTGGCTCAAGTGCCATCACCCCGCCGCCTTCGCCTGCGCCCTGCTCAACAGCCAGCCCATGGGCTTCTACTCCCCCTCGCAACTGGTGCAGGATGCCCGCCGCCACGGCGTGCCCGTGCTGCCGGTGGACGTGAACGCGAGCGAGTGGGATTGCACCCTGGATATAAAAGAAAGAGGCGGGGAAGAGGGGAGGGCCCGGGTTGATGGGAGAACCGGGATTGATGGAAGAACAACCGGGCCTGCCTTGCGCCTCGGTCTGCGCATGGTGAAGGGCCTCACCCTGGAAGGCGTGGCCCGCATCACCGCCGCGCGCGCGCAAAGGCCGTTCGCCAGCGTGGAAGACTTGGCTCAGCGCACCGGCCTGGAAAAGAGCGACCTCAAGCACCTCGCCGCCGCCGGCGCCTTGCAGGCCATCGCCGGCCACCGCCGGCAGGCCTACTGGCAAGTGGCCGGCATCGAGCAAAGCACGCCGCTCACCGCCGCCCCCGCGGAAGAAGTCCAGCCCGACCTCTTCCCCATGACCGAAGGCCAGAACCTCGCCGCCGACTACGCCAGCGTCGGCCTGACGCTAGGCCGCCACCCGCTCGCCCTGCTGCGCGAGGCATTGCGCCGCGAGCGCCTCGTCACCGCCGAACAACTGCGCGCCTTCCCCCACGGCAGAATCACCCGCGCCGCAGGCCTCGTCACCATGCGCCAGCGCCCCGGCACCGCCAGCGGCGTCACCTTCCTCACCCTGGAAGACGAGACCGGGCAAGTGAACGTCGTGGTCTGGCGCGACCTCGCGGAGAAACAGCGGCGCGAACTCATCGGTTCGCGGCTACTGGCGGTGTACGGCGTGCTGGAACGGCAGGGCGAGGTGACCCACCTCATCGCGGGCAGGCTCAAGGACTTGACGCCGATGCTGGGGAGCCTGGTGACGTGGTCGAGGGATTTTCATTGAGGGCCGCTTGGCGCAGGATGGCGGACGTTACGGCCACGAGCGGCGAGTGTGACAGAATTGCGGTTAGCCTTGCGGGAACGCGGAGGGAAGGAATTTGTAGATCCCGGATGCAGCGGAGCGAAATCCGGGTGGGCAACCTGAACATTCCCGGATTCCATTTCATTGCATCCGGGCTGCGCTTTGCTTGTGCCCCTAATGCGTTACCGGTGTGCAAGACTCCTGCCATTTTCAACTGGAGGATGATATGCCACAACCATCTGATCAAATCCGGGGCAGTTCTGCTCCTACTTCACCCAATTCGATAATTGCCAACCGTCTTTATCCCATTGAAGACGCACCGGAAGCGCCGGACGCAAAGACGCCGCCCAAGCAGCCTGTAAATGAGGAAGATGATTCCCTGATTGATTTTTCAAACATGGAGAATGGCTTCGTTAACGATGACCGTGTCATTAAAAAGCAAATCCAGAATATTGAGCATGCGCCTATGGGAGATATTGGCGCGATCACCCTGCACCAAACAAACTCTCCGACGGCGCAAAGTACTTTAAATGGCTGGCAAACAAGGAAGGAGGGGGCGCACTTCTTAATTGGCGAAGACGGGACAATATATCAAGTGGCAAGCCTTGATAAGCAGACATGGCATGTCGGCCAACTGCAATCACGGTGCGTTAATGAAAAAAGATGCACAGATGACGAGTGGCAATATTATAACGATCTGGAGGACAAATACCGAAACCAGGACAGTCCAAATTGGGCGGATCGTGCCAGGGAAATACACGCACATGAGATAGAGAAGGACTTTCCGGACCGTTATCCCCTCAACTCTGAATCTGTAGGAATAGAGGTGGTGGGTAAACCGGACAAAAATGGCGTTTATCCAGCTCCTAATGCAGCACAGGCCGCAAGCCTGAAAATACTGGTTGCGAGCCTAAGGAAGTATTACGGGATTGAGGACAGAAATGTGCTTAGGCACGGGCAAACGGGGACGCGCCCCCCAAGTGAATGCGCGAAGTGCAATCCTTGATGCATGCCTTCATTTTCCACTGTTCTTTCGTGCACGCACTTTGGAATATAATGGTTCGTCATTATTATGCTAGGGGGTGGCGTGCTTATGCGTTCTATTGCGGCAACATTGCTTGGCTGCATATTGCTGTGCGCCGGTGTTGCCCATGCAGGCGTTTCCGAGGACGTGGAGAAGATACCGGCCGGGCTGGAGTCTGTTTTCTATTGCGGCCACTGGAAAGACCAGGGTAAGGACGGATTTGTCAGGTTTGTCTTCGTTTATACGAACGGGCATTCCGAGGTATTTATCCAGTGGCTGGCAACCAGCGCATCCTTTTCGCCCGATGAAGCCAGGTTGCTGGCCTCCATTCCGGTCGCCGAGTTCACGGGCGAGGCCGCCTATACCATAACATCACCGCGCTGCCTCGCCGCCATGGGCAGGAATGGCAAAGTCTCGTTCCGCGCGGAAAACGCCAATGAGCAGGATGGCGCTCATGGCCCGGCCAGGTACAGCGCGGTGCTCTCCGCCGGGAACCCCGGCTCTTATCACCTGAAGTGGAGTAAGCCGTACAAGTAGCGAGTGTAGATCCGGATGCGGCGGAGCGAAAGCCGGGTGGGCAACCTGAATATTCCCGGATTCCATTTCATTGCATCCGGGCTCGCTCGCTAAAGGGATATTACGCCTTCGCGGAAGCGGACCTCAATGAGTAGATACCGTCTTCCCCGTCAGGCATTTTTGCATAATTGCGCTGATAAGGCTGTCTGGTTTTTGAGCCCGTCAAAGCACAAATGCACCAGCTTGCGCATTGCCGCACCCAAGGCCGACATCTTGTTTGCCGCGTGCAAGCAAGCGTTCATAGATCGCCTTGACGTGCGGATTGCAGCGCGTCGCCACGACAGCGGCCATATACACGCGTGCTTATTGCGTAAGAGCTCCGGTAGCCCACGTAGAGCGCAGTACCCAACGGGCTGTGCCGGTTGGGCTCAGTGATGGAATCCCTGCGCCTCGAGTGCCATCTCCACCCAGATCCAGGCGCCGCCGCCGAGTGCCGCCATCACCAGCAGGAACGCCACGCTCTTCGCGCTGAGGCGCTTCGGGTCCGCGCGCAGGGTTTCGAAAAACCTCTCCACGCCATTCCCGGCCAGCACAATGGCAAGCCCAAGGACCGGCAGGAATATCGCAAGCGCCATCATGGTCGAACTGATCGTCACTTCCGTGACGCCATTTTCCCGGGCATGCAGCGGGTCGTATATCTGCCACTTGGCGAAGCCCAAGCCGATAAGCAGCAGAAAGAGGTGGCCCCGCTCGGTTGGACAGAATTTTCTGTTTGTTAAGTGGAAACCTTGCTGATAATGCCTACGCTGCTTTGGGCAGTGCGGGCAGATTGTCGAAGTAGAACTCATCCGGGGTTTTGTCGT
>Ga0316628_100000290_pt1 | contig 31259 bp, 26 predicted proteins | sample OWC_Aug_M2_C1_D5_FD_207648 | JGI IMG/M metagenome (GOLD analysis project Ga0316628, IMG submission 207648) | Wetland soil microbial communities from Old Woman Creek delta, Ohio, United States - OWC_Aug_M2_C1_D5_C | ecosystem: Environmental > Terrestrial > Soil > Wetlands | place: USA: Ohio...
CGATCGTTCCCGGCAGCCCGATTGATGACTGACCGACGTCGGAGTCGACAAGGCAGACCTTCAGGGATTCAGAAACAAGCTTTCTTATCAAATAATGTGCGAGGGTTGATTTGCCTGAATCGGTTGCACCTATTATCACTGCGGTTCCCCTGAGCTTCAGAAGTTCTGCTATGAGATCTTCCCATGCGGGTTCGGGAATAATTGTCATGAATATCCTATTGTCTTCATCATGCATAAGCTCAGAGCATCGCTTAACATTATTCTTGACTCGGATGTTACGTTCACATAATATTAATACATTTTTTACCCAAACCCAAGAAGGAGTGATAAATGAAAAGAAATGAACTGATTGCACTTTTGAACAGGGACCTTGCGGATGAACATGCTGCGGTTATCCGCTATCTCGTACACGGATGGCTGGAAGGTGAAGATACCCCTATCGGATCCAGCCTGCTTTCCCGCTCGAGAGAGGAGATGTGGCATATGCACTGGCTCGGAATGATTATCGGAAATTTGGGAGGGGAGCCAATTTTAAATCCCGGTCCGTATCCTTATGATCCTACAAACAGGGCCACTATCTTTAAATCATACGTTGAGTACGAGAAAAGTCTGGTACCCCGGTATAACGGAGAGGCGGCATTGGTTGATGACCCTCATGTCAAAAGAGTCTTGCAGAGAGAGGCATGGGAATCGGAAATTCATGCAAGAAAGTTCCAAAGAATTCTCGATAAATTACGTCCCGTGGAAGCTGCGGGAGTTCCCGGCGGAGAACTTAAATTATCGAAGGACTTCCTTAATCTCCTCCAGAAGGACTTAACGCTAAAATATTCCGAGATGCTGCGCCACATTCGCTCTTCATGGGTCTTTCAGAAGAAGGCTCTCACTGCATGGAATCTTATGGATCAGGCTATGGAAAAGATGAAACATATTGCACACTTTGCAGAAGATATCGCCGGAAACGGAATCCCTCCGCAATTTAAACCCGGCAGTATAGATAGGGGCAGGGATACCAATGAGTCTCTTGGAAAGGCATTAGAAGATGTCAAGAAATCTCATAGGAGGCATATGAGATTAAAGAAAGACAGCGAATTGAGAAGGCACGCAGGTCTCGTAATCAACCTCGACCTTACCATTCAGCAGGAGCAATACCAGGCAGAAGAACTGGAGGATATGACCGGAAACAAATAGATGTTTAATCTCATTTATTAAGCCCGGACGTTGCAAAAACTGGGGGGCAGGCATGAAAAAACCTTTACAAAGCGACAAGATTTTTATCATGATACACATGTCTGCATAATTAACCTTCAGTGATTTTTGCTAAAGGCTGGCAGGCCGGGTTGAGTGCCATAAGATGTCTCTGGTAAAAACTTTTCCGTCATACCTGCCTCAGAAATGAGGGCAGATTCCTTAAGTGGTGGATAAATTTAAACTGAACAGAGGAGGTCGATTCGATGCTTTCAGACAGAGCGCGTAAGATCAAGCCATCTCCGACACTCACGATAGATGCAAAGGCAAAAGCGATGAAAGCGGATGGCCTCGATATTGTGAATTTCGGCGTGGGTGAGCCTGATTTCGATACCCCTAACAATATCAAGGAGGCTGCGATAAAAGCTATAAGAGAGGGTTTCACAAAATATACGCCTGTCGGAGGGATAGACCAGCTGAAGGATGCGGTCATAGAGAAATTTAAGAGGGACAACAGTCTTCATTATTCCCGTGATGAAATCATCGTGTCCTGCGGTGCGAAACACAGTCTCTACAATATCGCCCAGGCTTTATTCAGTCCCGGTGATGAGGTGCTGATTCCGTCGCCTTACTGGGTGTCATACCCGGAACAGGTTCTGCTGAACGACGCAATCCCTGTTTTCATAAAGACCCACGAGAGTGATTTTTTCATGGTGAAACCCGATGCATTAGAGTCTCATATCACTGAGAAGACAAAAGCAATAATTTTGAATTCACCTTCAAATCCGACAGGGCTTACCTATGATAAGAAGAATTTAGAGGGGATTGCCGAAATTGTCCTGAGGCATGGCCTCTATGTGATATCCGATGAGATTTACGAAAAATTGACATACGACGGCTTCAGGCATGTCAGCATCGCTTCACTTGATAACAGCATAAAAACAAAAACGATAGTGGTGAACGGTCTCTCAAAATCTTATGCCATGACAGGCTGGAGGATCGGTTTCGCTGCAGGTCCGAAAGAGATTATTAAGGCTATGACGAACATACAGAGCCAATCGACATCAAACCCTGCATCCATCGCACAAAAGGCGGCGGTAGAGGCGCTTAACGGGCCCCAGGATTTTATAAAGACGATGCTCGCGGAGTTTGACAAGAGGCGACGTTTCCTTGTTGCCGAACTCAATTCTCTCCCTGCCGTGAGATGCCTCACACCGAGAGGGGCTTTCTATGCGTTCCCCAATATCTCGAAGCTGTACGGCATGTCCGGTGACAACGGTAAGATATCATCTTCATCTGACTTCGCCCTCTACCTTCTTGAAAAAGCAAACGTTGCCTTAGTGCATGGAGCAGCCTTTGGTGATGACAATTACATAAGGCTGTCATATGCGACATCTGTTCAGGAGATAAAAAAGGGAGTCGACAGGATTAGAGAAGCCCTGAACAGACTTACTTGAATATATATTCAAATGGATTGTCTGATCGAACTTTTTTTGTCTGTCATTCTGGCTTGTCCAGAATCTTTCTTCAGAAGGATTCCCGAGAAGCGGATATGACAGCTCAAAAATTAGCGAAGAACTTATCCGGTTGAAGTATTATTTTACTTGAAACAAAAAATAACAAATGAAGAATGAACAAATCAAAGAGTTTCGATCCGGCTATGTATCCATCATCGGGCGGCCGAACGTCGGCAAATCCACACTTATGAATTCAATCCTTGGTGAAAAGATCGCGATCGTTGCACCAAAACCGCAGACAACGAGAAACAAGATTATCGGTATAAAGACTATCCCCGATGCACAGATTATCTTCATCGATACGCCCGGAATTCACAGGCCGAGGCACAAACTCGGCGAAGCAATGGTGAGAACGGCTCTGGACGCTTTCAATGAGGTTGATGTTATTTTGTTCATGGCAGAGCCTTATGGGATTGAAAAAGGAGATACGGCAGTAATCGATTTATTCAAAAAAGTAAGGACTCCCGTTTTTCTGCTTATCAACAAAATAGATACCGTAAAGAAACAGGACCTCCTGCCTGTAATGGATCGTTTTAAGGAAATCTATCCTTTTAAAGAGATTATCCCTGTCTCTGCGATGAAGAAGGACGGGACCGGCCTTCTCCTGAAGAAGATCTGCGATTACCTGCCTGCCGGTCCGCATTATTATCCCGACGATCTCATAACCGACCAGTTGGAAAGGTTTATGGTTTCAGAGATTATCAGGGAGAAGATCATGGAACTGACAGAGGAAGAACTGCCTTATTCGGTAGCTGTTGAGCTTGCTCAATGGAAGGAGAGGGAAGACGGTCTTATATCCATAAGTTGCAATATATATGTTGAAAGAGAAGGTCAAAAAGCTATAATAATAGGAAAGAGTGGAGCGATGCTTAAGTCTGTGGGGAGTGCTGCGCGGATTGATATTGAGAGGCTCCTTAATACAAGGGTTTTTCTTGAATTATGGGTAAAGGTCAGGAAGAACTGGCGAAACGATGATCAATTGTTGAAGGAACTGGGATATAGATAGATGCTGATTCGGATGAAGGTCGAGGGGATGCTGTTTGACCCCCGCAGCAATATGTATATTTTGCTCTTGAAGGAGATCGACGGCAACGGTACACTTCCGATATGGATCGGCAAACCGGAAGCTGATTCAATCGCCCTTGCTTTGGGAAAGGTTGAAACACCGAGGCCCTTAACCCACGACCTCATAAAGAATATGGCCGACAGCCTGAAAATCAAAATAACAAAGATCATTGTGACGGAAATTCTGGACAACACCTATTATGCTCTTCTCTGTCTGAACGACGGGAAGAAAGAAACTGTTGTGGACTCAAGGCCGAGTGATGCCGTAGCGGTTGCGTTAAGGGCCAGTGCACCCATCTTTGTTGAAGAAACCGTTTTGGAACAGAAGAGTTCGGATGAGCTTGAGGAATGGCTCAAAAATCTCAAACCAGAGGATTTCGGGAACATCATGTAATGCTCAGAAGAACCGAAGGCATTGTCCTAAAAACCTTTCCCTTTGGAGAAGCAGACCTCATAGTCACCTACCTTACTGATGATTTCGGAATTATAAAGTTATTCGCAAAAAGTCCCCGCAAGATCAAGAGCAGGTTTGGGAGCAGCCTTGAACCACTTACGCACTCCAGAATATCTTTTTGGGGGAAGGAAGATACAGCGCTGCCGAAGCTGACACAATCCGATATTCTTCATTCTTTCCAATCCCTCAGAGACAGTCTGAATAGCTTTCTAAGGGTATCCGGTATAATCGAGTTGACTATAAGCTTTCTCCCTGAGAGGGACATAAATAAAAAGGTATATTCTCTGCTGCTGAATACTCTATGGACTCTTGAAAACAATTACACTGAATTCCCGGATAACTCCCTGAAAGTTCCCGGTTGCTCTCCTTTCATAAAGGGTGGTATTGATGGATTAGAAGGGAATGAGGAGTCTGAAAGGGAAGATCTTATATTAAACCACTATAAAATAAAATTTCTTGGGCTTGCCGGGTTTGCACCCAAACTTGATGCCTGCGGCAGATGCGGGAACAGGGGATATTCTTTCTATCTATCCCAGGGAGCTATCCTCTGTGAATCATGTGCAAAGGGCATAGATTTACCGATAAAGCTTTCGCCCGCGGTTTTGAGATTCTATGCCGACCTTCTCACATGGGATACCGCAAAGATAAAGAGGATCAGGCCTTCGGATGTGCTTCTTTCAGAGCTTACGGATATAATAAACATGCATATAAAATATATCCTCTCAAAGCCTTTGAAGTCGGAATCATTCATGCATTCCTTTATCCGGCAGTAGTACATAAAAGATAACTCCCCCTTACCCCCTCTTATCTTAAGAGGGGGTATTCCTCCCATTAGATAAGGGGAGGCAAGGTGGGGTTATGATTTACATACCGAATCCCCTTGAAAATGCAGCAAACTTCCTATAATATCATTCGTATATGTTGAGCAACTTTTTCAATCCGGCATCGATTGCTGTAATCGGGGCATCGCGGACGCCTGGGAAAGTGGGATATGACATCCTCAAGAACATTATTCAATATAAATATCAGGGATCTGTCTATCCTGTAAATCCGGGCGCATCTGAGATTTTGGGAGTGAAGGCGTACCCTTCGCTTCTTGACGTCCCCGGTAAAATTGATTTGGCGGTAATCGTTGTCCCTTCGAAGAATGTCATAGAGGTTATGGGACAGTGCGGGGAAAAACAAATCGACTCTGCCATTGTTATAACATCCGGGTTCAAGGAGAGCGGCATAGAAGGTGCAAAGCTTGAAGCCGAACTTGTCAAAAAAGCGAGGGAAGCGGGAGTGAGATTTGTAGGCCCCAACTGTCTCGGAATTATCGACACCCACTCGAAGTTGAATGCCTCCTTTGCCGCAGGAATGCCTGCCAAAGGCAGCATCGGTTTCTTCTCACAATCAGGTGCGCTCTGCCTTGCTGTCCTTGACCGTGCGCTGCCCGATGAGATCGGGTTTTCGAAATTCATCAGTATGGGAAACAAGGCGGACATCACGGATACGGATATTATGCTGGCGCTTGCTGAGGACGATAATACAAAAGTAATTTTAGGATATATTGAAGGAGTAAGAGACGGCAGGAAATTTATGGATGTTGCCGGCCAAATCTCGAAAAAGAAGCCGCTAATTATTCTGAAGTCCGGTATTACAAGCTCGGGGGCCAAGGCAGCATCTTCTCATACCGGAGCCCTTGCAGGACGGGAGGCAGCCTTTGATTCCGCCTTCAAGCAGAGCGGAGTTATCAGGGCACATACCATAAATGAACTCTTTAATTACGCCCTTGCTTTTGCCAACCAGCCTCTGCCGAGGGGCCCAAATGTGGCGATTATAACAAATTCAGGCGGGCCTGGAATTTTAGCTGCGGATGCCTGTGATAAATCTGACCTTCATCTCATTCCTCTGTATAAAGATATCGTGGATGAACTTAGAACATTCCTGTCTCCTGTGGCGTCATTTTATAATCCTATTGATATCCTCGGAGACTCGGGTGCCGACAGATATGAAAAAGCACTCACTACTGTCCTGAAAGACGAGAGGATAAATGGTGTCATGGTGCTCCTGACACCTACTGCGGTTGTAGATGTTGAGGCGACAGCGATGGCAGTAGCTAATGTCTCCAAATTAGTTGACAGGCCGATACTCACCTCATTTATGGGGAAGAAAAGTATTGAATCAGCCACTAAAACACTTATGAGATATGGTGTTCCCAATTACAGCTATCCGGAAGAAGCGGTTGCATCTCTGAATGTCATGTACCGTTATCATATATGGGTAAATCGGCCTGAAAAGACATATGACAAAATGAATGGCTTGAAAGAGAATGCCGCGCGGATCTTTGATAGCGTAAAAAGGGAAAATCGCGAGCGTCTCTCCGAACTGGAAGTTCGTGACGTTTTACAGGCCTACGGGTTTTCACTGCCGAAGAATCTCTTCGCGAGGACGTCTGAAGAAGCTGTTGCCGCTGCCAGAGGAATCGGGTATCCCATTGTCATGAAGATAGTTTCACCCCAGGTTATCCATAAGAGTGATATAGGGGGCGTACGAATTAACTTATCCGGCAAGAAGGAGGTTGAGAATGCCTTCTTCGATATCACTACTCATATCAGGAACATTATGCCGGCCGCGCACATTTACGGGGTGATGATCCAGGAGATGGTACCAAAGGGAAAAGAAGTAATTATGGGCATAACGGAAGATCCGCAATTCGGACATATGATCATGTTTGGATTGGGCGGGATTTATGTTGAGGTTTTAAAGGATATTTCATTCAGGATCGTACCCTTGAGCCGGGAAGACGCCCATGAAATGATCCGGGAAACCAAAACATTTCCTCTTTTAAGGGGAGTTCGGGGCGAGGCAGAAGCCGATATTGGGGCCATCGAAAAATCCTTGCTGCTCTTATCGCAGATGGCAATGGATTTCCCCCAGATTATCGAAGGCGATATAAATCCGCTCCTGGTCAGGCAAAGGGGAGAAGGAGTAATTGCCATTGATGCACGATTTACCATAGGAGGTGACTGAAATGATTTCTTTATATGTGGGCTCTACTTCAGGATACTCGGGCAAGACTTTAGTGACTATGGGGCTTGGTCAAAAATTCCAAAAAGATGGCCTGGGGGTGGGTTATATAAAGCCTGTTGGTATTTTACCGATAAAGGTAGATGACATTCTTACGGATCACGACGCCTGGCGCATTTACAGGGCGCTTGATCTGAAAGACCGGATCTCCGATATATGTCCTGTGGTGTTGACACAGGAACTTTCGGTTAAGAGTTATCAGAAGGATGTTAAGGGACTTTTGACGAAGATTGTGAAATCCTACGATAGCCTGTGTAAGGATAAAGATATTATGCTGGTCGGCGGATACGGCAGTATTTATACCGGAAGTTATCTCGGTCTCCAGGGCCTTAAGGTGATAAAGCGTCTCGATTCCAAGGTGATTATAGTCGTGAAGTATGAGGGCGAGTACATTGTCGATTACGTCCTTCAGGCGAAAAAGGACCTCAAGGACAGATTTCTGGGTGTGATCCTGAATAAAGTAACCCATGAGCATAAGCAGAGTGCTGATGAATATGCAGTGCCTTTTCTGAAAAGGAAAGGTATAGATATTCTCGGTATACTTCCTCACGATTCAGTAGTGGGCTCGATTACTGTGGAAGAACTGAACGAGATGCTCGGCGGAAAGGTTCTATGCTGTCACGACAAGCTGGGTAATCTGGTAGAGCATTTTTTGATCGGCGCCATGCAGGTGGATAGGGCGATAGAATATTTTAAGAAGACGAGGCATAATGCAGTCATCGTGGGAGGTGACAGGGCCGACATCCAGTTATCTGCCATAGAGTCCGGCTCGGTATGCCTGATTCTCACTGGAGAGCTCTACCCCGGTGAGATTATCCTGTCAAGGGCTGAGCAGAGAGACATTCCGATTCTGGTGGTAAGAGAGGATACTTACAGTATTGCCAGGAAATTGGAAAAACTGTCTGTAAGGTTACGATTAAGAGACAAGGCGAAAGTTGAACGAGGCATGAACCTTGTAGTTGAAAATACGGACTTTCCGCTGCTGTATAAAAAGATGGGGTTAAAACCCGGTCAATAGGGAAGCTTTTATTCTGTGTCCGTTCGATAAGAGAACCTTTTAAATTTCTGTCCCCATTTCACTGAAAATTTTCTTGACATTCTGAGAAACTTTGATATATAACTCTGCATGGAGATTTCGCTGAGTCTGAAAGAATTTTTCTGTCCCAATGAGTCCTGCGGCGACCACGGGAAAAGGGGGCTTGGAAACATCATTATCTATGATAGGTACGGAAAGGACAAGAGACTTCTGCTTAAATGCAGGACCTGTAATTTCAGATTCTCTGAAAGACGAAACACATTTTTTTTCGGGTTGCACACTAAAGAATCCAAAATAAGAGAAGTTATCCTCTATCTTCTGGAGGGAATGAGTTTTCGGGAAGTCGCCGATGCATCTGATCTTGATAAGGATACGGTGCAGAGGATATGGAAGAGGTTTGTGGAATACTGCGAGGAGTCCATGGACAGTCTGTTAAAAGAATTCAATATAAAACTTGAAGACCTGATCGTGCTTTTACATAAAAGAATACAAAAAAGGTGAGATGAAGAATGAGTAAGATAAAAGTTGCTATCGCCGGAATCGGAAACTGTGCCTGCTCTTTGATCCAGGGGGTTGAATATTACAAGACGTTGGGTAAAAATCATCCTGACAGGTCTCTTGGCCTCATGCACCATGACCTCGGGGGATACAGACCCGATGACATTGAATTCGTGGCAGCATTTGACATCGACAGGAGAAAGGTTGACAGACCGTTAGGAGAAGCAATTTTTGCCCTGCCTAATTGCACAAAGGTTTTTCATAGCAATCTTCCTGACTTTCGTGTGACTGTCATGATGGGACATGTCCTGGATGGTTATTCTTCTCATATGAGAGACTATCCTGAGAACCGCAGATTCATCATCGCAAGGAAAAAACCGTCTGATGTCGTCAAGGTTCTGAAGCAGAGCGGCGCCGATATTTTGCTGAGTTATCTTCCTGTCGGTTCTGAAATGGCGACGGCTTTTTATGCCGAAGCATGTCTTAAAACCGGTGTCAGTCTGATCAACTGTGTACCGGTCTTCATTGCATCCAATAAGATATGGGCAAAGCGATTTGAGAAGAAGAATATTCCGATAATCGGCGATGATATTAAAAGCCAGATAGGGGCGACAATAATACACAGAACATTGACAAGACTCTTTGAGGACCGGGGTGTAAAAATGGACAATACCTATCAGTTGAATGTTGGCGGCAATACCGATTTCTTAAACATGCTTAACAGGAACAGGGTAAAGTCCAAGAAAATATCAAAGACGGAGGCTGTGCAGTCCCAGCTTCATACTCCGCTGCGCAGTGAAAACATCCATATCGGTCCCTCTGATTATATCCCCTGGCTTATGGACAATAAGATCTGTTTTCTGAGAATGGAAGGGCGGATATTCGGAAACATACCGATACACCTTGAGATGAGACTCTCTGTCGAAGACTCCCCGAATAGCGCCGGTGTTGTTGTAGACGCTGTAAGGTGCTGCAAGATTGCCCGGGACAGAGGGATAGGGGGGGTACTTTTGTCGCCTTCGGCATATTTCATGAAGCACCCTATGGTACAGTTCCCCGACGAACAGGCCAGAGACATGGTGGAAGATTTTATCAAAGGGAAAAAAGAGAGGTAGATGCTTAGTGCAAAATTCGGTCATTTCCTTGATGTTCCTCTCGGCCCTGTTGTAAAACGAATCCCCCTCAGTCCAAATACCCTTACGTTAATCGGATTCCTGATAACTGTCTCCGCAGCCTTTGTTATTCCTCACAACATAAAACAGGGCGGGATATTGATTCTGATTGGAGGTGGATTTGACATGCTCGACGGAATCATGGCAAGAACCAGCGGAAGGGTTTCAAGATTCGGAGCGTTCCTTGATTCCGTGCTCGACAGATATTCTGATGCATTTCTATTCCTTGCCCTCGCGTGGTATCTTGCCGAACATGGAAATCATACGGGCGCATTTCTCAGTCTCGGAACGCTTGTCGGTGCTTTCGTTATTAGTTATGCGCGGGCCAGGGCGGAGGGACTTGGCGAGTCCTGTCATACGGGGATCATGGAAAGGCCCGAAAGGATCATCCTCTTGGTATTCGCAACGCTGACAGGCTGGATCGTTCCGGTTCTGTGGAGCATGCTTGCATTGACTCATATCACAGTTATCCAGCGGATTTTTCATGTATGGAGATTGATGAAAAGGAATGCTGACGACACATAGAAGGCCGCGTCCGCAGCAGTATTCCAACCTCTGATATGTACTTCATGTAGTCAGCAGTATTAAAACTTGCTATAATTTTCGATATCACGACCAGTAATAACAGAGAATATGCCGGCATTTTGATGAAGCGGGGGATGAATCATGAAACCTTTCACAAGCATCGGTATCATCTTTTTTTTGGTTATTGCTTTTATACATCTTCTTAGGTTGTTCTTTCGCTGGGAAGTTATTATAAACGGCATGATTATCCCTGTATGGATAAGCGTGCCCGGTTTTCTGATTGCGGCAGGGCTTGCGCTGATGCTTTGGAGAGAATCCCGCAATTAATTTCAATAACCTGTTAATATGGTAGCTATCCAGCCGGGGACATAAGAATTGGAAATTTTTATTGTAATAATAGTTATTGGCGCATTGGTTCTATCAGTTTTGATTGGGAAACGGGCATTGCGTAACAGGAGACTCAAACAATCGGCCGCTATGCCATTTCCTGATGAGTGGGAAAGAATTCTGGAGAGAAATATATCCCTCTACAGATACCTTCCTGATGCATTAAGGGAACAGTTCCATAACGACATCAAGATCTTCATAACTGAAAAGCATTTTGAAGGGCTGGGCGGCTTGGAACTAACTGATGAGATAAAGGTTACCATTGCGGCCGAGGCCTCCATGTTATTGCTAAACAGAAAAAACAGTGACTATTCCGGACTCTCCTCCATTCTCGTTTACCCGAGTGCTTATGTGACCAAACAAAACACTGCTATCGGCGGAGGGTTATATATTGAAGGACAGTCGGTTCGCTTGGGAGAATCCTGGCTGCACGGGTCGGTTGTCCTTGTCTGGGATAATGTGAGGCAGGGAGCAATGAATTTTCAGGATGGTCACAATGTAGCGCTCCATGAATTTGCTCATCAATTGGATCAGGAGGATGGAATAGCCGATGGTGCTCCAATCCTCGAAAAGCGTTCAAGCTATGCAACCTGGGCGCGTATTATGAGCAAGGAATATGAACAACTGAGGTCCAATATAGAACACCATAAGAAAAGTATTATGGATAACTATGGAGCTACTAACCCGGCTGAATTTTTTGCCGTTGCGACAGAGACATTTTTCGAGAAGCCGGGACAAATGAAGAAGAAAGCGCCTGATCTTTACGCTGAACTCGCTGGCTTTTATAAAGTCGACCCAATTGAATGGCTGCATAGTAAGTCTTAAAATATTGGCTGTTGAACATCCGTTCGCATCTCTGCCTGAGTTGTATTCTCTGAAATAGTGGTCCCTGAAAAGGTATAACAGGAGATCACCGTTAAGAAAAAAATATTTTTTTGCGAATATTTACACCAAAGATATCTGGTATAATTGTTTTTTATGAAAAAGAAGATTCTGATAAACGCAAAATATCCGGAAGAAAAACGAGTTGCGATTATCGAAGGAGACCGCCTTGTAGACTTCTACGTCGAGATATCGACCAAAGAGCGCCTCAGGGGCAACATATACAAAGGGCTCGTTGTCAGTGTAGAGCCGGCCCTTCATGCTGTGTTTGTAGATTTCGGGACAAGGAAGCAGGGGTTCCTCCAGATGAGTGAGATTATGCCCAAGCATTTTGGTGAAGCAGCAAAGGAGAAAAAGAAAAGGTTGCAGGATATATTCTCACCGGGGCAGGAACTCATCGTTCAGGTTGAAAGAGATGAAAGGGATACAAAGGGTGCAAGCCTCACGACATACCTGTCTCTTCCAGGAAGGTACATTGTCATGATACCGGGTCAGGATAGGGTGGGTATTTCACGAAAAATAGAGGATAAAGAGGAAAGAGAGCGGTTAAAAGAAATCTTTGGCACCCTCAGGCTCCCTCCAAAGATGGGTTTTATCCTGAGGACGGCGGGTATCGATAAAACAGCTGAAGACCTCTCAAATGACCTAAAATACCTTTTAAAGCTCTGGGACAGGATACAGAGGGAAGTAAAAAGGGCTGAAGCTCCCGTCCTTATTTACAAAGAACAGGACATAGCCGTAAGAACGGTAAGGGATTATCTGTCCTCTGCTGTTGTTGACGTCCTGGTTGACGACCAGGAGGCGTACAGGAACATAAAGACATTCCTCAGACAGACATTGCCCTGGCGAAAAATAAACATCAAATATTACAGAGAAAAGAGACCTATCTTTGACCTCCATGCCGTTGAAGATCAGATAGCAAAGATCAACGACCGGTATGTTCATCTTCCTTCAAAGGGATATCTGGTATTCGACAGGACAGAGGCCATGACCACGATTGACGTTAATTCAGGCAGGAGCAGGAAAGAGAAGAATATCGAGCAAACGGCATTGAGGACAAACCTTGAAGCTGCTGATGAGATCGCAAGGCAGCTCAGGCTGCGGGATATCGGCGGACTGGTGGTTATCGATTTTATAGACATGGAAATCCCGAAAAACCGAAAGGAGGTCGAAAATAGACTGAGGACCGCCCTGAGCGCAGATAAGGCCCGTACGGACGTAAGCGGGATATCGAGGTTTGGAATACTCGAGATGACGCGAGAGCGTGTCAGAACAGCGTACCTGGAATCATCATACCGGAAATGCCGGACATGCGAGGGGTCGGGGCTTGTCAAGACGGATGCGCTGCTTTCACTTTCCGCATTCAGGGATATTCACATGAAAATCTCTAAGGGAGGGGTTGGAATTATCACCTGCCGCCTGCCCGTTCCAAGCGCCAATCATCTCATCAATACAAAAAGGGAAGAACTTGTGGTGATGGAAAAAGAGTTCAAGGTGAAAATCAATATCCTTTCAGACCCCGAGGTTTTGCCGGGGCAGTACGTCATAGATACGGAGAAGGCATAATCTTGCCTTGTCAGCCCGGATGAGATGTGCAGTTATCGGGCAGTGCTTCGAAATCTCTGCATTGCTTAACAGGCGAAAGGTACAGGTCGCGTTTACTGCATATCCCTGCCTCTCCCCTCGCCGTGCCGTAGGCAGAGCTTAAGGCATTCAGTCCGGGAAAAGCTTTTTCAAGCCATCCCGGATCATTATTGAAAAACTTGCAGTCTCTGCAGGTCATCTGCATATATAGAAATCTATTTCTTCCCTACTGTGCCGTCTTGCTTATCCAGAAATCACCAAACACCAGAACAGACAGTACAAACCCCAATACAACGTTCACGGCAACACCAAGCGTGAATGCCCAGAACGGTTTTTTACCGGCTGATGCAAGTTCTCTGAAACGTGTCGTAAGTCCAATGCTTAAAAAACAGAAGATAAAAGCCCATGACCTGAGACTCTTTATAGGTTTAATAAGTTCCGGTTTGATAACCTTTTCATAGTCTGCCTGGGAATAACCGGATGTTATTATGGTAATAATTACAGAGGCGATAAAAAAACCGAGAACAAACTTGGGGAACCTCCACCAAATCTCTGATGCATGAGGCCGGGTACCGGACTCTTCCTTTTCCCATTTTAAACATGCAATAAGAGCAAAGATGAAAGACCATATGCCAAGCCAGATGTCCCTTCCGATGACCTTCATTAGAGTAAAGGCCCTCACAGCCGCTTCTTCATTACCGACCATCTTTCCGTATGCTACTGCTGCTGCGAAACCGGCTGCATCGGCAAATTCGGAAGATCCGACCCACGCGCCAACAGTTGCAGGATGCAAATTCAACAACTTCCCTGTATATGGTATAAAGAAGATCATAATAATAGCCCAAATGGTTACAAGCGTTATGGTAATCGATATGTCTTCTTTTTTAGCCTTCACGGCGCCGCCCACTGCTATTGCTGCCGATACACCACAGATGGCTGCACCAACACCTAGTACGGCACCAAACCTCCTGTCGAGCTTAAAAAGCTTCGACGCAATAAAGTAAATGGTGACACATGTTACAACAGAAATAAGAGTAGCCTGAAAAAGAGCAACATGGCCGGCCCATAGAATAAGAGTGAACGGAAGTGTTGCACCGAGTAAAACGATACCAGTTTTTATATAATATTCCACCCTGAAGCCCGAATCCATCCATTTCGGCAGTTTTATGACGTTGGATATGAGAAGGCCGAGCAGGAGAGCAACCAGCGGCGCCTCAAAGCCTTTTTCGGTCAGCGGTTTATATTCTCCAATGATGAACGTAATTATTGAAAGTATATACAGAAAGATGAAAGAAGGAAGATATTCAGACTGCCTGAAGCCCAATATCCTCGTGCTAACACCGAAGATGACCAGCCAGAAAGTGAATTGCAGCGCGTACCATCCGATCTTCGTCGAAAAATGTTCGATAAGTTTGTCGAAATCCGTCCATGCAGGGGGAAGAACACTCAGTGATTTCAAAAAAGGGTTACCGCTATAGAAAAAAGCTACTGCTGCTATGATAATTCCAAGCCCGAGATATATCGCCCACCAGTCCTCTTTGAGATAGAGTTCCTTCCATCCCATGGGTTTTTTCGCTTCTTCCACAGTATCCTCCTTTTCTCCGGTTTATGAGTTAACAGATGATATATTCCGATAATTTTAAATAGTAGGTTAGCGCTATTAATATTGAAAGTCAAGCGGACAGGCAAATACCTCAATCTCACTTTAATAAGCCCGTATGCTCTGCTTATTCAATGAAAAATTGGAGCGGGCGACGGGATTCGAACCCGCGACCTTCAGCTTGGGAAGCTAACACTCTACCGCTGAGTTACGCCCGCGTACTCATTTTATAAATCAGTACACGTTTAAAAGTCAAGGAAAGGACCTTATATTATGCTATCATTTTAACTATGATTTCCGCTGCCCATAAGCTTACGGGAAGGATTGTTAAAGACAAATATAATTCAATAATCTTCGAAATGGGTGATGGACGGGATATATATCTTGTCGGAGGTTACATCAGAGATGCGATGAGGGGAATGGTTTCATCAGACAGGGATTATATAGTTAGCGGAAACCTTAAATCATTTGCCATTAAGGTGAGGACTGCTATTGGTGGCACTCTCGTTCAATTCAGAAAAGATAACACGGTCAGGCTTGCCTTAAAGGGTCTAACTTTTGATTTTTCAAACCCAATCGGCACACTCATGGAAGATCTGTCCAAAAGGGATTTCACCATTAATTCAGTTGCGTGGTCTCCCGTGAGCGGACTCATAGATTATTATAATGGACTGGAAGATATAGAAAACAGAAAAATCCGAACTCTTTCTGAAGAAAACATGATAGCGGATCCATTAAGGATGATCAGAGCATACAGGTTCGCCGCGGAACTGAAAGGATCGATAGAAGAAAAAACATGTGAGATTATAAATTCATTTCACGGCAGGATGAAAGAAGTCTCATCTGAAAGAATAACTTTAGAAGTATTTCATTTGTTAAACTCGGAATACTCTTCAAAGTATCTCAAGATGGCTCTGCATGATAAAGTGTTGAACGATATTTTATTCTTACCTTTCAAAATGTTAGAGAATAATATTAGAGATATTTATAAGCTCGAAAAGGGAACCATTGGGGAGCTCTCTTATAAATTTAAAGTGCTACTTAATAAAATATTTACTCAAAACCTTACATACAAAGGATTATTATGCCTCGAAATATTGCTTAGGAATAAAGACCTTATGCTCAGGGAAACAGGAAATATCAGGTTGAGCAACAAAATAAACAGGCGTATTGAATTGGCTTATAAAGGAATAAAGGAATTCCAAAAGGGAAGTGTATTACTTAACAGGCTTTTCGGCATCTTTATGAATTCAAAGGAAGCGTCAGTAGACTTGCTCATAATAAAAAACAGGTTAGATCTTTTCGGCAAATATGATAGGTTCAAAAAAATATGGGAGGACGGATACCTGAGTTCAGAAGAGGTTGTTCGTATTTCAAACCTTGCGACAGGGCCAAAATTAGGGGAGGTTATTCGAGAAGTTAAAAAGGCTCAGTTTGAAGGGAAAATAAAGTCTAAGGCTCAGGCTACGAATTTCGTAAAGAGGCTTCAAGCGGTGTAGTCGTATGCAACTGTCGGTATTTCATTTTACATAATATATCTTATCAGACATATTGTATAAACACAGATTGTTAGTAACCTGTTATTAATTCTGTTCAAAAAGAACCTCTGCCCCTGAGGATTATAGGCTTAAACGCCTTTGATTAGGATTTAGGCAAGTAAAAATTTAAGTAATATTAGATGCTTACGGCTTCACAATAGGAAATCCTTTCAATATATTTCCCTCCCTCTCTGAAACCCTTACATGGACGAGCGATTTCCTCGGATAGCCGTTTGAGCATACCTTTATTTTAAGGTAATTACTTGATGTACCGATCATGGTTTGATCGTCGCACCGTTCTTCTATAATGACATCAAGGATTTTGTTCATCTGAGAAGACATATAGGCAATCTTTTTGCCGGTATTCAAGGAGTTAAGCTCGTTATATCTCTCTCTCTTTGATATAAAAGCAATTTGATCGCTCATTTTAAAGGCAGGTGTATCAGGCCTCGGCGAAAAAGGAAATATGTGCATATATGATAATGGTAAGGAAGCAAGCAGTTCTCTGGTATTTGAGAATTCCTTTTCGCTCTCGCCGGGAAACCCGACGATGATATCTGTTCCAATCGCAATGCCAGGAACTTTGGTTATGATCGATTCTATGATGCGGACATAATCGCCGGCAGAATATGATCTGTCCATGCGTTTTAATACCGCGTCATCACCGCTTTGAAGAGGAATATGAAGATGCCTGCAGATACGCTCTTCTTTTAACAGTTCTATCAGTTCATTCCCTATTTCGCTCAACTCGATTGAGCTGAGTCTTATTCTCTGAATTGTCGTTTTTTCTAAAAGAGTTATGAGAATGTCCGAAAGTTTTATCTTAGGTTTTAGATCTTTCCCAAAAAATCCAATATTAATACCGGTCAGGACTATTTCATTATAGCCGCGAGATTCAAACGCAAGTGCCTGCTGAAGAATCTCTGAAACTTCCAGACTGCGGGATTTCCCCCTTGCCTTCGGAACTATGCAATAGGCACATGCGGAATTGCACCCATCCTGTATCTTTATATATGGTCTGGACCTAAAGGAAAAATATGATTTACATTCTTCAGATTCCTTGGTTAACATATTAATTATATTCAATTTATCATTATTCTTAACAATGTCGATATTCCCATTAATCCTTTGTATTTCGTCATTTCTCAATTGTGAGTAGCAGCCTGTTACTATAACTTTAGCACCAGCCCTCACAGCCCTCCTTATAAGCTGTCTCGACTGGTAGTCACTCTTTGCCGTTACGGTACAAGTGTTTACGATACAATAGTCCGGTTGATCGGATAAAGTTACAATAGAAAATCCGCGATTCACCAGGCTTCCTCCTATGAGACAACTTTCAGCCTGATTGACTTTGCATCCGAGGGTAAGAATCGAGACTTTCATTCTATGACGGGTATTCCTTCGAGAGAATGCTTTCTGGCCTTTATGATCTCCACTTTTATAATCGTTCCCGGTGGTGTAGTCAAACCTGCCGGGATATTCACTATTTTGTTTGATCTTGTCCTTCCCGTGAGCCTCTCTTTATCAGTATCACTCGGTCCCTCTATAAGAAGTTCCTGTACGGTACCCTTCAGATGCCTGTTTTTTCTTTCAGTTATCTCATCCTGGAGTTTCAGGATCTCATCGAGACGCGCGGATTTTATATTTTCCTGCACCTGTCCTTGCATGCCGGCAGCCCTTGTAAATGGTCTCGGAGAAAATTTAAATGCAAAGATCCCATCGAATTCTATTTCTTTTAATGCTCTTATCGTACCAAAATGGTCGCGATCCGTTTCCGCGGGAAAACCAGCTATGATGTCAGAAGTTATCGAGATATCGGGAAGGTTTTTCCTAAGTTCTAAGACTTCCTTCCTGTAATCACTATAGTTATAACCCCTGTTCATGCGTTTCAGGATATTATCCGATCCGGACTGCAGAGGCAGGTGAATATGCTCACACACCTTTGGTAATTCAGACATTGCATCGATAAGTTCACGGGAAAGGTCTTTTGGATGGGATGTAACAAACCTGATTCTCTCAATACCCCCTACCCCGTTTAATATTCTTAGAAGCCCGGGGAAAGCGACGTCACTCCTGTAGGAATTGACGTTCTGTCCAAGCAGGGTTATTTCCTTGTACCCTCCCTCAGCAAGTTCGGATACCTCTCTGTAAATATTTTCGCCCGGTCTCGACCTTTCCCTCCCGCGCGTATAGGGGACAACGCAATAGCTGCAGAAATTATTACACCCGTACATTATCGTAACCCACGCTTTAAGTCCGTCTTTTCTTTTGACCGGAAGATCGTGCTCTGCTATTCCGGGATTATCTTCCAAAGCGATGTATGAGGACCCTAATTCAGCAATATGATTCAGTAGATTTATATTCTGAGGGCCAAATACAAAGTCCACGTGGGGAGCTTTTTTAAAAATGTTTCTTCCCTCCTGCTGGGCTATGCATCCGGCAACGGCTATCCTAAGCTCCGGTCTCTTTTTCTTATAGGATTTGATTCTTCCGAGTTCGCTGTAAAATTTTTGTTCCGCCTTTTGCCTGATGCTGCAAGTATTGAATACAATAAGATCGGCTTTCCCCGGATTATCAGTTTCCAGATAGCCCTCTTCCTTTAAAACACCAAGCATCTTTTCGGAATCGTGCACATTCATCTGGCAGCCGAAAGTATGGATGTAAACCGTCTTTGTCATGATAAAAATTTACCACGTATGATAAGCATCTTACAAGGTCATCAGGTGTCCCCACCTTATCTTAAACATCCCTAAAAACTGTGACTCCTGTCACTTTCTTGAAATATTACTATCCGTAATCTATTATATAAACTATGATTGGAACATTATTGAGCAAAGTTTTTGGTACCAAGAATGAGCGTGAGCTTAAAAGGTTAGGGCCGCTGGTAGAACAAGTCAATTCCTTGGAACCCGATATAACCCCAATTTCGGATGCACAACTGAAAGATAAGACTGAAGAATTCAGGAGAAGACTTGAGGCGGGTGAGACCCCCGATGACTTACTCCCAGAGGGATTTGCCGTGGTGCGTGAGGTTTCCAGGCGAAAATTAAATATGAGGCACTTTGATGTCCAGATACTTGGAGGAATTGTGCTCCATGAGGGTAAGATTTCTGAAATGAAAACCGGTGAAGGCAAGACCCTTGTTGCCACCCTGCCCGTCTGTCTGAACGCTTTTGAAGGCAGGGGCGTCCATGTGGTTACCGTTAATGACTATCTTGCAAAGAGGGACGCCCAGTGGATGGGACCGATCTATCGTTTTCTCGGCTTGTCGGTCGGTATCATACAGCATGACACATCTTTCCTTTATGATCCTTCGTATTTCTCAACAGACAAGAGATTGGACTTTCTCAGACCGTGTACAAGACAGGAGGCTTATTCAGCGGACATAACATACGGTACGAACAATGAATTCGGATTCGATTATCTGAGAGATAATATGAAATACGATCTTTCCGAATACTGCCAGAGGGAATTGCATTACGCTATAGTGGACGAGGTGGATAGCATCCTTGTCGATGAGGCAAGGACGCCGCTGATCATATCCGGCCCTTCGGAAGAATCAACGGATAAATATTACAGGATAGACAAGATTATTCCGAAACTTCAAAAAGAAGTCGATTATACGATCGATGAAAAGGCAAAGACCGCAATACTCACCGAAGAAGGCAACATTAAGGTGGAAAAATTGCTCGGCGCAGGCAACCTTTATGACCCTGCAAATATCGAACTGGTGCATCACGTGCTCCAGGCACTCAAGGCACATACCCTGTTTAAAAAGGATGTAGATTATGTCGTGAAGGACGGAGAGGTGCTCATCGTTGACGAATTTACGGGCAGGCTAATGCCCGGCAGGCGCTGGTCGGACGGACTTCATCAGGCGGTAGAAGCAAAGGAAGGCGTGAAGATCGAGAGCGAGAATCAGACCCTTGCTACGATTACATTTCAGAACTATTTCAGGATGTACAAGAAACTCGCGGGTATGACCGGAACAGCGGATACAGAAGCGGAAGAGTTCGCAAAGATCTATAACCTCGAGGTAATGGTCATACCTACGAACAAACCGATGATTAGGGCCGACTATGCTGACGTGGTGTACAAGTCTGAAAAAGGTAAATTCAATGCGGTGATTGAGGAGATAGATGAGCTTAACAAAAAGGGACAGCCGATTCTTGTCGGTACGATTTCGATAGAAAAATCTGAAACTTTAAGTAATCTCTTGAAGAAAAAAGGTATTTCTCATTCTGTTCTGAATGCTAAGTATCATGAAAGAGAAGCGGAGATCATTGCGCAGGCGGGCAGGAGCTGTGCTGTAACTATCGCGACCAATATGGCTGGAAGAGGAACCGACATAGTGCTCGGGGGCAATCCGGAGGGCCTTGCACGAGAAATATTAAGCGATAAAAAGGATTACGCGGATGAGGAATGGAAACAAGCTATTCTGAAAGCAGAAGATATCTGTAGAAATGACAGGGAAAAAGTTTTAGCTGCGGGAGGACTCCATATCCTGGGCACAGAAAGGCACGAAGCAAGGAGGATCGATAATCAGCTGAGAGGCCGCTCGGGCAGACAGGGTGATCCAGGTTCATCGAGGTTTTATCTCTCTCTTGGAGACGACCTTATGAGAATCTTCGGCTCGGACAGGATATCGGGGCTTATGGAAAAGCTCGGCATGGACGAAGACATGCCCATAGAAAATAAGATGGTAACAAAGGCTATCGAAAACGCGCAGAAACGTGTGGAGGCGCACAACTTTGATATCAGGAAGCACCTCCTTGAGTATGACGATGTCATGAACAAGCAGAGATCGGAAATCTATTCTTTCAGAAAAGAGATCTTGCAGGGTGAGAACCTTAAAGATCGGATCTTCGGCATGGTCGATGAAGTTGTCGACGAATTGACCCTGATCTATTGTCCCGAAGAAAAACACCCGGAAGAATGGGACATGAAGGGACTCAGGGATTCAGTCTATGGAATATTCTCTATTTTGCCCGGGATTTCAACCGAGAATCAGGACTCGTTAAGGGAGTCTCTCACTTCAGAGATAAGAAGGGCATATGAACAGAAGGAGTCGGAAATCGGCGGTGACATCATGAAGTATCTCGAAAAGGTCGTCATGCTTCAGGTTATTGATACTCAGTGGAAAGAGCATTTGCTCGCCATGGATCATTTAAAAGAGGGTATAGGGCTCAGAGGATACGGACAGAAGGATCCGCTGGTTGAATATAAAAAAGAGGCATTTGACATATTTGCAGAAATGACATCAAGGATATCCACCGAAGTCGTCAGCAGGCTCTTCAAAATCCAGGTTCAAAAGAAAGAGACTCTTAGAGAGCCCGTGAAACAGACGCGCTTAAACTATAACAGGGGTGAAAGTGCTTCCGCTCAAACCATGAGACGCGGGAAAAAGGTTGGCAGAAATGATCCTTGCCCGTGTGGAAGCGGTAAGAAATACAAAAAATGCTGCGGTATAAATGCTTAAATTGTTTTTGATTGGTCGCAGTGCATCAAAAAACGAGTATGAAGACCCCCTTGTAACACTCGGTTACAGCATCCGCAAATTTGACTCTCTTGATAAGGCGATTCACAGCTTAAATGAAAGACCTGATCTTATAATCGCAGATAAGAAATTGAGCAATGATCCTTCTTTCAAGGATTTTTTGAAACTGACAAAAAACATCCCCAAGATCGTCATCACTGATATCCATTCCTTCAAGGGCTTTTCCCCCTGGCTTAAAGAAATCATGATTTATCCCCTTTACGCACCCGATGTGAAGGAGCTTGTGTTTTTTATTAAAAGGCTGTTCAGGGAAAATAAGATGTTTTTCGAAAATATCAGACTGAGAAATGACCTGTCCATGTCAAAGCGCGAACTGGAATTTTTCGAAGAGGTTAGCAAAACTCTTACTTCTTCATCGCAACTGAGTGACCTGCTTGCAAAAATACTGGGAAAAATAAAAGGCATGATCAAAGCTGAAGCGTGGTCCGTGCTGCTGGTGGATCAGGAAACAGGAGATCTGGTATTTGAAAAAACAAACGCGAAAAAGAAAAAAGAAATACAGAAATTCAGGCTGAAGCCGGGGGAAGGTATTGCAGGATGGGTTTCGCGTGAGGGCATTCCAGTCGTGGTTCCGGATGTCTCCAAGGACGAACGATTTTTCGGCAAGAAAGACAGAGCGATTCACCTGGAAACAAAATCTCTCATGTGTGTGCCGATAAAGATAAATGAGCAGGTGCTCGGTGTTATCGAATTGGTAAATAAGACGACGGGGGAACCTTTCAGGAAAGAAGACCTTGACCTTTTGATTAGGCTCGTAGACCTGGCTGCGATTGCGGTCGAAAGAGCATCCTTATACCAGAAAATGACTGAACTTGCGATTACGGATGACCTTACAAAGCTTTTTAATACCCGGTACCTCAACAGAACAATCGAGGTTGAGATACAGCGTTCCACAAGGTATAATTCTTCCGTTTCACTGATATTTATGGATATCGATTACTTCAAACGGATTAATGACCATTATGGTCACCTCATCGGAAGCAAGGTACTGGTCGAGATAGGGCAACTCCTTTTAAAAAGTCTCAGGTCCGTTGATATCGTTGCACGATATGGAGGAGACGAGTTTGTGATTGTACTCCCCCAGACGCCTCCAGGCGCAGCTGCGCAGATTGCGGAAAGGATGCGGAAATCGGTCGAGCATAATACTTTTCTGAAAAAAGAAGGGTATGCCCTGAAACTGACTGCAAGTTTCGGTGTTGCCTCATATCCTGAAAGTGCGAAATCCAAGGAAGATCTGATAAGACTTGCTGATGACGCGATGTACAGGGTTAAATATCAAACAAGAAATGCAGTTTATGCTATAGTATAAAAATGGCGCTTTTTAATTACGCAACAAAAGAAATCACTATCAAAATCGTCTACTATGGTCCGGGACTGAGCGGTAAAACGACAAATCTTCAGTATCTGCATTCTATCTTTGACCCTTCAAAAAGAGGAAAGCTCTTATCCCTTGCTACAGAAGCCGACAGGACGCTCTTCTTTGACTTTCTCCCCGTAGAGCTTGGAAAGATAAGTGATTTTTCAATACGGTTTCAGCTCTATACTGTTCCGGGACAGGTGAGGTATAACGCTACCAGGAAACTTGTTCTGAAGGGCGCCGATGCCGTTGTTTTCGTTGCGGATTCACAGCGCGAGATAAGGGAACAGAACAGAGAGAGCCTGAAGAATATGAAGGAAAACCTGATCGCCAATAATATCAACCCCGATGAGATTCCCATCGTCTTTCAGTATAACAAGAGAGACCTTGCGAATATTCTCTCCGTCGACGAGTTAAACAAAGACCTGAACGAGAACCGGAGATATGACTTCAGAGAGGCAATAGCTATAGACGGGACCGGAGTGGAAGATACATTTCAACACATAACCAGGCTTGTCCTGAAAGGCATCTCAGAAAGGCACAAGATTAAAGTGCAACCTTCCAGTGAATTTGTCGAGGCCGTCTTTGAAGAAGAACCCGAAAAAGAAGTTGTTACCGTAAAACCGTCTTCTGAAGAGGTCCCTGCGTTTGAAGCGTCGATGTCTCAGTCGTCAGAGCTGGACGTCGAAAGGCCTACCCGTGAACTCTCTGGAACGGGAAGGGAATCAGTACAAACGCTTGTCGGGGAAGGACCGGCACTGCCGAAGGAAAGCGTAACAAGAGAGATCAGAGAGGTGCCTGTTATCCCGAAAGAGAAAATGGATTCGATTGTAAACGGTATAAACGAAATATCTCAGACGCTGAAAGATCTGAGGGATGTGGTTTCGGCTGTTCACTCTGAGATGAAGGACATGAAGAAGGATCAGAAAGAGATCAGCGCACGGCTCAGGGACATAACAAACGCCGTTGAGAACATCAAAACAAAGAGAAAGTGGTTCAGTTTTTCATAGCCGTGTTAAACCATCGCTAACGTTTTTATCAATGCCTCTGCTTTTTTCAATGTTTCAAAATATTCCCTCTCGGGGTCAGAGTCGGCAACAATACCTGCGCCTGCCTGCACATAAGCCATTTTGTTTTTTGTGACAAAAGTCCTGATAATAATATTTAAATCCATATTCCCTGAAAAACCGACATAGCCCACTGAACCCGTATATGGCCCCCGTCTTACCGGCTCCAGTTCATCGATGATTTCCATGCACCTGACTTTGGGGACCCCTGTTATCGTACCTCCCGGAAATGCCGCTTTTATCGCATCGAAACAGTCTTTCCCTAACGCAAGGTTTCCCGTCACATTCGACACGATGTGGATTACGTGGGAATAATCCTCGGTAATCATAAGTTCATCAACGCTCACGGTTCCATATTCCGAGACCCTGCCGAGGTCGTTCCGTTCGAGGTCGATCAGCATGATATGTTCCGCCCTCTCCTTTTCGTTCAGCAGGAGTTCCGTACGCATCATTTCATCCTCTTCGCTGTCCCTTCCCCTTGGCCTTGTGCCTGCGATAGGTCTTGTTTCAATGATTCCATTCTTAACCCTCACCAATCTCTCCGGTGAGGAACTAACGACCTGGTAATTGCCAAAATCTGCGAATGCGGCAAAGGGTGAAGGATTAATGGATCTCAGTATTTTATAGAGATCCCACGGGGATTTATCGCTGATATGCGCAGACACCCTCTGCGAGAGGTTTGCCTGAAAAATATCCCCCGCAGCGATATATTCCTTCGCTTTCTTCACAATGTCCATGTAATCTTTCTTTTTCATCTCGTACACGATGTCGATTTTTTTTGCAGCATCCGGTATCAGGCTTGCAAAGTTTATGTCTCCACTTTTAACTTTTAACTTATAATTTTTAATCTGGTTCAGTATCTTTTCGATTGTATCAAGGGCCGAGTCATATTTTTCCGAACAGTCGGTCCTGCCGGCGAATACCAGTCCGTTTAAGGAATCTCTTGCGCCCGGACATACGATAATCCGGCATTTTCTAGTTAGATGGTCAAAGGCAATAAGTTTATCGACCATTAAGAAATGCGCATCCGGCAAATTGAGGTCGTCCAAAGCATTCTCCGGCATCCTCTCAAGATACTGGACAAAGTCATAACTGAAAACACCAACCATGCCTCCCTGAAAAGGCGGGAGATAATCGAATGGAATCTGCTGATACACCCCAATCAGGTTCTTCAGTACACTCAGTGGCTTATTCGAAAATTCAGTATTTGTCCCTGAATATTCTATTTTCACAACTCCATTTTTTGCCTTGAATATCAAATAAGGATCAAACCCTATAAAAGAATATCGGGCAATATTTTGCGGTCCTTTTACGCTTTCAAGAAGCAGACTGTTTGGAGATGCCAATGATTCATATGCCAGACAAGGAGACAAATACGGTATCTCCAGATAAAGCGGCGGAATTCTTCCATGCTTTACAAGTTCAATGAATTCTTCTTTTGAAGGTATTACCATATATTTGGAGTATAGCTCGAATAGACTTGCCATAGCAAAAATATATCAACTATTCAACTTTTAAGAAAAACTTAATCCATTTTTAATGAAGGATTATGGTACATTTTAATTGACGGCATCGGTTTGGTCTGTTAGAAATTTGGTTAATAAATTTTCTTTACGATTTTCATTTGATTAAGGATAATTAGAATAATTTAAGCAAGTGATATATTACTGCAGAGGTTTTCTGAAATGGAAATGTCAGCAAACGGGGAGACATACGCATTTATTGAATTGGTCATAAACGGTATAACTGAACCGATTACCGTAATCAATAGCGACTTTGAGATCAGGTGGATGAACAGGGCTGCCAGGGAGTTTCTCTTTGGAGACGGTTCCTTTTTGAAGCCGTTCCTGTGTTACGAGTGCCACCACAAAAATAAGAACCCCTGTGACGGAGTTGAGTACGCCTGCCCGTTGAAAAGAGCGGGCATATCTCGTGAACCATTGACCGTGGTTCATGAACACTTGAGATCTGACGGACAAAAACGTCTCCTTGAGATAGTATGCTTGCCTCTCTGGAGTAAGGAAGGGACTTTTCAGGGAATCATTGAGGTTGCCCGCGATATCACTGAGCGCAAGATGGCGGAAGAAGCTTTAAGGCACAGTGAAGAATATTTTCGGGTGTTGACTGAAAACGCTTCGGATATCATCACTATCCTTGAGGCCAATGGAACCATACGATACGCAAGCTTCTCCGCCGAACGTGTACTTGGGTATAAAAGGGAAGACTTAATTGGAAGGGATATCTTTGAGTTAGTCCATCCGGACGATGTTGCAAATGCAAGGGATACCTTTACTGAAGGACTGCAAAAACCCGGCGTACCTTTATCATTAAAGGTACGTTATCTGCATAAAAATGGGACGTGGCGTATCCTTGAAGTAATTGGAGAAAACCTTCTTGATAATCCAGCGGTGGGAGGGATAGTTGTCAATAGCCGTGATATTACCGAGCGCGAGCATGCAGTGCAGGAACTGAAACAAACAACTGATGAACTGGCACGTTCCAATGCTGATTTGCTGCAGTTTGCCTATGCAGCCTCACATGATCTGCAGGAACCGTTGCGTATAATCGACGGCTTCATAAAATTGTTGGCTCACCGTTATAAAAACAAACTCGATGTAAAGGCTGACGAGTTTATTGGATACACTCTTGACGGTGTTGAAAGGATGCGGGAACTGATCAAAGACCTATTGGAATATTCAAAGGTGGGAACGAAAGGAATTGATTTGAAACCTGCTGATTTTTCTCTTGCCGTGGAAAAGGCTGTCTTTAATCTGAAATCAACTATTGAAGAAAACGGAGCGGTAGTCACACACGATGAGCTTCCAACAGTGACGGTCGACATCTCGCAAATGAGCAGTTTACTACAGAACCTTATAAGCAATGCAATAAAGTTCCATGGAATGGAGGTGCCGAGGATTCATATTTCGGCTGTAAGAGAGGATAATGAGTGGGTATTTTCAGTCAGAGATAATGGTATCGGAATAGATCCCAAAGAAGCGGAAAGGATATTCGTGGTTTTTCAGCGCCTGCACACCAGGGAAGAGTATTCCGGCACAGGCATAGGTCTCGCAATCTGTAAGAGGATTATTGAACGGCATGGCGGGAGAATCTGGGTAGAATCAGAGCCTGAAAAGGGATCGGCCTTTTACTTTACAATCCCCGACAGAGAAGTAACTACAGTTCAAAGACGGTATCAACGGATAAAAAAAGAAATCCCTTTTGATTTTTACTACAACCAACAGCATTTTACAGCGAACACGATGGACCTGTCCGAAGGAGGGCTGTCGATAAGGATTTTGGGCAGGCCATCGGTTAAGGAACATAGCATCGTTGATCTCTCCGTCGAAGATCTCCGAATCAAGGCAAAGGTCATATGGGTGAAGAGCTTACCTGATAGATCTCTCGTCGGCTTACAAAAACTTAATTAGGGTCTGAAGATCAGGACCTGTTGCAGAATGTGTTACCGATAAAAAAATGTCGGCTTTAATTTCATGCAGCAAGCACCTCAAGATTGATCAATTCGATAGCTTTTAAAGGATCGGGTTGCTGGAGAATGGCGCGGCCCATGACAAGATAATCTGCCCCTGCCCTTATGGCTTCTTTTGGTGTCATAGTCCTCTTCTGGTCGTCAGGCGGTGTCCATGAGGGTCTGATACCGGGGGTGACAATGAGGAACCCCGTGCCGCAATGATTCCTTATCACTTCGACTTCCCGTGCAGAAGCAACCACGCCGTCAAAGCCGGCCTTAAGTGCAAGAGCCGATAGATGTCTGACGTGCGTTCTGAGACCATACTGAATTCCCAGTTCATCTCTGAGCACCTCCCTCGTAATGCTCGTAAGCACCGTGACACCGAGAAGTTTCGGGCGATCGATATTTTCTTTGAGGCATACCTCAATAACACTGTCCCTGCATCTCTTCATCATCTCAAGACCGCCTGAGGCGTGCAGGTTTAACATATGCACGCCGATTCTTGCCGCAGCGATCGCCGCCTTCGAAACAGTATTGGGAATATCGTGAAATTTCAGATCGAGGAAGACCTTTTTACCCTTTTTATTTATGTCTTCAACTATCTTGGGACCGCAGGATGTAAATAGTTCAAGTCCTACTTTAAATACATCGATATACTCATCGAATTTATCAATAATTTCTAAAGCATAATCATGTTCTGGCAGATCGATGGCAAGTATTAATTTTTCACTTACTGACATCAATAATTCCTATCCGTTACCCATTAACCCATTCCCTAAATCCACTACATCTTAGCCGGCGTTATCCCTTTCTGCGCCTGGTATTTCCCTGCCTTATCTGCATAAGATCTTTCACAGATCTCTGCTCCCTGAAGAAAGAGAAGCTGGGCTATTCCTTCATTCGCATAAATTTTTGCAGGAAGCGGAGATGTATTGGAAATTTCTATGGTCACATATCCTTCCCACTCGGGCTCGAGCGGGGTTACATTGACGACTATGCCGCACCTTGCATATGTTGATTTTCCCAAGCATATCGCCAGTACCTCCCTCGGAATTCTGAAGTATTCTACTGAACGGCCAAGAACAAAAGAATTCGGCGGTACGATGCATACATCTCCACTGAAATCAATAAAACTTCTACTATCAAAACATTTAGGGTCAACAACGGTGTTATTATTCGTAAAGATCTTGAACTCGCCGGCAATCCTCATATCATACCCATATGAGCTAACGCCATAAGAGATGACACCTGCCCTTACCTGGTCCTTATGAAATGGTTCTATCATTCCTTTTCCTGCCATTTCTTTTATCCAGCGATCGTTTTTAAGCAAATTAAATCCTCTCAGCGCAGATAAATGAGTGAGTTATATTCCGTAAAAAGCGCACAAACTGAAGTTTGAGGCTACAGAATCGCTCAATTTAGATGTAAAGAAGATTACCACAAAATAGGAGTTCGTTACAAGCACACGAAAGTATTACGATTAATTAAATGAATTATATGAATGGAAAGATTGAAAGCGGCTAATTCTTCTTTTTGGCCCTCTTTTTTGTTTTTACTGAAGCAGGAAGAGCAAGCTCTTCTTCTGCCGCAACAGCTCCAAGATATTGATTGAAATAACCAAGAGTTTCCTTTGCTACGTCTTCCTGCAGTTTTTGGATAGCGAAGCCTGCATGCACAATGACATAGTCTCCGATCTTCACCTGACCTTCCAGAAGCATAAGGCTGATATCGCGCTGTGCACCGTAAACATCGATAGTCGCCCTCGAATCTTCAATGCTTATTATCTTCGACGGTATTGCAAGACACATATGTTACTCCTCCAAATTCATTAAAACTTTTAAAGCTATTATATCACATTTATCCGGAATAAAATTTAAAAATCTTCCTGTACAATCTAACAGGTTGATGAAAAATGTAAAAAAAGTAGCACAATGTCATTCTGAACGAAGTGAAGAATCTGGCCTTTTCAGACAATTAAGACCCTTCGCTCCGCTCAGGGTGACACAATAAAGCAGGTGTTTTCAGCTGTCTACCAAAAAATCTATATATAAGTGATTGTTTATAGTAATTATCTATTTGAATTATAGTCTTACATGTTAAATAATTATATAAAGATTTTTATGGGAGAATATATCTATTGTTAATTAATCAAGCATTAAAAAAGGTGATCGCATCGCCATGGTTTTCCCTTAGTATAAGATTAGCTCTTGGTCTTATCTTTGTGTATGCCGGTTTTATAAAATTGATCGATCCGAAGGCCTTTGCAAAGATTATTTCGCACTATGATATAGTTCCCGAAAGTTTTCTGCCTGTTGTTGCCATCGGTTTGCCTGCATTAGAATTTCTGTCAGGTCTTGGCCTCATATTTAACATCCGCGGCAGTCTCGCGGTTATTTCCAGCCTCCTTATTATGTTTAGCGTTGTTTTGGGATACGGCATTTTCAACGACCTGAATATTGACTGCGGATGCTTCACTCCTGAAGAAATCAACCAGCAGGACGGCCTGAAACTGGCATTTTATCGTGATTTGATATTGATCGGAGGAGCATTTTTCCTTTTCCTTTCAAATTGGTATAGCCAAAAAAATGCAGCAGAAAACCAGAGTGTGTGGAATAAATTGAAATCGATCAAAAGGAGGTTTTAAGGATGGTTATGAAAAGGACATTTTCCGTATTGGCCTTAACGCTTGTTGTTGTTTTCGGATTGGCTACTGTCGGGATGGCCCAGTGGGGAAGCAAAGAGCTCGACACAGAAAAGATCGCTGTAAATTTCGCGAGGGAAGCAGAGAGGGGCGGCTACAAGATTGTCACTACAGAAGAACTGAAAGGCTGGATTGATGAAAAGAAGAACATGCTTATCATCGACACAATGCCTTATGAAGACAGTTATAAGAAACAGCATATACCGGGTGCGGTCAATTTTGAGTTTCCTATTCCCGAGGTCAAGAGTCTTGATGACAAGACGAAAGCAGCATTTGAAAAACTCCTCGGTACCGATAAGAATAAGTTAATTGTATTCTATTGCGGGTTTACCAAATGTACCCGTAGCCACAATGGGGCAATGTGGGCCGCAAAGCTCGGATATAAGAATGTTTACAGGCACCCCGGCGGGATTAAGGCATGGATGGAAGCCGATTATCCTGTGGAGAAAGCCAAATAGAATAAGCGTCCATTTGCAGGTGAGGGTGTAACATGATCACCCTCGCCTCATATTAAGGGTCTCATAATTGAATAGACATTATTCTGAAAATCTCTCCTTTCCCCTCTTTTTCAAAGAGGGGAATATTCCTCCCTT
>Ga0316628_100000291_pt1 | contig 31230 bp, 27 predicted proteins | sample OWC_Aug_M2_C1_D5_FD_207648 | JGI IMG/M metagenome (GOLD analysis project Ga0316628, IMG submission 207648) | Wetland soil microbial communities from Old Woman Creek delta, Ohio, United States - OWC_Aug_M2_C1_D5_C | ecosystem: Environmental > Terrestrial > Soil > Wetlands | place: USA: Ohio...
GCAGCGCCATGCACATGTTGATGGACGCGCTCGCCGAAAAGGAAGATCCGCCCGTGCGTACAGCGCTCGAACGGGCCGCCGCCTATCTCGCTCAGCAGACCGACAAGCTGGACGCGGGCGTGTGGTTACTGCACGACGAGCTGGAGCACTCGGTCGAAGCCCTGCGCGAAGGCCCGTTTCGCTGGCTGCCGAGCCGCGCACTGGGGAAGTCGGAAGCCAACATGCTGGTGCTGAATTCGCACCTGGATGCGACTGTAGCTTTGGACCGCTACCGGGAGGTGACGGGCGACGCGCAGCACCAGCTCCTCGTCGAGCAAACGGTCTCGGCGACCCGTGCCGTGCTCTCGCTGCGACCGGCCGAATGGCTGTACAGGCTCCTGTTCCGAGCCATCCGGCTGACTTTTCTACCGAGCGCACAGGCCGCACGTTTGCCGCTGCATCGGCGAGCACTGAAGCGCCTGGCGTGGAAGTATCTGATTCCGCTGCTGCCCCACATCAAGGCCCGCTGGCCCCGCATCGTGATGCCGGGCGGCTACATCGATCGGGAACTGTCGCTCCGCATATTCGCCCATGGATACCTCCCGATCAACCTTATGGACCTGCTGCGCTACTGGCGCCGGTTCCCGAACGAGACCGTTGATGACGTCATCATCGCCGCGATCGCGCTGGTGCGGGACTGCCGGATGTTCGAGCGCTGGCCGGAGATCAAGGGCAAGGAGTATGCCGTGGGGTTCTGGGCAGAAGCGCTCTACCAGATCTGCCTGATACGTCCTGAGGCTGAGTATCGGGCCTTGCTTGCGCAGGCCGTGATCGCGCTGGAGAGTCGGGGGTTTGGCCTACCGCCCTCGCTGCTCGGTGCCAATAGCGAGGCGGTTCCACCGTCGGATCAGGTGCCGGCACCGGTGCCGGAGGATGCGCGGATACGCGTCGTCAATCTGAGCCGCAAAAGCGCAATCGAAGTGCTGCTCGTCAATTGCTCAAGCGAGACGGCGAACCCACAGATCGTACGCAATGCGCCGGCAGGCCTAGAGTGGACGCTCGGCATCGATACTGCCAGTGCAGAACACCTCCCGCAGGAGATCCCGGCGGGCGGATGGCTTTGGGGCCGAAGCCTCAAGAGATCGGGGGCGGCGGCCTGATGCACGTTGGGGTGATCTCGCCCGAGTTCCCTCCGGAGGTCGGGGGAATCCAGACCTACGCCTACGAATACGTGCGCGAGCTCGTACGCCGGGGGCTTCGAGTGACGGTATTTACCCGACCCCACGCGGACGGCGAAGCATCGCTGCCGGGCGTGAAGGTCGTGCCAGTGCTCAGGCTGCGGCGGGCGCCGGACCGCAACGTCCTGCGGACCCCGGCCATCGACGTCTGGCACGTGATGAACGCCGCATATGCCTGGGTGGCTCTGGAAACGAGCCCGGTCGTGATTTCCGTGCACGGCAACGACTTCCTGCAGCCCTACCTCCCGGTGGCGCGGCCTGACTTGCAGCGCCTGCCCTGCCTGTGGCGCTCATCCCGCTGGCGCCCGGCGCTCGAGCAAGCGCTGGGGCGCTGGCTGACCGAGAGACTGGTTCGCCGCGCGCTGCCGAGAGCCACGCATATACTTGCCAACAGCCGCTATACGGAGCAGGTATTGCTAAAGAGGCACCCTGCCTGCCGCGGCATTACGTCCGCCGGATTGGTCGGCGTTTCATCTGAATATCTCGCCTGCAAGCCCACGCGTACGGCGATCGGTCATTCCAGGCTGCTCACGGTATGTCGGCTGGCGGAGCCGCGCAAGAACGTGAATCTCGTCCTTCAGGCGCTGGCGCGGCTCAAGGACCGGCATCGCTTTTGTTACACCGTGGTCGGCGACGGACCGCTGCGTCCCGGCCTGGAACAGCTCACCTCAGAGCTCGAGCTGCGGGACAGGGTTCGCTTTGTCGGTTTCGTCGACAATTCGGCACTGCGTGGCTTGCTCGCGAAAAGCGATCTTTTCGTCCTGACATCCTCGATCAGCGCGGCAAGCCACGAGGGCTTCGGCATCGCCTACCTCGAGGCCAACGCCTGCGGGACCCCGGTGCTCGCCGCCAGGCTGGCTGGCGCTGTGGAAGCGGTCCAGGAAGGCGTCAGCGGCTTTTTTGTTGACCAGCCCACGCCTGAATCCATTTCGGCAGCGTTGGAGGCGTTCTTCCTTCAGCAGATGAGCTTCGATCCAGCAGCCTGCCGGGCATTCGCTGCCCGCTTCACGTGGGAGAGGGTCGTCGACCACGCCGTCGGTTACTATCGTCGGAATGTTACAAACATAACGCCATAGGGAATGGACCAGCCGGTCGACGCCGCGACACGCCAGGAGCTCGTCTCCGTAGTCATGCCCTGCTTCAACGGGCGGGCCTTCGTCGAGCAGGCCGTGCGCAGCGCGCTCGGTCAGGATTACGGCAACGTGGAGTTGATCGTGGTGGACGACGGCTCCGTCGACGGCTCGCGGGAGGCGCTAGCCCGGCTGGCGACCGAGCATGCGGGCCGCATGACCGTCCTGCAGCAGAACAACCAGGGGCCCTACCCGGCCCGCAATGCGGGCTTACGGCATGCGCGCGGCACACTGGTGGCGTTTCTCGATGCGGATGATTATTGGGCGCCGAATTGCCTCAGCACGCTGCAGCGGGCATTGCAGGCCGGGCGGGCCGACGTGGCCTATTGCGGCTGGCAAAACGTGGGCGAAGGCGGGCCCGGCAGCGAACCCGCCGTGCCGCCGCAATACGAGGCGCACGACATCGTGGCGCTGTTTCTGAAAGGATGCCCGTGGCCCATTCACGCTGCCCTGGTGCGGCGCAGCCTTCTCGAGCGGGTCGGCGGCTTTTCCACGCGCATGTTCAGCTCCATGGATTACGACTTGTGGCTCAGGATTCTCACGGTCACACGCAAGCTCGTTCGGGTGCCAGAGGTGCTAGCCTTCTACCGCTGGCACGACCAGGGGCAGATTTCTGCGGTGAAATGGCCCCAAGTCCTGGATGCATGGCAAGTAAGACGAGATTTCGTGCGCAACCATCCCGACGTCGTCGCCCACTTCGCGCCCGGCACGCTGCGCGAGCTGTTGGACGGCTCGCTGCTGCGCTCGGCATATACCGCGTACTGGAGGCGCGATTTGGTCTCTGCACAGCGCTTATTTCGAAAAGCGGCATTGCGGGGTTATTGGAGCTTGCGCGATACGAAATATGTGCTGCCGAGCCTGCTCCCCGCCGGTCTGTACCGGCGACTGATCGAATCGGCCGACCGGCGGTAACATGAATGAAGAGATGAGTTCCATGCCGGCGCATGATGCGAGCCGCGTCACCGTGCTGATGTACCACCGCATCGGCGATGCGCAGAATGACTGGGAAGGCAGGTACTGCATCAGTCCCGAGCGCTTTACCAGTCACATGCAGGCGTTGCGGCGTCGCGGCATGCGCCCCTGCTCGGTTGAGGAGTTCGTCGCCTGGCTCGAAGGTACAGGTGCGCTGCAGGAAGGCAGCTTCGTACTGACCTTCGACGACGGCTTCCTCGGCGTCTATGAGCACGCCTTTCCACTACTGTCGCAAATGGGATGGCCAGCGACAGTTTTCCTCGTTAGTGGGTTGATTGGGAGAAAGGATGAATGGACCGAGCGCGAGAACCCCTCTGGCGAGACCTTCCCGCTGCTCGGGCGCGGCGAAATCGAGGAAATGGCGCGAGGCGGCGTCTCATTCCATTCGCATTCGCGCAGCCATCCAGACCTGAGGCAGCTCTCCCGGCCTGCACTGATGGAGGAACTGGCGGGTGCACGGCAGGACCTTGAGGGCCTGCTCGGACATCCGGTCCCTTATCTGGCCTACCCCTACGGCCGGTACGACGAGAATGTCATTGAAGCCGCCAAGGCCTGCGGCTACGCGGCCGCGTTCTCGGTACAGCCAGGCTTCAATCGCCGCGACGTCGACCCCTACCGGATCAGGAGGCTGGACGTGTATGGCACCGATACTGCAGCCGCGCTGCTGCGCAAGATCTCGCTCGGGAGCAACGACGGCTCGTGGTGGCAGTCAGTCAGGTATTACGCCGACCGAGTGGCGGCTCGCGTCCGATGAGCAGCGTGGACGACAAGAATGCCCGTCCCGGCATTTCGCTCACCGTCGCCCTTTGCACCCACAACCACGCCCAGCGCCTGGCACGTACCCTGAGCGTGCTCGCGCGGCTCGTCCCGCCCACCTGCCCGTGGGAACTGCTGATCGTCGACAACGCATCCACCGACGGCACGCCGCACCTGGTGGCGGCGTCCGATTGGCGTACGCCCGCGATGAACGTTCGGGTCGTGCGCGAGGAAAAGCTCGGCCTTTCCAACGCTCGCAACCGGGCAATCCGGGAAGCGACGGGTGAATATATCGTCTTCATCGACGATGACGAAACCCCCGATCCGCACTGGCTGGGCGCCCACGAGCGCATTATCCTGGCGGAGCGCCCGGACGCGCTGGGAGGGAGGATCGAGGTCATGTTCGAGGATGGCGAGCGCCCGGCGTGGCTGCAGGACGAGTTGCTCGGCTTCCTCGGCAAACTCGACCACGGCGGCGCAGCCCGCCGTCTCGTAGCTCTCGACACGCCGATCTTTGGCGGCAATTTTGGCTTCCGAAGGGAGCTCTTGGCACGCATCGGGGCCTTTGATGTCGGGCTGGGGCGAAAAGGCAGCTCCAACAGGGGCGGAGAGGACACCGAGATCTACCGTCGCATGATCTCTTCCGGCTGCAACGTATGGTGGGTGCCCGATGCGGTCGTTCATCATCGTATCCAGGCGGGTAAGTCGCGCCGGCGCTATTTTCTCGACCTGCACTTCCTCCAGGGACGCACGGAAGCAATGCGCAAACGCGGCGCCGATTCGCGAATCCCGCCCCGCTATCTGATCCCGCAGCTCTGGCGTGCCCTTAAGGCCGCCCTTTCGGTTCGTCTAAGGCAGGGCCCCAATGAATCGCTGCGCAAGGAAATGAACGTCGCATACTTTTTCGGATACCTTTACGGTTGGACGTGCGGAAAGGACGACGTCAAGCAAGATTGACGGGCGCACGGCCGAGGCGGTTGCCACGGAGCTCAAATTCCAATCTGGTCGCGTTGCCTGCAGGCCTGGCTTCGAAGGGGCGCACCGCAAGAACACACCCACGAGAGTAGTATGAGCAACGAACACTGGGTACAGGAAAGCACGAACGCGGACGCCCTGGACGCGAGCGTGATCGTCTGCACCTATAACCGCGCTGAGTCTCTGGCTCGCACGCTGCACGCCTTGGCACAACAGCAGCTCAACCCGGGAGTGCGATGGGAACTCATCGTCGTCGATAACAACTCGCGCGACGATACGCGTGCAGTGGTAGAGCGCTTCGCGGCGAGCGGCGTTGTACCCGTGGTGCGCTACGTATTCGAAGCCACTCAGGGGCTTTCGCATGCGCGCAACAGAGCCATCGAAGAAGCCCGCGGCGAGCTGTTGCTATTTACCGACGATGACGTGCGTCCAGAGCCGGACTGGATGCAGCGCATTGTCGACGGCATGATCGCGCACGGCTGCGAAGGGTGCGGAGGTTACATCGCGCCGGATTGGGAGGTGCCGCCTCCGCCATGGCTCAATGAACGGTTTTACGGCTTTCTCGCTCTGCGCACCGATACGACCGGAACCTACCGGGTCACGCACGTGTCGAATGCTCCGTTTGGTGCAAACATGGCATTTCGGCGCACCACTTTCGAAAAATTCGGTGCATTCGATGTCACTCGTGGTCGAAAAGGAAACGTCCTCTCAAGTGGTGAGGATGGCGAGCTCTTCGAGCGGTTGCTGACCAGCGGTGCAGTCGTAATGTTCATCGGCGATGCCAGGGTTCACCACCGGATCGACGGCTTTCGCGTCACTAAGCGCTATTTTCGTCGCTGGCGCTACGAGACCAGCCGCAACATCGCGCAAAGCCGCGGGCTGCCGGGAGCGCGCCGTCTATACGGGATTCCTCTGTATCTCTTTCCTCAACTGGCGCGTGCATGCGTCAATGCCATCAAGGCGCGTTTCACGCAACCGGAGGATGAAGCATTTCACCGTGAAATCATCGTATGGCATTTTCTCGGTGCGCTGAGCGGACTGGTACAGGTCCGCAATCGCCGTGATGACCGGGGCCCCATTACGGCCCAAGAAAGCCGGGATCGATAAACTCTGTTGCCTTCCCGCATGACGATTCATCGGCCTCCAGCGACCGGATCATGGAGCACAACATCATTGAGGCTCTTGCCGCTTACAACTGCCGCTCGACGTTCGGCGTAATTCTCTCTTAGTCGGACGAACGGCCGCCTTGTTGGGTTAACCAAGGGAGGGGGCACGCCACTTGTTCGACGCCCTAGGTCGTGACACGGTCCAGATAGCGATGCGCGGCAAGCGGTCAGAATTCGCCGGGCTCGCGTCAGCCGCACAGCTTGAACTCATCAAGCGTGGATTGCTTCGCTTGAAGGGAATACCCGACGGGTTCGGAGTCATCACAGATGATCATCGCCGTCATGCACCGTTACAATTTCGCGGAGAGCGGGCGACGTGATCCCCGATTTTAGTAGCGTTATGCTTTGGAGTCCGATTTCAACTGAGGGTCACCCCGAATTGGTACCGGGTTGATTGAGAGTTTCCGGCATCCCATCGCTCTTGCCGCCGGCGCATGTGCCGGCGGCAAGAGCGAGTTCCTGCGGCGTGCGGTTACCGAGCGCCCTGTGAGGCCGGCTCTCATTGTAGTCCGTGCGCCAGGCCTCGATGACACGCTTTGCGTCTTGCATCGAGATGAACCAGTGCGAGTTCAGGCACTCGTCCCGCAGCCGCCCGTTGAACGACTCCACGTGCGCGTTGTCGGTCGGCTTGCCCGGCCGCGAGAAGTCGATCTTGAGCTTGTTCACGTAGGCCCATAGATCAAGCGCTCGCCCGACGAATTCCGAACCGTTGTCGCAGAAGATCCGCTTCGGTGCGCCCCGCTGCATAGCAATGCGATGGAGCACCGCGACGACATGCTCGCCCTTCAAGCTTTGCCCGACTTCGATCGCCAGGCACTCCTTAATGAAGATATCAACGACTGTCAGCGCGCGAAACCGCGTGCCCCGCACGAGCTGATCGGCCACGAAATCCATGCTCCAAGCCTCATTGGGCCCCGTCGGCTGCGTGCGCGCCTCGCGGTGCACCGCCGAGACATGGCGCTTGGGGCGCTTGCGCCGCAGCGCCAGTCCCTCTTCGCGATACAGCCGGTACACGAGCTTGTGGTTCGCGCTCCAGCCCTCGCGCTCGAGCAGCACATGTACGCGCCGGTAGCCGTAGCGCACACGCGTATGGGCAATCTCTCGAATTCGATTCCGCAGATCGGCCCTCGGATCACGGCGGCTCTCGTAACGGTACAGCGATCTCGAGCACATCCCTACCGCGCAGGCCCGTCGCTCGCTCACCGCGTAGTGCGTCTCCATGTACCGGATCATGTCTCGGCGCCCCGAGGGCCTCACCACTTTTTTGTGACAACGTCCTGCAGCATGATCTTGTCCAGCGACAGATCGGCCACCAGGCGCTTCAACTTCGCGTTCTCCTCCTCGAGCTGCTTCAACTTCCTCGCCTGGCTCGGCTCAAGCCCGCCGTAGACCTTCTTCCAGCGGTAAAACGTCTGCTCCGATATCCCGACCTTGCGGATCAGGTCCGCCACCGGCGTTCCCAGCTCCGCTTCCTTCAGCACCGCTACAATCTGTTCGACCGACAAGCGCTTCTTGTTCACGACAAGATCCCCCTTCGCTTAAGGTTAGTCTTGCCGGAAAACTCACAATCGCTTCGGACCCATTTACGGGGAGCCCCTCACAACCAGAGGGGCTCGGGCGAATGAAGAAGCGATTTTCGGAAGAGCAGATCATCGGGTTTCTGCGGGAAGCTGAAGCGGGGCTGGCGGTAAAGGATCTGTGCCGCCGGCACGGGTTCTCGGAGGCGAGCTACTACCTGTGGAAGTCGAAGTTTGGCGGGATGTCGGTGCCGGACGCGAAGAGGCTGAAGCACCTGGAGACCGAGAACGCGCGGCTGAGGAAGCTGCTGGCCGAGACGCTGCTGGAAGCGCAGGTGAGCCGCGAGGCGCTGCGGCGAAAGTGGTGACCGTGCCAGCGAAGCGCGAACTGGTACGGTTTGCACAGTCGCGGGGGCTGAGCGAGCGCCGGGCGTTGAAGCTCGCGGGCATGAGCCCGAGTGCGCTGCGCTACGCGCCCAGGGACGATAGCAACGGGGAGTTGCGCGAGCGGATCGTGGCGATGGCGCATCGGCACCGGCGCCACGGCTACCGGATGATTCACCTGCGGCTACGCCAGGAGGGCTGGCGGGTGAACATGAAGCGGGTGAGACGGCTCTACCGGCAAGAGAACCTGATGGTGCACAAACGCAAGAGGAAGAAGGTTGCGCTGTGCGATCGCCAGCCGCTTATCCGGCCCAGCCGAGCCAACGAGGTGTGGAGCATGGACTTTGTGTGCGACCGGCTGGCCGACGGCCGATCTTTGAAGTGCCTGACCGTGGTCGACGACGCGACGCACGAGTCGGTGACGATCGCGCCCGATACGGCGATCTCGGGTGCGTACGTGACGAGGCTGCTGGAGCGCGTCAAGCTCGAGCGCGGATTGCCCAAGGTGATCCGCTCGGACAACGGCAAGGAGTTCTGCGGGCGGGCGATGGCGATCTGGGCGCACGAGAACAAGGTGGCCTTGCGCTTCATCGAACCGGGCAAGCCGAACCAGAACGCCTACGTCGAATCCTTCAATGGACGCCTGCGCGACGAATGCCTGAACGAGCACTGGTTCACGAGTCTGGCGCATGCGCGAACCGTGATCGAAGAGTGGCGACGCGACTACAACGAGCAGCGGCCGAAGAAGGATCTGGGTGGGGTGCCGCCGGCCATTTACGCGGCGCGCCTGAGTTCGCTCGCGAACTCAGGCGCAAAGGAATCGAGTACAGTTTGCAGCGATGGGCTCTAAATCAAACTGCTACTGAAATGGGGGTCACGTCGCGGGAGCAATGAGGCTATTATTGACCTTGCTGCATCCGATAAGCTCCTAGGGTGGTTCGCAGAGCAGCCGGAACTGACCGCATGCCGCTGGGCGTCGCGCCTTAGCACCGCTTCGGGAATGGCGCCGGGGCTTTACGCGCTACCCGCTAAGACAATCAGTTCACCGGCGATGGCAACCATATGTGGCGCAATGGGTTTTTCATGACCAGCCCTTTATGGCAATTGGTCGTGCCATGACGGCGCTGGGTTTCTCGTTCTACCACCGGACATTGATTCTCCGACTCGGCGCATGACGGCCATAAAGTTAACCGTCGTCGTGTGCACCCATAACCGGGCGCGGCTGCTAGCGCGCACGCTGGACTCATTGAATCATTGCGCGCGCCCTCAGGGCTGCGACGTCGAGCTTCTGGTGATCGCCAACGCGTGCACGGACCACACGGCTGAGATTCTGGAAGCGTATCGGAACCAACCAAACGTGGAGAATTGGATACCCTTGCGCTGGGTAGGGGAGCCCATCGCAGGCAAGTCCCACGCACTGAATCGCGCCGTCCCACTAGTCGAAGATGGCATCCTGGCCTTCGTCGATGACGATCATCGTGTGGATGAAAATTATCTCGTCGAGGTCTGTAAGGCGTGCCGAGCGTACCCGCACGCAAGCCTGATCTGCGGTCGTATCCTGGCGGACTGGGACGGCACCGAGCCTCTCTGGGTGCACGACAAGGGGCCTTATCGGATCTATCCACTGCCAGTGCCGAATTACCAGCAGGGTGATCAACCAAGGGAAGTGACAGTGGAAGGTCCTGTCCCAGGCGGTGGAAACCTCTGCGTGCGCCGTGATGTTTTCGGTCGGATCGGACCCTTCTCGACCGACTTGGGACCGCACGGACACGATCTGGGCGGTGGCGAAGACATTGACTTCGTTTATCGCTGTCTGGCTGCCGGCGAGCGGATCCAGTACGTGCCGGGCATCCTGCAGTATCACTACGTCGATCAGGAAAGGCTGCGTCTCAGTTATTTGCTACGAAAGAGCTTTCAGCGCTCCCGCTCCGGAATTCGATCGCAGGCATGGCAAAGCACGTCCGTGCCGCTCTACATGTGGCGCAAGCTTGCCACCTACCTTCTGCTCGGCATTGTCTCGCTCTCCTGGCCGCGCACGCGGTTCTATTTGGTACGGCTCGCGGCGGCCCTCGGTGAGGCGCGCGGGTTCCTGGACAAGGCCCGTGTACCGCGTTCGCCGGGCGGTCGAGCGCCGGCGTCCGGCTTCGATGCGGCGCGATTCGCAATCTGGCTGGCGGTCCCGATGCTTGCGGTCGCACTTACCCTATTCGGCACCTCTCGGTACGTGGCGGGCTCGCTGGCGGCCGTATTCTGGGTCGCGCTGCTCTGCACAACGGGCCTCGTAATGAAATCATTCCACGACTTCAGTCAAACCGGGCCGCCGCTTAGAACGGAAATCACCCGCCATTACCGTGCCTACTCTGTGCTCGCGCTTGCCCGGCTCGCATTCTGGGCATTCGTTCTATGCACTGTTATGGCCGCGTTCGGCGTATTGGTCTACGGCGCCACGGTAGAGGTGGCGCAGGCGCAGTTCCAATTTTCCGCAGCAGTCGTCGCGGCGGTGGTGGCGGTACTCATCCTTACCGCGCTCCAGTTCTGCCGGCATCTGCTTTTGCTGCCCGGGAGCATCGCAGCGTCGTACAACTACCGCAGCAGTCGCCTCTATCCCCTGTGGCGCCGACTCACGCCGAGGCGGCTGACAGTGGCGCAATGGGTGCTAGGCGTAGCCGCGAGCTCCCTTTTTGCCGCAAGCGCCTGGCAGCTCGCCTCGGTGGGAGAAGCACTGCCCGGGGCCGGTTTCCTGCTCTTGGCTTTATGCGGACCGCTTGGCGCGTTCGCTCTTTCAGCCGGCCGAAATCCGCGGCCCGTAACGGGCAGGGCTTCGCGCTCCCCGAACATCTTGATGATCGGATCCGACACGCTTCGCGCCGACCGGCTCGGGGCTGCGGGGTACCCTCGCAGGCTTACGCCATTTCTTGATTCGCTTGCCGCGAATGGCACCCTGTTCACCGCCTGCTATGTGCCCTGCGCGCGGACTGCTCCGAGCTTGCTGTCGCTGCTGACGGGAACGTGGCCCCAGCATCACGGCATTCGGGACAACTTTGTCGGTGACGACGACACACGCCTCGCTGTCCCTAGCCTGGCGGGCATGCTAGCGCAACACGGTTACCGCACCGCCGCTGTAAGCGATTGGTGCGGTGGCGACCTCGGCAAATTTCCACTCGGCTTCCAGACGCTCGATCTCCCCAGGGACCAGTGGAATATTAAGTATTTGATCCGCCAGGGCCCGAAGGATCTCCGGCTATTCCTGTCGCTGTTTACCCATAATCGCTTTGGCAAGCGATTCCTGCCAGAGCTCTATTACCTCGCGGGCGTGCCACTTACCAGCCTGGTCGGGCGCGACGCGCGGGCCCTGATCAGTCAATTCGCGGCACAGGGTGGTCCGTTCTTCGTCAACGTGTTCATGTCGACAACACACCCACCCTTCGGCTCGGAGTATCCGTATTACACGCTCTGGTCCGACAAGCATTACATCGGTGAATCGAAATTCGTCATGGCGCGCCTGACCGATCCCTGGGAAATCATCCGGCGCCAGGGCGATACCAAAAAAGACTTCGATCTGGACCAAGTCACCAACCTGTACGACGCGTGCGTCATGAACTTTGACGACGAGGTGAAGAAGATCGTCGAACACCTCAAGACCTGCGGTCTGAGCGAGAACACCATCGTCGTGATCTACAGCGATCACGGGATGGAGTTTTTCGAGCAAGACACCTGGGGCCAAGGCAACAGTGTGCGCGGCGATTTCAGCGCGCGTATTCCATTGGTGATCGCGGACCCCAGACTCAAGGGCGAGCGACCCTGCTCCCGGGTCGTGCGCTCGATCGACCTGATGCCCACCCTGCTCGAGCTTGCAGGCATCGCGCATCCGGCGAATGTGGATGGTGTGTCGCTCGTGCCGTACCTGACGGGGGCAGTTCCTGATATGAACCTTGCCGCATTCAACGAAACGGGAATCTGGCTTACCGACCTGCCCGGAATGCCCACCAATCACCTGCGCTACCCTAATCTGTTGGAATTGCTGGAAATACCGTACAAGCCCAGTGGCACACTTGCCATCAAGCCGCAATACCGGCAGGCCATCATTGCCGCGAAGGACCGGATGGTGCGCGTAGGTTCGTGGAAGTTAATCTACCAGCCCACGACCAGCGGACCGCTGTACACGTTGTTCGAGTTGGTCACCGATCCGGAATGCCGGCATGACATCGCGCGTGAGCATCCGGATATAGTGCGGGTGCTGCAGAGCCACCTGACGGAATGGATAGGCGAGGTTCGGTGACCTGAGTCGGCACTTGGTAGCCAGCGACTCAGGTCATGCATTTCGCCATCGATTAACCGCAATGCCGGATAACGCCCCCAAACAACAGGTCAATGCAAGCGCGGATGTGATATACAGGCCGCGGAAAAGTGACTCAATCACCAATGCCGCTACACCACCTGCGGAGATCGCCGCAACAAGCACCGTTATACCTCTCCTGCGATCGCGACAGCGGCGCAGTAGAATCTTTGTTGCAAATGTGACTATGAGGGCCAATGCTCCATATAACAACGTGAATGCCAAATTTTGGAGCACATAAATTCGATTCGCGCTTTCCCGTGAATAATATAGACCGGTAATTGGATAAGCATCGAAAGCCTCTGGTAGAAGGCGATGACGCGTAACAAAGCTCTTTGTTAGTTCTGAGTTTGCCTTCAATCTGCCTGATGACAGGTCCTCGCCAGTCTCAAACAGTTCGTCAACAGACACAAATCGAACATCGTTAAACTGTTTGATCTGGCGAAGGTCATCGATCAGATTGTTGATGCTAAGTTGAGCCGATCCCCGCCTGAAATCGGGCATCTCTCTGGCCGCCCCTACGATGTCATAAGGGTGTATCGTCGAAATTACTATCGCGTCTGTTTGATGTTTGGATAAGGCAGATATAACGACATCTTTAAGCCTTTGCGGGTACAGCCCTCCAGGCAAATAGGCAAGATGCCTGTCTTGCGACGTCAGCCCATCAGGGTTAGCAGAGATTAGCTTGTATCCGGTATCTTCAAGTGCCTTCAAAGTTTGAATGTCATATTCGTTATAAGGTGGGATAAATGTTCTGACTTTTAAGCCGACGGCGTCTTCTAAAGATGCTTTGGCGATACTCAATAAAAGGGCTTGAGTCTTTTCGGGGAGTCCTGTGAACTCGGATTTCGGCCCTTCTGTTGCATTGTTCTTATGGCTAAAACCATGAACTGCGATCTCGACGATCCCTCGCGAAGCATATCTTCTTAGCAAGTCGATTTTCTTCTCATCAAGATCAGCGACTAATGGTGTTTGCTTTGACTCTGGAGTAGGGTAAGCCGATCCCGGAAAAGGAATCACACCCACTAAGACACCACCCCCCATAGTTCTTGCTGCTTCAAAAAGAGCTTGTTCAACATTCGCATTGCTACTGCCCGAATAATCATCATATCGGAGAATTATCTTGAGCTGAGTAGCTTCCGCCGCTTGAATGCCGGCAAACATAAGGACGCTAGCTAAGAACAACTCAAACCGCATTTCTATTTCTCCAAAGATGGCCGTGACACTGCACCCTCATGTTCGCGATGAGGTGCATGAGCAGGCGCGCAAATCCGTGCCGTGGCTAACGCCCCTAGGCGACAGGAATTTATGAGATGAAAAGGTTCGCGTCATGACAAGGGTTTCGAGACCTCCGTCTCTTGCGGTTTGGCTGGTTTGGCATGCTTCCGCCGTAGTCGCAATTACTCTGATTCCCAGTCAGCTTCGGCTAGCTAGGGCGGTCTGGTCACTGCCCGATGACTACATTTCATTCCTTATGGGGATCGCAGCGGCGTATGTAATCACCGTACTCATTCTAACGTTTCGGACTCGCCAGAAAAGGACTATCGCGCTGCTCGAGTTGGCGTGCACCATCGCGGCCGTCTTCGGAATCTACTTCCTGATCCTGTTACTAGCCGGATCATATTATTCACGACCTCTTCTCGCTGCAGCATGCGTCCTGACCCCGATTTTCGTTGGGCTATCGTTCACCCTCGGAGCATCGGTCCAAACGATTGTCATCGTCGTACTGACTTCGACAACGTTTCTGATGCAATTGTTGGGGCCCAGACCTAACGAGCTCCTGACACGAGCGCTGCACCTTGGGCCTAAGCCACAGGTGACGAGGACTGCGATTGATACCCTGCTGTACCCCGTCGAGAGCCTATCGTTCAGCCACTACTTCGACGTATGCCCGACCGAATCCGGACTATGTCGGACGCCGGGGAACGGCGGCGGCATCTCTCGCTTTACCCGCGGCTACCTGCTTTCGACCGGCGAAGGCGCACTATATTTTCTCACGCTCGACAAGAAGAACGACGGATTGAAGGTAACAGCCCTTCCGTACCGGGTGCCGATAAACGCGGACGAATACATCGCGAAGGTAGGCGAGAACGTTGCGAACACGTTTCGCGTTACAGACATCCTGGTGCAGGACAAGGGTCGGACATTTGCCCTCTTCGCGGCACATCACTATTGGAAAACCGATAAGAATTGCGGCGTCATGCGTGTGTCGAAGCTTGAAGGCGAATATGCGACATTCGTGGCCGGTAAGGGTGACGCCAAGTGGCAGACTGTCTACGAGACCGCGCCGTGCCTGTCGGCACACAATGGTAATTTGACCCGCGGCAGCGAATCCGGGGGTCGGATGGCCTTCGTTGGGGATGAAAAGCTGCTCCTGACAACCGGCGATTACCAGTTCGATGGCTTGGAGCGAAAGCCGATCATGGCGCAGGACCCGAATACGTCCTACGGGAAGACTATTCTGATCGACCTCCGCACCGGCACCTCCGAAATCTACAGTCTGGGCCATAGAAATCCGCAGGGCCTATACGTTGATCCAGGTGGAGTGATATGGGAAACCGAGCATGGTCCTGAGGGTGGCGACGAGCTCAATATCATCATGCGCGGCGCTAACTATGGATGGCCACTGGTGACCTACGGCGTCCAATATGGAATGCATATGTGGCCGTTAAATGCGAACCAGGGGGAGCATGAAGGCTTTCACCTCCCCATATTTTCGTGGGTGCCGTCCCTCGCCGTATCCAATCTAATCGGCGTGGAGAAAGGACTGTTCCCGCTATGGCGCCACGATTTATTGGTTGGGTCCTTCAAGAAGGCGCTTGATCGAGTCCGCGTTCGCGAGGGGCGGGTGATTTATGTCGAGTCAATCCCGATCGCTGGACGCGTTCGTGATCTGCTCGAAGCTGACGACGGAGCAATTGTCCTGTATTTGGACGGAGGAACACTGATATTCCTCCGGCCCCTCGCGGAAGGTTACGGACGGTCAAGGTATGGAAAAGACAAAGGTGTCAGCGAAGAAATGCGCGGTCAACTGCTCTTCGCCAGCTGCAGCGGATGCCACACCCGCAGAGATGGAACAGTTCATGGCATCGGTCCTGATCTCGCGAACGTAGTGGGTCGACCGGTTGCTGGAGCAGCAGGGTATCAGTACTCGAGTGCGCTCGCGAAACATTCAGGCACCTGGAACGCGAGCAATCTCGATGAGTTCCTGACAGATCCACAGCGGTTCGCGCCGGGGACTAGCATGGCGTTCGCGGGCATATCGAGCTCCGCCGACCGCGCCGCGCTTATCCGCTTTTTGCAGGCAGCGAACACGCGATAGCGCCAAGGCTTGAACGCATCAGCGGGCCAGCAACGCCACGTGTAGCGCTCGCGTCTTCTCCGCCACCTGCTGCCAGGAGAAATCTCTCAAGGCCCTGGCGTAGCCGTTCTCACCCAATTCCTCGGCCAGCGCGGGATTTCCGAGCAGGCGACCGAGCGCATCGGCGATGGCCTGCGTCGACGCGCCGTCGACCCGGACTCCCGTTACGTCGTCGATGACCGCCGCACCAGTGCCCCCGGCCAGTCCGGCCACCGTCGGCCTCGCGCAGGCCGCGGCTTCCAGGAACACCATCCCGAAGCCCTCGGTATCTCCATCGATTTCCCGGTTCGGCATGGTGACCACGTCCGCCGCGTTGTACCAGCGCGGCAGGTCGTCCGGGGCCACGTGCCCGAGGAAATGAACGCGCTCGGACACTCCCAGTTCGCTGGCCAACTCCCGCAAATATTCCCGATCCTCGCCGATTCCGATCACGGCATAGCGCACCGCCAAGCCACGTTGCCGCAGGAGTGGCATGGCGCGAATGACTTGATCGAACCCCTTGCGGCGGCTCAGCCGGCCCACCGACACGATCAGCTTCTCGCCTTCAACTAGGCCGATACTGGCCACGAGATCGTCGCAAGGCAATCCCGGACGGAACCGATCCACATCGACCCCCGGATAGATAAGTGCGATTTTCCCGGGCGCCACGCCAAGCTTAACCAGCTCATCGCGCGTGAACTCGCTGTTGGCGATAACCAGGTCGGCATGCCGGTAGGTCCACACCATCGCGCGCATTTTCATGGCTTGCCGCCAAGTGGTGAGTTCCTCGCCGTGGGAATAGATGACCAGTGGCCGCCTTAGTAGCCGCGCGACCAGCCATCCCACAAACCCCTCTGGCAGCACACGCCCGGCATGCACAGCATCGAAGCGATGCCGGAGTCCCACCGCGAGGGACGCCATCAATAACTTCGCATACATCGCCAAAGATTCTGGCCGCAGCCACCAGTGCCGCTGGAGCCTCAACCGGTGCACATTGTTTGGATGCAGCGCATCGTGATCTGCGGCGCCCTGCACGTCTGCGGTGACGATATGGATGTCCTTGCCGCCGATGCGGCGATAGACCTCGTCGAACCAGACCGCAGTACCGCCCTTCGTAGGCAAGAATAACTCGGTGATGACGAGGTATCGATCATCTGGCGAGCGCATCGTGGGTCAAACCCCTTGCACCGCAGACTGCCTGACACGCGTATCCCGTCTCCTCATGAATGCAGGACCGCAAACACAAGTTGGTTCAGTATCTCCTTGAGTAAACACGCGCGGCAGCAGCAGCGGCTTACCTGAGCACGCTTAGTTCTCGCTCAATGAGTTGGTGAGTTCTCATCACGTCCCCGCGAATCGGGCATCGCGGATATTTTTCTAATGCCTTCACTGTATATTGAACTTGAGCCTTGGCACCAAACAAGTAACCCTGCCGCGTTCTATCGTCGACACTCCTGTTCGCCCGGCTGAGAGCCACGAGACCTGGGCAGTAGTGATTCATTCCAACCCCACAGTCGTGTATCGTGAATTCGGGACCCTTAAACTTCTCCCCGAGAAATTTCCCCCAGCAGTATTTGGGGAGAAGCGTCGCCTCGGCTACCGATGGATGCCAGCCCTGCCAGTCTTGAGCTGACGCGCCAATCGGGAGAAATGCCAGGACGAGAGGAAAGAGCGCTGCAATCCTTCTCTGAGCCGCCATAGGTCACCTCTCACGCACGAAGAGCGAACATAGTCTAACAACACCCGCAAGCAAAATTATAGCGGATCGTCCGATACGGATTGATGCGGAGCGCGTCGGCGAGCTCACAGACTACCGCTTGATCCCCCGAAGAGCTCCCAATGCTACCGATGCGACATCACGCAACGAAGAAAGTCTGCGATTTTCCACGAGAGAAGCTAACACGGCGCGCATCGCCTCGACGCCTTTGCGCTCTCTGAGCAGGGCATACGCTAGGTTTAGCCGGGCGCGGCGCAATCTGCCACGGTAGCCCTTCCTGACCGCCTGCGGCGCGCTTTCCAGCTCCTTCCTCAAAGGGCGAAGGGCTTCCACAGTGAGTCGTTGCGAGCGCAGCCGATTGGTCCGTGTGGCGCTCTCCGGGTGAATCAAATAGGTGCCCATGGGCTCGCAGATGACGCCTACCCGGTTGCTGATTGCGCAGAGGCGGATCAGGAAATTGACGTCCTCGCAAACCGCCTGGCCGACCGGATAACCGCCCAGACGCATGAAGGTAGATCGCGGCACGCTCAGCGTGTGCGTATCGCCGAAGTGATTTTCGACAAATAGCAGCATTTCCTCGGTGCTCATGACCACTTTCCGCGCACCGTTTGCTTTTGCAAGCAGGCGTGCGCCCGCCTCGGTGATCTCCATCGATCGGCTGATCACGCTGCCATCCGGGCGCCGGTAGTCGTAGTCGCCAGTCAGGAAATCGAGTCCGGGATCGCGCTCGATCCATTCGGCATGCCATCGCAACCGGTCGGGATAATACCAGTCATCCGCATCAAGGAATGCGAGCCACTCGCCCTTCGCACTTCGAGCTGCGTTGTTGCGTGCAGCGGAAACGCCGGCGTTCGCCTGGTACAAGCTAATCACCTGCTGGCCGAATCCGGCGACAACGCGGGCCGTTTCATCTGTCGAGCCGTCATCCACGACGATCAGCTCTGAGGCCCTATACGTTTGCGCGAGCACCGATTCGATGGCACGGGCAATGGTTCCGGCACCGTTATATACAGGGATGACGACCGAGAACGTCGGCGCGGCCATCGAACTATCCGCTCGCCGAGCGACACGCACCGGCCCTGCGCCAACTCGCAACGTAAACGAGCCACGCCGGAATGATCGCCCCCGTCAAATAGGCGAACTTGCGCAGCCGCGAGACCCCCCACAACCGTCTCAGCCAGACATGGAGACGCATGGTCAGGCGTCGCTCCACCAGCCGCGGGTCTTGTCGGCGCATCGACAGAGCAAGCTCTTCGGTGGAGAGAAACTGCACGTCTGGGAATGCCTCGAGCGCCAATGCGAGGAGCCGATCCAGCTCCATGATCGCCGCATCCGCAACCTTAGCGTCGCCGAGAAAATTGGCCCGATGAGTTTCCAGCAGCGTTGGCCGGCCAGCCCAGGCTTTTCTGGCCAACGCGGCAAGCCCGCGCTCGGCCTGGTGTCCGCGCGCGGGTTCGAAATAATCATCGCGCACCAGGTACATGATCCCGCCCGCACCACGATTACCGTTCGCAATGGCCGGTCCCGCCGCGGTGGGATTTCCGTCTGCATCCCGGGCCTGATAACGTCGTCCGGGCGTTACGACAAATTGAATGCCGCCCTCCGCCCAGGCAGCCTCCACCGCGTCATTCCATATGAAGGTGGGGGGCACGGCGACCATCGCCTGCTTGCCGAAGATACTCCGAAACTTTGCTACTTCGGCCAGCGCCGCCGCTCTGATCTCGTCGACACGCAGAGGCTTGGAAGGAAGCTCCGTCGCATCGATCCACCGGCTCTGCAACGCGGCGGGCAAGGATTCCGTCGCCGGCACGCCGGATCCGCCCAGCCAGGCGGAGACCTGAGGATCGGACAGCGCTGCGGCAAGCAGCGCCGACGGCCAGTAATGCTCCCCGCCGTGGAGCTGCAAGGCGAACACGCCGCTTTCGGCGCTGCGCCTGATCACGGCGACGATCGCCGCGCACTCCGGGTCGTTCAGGAACTTCCCATGATAGCGTCGAAGGCCGTCGGCGAGGGTACGGGCACTGTCTGCTACCCCCAGCACCACACCCAAGGTCATGACCGGCTTACGGCCTGCACGATCGGCGTGGGAGGCGAGCACCGCCGCGATCCGCTCGAGCTGCACCGCCTGCTCCGGCGGGCCCGCGCCCCAGTCGTCGCTTTCGATGATAAGCACCGGATGCTTGAGCATCGGTTCCCGCCAGAGCACTACGAGGATCCCGCGGTTCAGTCCGACGACGATAAGCACCGCAAAGAATAACCAGGAACAGGTAACTATCGTGATGACCATGCCATAATCGGTTCGGAGTGGCGCAAGCCCTTTCTTAAGAGAATTCCATCGCAGACAGTTCCCGCAACGGCAATCGTCTAGCAACAGCCGTAGACCAGTACCAGTAAGGGCAAATCTTGCCAAGCTCAAAACCCGAAATCCACTACTCGGAATGGCTGCAACAGCTAGCTATTCGGGTCGTTGCTGGGTATTTGCGCATTACCCCCTTTTCCACGGGGCGGTGGCGCCTTGTCCACATATTTCTGCCCCTGCTGCGCGAATTTGGAGAGCGGATGGGGCAAAGGCTGGTCACTACGCGACCGGGTTTCAAACTGAATGTTAATTTGGCCGAATGGATCGGCCAACACATCTACATGACCGGCAACTTCGAACCGGCAACGGCGCGACTGATAACTTCCTTGCTTCATGACGGAGACATCATGATTGACGTCGGCGCGAACATAGGCTTCTTCACGCTGCTCGCGTCCCGTAAGGCGGGCGCCTCTGGGAAAGTATTCGCCTTCGAGCCAGTCCCGTCAACCTGCGCCGAGCTGAAGAAGAACCTATCCATCAACGGAGCTATTAATGTTGCTGTCAAGGAAATCGCATTGTCAAATGTTGACGGGATGGCTACGATTTACGAGGGACCAGTGCGCAATAAGGGCCTTTCGAGCCTGCGACCGATCGATAGTGCCATCGATCGACAGTCGGTGCCAATGGCAGCCTTCGATTCGCTCGACATAAGCAAAGGGCCGATTCACCTAGTCAAAATTGACGTGGAAGGTGCAGAACAACTCGTCGTTGAAGGAATGATGGAGTGTCTCAGAAGAAATCGCCCTCCTCTAGTAATCGAGATTACAGATGGCTTCCTCCGGCAGTTCGGCCACTCTGGAGAGTCTCTTTGTCAGACGTTAAGAGTGCTCGGCTACCAGATGTATGAGATCACGGATCGAGGGCTCATTTCAATGTCGAATGAGCCAGCAGCATGGCCGCGGCAATTTAATGCTTTCTTTACGGTCGATCCCGTTCTACCCTGAGGCAGGCGTTGGCTTGATCAGCCGTTTTGAATACGAACCGGCTCCCCCAGCGTTATTCCAGCGGCACATCGTATAGCCCTGTCGCCTGATCTCGCCCGGAAGATCTCCCCGCAAGCGATGGGAGAAATCACCGGTTAAGCCTCAATGAATTAGTCTGTCATAGGCCTCCTCGAGCTTTCTGATCGGCAGATCGGTAAACTCGGCCTCGACGATTTCACGGGCGCGTTGTCCCATTCTATCCCGCAACACCTGGTCCTCGACCAATAGCCGGGTGTAATGAACCAGCCCCGCCAGGTCTTCGCGTTCGACAAGGAAGCCGGTTTCTCCGTGACGGATGATCTCCGAAATACCGCCGTCCCTTGTCGCCACCATTGGTTTTCGCGACGCGCCCGCCTCGATATTGATCAGTCCGAACGCTTCCCTGCCGCGAGACGGCATGACGATGATGTCCGACGATCGATAGAGGTTCTGCACGTCGCTCTGATAACCAATATACCGAATCCGTGAATCCTCCGCGATCTCGGCGCGCAATCGATCCTCGGTATACGAGCCCTCGAATTTATCGGGATTGCGGCACTCGCCGACGATCAGGAACTTGACCGCCTGGCCAGGGATTCGGCGCGCCATCTCGATGAACAGATCAATCCCCTTACTCGTGCGGACCTGGCCGATGAAGCTGACGACGACGTCCTCTGCAGAAAGCCCAAGCTCGTGCCTGACATCAAGCGCATTGTCGAAGCGTTCGAGGCTGACCGAGTTGTGGATCACGACCTTCGGCACGCCTCTGGGTTCAGAAACTTGGGCGGCGTATTCGGAAACAGCGGCGATAAGGTCGGAGAATTTCACGAACGGCCCGGGTCGGTCGACGACCGCGTGGTAGTGCGTGACGATCGGAATGCGCAGCAGCTTGGCGGCCAGCACTTCCGCCGGACGCCAGTAGTTGGCGTGATTGATGTGAAGTAAATCGACCCGATTCCGTTTGAAGAACCTGGCAGCGGCGGCGATGTCGCGGAGGTACTGAGGAATTCCGTTCGGTTCGTGCTGCTGGCCCCAGATCTCGTAACGCACCCCCATTTGCTTGAGCAGCGGCAAGATCGGGCCTTCCGACGGCAACAGCACGATCGGCTCGTATCGGCTGCGGTCGATCAGACGTATGTTTGTGAATAGCACCCGGCTTGCCCCGCCCCAGTCGCCGGAGCTAGCAGAGAGGTAGCAGATGATCTTCTTGCCGGGCCGGGCCATTTGCGGTTCGGGGTCTGGTCGACAACGCTAAAGCCGGTATCCCATGTCGGCCACGACATTCGCCACGCTCGGCAGCACACGCTCGATACGCTCGCGATTGCCCTGGTGTCGCCACTTGTCGAGGCGGATCTCTGAGAAAGCGTTATAGGGCGTTGCCAGGACGTTCGCGCAGTGCTTCTTCAGGCTCGGCGTGAACTCGAGCCCGCAGGCCTCGAACGCGCCGCGGAAGCCTTCCACCGGGTCCCTAACCAGGTCCTCATATTGAATCGCCGTCCACTGAGCGCGAGGGATCGCTTGCGAAGCGTCAATGATCGCGCGGTTAACGGCTACATATTGCGCCGCGCAGACCTCCTCGATCGGAGCGTTCACGTAGCGCTGCCACCCGTCGAACAGAAAAAAACACCACCGCCGATAGCGGCCGCCGTCGATGCGCACCTCGATGGGAAGATCCGCCGACCAAGTCGCAAATTCCTCCGCCCGGCCCCAGCCTTCGATCAGCGAATGAATGTTGTCGCCAGGACTGCGCTTGACGTAGACGAAATGCGCATCCGGAAAGAGCGAGTGGAGATACGGTACGCATAGGCCGTTCTGATTGTTCTTGTCGACGATCCGCAGTCTAGCGGTGTGCGAATAAAAGTAACGCGACACCACCTCGCGGTCGCGCGGGCTCGCATCCGCGGCGCCGAGCGCGTGGCTGCGCCAGTCCTTTTCCGCCAGCGGATGCAGCGCGATCCAGAAATCATGCGTCTCTCGCTGAAGCGATCCGAGCTCGCGCGATTCCGAGAAGGTCTTGTACGCCAGCGTGGTGCCGGCGCGGCTACAGCCGACCACGAAGATCGGCCTTTCGAGCGAATGCCGAGAAAAATCCCACCACGCGCCGCGGCCGGCCATCAGGGCGCGCCCCCCGTGATAACGCAGGGTCTTATCGACCTTCAGCAAGAGTTCACTCACGTTTCGCTCGTTAGGTGGTAAAGGCATTATAGGATGACTGTCCGGCGACGCAGGCGCTGCGCGCATGTTGACGGGAATGATTGGGTAAAAAGGACTATGGGCGGAATTTGTGGATGGGTCGGCAGCCCTCTGGAAACCGGGCAATCGAGAAGCGTCCTGGCCGCTATGCTCGCGAGCGATATCGGCAACGATCTCGCCGCCGGGGAGCTGATCCTGGCCGGATCGAGCGCCATCGCGGCCCGGCCCGGCATCGTTCCCGTCGACGCGCATCGATCGGGGGCGCTGCTCACCGCGGTGGAGGGCCGCGTCCGCTGGGATTCGGCTGATCTGACCGCGCTCGCCGAGAAGCGGGGTTGCGCCGCTGCGCTGACGGAGGCCTACCGGCTCCACGGCAGCGAGTGCCTGCAGCGCATCGGGGGCGCATTTGCGATCGCGATCGTCGACGCCGACAACGCTAGCGGCCTGCTCGCCGTGGACCGGATGGGGATCCGGAGCCTATGCTACGCGAATCCGGCCGGCCGCCTGGTGTTCGGCTCGAGCGCGGCGAGCGTCGCCGCCCATCCCGCAGTCGGGCGCGCGCTGAGCCAACAGGCGATCTTCGATTACCTCTACTGCCACATGGTGCCAGCGCCGGGCACCATCTACGAGGGGGTCCACAAGCTGCGGCCTGGCGAATGCATCGCGATCCGCAATGGCGCCCTGGACAAGCGGTTCTACTGGCAACTGCGTTACGAAGATCTCGGCGAGGACTCGGTCGACCTGCTGAAACCGCGTTTTCGTCGGCTACTACGTGAAGCTACAAGCCGCGCCATCGATGGAGACGCCGACGTCGGCGCGTTCCTGAGCGGCGGCACCGACAGCTCCACCGTCGCGGGGCTGCTCACTGAGCTGCGGGGCAAGCCGGCGAAGACCTACTCCATCGGCTTCGCGGCCGAAGGGTTCGACGAGATGGCGTATGCCCGGATCACGGCGCGCCACTTCGCCACCAGCGCCCACGAGTACTACGTGACGCCGCAAGACGTCGTGGACGCGATTTCGGTCATCGCGCAGGCCTACGACGAACCGTTCGGCAACGATTCCGCCGTACCGACCTACCTCTGCGCCAGGATGGCGCGCGCGGACGGCGTCCGGGTGATGCTTGCGGGCGACGGCGGCGACGAGATTTTCGGCGGCAACGCGCGCTATGCGAAACAGAAGTTGTTTGAAGCGTATGGCGCGTTGCCTGAGGCGCTACGGCGTGGCTTCATCGAGCCGTTGGCGCTGGGCATACCGGCCGGCGATCGGTTTGCGCCGTTGCGCAAGCTCAGGAGCTACATACGTCAGGCGTCCGTTCCGCTGCCAGACCGCCTGGAGTCGTACAACTTCCTGGAGCGTTCACCGCTGGCAGACATATTCGAGCCGGGGTTCCTCGCCGAGGTAGACACGTACCAGCCGCTCGCATTGCAGCGCGGCGCGTACCAGCGGGCGGCCTCTGCCTCACCGGTCAACCGCATGATGCACCTCGATCTTGAGTTCACGCTCGCGGACAACGACTTGCGCAAAGTCTCACGCATGTGCGAGGTCGCAGGGGTCGAAGTGCGCTATCCGCTCATCGACGACGCGCTGGTAGCGTTCTCCGGCGAGATCCCGCCGTCGCTCAAGGTCAAGGGGCTCAGGCTGCGGTATTTCTTCAAGCAGGCGTTGAAGGACTTCCTGCCGCCTGAGACCCTCGCCAAAACCAAGCACGGGTTCGGCATGCCGTTCGGGCTTTGGCTCAGAGATCACAAGCCCCTGGCGGATCTCGTGCACCAGAGCCTCGGTGCGTTCGGGCGCCGCGGCATTGTGAAGCCGGGTTATATCAAGGAGCTACTCCAACAACACGAAACCAGTCACGCCACTTATTTCGGCATCATGATCTGGGTCATCATGATGCTCGAGCGCTGGCTTGCCGCAAGAAGGCCGTGACGCCCGGGTTCACCGCCGGCTCCGCACTGCAGGGGGCGCGAGCGCAGTGCTTTCCGGTTCGCTCGGTGCGGCGTCGATTGGCTACGCCAACTCGGCCACCGTCGGCTTCCCGAAGAAGGAAAGCGGGTGCAGATTCACTTCCCGCCGCACACTCTCCACAAAGGGCTGACGCTCGCGTTACGGGATTCGCTTCCTCGTTCGCTGTGGCAGGTTCAGCTTCATCCCCGGGTACACAGGCAGCACGCGCTTATGGTTCCAGCGCCGCCCGGTGTTGCGCATTTGATTAAAGTACATCGAGAACCCTTAGCGCTGAATCCGAGACCCGGCTAACCCAATGCCGAGAACGGTGAGCGTCGCGGGTTCCGGAACCGTTGCGTCGTTCGTCAGGTTGAAAGCGAGATTGGTATTCTGGCTAGTTCACCCGGTCGCTGTCGGGAACTGCTAATGGCTGCCGCGTCCCCTCGGCATTGATGCGCCCGATATATTGGGCGCGCTGACTCCTCGTCCGCGCAAGGACCGCGTCGACATTGGCCTTGGTGAGCTCATAGCCGAGACTCTTATCACCGTGGAAGAACCTCTTGAGCATCTTGTCGCCGAGCGCGCTTTTGTAATGCGCCGATTCCCAATACCAGCGCATGCGCGATGTCAGATCGTGTCGGGGCGGGACCGGTTCCGTCGTGAACCTGTCATAGATCGAGAAGTCGAACAGCGTCACCTGGACGCCGCCTTGCTTTGCCGCATCGACCACATCGGCCAAGGTGCGCTGCCATGCCTCGAAGCTCGCCCATAGACCGACCTGATTCAACATTTCCAGATAATCTGCATGATAGGGAGGCGTGAACAGAATCAGCTGAATGCCGTGCGCTTTCGCAAGCCGCGTAATCATCAGCAGGTAGCGATAGTTGACGATGCGCAATGGATGCGAGAAGTCGGGGGGCTTGAAGCGGCGGTATTCGCGCACGTAAGTTGCGTTCTTCTGGGCGAAAAGACCATAATAGCCGCTCCTTGCGATGAACAGCCGATACTCGTGAAGGGGATTGAACCCGAGCGGCGTCATGGTCGTTGTAGTCTCGGGATCCTGATCGAGTAATGTCTCGACGCTATCGGTCGCCGCATCGATGGTTAGAGTCGATGCAAGCCGGTCCCGCCACAGCTGCAAGGACCGCGCCGGGTTCAGTCCGCCGTCGCGGCCCACCAGGAGACGTCGCTCCTCAGCGCCGACAGGCGGCAGTGCAAAATTGTCCGAATACCCTATTTGCAGGAAGTCGAGGAAATCGATCCCGACGACGGCGGTCTTGAGTTTTCCCGTGGCAATTGCCTCGCGCAGCATCAGGAGCGCAGTAAACAGGCCCTGGCCAGCCATGGCAGCGTTGAAAATAGGGCGGGTGTCTGCTGGCCATTCCGGGCTCGCCGGATCGAAGCCGATCTCAACGCGGGAATTGCCGAGTAGGACGGTCCGCGGGGCGATTCTTTCCAGCTGGTAGATCTTCGCTATCCCGGGGCGTTCGTAGATTCGTGGCTTGAGCGTGGTCCAACCGGGCAGACCGGGCGTACCGAACATACGATAGGGATCAACCAGAACGCCGAGGAGGACCGCGAGGACGGCGAGCGCCACCATCGTCCCGCCCATCCACAGAAAATATCGTCCCGGCCGCATCGGCCCGCTCAGAACTGCCAATAGAGAAACTCGCTCACGTGCGTGATCGAGATCAATCCGGTGAAGGCCATTCCGCCCATCACAATGGCCCATATGCGCGATCGCGACCATTGCAGCCAGCGGCAGCCTTCGAGCGTGAGCCCCGTCGATCCGCCCGTGGTCTCGATCACTGGCTTGGCTCTAATCATCAACTCCTGCGTACTTGGCAGGCAGAGGGCGATCGCGAGAAGCGCCATGATCCAAAGGTAGGTCTTGACGAGGATCGTCCCCGAACCCTCGGCAAACCGGACTCCGACCGCATCCAGGACGCCGCGGACCGGCTCCAACGCGAACTCGAGTCCGATCGGAATTACGATCCCGTGCTGTCCCGCCATTCCCTCAACAAGGTTGAAGGCGGCAGCGAAGGTTGCCGCCCTGAAGAATGCCCAAGCCACCACGACGGCAATGAAGGTCAGCATAAAGCCGCACGTCATGCCGATGCGCGACGCCCGGAAACAGCGCAGCGCCGCGTGCCGCTCCGCCAGCGCAATCCAGCCATGGTTGATCATGAGATACAGACCATGCAGCCCCCCCCAGGCGATGAATGTCCAGTTGGCCCCGTGCCACAGCCCGCCAAGGAGCATCGTGACCATGAGATTGATGTAGCGGCGTACGCTCCCGTGTCGGTTGCCGCCGAGCGCGATGTAAAGGTAATCCCGAAGAAAGCGCGAGAGCGTCATGTGCCAGCGCTGCCAAAATTCGATTACGCTCGTCGACTTGTAAGGGGAAAAAAAGTTCGTCGGGAAGCGGATGCCGAAGCATCGCGCTGCCCCGATCGCCATGTCGGAATAACCGGAAAAATCAAAGTAAAGTTGGCACGCGTAGGCGAGCACGCCACCCCACGCCAGCAGGAAGTCGACATGCCCGCCGCGCGCAGCCGCGTCGAAGACCGGCGAGGCGTAGGGGGCGATCCCGTCAGCGAGTACCGCCTTCTTGAAAAGGCCGATGAAAAAGATCGTCAAGCCCGTTGCTAGATCTACGTTGGTATCTTCCCGTCGGCGCTCGTTAGCCATTTGCGGCACGATCTCCTCGTAGCGCAGAATCGGTCCTGCCACAAGCCGCGGGAAAAACGACACGAAGAGGGCGTAATGAAGAAGCTCCCGCGGACGTGTCCTGCCGGCGCCGACATCTACGAGAAAACTAATCTGCTCAAAGGTAAAAAACGAAATCCCGAGTGGCAGGATGATCGTTCCGAGGTTGAAGTCGGTCCCGAGCAGGAGATCCACGTTCTGAGTGAAGAAATGGGCATACTTAAAGATGCCTAGGAGCACCAGGTTCAGCCCGACGAAGACGGTGACCAGCCACCATGTATGCTTCTTGCTTCCGCGCGATCGTGAGGCGTGGACTGCGTGACCACCCACGTAGTTGACCGTGAACGAGCCGACTAAGAGCGGCACGAAGCGCACGTCCCACCATGCGTAAAAGACGATCGACGCCAACAGCAGGAACAGGTATTTTCCGCGGCTGCCGACGCGCTCGAGCAGCGTAAAGCCCAGGATCGTGATGGGAAGGAAGCCGAATAGGAACTCATGCGAATTAAAGAGCATCGGCTCGATCCCTCAACCCAACCTCTGTTCTCAAGGCGCAGTGCAAGGAAATCCGACCCACTGCGACGGCGCTCAACGATAGTTCGGACGCGGATCGGCTACACCGCAGCTTAGTCAGTGCGGCAGACAGGTCTTCGAGGATGTAGCGCTCAGCCAGCGCCGCAAGCTTGACCGACTCGGCATCATGCTCGCTGAGAAAATCGAAGTTGTCGGTTAGACGCACCCCCAATGCCCCCTGCTACCAACCCGACGATCAATTGTACTATCGCGCACTCGCTGCGAAAATGGCGCGTGACGAGCGGATACTCCGCATCGCTGGCGTGCTCGATCACGTAACGCGGGTCCTTCTTGATGCCGTCCTTGCCGCCCATACGCTCGAGATCGCTCTTCCAGCTCTTACCGTAGGGAGGGTTCGACAGCATGAGATCGAACGTGCGTGATCGGAACTGGTCATTCGACAGCGTCGAGTACTTCGGCGCGCCGACAAGGTTGTCCGCCGCATCGCCTTTGCCATGGAGGAGTAGATCGGCCTTCGCGATGGCGTAGGTCTCGGCGTTGATTTCCTGGCCCTACAAATGCGTGGAACCTGCTTGCCTTGTTCCTTGGCAAGCTTTTGCAGCGTTCTCGGCCACAGTGAGCATCCCGCCCGTGCCGAACACGCCGTCGTGGATCAGGTAGGTGCTGGACTCGATCTCGTTGGCAGTCGGTAGGAAGATCAACCGCGCCATCAGCTTTACGGCATCGAGTCGCGTCCAGTGTTCGCCAGCTTCCCCGTTGTTCTCTTCGTTGCAGCTTGACCCCATCCCCGTCTTAGGACCGGTCAATCGTAGAGATTTCCGAGGTGACGTCAATGATCGAAGGCCGCACGCCAGACGATGCTTCGGAAGGCTACAGCCCGGGCCTTGCGCTAAAGCCCGACCGTGCTCTGCACCGCCTCGAGCACCACTGGTGGCAACAGTCTTCGCCCGCCCAGGCCTTGATGGGTGGCAAGGTAGTGCCTGGAGTTACCCGCTCTCCAGACCCTCCTGGCCGGGAAAGACGTAGTTGACGGACTCGCGCGCAACGCGCGTGCCGGCTGGCGCGAGGGCACTGTAAGCGGCGAGCATCGCCGCAGGAAGCCGCCCCACGTGGGGGTTGAGCTCTGCAAACCGCATACCTTGGCGCACCAGGAATGCGACGTAGGTGTGGCGCAGCGCGTGCGGCGTGACCTCGTCGACGCGATCCAATCCCGCGTCGTGTGCGGCGCATAGCAATTGCGTCGAGAGGGACTCGAGCGTGGCCGGCTGCCCCGCCAGGCCCGGAAGCACCGGTGCGTCGGGCGATCCGGGCGCGGCGGCAAGATACCGGGCAGCAACTGGGCTCAGCCGAACGGTCCTCGCCGATTCACCACCGACGCGCACCGTTCCCGTTTCCCGATCCACGTCGCGCCAATGCAATGCCAGCGCCCCCCTCGGGAGAGATCCCCGAAAGTATTAGTAACAGGGAGTAACAGGGCAACTCGAGTGTCCACGTCGCCGGCACGCAACAACGAGAGCACTTCCTCGACACTTAACTCCCGCGGCGCAACGGCCGGCTTCTTGAGTAGCGGTCGCTCCACGGGCCCAAGCGCGGGCAATATCGTCGATCCCAAACCGAGGGGCTGCCGTCCCCCCTGAATCAGCGTCCCTGTGATCACAGGTTGCGCCAGCACGACCGAGGGCTGGGGCTATGGTCGGTTTGAAGAGCTCCACGAGCGCCATCGCCATCAACGCGAGAAGGAGCGAGCCTGCGAGCACGAGGCCTGCGTCGCGCCAGTACCGGGGCCGCCACGGCTCGCGGGGCAACGCCGCCTGCTCAAGGACCTGGACGGAGGGCACTCTTGCGCGCTCTGTTGCCTCGAGCTTCGCCCTACGTTGCAGCGCATCCTGGTAGGCACTCGCGAGCTGAGCGAGTTCGCTTTGCGACTCCCTGTACTGCTCGAACCGGGCCGCGAACCGGCCGGCACTTCCGCGGCCCGCCGCAATCTGCGCCCGGAGGCGCCGCTCGGCTTCGCGCGCACTGGCGAGCTCTTCCTCGGCCTCCGCGAGCGGTCTGCTCGCCGTGGACCGGATGGGGATCCGGACCCTCTCCTACGCCAACCCGTCTGGCCGACTGGTGTTCGGCTCGAACGCAGAGAGCGTCGCCGCGCACCCCGAACTCGGGCGCGAACTGAGCCAACAGGCGATCTTCAACTACCTTTACTGCCACGTGGTGCCGTGTCCGGGGACGGGGACGATCTACGCGGGGATCGAGAAGCTGCGGCCCGCCGAATGCGTCACGTTCCGAAACGGCATAGTGGACAAGCGGTACTACTGGCAACTGCATTGCGACGATCATGGTTGGGGATCGTTCTGCGTCTTGAGGCCGCGTTTCCGTCAGCTGTTGCGCGACGCCGCCGGGCGCGCCATCGATGAAGACGCCGACGTGGGCGCATTCCTGAGCGGCGGCACCGACAGCTCGACCGTCGCGGGACTGCTGACCGAACTGCGGGGCAAGCCGGCGAAGACCTACTCAATTGGTTTCGCCGCTGAAGGCTTCGACGAGATGCAGTACGCGCGCATCACGGCGCGCCACTTCGCCACCAGCGCGCACGAGTACTACGTGACGCCGCAGGACGTCGTGGACGCGATCCCGGTCATCGCCGAGGCTTATGACGAGCCCGTCGGCAACGATTCCGCGGTGCCCACCTATTTCTGCGCCAGGATGGCGCGCGCGGACGGCGTGAGGGTAATGCTCGCGGGAGACGGTGGCGACGAGATTTTCGGCGGCAACGCCCGCTACGCCAAACAAAAGCTGTTCGAGGCGTATGCCGCCGTGCCCCGCGTACTGCGGCACAGGCTGATCGAGCCCCTGGCGCTCGGCATACCGGGCGCCGATCGGCTTGAACCGCTACGAAAGCTCGGGAGCTACATCCGCCAGGCGTCCGTTCCGTTGCCCGATCGATTGGAGTCGTACAACTTCCTGCATCGCTCGCCGCTGGCGGACATATTCGAGCCCGGGTTCCTGGCCGAGGTGGACG
>Ga0316628_100000292_pt1 | contig 31227 bp, 27 predicted proteins | sample OWC_Aug_M2_C1_D5_FD_207648 | JGI IMG/M metagenome (GOLD analysis project Ga0316628, IMG submission 207648) | Wetland soil microbial communities from Old Woman Creek delta, Ohio, United States - OWC_Aug_M2_C1_D5_C | ecosystem: Environmental > Terrestrial > Soil > Wetlands | place: USA: Ohio...
TCGGCGGCGCATCTGTCGAAAGCCGTCCGGTGAAGATCCGGGTCTTGTCCTGATCCGGAGAAGGAGGCCTCCCGATGAAACGCCGGGACGCTTTGGCCGCGCTGGGCGCGGCCCCGCTGGCCGCGCGCTGGCCGCGGCAAACCCCCTCAAGGAGCGATTCGATGAAAAAAGAAGTCAAGACCACCAAGGCCCCTCAGGCCATCGGGCCGTATTCCCAGGGCATCATCGCCCCGCCCTTCGTCTTCTGTTCAGGGCAGATTCCCCTGGACCCGGCCACCGGCCAGCTTGTTTCGGGCGGAATCGAGGAGCAGACGCGCCGCGTCCTCCAGAACGTGACGGCCGTTCTGGAAGCCGCCGGCAGCTCCCTGGCCCAAGCGGTCAAGGTCACGGTTTTTCTCAAGGACATGAATGATTTCGCGGCGATGAACAAGGTCTACGCGGAATTCTTTCCGGCTCCGGCCCCGGCCCGCGCCGCAGTGGAAGTCGCCCGGCTTCCGCGCGATGTTAAAGTTGAAATCGAGGTGCTCGCCCTCGTCTAGCCTTTTTCTTCCTCTTCCAGCGAAGCCAGAAAGCGTTCCAGGTCCGGCGGAAGCGGGGCTTCGATCTCCAGCCATTTCCCCGTCTCGGGGTGGCGGAAGCCGATCTTCCGGGCGTGCAGGAACAGCCGGGGCAGCTCCCGCTTCGGCTTTCGCGGCCCATAAACCCGGTCTCCGGCGACGGGATGCCCTCCCGCCGCCATATGAACGCGGATCTGGTGCGTCCGGCCGGTGTGCGGCCGGACCTCGACGAGGTCGAAATCGTCGTATCTCTTGAGGACGGTATAGTCGGTGATGGCCACCCGCGGCTTCCGGGTTTCGATCGAGAATTTCTGGCCGTGGCGGGGGTGGCGGCCGATCGGCCAATCGATCGTCCCTTCCCGCTCGGCGAAATGTCCCCAGAGCAGGGCCGTATAGACCTTTTTGATTTCTCGGCTTTTAAACTGACGCTTGAGGTCCTGGTATGCCAGGAGGCTGCGGGCGGTGACGATCACGCCCGACGTCTCGCGGTCGAGCCGGTGGACGATCCCGAGCCGGTCCTCGGGGCCGATACCCCGGACCTCGGGATAATGGTAAAGAAGGGCGTTGACCAGGGTCCCGAAACGCCGACCGGCCCCGGGATGGACGAGCAGCCCGCTCGGCTTGTTGATGACGGCGAGGTGCTCGTCGGCATAAAGGACGTCCAACGGGATCAGTTGCGGCGCCATCGGCTCGGGCGGCGGCATCTCGACTTCGGCCTCGACCAGGTCCCCGGCCCGCAGGGCGTAGCTTGATTTTTTAAAGGCCCCATTGACGCGGACCTGCTGCTTGTCGACGAAGCGCTGGAATTGAGCCCGGGTGAACTCGCGGATCTGGCGGCAGAGAAAGACGTCCAAACGGACGCCCGCCCCGTAATCGGCCGTGATCCGGAAGTATTTTTTATCCACGCGCCCGTTTTTTAAAGACGCGGAGGAGGATCATCCCCGCGGCGAAGGCGACGAGGCAGAATCCTTGGGAAACCGACAGGCTGAGAAAGGCCGAGGGACCCTCGAAAAGATACCCGCTCGCGGAGTGGTCGCCCCGGAAGAACTCGGTGAAGAACCGGATGACCGAATAATTGAGGATGTAGAAGACGAACACCTGGCCTTCATACTTTTTCTTCCGGAGGAGCCGGTAAAGGATGAAGGCGTTGATGAAATTGAGGATCGCTTCGTAGGCCTGGACGGGGTGAAGGTCCTGGTGGATCGGCACGCCCGTCAAGCCGTGGGCGTACTCGTCCTGGAAATTCACGGCCCAGGGCAGGCTGCAGGCGCGGCCGTAGCAGCATCCCGCCATGAAGCAGCCGATCCGGCCGAAGCCGTGGCCGAGGGCCAGGGCGGGGCCGACGATGTCGGCGATCTTCCAGGTCGGGAGCTTGTACTTCCGGAAATACCACAGGGCGAACAGCACCCCGAAGACCAGCCCGCCCTGGAAGACGCCCCCCGAACGGGCGATCCAGAGGAGCTCCTTCGGATTGGAAACGTAATAAGAAAAATTCCCGATCAGGAGGATGAGCTTCGCCCCCACCAGGGAGGCGATCAGGATGTAGAAGGCGGCGTCGATCAACCGTCCGGCGTCCAGCTCCTGCCGCTTGGCCTGGCGATAAAGGAACCAGATGCCGAAGGCGACCCCTAGGGCCATGAAAAAGCCGTAGGAATGGATCGTCAGCGGACCGATTTTAAACAGGATCGGATGCATGCGGCCTCCTGAGGATGACGGTCAGAACCAGAACGACGGCCCCGATGGAGATGCAGGAATCGGCCACGTTGTAGGTCGGCCAGTGGAACCGGCCGGCGTACATCTCGACGAAATCGACGACATATCCGCGGGCGATCCGGTCGACGACGTTTCCCAGGGCCCCGCCGGCGATCAGGGCCAGGGCGATCCGGGCGGCCCGTTCCATCTCCGTCGTCTTCGAAAAATAGTAGACGACAAGAGTCAGGGCGACGGCGTTGAGGAGGAGCAGGGCGACGGGGGCCCAGGCGTGCTCCGCGCCGTTGAAGATGCCGAGGATGGCGCCCTTGTTATGGATATGGGTCAGGTTGAGAAATCCCGGGATGACCTTGACCGAGCCGTAAAACGGGATATTCCTGACGATCAGGGCCTTGGCGATTTGATCGAGGACGATGATCAGGCCGGCGAGGGCGGCGTAGGGCGCATATCGTTTCATGACGCGGCTCCCTTCCCGTCCGCGAGAACATCCTCGCAGCGCCGGCACAGGTCGGGATGGGCGGACGACGTCCCGACGGAGGGCGAAAAGTTCCAGCAGCGCCGGCATTTCTCCCCGCGGGCCTTTTCCACCCGGATTTCGATATCCGGTCCGGCCGCCTCTTCGACCGCGACCTCCGAAACGATGCAGAGCACCGCCAGCGAACCGGATTCGGCTTCGAGCTCGTTGGCCCGAGGGCCGGGAACCCGGAGGACGATCCGGGCTTCGAGGGCATTGCCGATCAGCTTGGCTTCACGGGCTTTCTCCAGCTCCTTGAGGACCTGATCCCGGATCTCCAGAAGCCCGTCCCACCGTTTCCGCTCTTCGGCGGTCAATCCATCCTCTCCGGGCTCGGGAAAGAAAGCCATGTGGATGGATTCCTCTTTTCCGGCGAACGCCGGGAGGGCGTCCCAGGCTTCCTCCGTCGTGAACGGCAGGAGCGGAGCGAGGAGACGAAGCGAATCCCTCAGGATACGGAAAAGGGCGGTCTGGGCCGATCTCCGGATCCGGGACCCGGCGGCCGAGCAGTACAGCCGGTCCTTGAGGACGTCCAGGTAAAAGGCGCTCAGGTCGACGGTGAAGAATTGGAACGCGGCGTGAAAGACCGCGTGGAACTCGTAGGCGTCGTAGGCCTCGAGCATCCGCCGGGTGACGGCCGAGGTCCGGTCCATGGCCCAGCGGTCGAACGGCTCCATGTCCGCCGGGTCGAGGGAATCGGCATCGGGCCGGAAATCGCTGAGATTCCCCAGGAGGAACCTCCAGGTGTTCCTGATTTTCCGGTAGGCCTCGACGAGATGCTGGACGATGCCTTTGCCGAACGGCGCGTCTTCCTTGAAATTCAGCATCGCGATCCAAAGACGCAGGATTTCGGCCCCGTTGGCGGCGATCACGTCGCGCGGCGCGATGATGTTGCCGGCCGACTTGGACATCGCCCTCCCCTGCTCGTCCAGGACGAAGCCGTGGGTGATGCAGGTCCGGAAGGGCGAGGCCCCGCGGGATTCGACCCCGACCAGGAGCGAGCTGTTGAACCAGCCGCGGTGTTGATCGTGACCCTCGATATAGACGTCGGCCGGCCAGGGCAGGTCGGGACGGCGGCCGAGGACGTTCTGGCTGGCCCCCGATTCGAACCAGACATCGAGGATGTTGTTTTCCTTTTCAAAATCGCGTCCTCCGCATTTTGGGCAGAGCGTTCCCGGCGGCAGGAGCTCGGCCGCGGGCTTCGTGAACCAGGCGTTCGAGCCTTCGGCCTCGAAGATATCCGCGACGTGGAGCGTCCGCTTTTCATCGGCCAGGACTTCGCCGCACCCGGAGCAGGCGAACGCCGGAATGGGAACGCCCCAGGACCGCTGGCGGGAGATGCACCAGTCGGGCCGGTTTTCGACCATCCCGGAGATCCGCTCTTCGCCCCAGGCCGGGATCCAGCGGACCTTTTTGATCTCGTCCAGAGTCTTTTGGCGCAGCCGGCTCCGGTCCATGGAGATGAACCATTGGGCCGTGGCCCGGAAGATCACGGGATTTTTGCAGCGCCAGCAGTGCGGATAGGAATGGACGATTTCCGACTGGTGGAGAAGCGAGCCGTCGGCGGCCATGTCGGCGTTGATCACCGGATTGGCCTTGAAGACGTTCATCCCGGCATACTTGGGAACGTCGGGCGTGAACGCGCCTTTGTCGTCAACGGGCGTGTAGGGCTCGAGCCCGTAAGCCCGCCCGGTCAGATAGTCTTCATAGCCATGGCCCGGAGCGGTATGGACGCAGCCGGTCCCGTCGTCGAGCGTGACGTAATCGGCCAGGACGAAGACGGATTCCCGGTCGAGGAACGGGTGCCGGGCCTTGAGATGCTCCAGGGCCCGACCTTCGATCGTCGCCAGGATTTTGGGCGAGGGGAAGCCGAGGATCTCGGCGATGATCGGAACCAGGCGCTTGGCGACCAGATAGGCCTCGGTCCCGGCTTCGAAAACGGCATATTCGTACTCGGGATGAAAGGCCACGGCCAGGTTGGCCGGAAGGGTCCAGGGCGTGGTCGTCCAGATGATGACCGAGACCTTCTTCCCCTTCAGCGCCGGGGCCAGGGTCCCGAGGTCCGAAACCAAGGGAAACTTGACGTAGATGGAAGGGGACTTTTTGTCCTTGTAGACGATTTCGGCTTCGGCCAGGGCCGTCCGGCAGGTCGGGCACCAGTGGACGGGGCGTTTTCCTTTGTAAACGTCGCCGGCAGCGAAAAAGGAGGCCAGGTTCCGGAGGATGTCGGCCTCGTAGGAGGGTTTCATCGTCAGGTAGGGGTCGTCCCATTCGCCGAAAACGCCCAGGCGCTTGAAATCTCCGCGCTGGATGTCGATGTACTTCAGGGCATAGGCCTTGCACTCTTCCCGGAAGGCGGTCAAGGGGATGTCTTTTTTCTTGTCGCCGAGGAGCTTGTCGACATGGATTTCGATCGGCAGCCCGTGACAGTCCCATCCCGGGAGGTAGGGCGAAAGAAAGCCACGCATCGTTTTCGATTTGACGATGAAATCCTTGAGGATCTTGTTCATCGCCGTCCCCAGGTGGATCAGACCATTGGCGTAGGGCGGGCCGTCATGAAGGATGAATGTCTCCCGGCCCTTCCGGGAGGCGATAATCTTGTCGTAGAGGCCGATGGATTCCCATTTCCGGAGCATCGCCGGTTCCATCTCGGTCAGCTTCGCCTTCATCGCGAACGAGGTCTGGGGCAAATTCAACGAATTTTTATAGTCTTTTTCATCCGCCATGACGTTTCTCCGCTTTTTTCAGCCGGATCAAGGAGTTACGGAACGACTTATTTTAACCGCCCGGAGGGAAAAGTCAATCGGATGCGGGAAGCGTCAATCGACCCGGTAATGGGCGCCGGCCGAGACGGGATTGGCCAGGGAGGCCCGGACGATCATCAGGGCGACCTGGAGGCCGTGGCGGAGGCGGATGATGTCGGGGTCGAGGGTCGCCTCGCGGTAAAATTTGACGACCCGGTGCTCGAGGTATTCGAGGTCCGACTTGGCCCGTTCCAGCCGCTTGCGGGTCCGGACCAGTCCCGCGTAATTCCACATGGTCGAGCGGATCGTCAGCCAGTCCTGGTTGATGAGGGCCGGATCGACTTCCTCGGGTTTTTGGGGAGGGTACCATTCATGGATGTCGGCTTCGACGAAGGGCGCGGCCGGCGAACGGTCCCGGCCGAGGGAAATTCCGGCCCGGGTTCCCCAGATGAGACCTTCCAGAAGCGAGGTCGAGGCCAGGCGGTTGGCCCCGTGCAGGCCGGTGCAGCTCGTCTCCCCCACGGCGTACAGGCCCCGAAGGGACGTCTTTCCCCAGGTGTCGACCAGGACGCCGCCGCAGCAGTAATGGGCGGCGGGGACGACGGGAATGGGCGCGCGGGAGATGTCGATCCCGTAGCGGAGGCAGGTTTGATGGATATTGGGAAAACGGGCGGGGATGTCGCATTTCGCATACGAGGCCAGGTCGAGAAGAACATGGGTGGCGTTGGTGAGGATCATTTCCTCGTAAATGGCCCGGGAGACTTCGTCGCGGGGGGCGAGATCCTTCAATCCGCCGAGCTTGTCCATGAAGGTTCGGCCATCGATGGATTTCAGGCGGGCTCCCTCGCCCCGAACGCTTTCGGAAATGAGGAAGCCGTCGGCGTCCCGGTGATAGAGGACCGTCGGATGGAATTGGATGTATTCCATGTGGGCGATCCGGGCGCCGGAGCGGAGGGCCATGGCGAAACCCGAGCCGACCGCGGTTTTCGGGTTGGAGGTGTTGAGAAAGACCGAACCGCATCCTCCGGTCGCCAGAATCGTCCGTCCGGCGAAGATCGTCCCGACGCGCCCGGTCGCGTTTTCCAGGACGTAGGCTCCGAGGCAGGCGGGCTCCCGGTAATACGCGCGCGGATCCTTGCTGTGGTGGGGAACGGTCAAGAGGTCGACGGCCGTATGATCGGCCAGGATCCGGACGGACGGCGTTTTTCGCAGAACGGCCAGGAAGGCCTCTTCAATCGTTCGTCCGGTCGTATCCCGGACATGGAGGATTCGCCGCCGCGAATGCCCGCCTTCCTGGGCGAAGTCGAGGGAATCCTCGGTATTGCGGGAGAATTCGATCCCCAACTCCCCGATCAGGACGGAATCGACAAGCGGCTTGCTTTCGGCCACGAGGAGGTCCACCGCCTCGGGATTATTGATCCCGTCCCCGGCCCGGAAGATGTCTTCGCGGAGGAGCCCGGGATCATCGTCCGGAGCCAGGGAGACGATGCCACCCTGGGCGTAGCGGGTGTTGGATTCCTCGGGATCGGTCGACTTGGAGATGACGATGACGCCCAGGCCGGCCTTGGCCGCCGAGAGGGCCGCCGCCGCCCCCGATATCCCGCAACCGATGATCAGCACATCCGTCCGCAGCCGCCCGTCGTCCATGGCTATCTCCGTTTTCCGCCGGCATCGATCTCGAGGCTGAGGTCGATCGCCCGGGTTGAATGAGTCAGCTTGCCCACGGAAATAAAGTCGACCCCGCATTCGGCGATCCGCCGGACGCGGCCTAGGTCGACGCCGCCCGAAGCCTCGATTTTGGCCCGTCCGCCGATCAGCCGAACGGCTTTTTTCATGGCCGCCGGGGCCATGTTATCGAGCATGATCCAATCCGCGCCGGCCTCGGCGGCCTCGAGGGCTTGGGCCGGATTCGTCACTTCGACCTCGACCCGGAATTTCCGGCCGTGGGCCGCCCGCACCGCCCGGACGGCTTCCCGGACGCTTCCGGCGACCGCCAGGTGATTGTCCTTCACCAGGACCATCGAGGACAGGTCCCGGCGGTGATTCCGCCCCCCGCCCATCCGGACGGCATATTTCTCGAGGTCGCGAAGGCCGGGCGTCGTCTTCCGGGTATCGAGGAGCCTGACTCCCGTCCCGGCGACGGCCGTGACATAAGACCGGGTCGTGGTCGCGATTCCGGACAAATGTTGGACGAGATTGAGGGCCGTCCGCTCCCCCATCAGGAGAATGGCCGCCGGACCGGCGATTTCGGCTAGAATTTGACCCGCCCGAAACGGCGCCCCATCCCTGACCAGGCGGCGAATGACGACCCGGCGGTCGAGCGTTTTGAAAACCCGGGCGAAGGCGTTGATACCCGCCAGAACGCCGTTTTCCTTTGCCAGGAGAACGGCCGAGCCCTTCCGTCCGGGCGGGACGACCGCGTTCGTCGTCACGTCGCCGGCCGGCATATCCTCGGCCAGGGCCCGGTCGATCAGGATTTGGAGCTCCTTCGTCTTCATGGGTTCTTTAAGAATATCACGACCGGGCCCGGTCCGAAAGAGCCCGGCGAATTGACAGGCCCGGGAGAGCATGGGAACATAGCGCCGTGTCGAAACGCCGCGCCCCGCTGATCGTTCTTTCGGCCGTTCTTTCCGTCTTTCTCCTGATCGTTCTGTTTCGGCGCATCGCCCCGGGGGATTACGGACGCATGCTCGCCTCGATCTCCCTTCTCCCCTTGCTCGGCTACATGGCCGTCAATCTGGCCGCGACGTTTCTCCGGGCCTGGAGGTATAAGATCCTTCTCCGCCCGATCCCTATCGGATGGGGCGATATCCTGATTGTCACCCTGGTCCGCAACGCCTTCGACGATCTCCTTCCCGCCCGGATCGGTTCGCTGTCCTATATCTATGTCTTGAACGATCGTCTCGAAAAGCCGTTTGAAAACGCCGCATCCTCCTTCATCGTTGCCTTCGTTTTTGATTTCCTGACGCTGGCCCCGTTCATCATCCTGGCCCTGGCCGCCGTGGGCTTCGGGATGTCCGGCCTCCCGATCGTAACGATGATCGCGATCGCCGGCGCATTTTTCGCGGTCTTCGCCCTCATCGCCTGGAAGCTGGCGCCGCTCGTCCGACTCGGCCGGAAGATCGCCTGGGCGATAACGGGCGGATCGAAAGCCGGCCGCCGTCCGGCTGTGATCCGGGCGTTCGAAAATCTGGATCAGACCGCGGCCGTCCTCGAACAGACCCGAAGGCGGGGCGAGAGCGCGATGGTTTTCGGGCTCTCGATCCTCATCCGGCTCGGAAAATACGTCTCGCTTTTTTTCCTCTTTTTCGCCATCCTTCGCGGCCAGGGCGTGACGTGGGAGGGCATGAGCTTCTGGAAAACGGTTCTTGGTTTGACCGGGGCGGAATTGACCTCGGCGTTCCCGGTCAAGGGCCTGGCCGGTTTCGGGACCTGGGAGTCCGCCTGGGCCGTGGCTCTCCAATGGATGCGGTTCGATCCGCGTCTGGCCGTCCTTTCCGGATTGGGGATTCACCTGGTCACGAATCTCTTCGAATACGCCCTCGGCCTCTCCGGCCTGGCCGCTCTGGCCTTGCGCCGGAAACGTGATAGAATAGCCCGGCTCCCATGACGATTTTTGAAGACCGTTTCCCGCTCGGCCCCGAGGCCACCGCCTCCGTTCTTTCAGAGGCGCTCGCCCGCGGCGGCGATTTCGCCGAGCTGTACTTCGAATATCGTCTGCACTCCTCCGTCTTGATGGAAGAGGACATCATCAAGGAAACAAGCGAAAGCGTCGGCCTCGGCCTCGGCGTCCGGGTGTGGGCCGGAGACCGGACGGGTTACGGCCATACCAACGACCTTTCCCCCGAACGCATGCGCCAGGCGGCTCGCTCGGCCGCGGCCGTGGCCCTTGCGGACCGGCCGTCCGTTTCCGTTTCGGACTTCGCCCCCGCCGTTCCGCTTGCGGGCATCGCCCGCGAGATCCGGCCCGCCGGATCGGCCGACGTGACCGAAAAAATCGACATCGTCCGGCGTTCCTACGAAGCCTGCCTGGCCGCTGACCCCGCGATCAAGAAAGCCCGGGTCGGCTGGGGCGACCTTGTTCAGCACGTGGCCATCGTCAACTCCGAAGGTCTCATCATCTCGGATGTCCGGCCGATGATCAAGCTGACATGCGTCGCCATCGCCGAGAAGGGGACGGCGAGAGAATACGGTTTTTCCGGAAGCGGCGGTCGCGTCGGGCTCGAGCATTTCGACGACGCTTATCCCCCGGAAAGGATCGGCCGGGAAGCGGCCGAGGAGGCCGTCCGCCTTCTCGAAGCCGGCGACGCGCCCGCGGGCGAAATGCCCGTCATCCTGGCTCCGGGACACGCCGGCGTTTTGATCCATGAAGCCGTCGGCCATCTCCTGGAGGCCGATTTCCACCGGAAAAAGACCTCGATATTCTGGAACAAAATGGGGGCGCGCGTCGGCTCGGAACTCGTCACGATCTACGACGATCCGACAATCCCGGCTTCCCGCGGGTCCTACGGCATGGACGATGAAGGCACGATTCCCCGGCCGACGCTCCTCATCGACAAGGGCGTCGTCGCCGGACTTCTGACGGATCGTCTTTCGGCGAAAATCCTCGGCCGGCCGCTGACCGGCCACGGCCGCCGCCAGGATTATACGGAGATCCCCATTCCCCGGATGGCCAACACATATATCGCGGCCGGGCCGCACGATCCCGGGGAGATCCTGGCCTCCGTGAAAAAAGGATTTTACGCCGAGCGGTTCACGGGCGGACAGGTCGAGGATTCGGGCAAGTTCACGTTTTCGGTCAGCTCCGGATTTCTCATTGAAAACGGCCGCCGGACCCGTCCGGTCAAGCAGGCCACCTTGATCGGCACCAACGTCGACATCCTGAATCGCATCTGCATGGCCGGAAACGACCTGGCCTTCGGACAGCAGACCGGGACCTGCGGAAAAGACGGCCAGGACGTTCCCGTCAACGACGGGTGCCCGACCCTGAAAATCTCCTCGATGACGGTGGGAGGCCGGACATGAGCGTTTCCCGGCCGATCGGCGAGCTCAAGACGCTGGCCGAAGCCTTCGTCCGGTTCGGCCTCTCCTGCGGGGCGGACGAAGTCGAGGTCGGCGTCGGCGACGACGTCGAGTTCGGCGTCGATGTCCGGTTGGGAGAGATCGAAAACCTGGTCGAGGCGGGCACCCGATCGCTCGGCCTCCGGGTCATCCGCGACGGAAAAACAGCCTATGCCGGATCCTCCGACCTCTCCCCCGAAACAATCGAACGGCTGATCCGAAATGCCGTGCGACGAGCCGAACTCGCCAGCCGCGACGAATGCGCCGGTTTGCCGGAGACGTCGCCTTCCCTCCTCGATTCCCGGGAGCTCGACCTCTTCGATCCCGCAATCGTCGACCTGGATCCGCAAACGAAGATCACATGGGCCCGGGAGACCGAGCGGATCGCCCTGGACGACAAGCGCATCGTCAACTCCCACGGCGCAAGCTGCGACACCCATGTCGGCCACGCCGTCCTGGCCAATTCGAAGGGATTCCTGGGGGAATACCGGAAGACCTACGCCGGGTTGAATGTCAGCCTTCAAGCCGGCGATACCGACGACCTGGTCGAGGATTTCTGGTTTTCCTCCAAAGTCCACCTCTCCGACCTCGCCTCCCCGGAGGAGATCGCCCGGACGGCCGTGGCCCGGACCGTGCGCCATCTCAAGCCCCGGAAGATCCGGACCCAGCGCGTCCCGGTGATTTTCGACCCTTTGATGACCTCGAGCCTGCTCGGATTTCTGTGCGGGTGCCTGACGGGGACGGCGGTTTACCAGAAATCGACGTTTCTGGCCGACCGACTGGGGCAGCGGATCGGGACGGAGGCGCTCACGATCATCGATGACGGCCTCCTTCCCCGGCGGCTCGGCTCGAGCCCCTTCGATGCCGAAGGCGTGCCTTCCCGCCGGACCGTGGTTGTCGAGAACGGAATCCTGAAAACGTTCCTGTGCAATACCTACGCCGGCCGTAAAATCGGCCTTCCCTCGACCGGGAACGCCGACGGCGGCGGGGTCGGGCCGAGCAATTTTTACCTCCAACCCGGTTCGACCTCCCCCGCCGCGATCCTCCGCTCAACCGAGAAAGGTTTGTACCTCGTCCGGACTCTTGGACACGGACTGAATCCGGTGAGCGGGGATATCTCCCGCGGCGCCTTCGGCTTATGGATCGAAAACGGCGAGCCGGCCTACCCGGTCTCGGAAATCACGATCTCGGGCAACCTGGGCGAGATTCTCCAATCCGTCGAGATGATCGGCGACGACCTTGTGTTCGACGGGTCGGTCTGCGGGCCGACCATCAAGGTGGCCGAAATGCAGATCGCCGGCCTGTCCTGACCGGCGCCCGACGGTCCGAAGGCGATGAGGATGCGAACATGCATGCTTTAAAAAAGAAGAGGTCCGAATTTCTCCGCAACGGAATCCTCGTGGTTCTGGGCAGCGCGATCATGGGGGTCGGCTACGCGATGTTCCTCATCCCCCATCATTTCGTCCCCGGCGGCGTTTCGGGGATAGCGATCATCGTCAACTCCCTGACCCGGCTTCCGGTCGGAACCCTCATCATCGTTCTCAACATTCCGGTTTTCGCCCTCGGGGCAAAAATCATGGGCCGGCGATCGGCCGTCCGCAGCCTGGCCGGAATGCTTCTTTCGTCCCTGTTCATCGATTTTTTTCGCGAGGTGATCGGCCTCCCGTCGGCCACCGACAACGCGCTCCTGGCGGCGATTTACGGAGGGATTCTTCTGGGAATCGGCTTGGGACTGGTTTTCCGCGGCCGGTCGTCGACCGGCGGGTCCGACATCATCGGCCAGATCCTCAATCGGTATACGGGCCTGTCGATCGGGATGATGATCATGATTGTCGACTTCTTCATCATCTCCGCCTCGGGTTTCGTTTACGGACAAGTCGAGGCACCGCTCTACGGCTATATCGTCCTTTTCGTTTCCTCCAAGGTCATCGACTTGCTCCTCGAGGGCTGGTCCTTCACCAAGCTGGTGATCATCACCTCCAGCCGGGTTCCCGAGGTCCAGGAATTCATCCTTAACACGCTCGATCGCAGCGGAACGGCCCTTAAATCCCGGTCGCTGTACCTGAACCGCGAAGGCGAGACGATCATCACCGTCATCTCCCCCAAGCAGCTGGTGGAGCTGCGATCGTTCATCAAGTCGATCGATCCGGAAGCGTTCATCATCGTCAACGACACCTACGCGGTCCTGGGCAAGGGATTCAAGGCGCACCACGTCGCCTGAGGACCTCGAAGATTCGCGGAAGGGGATCAGGAAAAGAGACGGGCGCGGGCGGATTCGCCGCTTAAACCGTATTGATGATCAGGATCTCGGCCTTGAACATACGCCGGGACCGGCGTTGTTGGCCGAGGACATTCAACAACTCCTGGACGATCGTCTGTTCGTGGTCGCTGCCTCTCACCTCGGGATCGTTGGTCAGGTCGCGCAAGGCGACTTCCAGGGCCTCGACGGGCGTTCCGGTCGGCAGGGCCAGGAGGTAACGAGTCCGGGCGATCTCGATCAGCTTGAGTCCCGGGATTTTTTTCAGGGCGCGGTTCGGTCCGACGACGATCAAGGCCTGGCCCGAGCCCATTTCCACGAGCTCGACGGGCCTGAAGCGGGTTTCTTTGTTTCCCGCGACGGCCTCCGTGATCTTGACCACGGCCTGGGCCCGGTCGGGATCGATCTCCGCCAACAAAGCAAGGACGCGTTCCGGGAGGGTCATCGTCACGGGATGACGCGGTTCACGGAACTTCGGAGGCCGGCCGGCATTGCTTTTGACTCTCTTCAGCACGGGGGGATTATAGCCGCAAAAACATCGAATTTCAACATTAATATTTACGGAAAGAACATTCGCCAATGACCGCATATTTTAGCGTTAATATTCAGGAGTCACGCGGGAACAAAGACGGAAAGCGGAAATTTTCCTTGAAATTGCCGTTTATTATGTTATATATAATCGATTTCCATATTTTTATGTTGATTAATAAAAATCGGTTTTGATAATGAAAAGCGAAACCCTTGAGATAAACGAACCGTCCTGCCCTCGAACGGCGAATCGTCCCTCCGAATTCCCGGAGATCGCGGGATCGGCGGAAAACACCATCGCGATTCCCCCGGGAGCCTGTTTGCTTTGCGGCTCGTCCGAAATTTCCTGGATCCAGCGGATCAAAGGGTACACCATTGTCGATTGCCGCCGGTGCGGCTTGCGCTATCTTCGCGACCGGATCGGCGAAGACGCCGTCATGCGGTACTACCGGGAGGCTTACTTCCACCCCGGAGTCGATCCGTCCAGCGGCTATGAAGACTATTTTTTGATCCGCAAGGAACGGGAAAAAACTTTTCGTCTCTATCTGTCCAAGGTTCTGCCGCACCTCCGGCGCTTCGAGAACGTCCTCGATATCGGTTGCGGCGCGGGGTATTTCCTCAGCGTGGCCGACCGCCGCTTCACCCGGGTCTTCGGGATCGACGTCTCTCCGGAGGCCTTGTCCCGGGTGAATATCGCCTGTGAGCTGAGATGCGGCGAATTTCGGTCCGGCCTCTACCCGGCCGGCTTCGCCGATGTCATCATGCTCTGCGACGTGATCGAGCACGTTTACCATCTGCGGGAATTCCTGGGCGAGGCCGCCCGCGTTCTCCATCCGGACGGCGTTCTCTGTCTCGTCACGCCCAACCGGACCAGCGTCCTGGGCCGCATCAGCGGCCGCCGCAACATTTCCTACAAGCTTCCGGAGCATGTGTCCTTTTTCGACCCCCAATCGATAGCCCGGGCGCTTGGCGAAGCGGGACTTGAGATCATCGATCGGCATTCCTGCGGACAATATGCCACCGTCGATTACGTGGCCCGCCGGTTGGGCGCGGCCGTGTTTAAAAAACGGAACGTCCTCCCCCTTCCCGGCTTCATCCGGAGAAGGACGTTTTACGTCAATACCGGATCGATGCTCATCCTGGCCCGCCGCCGGTCCGGCGAACAAACAACTGCTTAATATTTATTCAGGCGCAGGACCGACGCCAAGGCCCTTTTCGGGACGTGGAAGCCTCCGGCGTCGTCCTTCCAGTATTTCGGCGAGTCGCGGTATTCCTCGATGACCGAGGTCTCGGCCGGATATCCGAGAGCCAGAACCGAGTCGATTCGGATTCCCTCCGGAACGCCGAGGGCGGCCTGAAGGCCCGGCCGGTCGATCGAAATCAGCCAGCAGCCGGCGACTCCCTCTCCCAGCCCCGCCAGGGCCATGTTTTCGACCGCGGCGCCCACATCGTACTCAAACATCTTATCCCTGACGGCCGTGTCGACGCAGACCACAACATAAGCCTGGGGCTCCTGTCCGGGCAGCGGATTCCCCTTCGGTTGGATGTAAGCCGCCCATTTCAGGCAGGGAAACACGGCCTCCCTGACCTTCGGATCGTCGACCGCGATGAAGATCAGCGGCTGGAGGTTGGCCGCCGAGGGCGCCAGGCGCCCGGCCTCGACGATGCGTTCGAGAAGCGCGCGCGGAACGGCCTTGGGCTGGAACTGGCGAATGCTGCGGCGGGAGGCGATCAGCTCGTGGATGTTCATGATTTTATTTCCTTATCGAAGAGGGAACGGATTTTATCGGCAAACAGGCGGCTGTCTTCGTCGGCGGTGATGATCTCAATTTGGTCGGGGCCGCGGATTCCCAGACCAAGCTCGACCGCCCGGGCCAGTTGGTCCTGCTCGAAGATCTTCCTCGACATGATGGCCTCGGTGGTCCCGAGGTCTTTGAGGATGGCCAGCCCGACGGCGTCGATCGCGATCCGGTCGGTCCCGGCCAGCATCACTCCCGGCCTGGCCAGCGTCCCTTTCATCGGACCGCCGTCGGTGAAGGCCTCGACGCCGTCCAGGACGATGACCTTCGGTTGATAGCCAAGGTTGATCTCGGCGATCATTTTGCGCTGATCGGGCGAGCCGTGGAGCTCCCTCATGAATTTCCGGTGGACGGCGCCCACGGTCAGTTTCAGCGACATGGTGTGCACGCCGCCGTACTGGTGGGTCTTCAAGCAGCACGTCGCCATCGGATACGAAGCCTCGGCCAGGGGTTTGGCGAAATCGAAGCCGTCCTTCCAATGGCTCCCGGCCGGATTGAGGTGGACCCAGCCCTCGGCTGCGAGAGCCTCGAAGTTGACGAGAACCGCGCCTGTCTCCGCGGCCAGGGCCGGCATCCCTTTTTTCTCCATGACGGCCTGCGTCTCTTCCGGCCCGGAGCGGTCGCCGACCGCAATTTTAGCGGCACCGCGTTTCGTCATCTCCCGTATCAAGGTCCGGAGCGTATCGATATGGGTCGAACCCGGAGTCGGGTCGGACGTGTTGAGATTCGGCTTGATGAAAACCTCCTCTCCTTTGGGAGAGGGAAATTCGATCAATTGGAGGGCCTTCTCCACGCCTTGGGCCCGATCGGTCGTTTTGACCAATCCGACCTTGGCCTTGGGCGCGGGCCCGGCTTTCCCGAACGCCGGCCCGCCCAGCGACAGGGCGGCCGCTCCGGCCATCGTGTTCTTGAAGAAGTCCCGGCGGGACATTCCGGAGGAAACGGTCATCGGTTCACTCCTTCCGTTTAATTTTCCCCAGGGCACGGGCCGACGGCGTGACGGCCAGGCCTCCGCGGGAAGTCACCCGGAGCTCCGCGGGGAGCATCCGGCCTGACGCCAGGGAAGCGTCGATCGTATCGTCCAAGGGGATGGGATTCTCGTATCCGCCGCAGGCCAGATCGGCGCAGAGAAAGGCCGCCGCGGCGGCCGCGGCGTTCCGGGTATGGCAGGGAATTTCGCAGCGCCCGGCGACGAGGTCGCAAACCGAGCCCATGGAATTCTGGAGCGAGATCGCGGCCGCGTCACAGGCTTGCAAGGCCGTGCCGCCCGTCGCCTCGACCACGGCCGCGGCCGCCATCGCCCCGGCCGCCCCGATTTCAACCTGGCAGCCGGCGATTTCGGCGGCGAAGGTCGCCCGCCGGGCGAAGACCATTCCGATGGCTCCGGCGGCAAACAGGGACCTGGTCAACACACCCAGGCCGATGTTCATGTCTTTTTCCAACGTCTCCAAGACAGCCGGCAGGACGCCCGAGGAGCCGCCCGTCGGAGCGGCGCAAACGACTGCCCCGCTGTTGGAGGCGTGCATCACGGCCAAGGCCCGGGCGGCGGCCCGGGCCGGCCATCCGCCGATGGGAAGGCGCCCCTTCTTTTCCGCCTCGATCATCATCCCCGCCGACGGCCGAAGAAGCCGCATCCGGCTTTTCCCGTCGAGAAAACCGGACCGAATGGATTCCTTCATGACGTTCCAGCGTTTGATCATTTCCTTCTCGACAGCGGCTTCGCTCAAGCCGAGAAGCGCCGCTTCGTATTTTCGCCCGGCTTCGCCGAGGGAAAGATTTTTCTCCCGGGCGAAACGGATGGCTTCGTCGGCGCTCGAAAAAAGCGGCTCGCCCCGTCGGGGAAAGAAGACGGGATCAGCCGACAGCCGAAGGGATCGTCCTCCCGGTCCCGCCTCCCTCATACGGACCGCTTTTTTCCCATCGATATGGACCGCTTTGCCTCCGATTGCGACGATGAGAAAGGATCCTCCCCCGGTCGACTTGGCCAGGATGTCCAGCCGGCGGCCGGAGGCTCCGGAAATATCGATCTGGACCATGTTCGGGTGATCCGATTTTTCCAGGTCCCGTTTTCGAAAAATAATCTTGAGACCTTCCGTCCGGGCCAGGTCGAGGGCCTCGAAAAAACGCGGGTCGGTCAGCGGCCAACCGAGGAATCCCGCGGCGAAGGCCAGGTCGGCGTTCTGGGTGTGGTAGGTTTCGGCATAAGAGCCCCGCCGGTCGAACGTCAGCTCGGCCCGGACCGGCGGCTCGCCCAAGAGCATCCGGGCGGTCGCGGCGATATGGAAGGACCCGGCGGTGTGGGAGCTGGACGGGCCCCGCATCACCGGTCCGATAACGTCATTAAAGACGCCGATAAATTGCGGCCGGGGCATGGATGCATTATACTCCGATACCGAGGGAGAGCGACATGGGCGCGTACGTCATCGGCGTCGACAGCGGGACACAAGGCGTTAAAGCGGTTGTCGTCGAAATCGACACCGGCCGCATCGTCGGCCGCGGTCAGGCCCCCCATGCCTCGCTCCAGGGGCTGCCGCCCGGAGCGAGCGAGCAGGATCCCGGGGTCTGGGTCGCGGCGCTGAAGAAGGCGCTGGCCGCCGCGATGGCCGGTCCTTCCTCCCCCGACCCGAAACGGATCGCCGCCATCGGGATTTCCGGGCAACAACATGGCTTCGTGCCCTTGGACGCAAAAGGACGGGTTATCCGGCCGGCCAAGCTCTGGAACGACACGTCGACCGTCGCTGAAACGGAGGGCCTCATCAAGGCCTTGGGTGGGCCGGACGGCGTTCGGGAAAAAACGGGACTCGCCCTGGCCGTCGGATTCACCGCCTCCAAGATCCTCTGGTTGAAGGCGCACGAGCCTGAAAACTACGCCCGACTCCGGACCGTCCTCCTTCCCCATAACTACTTGAATTACATTCTTACCGGCGTCGCCCGCATGGAATACGGCGATGCATCTGGGACGGGCCTGATGGATATCCGGCGCCGGATCTGGAATCCCGAAGCCGCGGCCGCGATCGATCCCGGCTTATTCTCTTGTCTCCCCTCCCTCCATCCCCCCTCCGAACCGGTCGGCCGGCTGCGGAAGGAATTCGCCGACGAATTCGGCCTGGGAGACGTCCTTGTCGCCGCCGGAAGCGGCGACAATATGATGGGAGCGATCGGCACCGGAAATGTCTCCCCCGGCATGTGCACGATCAGCCTGGGGACCTCCGGAACGATCTATTCCTATGCCTCGAAACCGCCGGTCGATCCCAAGGGGGAAATCGCCGGATTCTGCGACGGCACGGGCGCGTGGCTCCCGCTTCTCTGCACGATGAACGTCACCAATGTCACCGAGATCTGGAAATCGGTTCTCGGCCTTGACAATGCCGGCCGGGACGCCCTGGCGGCCAAGGCGCCGGCGGGGGCCGCCGGACTGGTCTTCCTGCCGTTTGTCGACGGCGAACGGGTCCCGGTCCTCCCCGACGCCTCGGCGGTCTTCTTCGGGCTGAACCGGTCCAATTTCGATTCCGCCCATATGACCCGGGCGGTGATGGAGGGAACCCTTCTCAACTTGGGATACGGGCTGGGCCGGCTCCGGGAGTTCGGCCTCGATCCGGCTGAGATCCGGGCGACGGGCGGCGGATCGCAGAGCCGCTTCTGGCTCAGCCTGGCCGCGGATATCTTCCAAACGCCGGTCGTCACCCTGGCCGAGCCGGAAGGGGCCGCGTACGGCGCGGCTCTTCAGGCGATCTGGAACTGGCGCAATGCCCGCGGAGAAAAGACCGGGATCGGGGACTTGGCCCGCGACCTGGTCAGGACCTCGGGCGATCCGGTTGAACCGAATCCGGCGAACCGGGAGATTTACGCCGAGCGGCAAGCCCGGTACAACTCTCTCTGGAAGGTTTTAATACCTGAATTTAAAAAAGGTTGAAGGACGGGCTCAAGGAAATTAAACGACCTGGCCTTCCTCATACCCGGTTTCGTACATGGCGACAACGTTCTCGACCGGGGTGTTGGCCTGGAGATTATGGCACGGGGCGAGGATGTAGCCGCCGCCCCGTCCCAGCATCCGGAGATTGAGACGGACCTCCATCCGGACGTCCTCCTCCGTCCCGAACGGCAGGGTGATCTGGTTGTCCATCCCGCCGTGAAAGACGACGGCCTCGCCGAAATCGCGCTTGAGAGCGACCCGCTCCATGCCCGGGCAACGCCATTGGATCGGGTTGAGGACGTCGATGCCCAGGTCGATCAGGTCCGGCAGGATCCGGCGGATGCTCCCGTCGTCGTGGTGGAAGACGAAGGCTCCGCCCTGGTGGGCCAGCTCGATCATCCGCTCCATGCCGGGAAGAAGGAATTCCCGGATATGGCGGGGGGAGATCATGAGGTCGGTCTGATCGCCGAGATCCTCGGCGATATAGCATAAATTCACCCGCCCGGGGATGCTTTCGAAAATCCGGACGGTGTCCTGGTAGGCCAAGTCGAAGAGCTTGTCCAGGATGTAATGGGCCAATTCGGGATTTTCGACAAGGTCGACGAAGGCCTGTTCCTGGCCCCGGAGATTCTTATAAATCAGGAACGGTTCGGAGCCGCCGCCCTGGACCGGGTAATCGTCGAAGCCCGCGACCTGCTCGGCGATGGTCGAGTAATCCCACCAATCGGGACTCGGCCATTCATATTTGTCCTCGATCTCCTCCACCGAGTCGTAGGCGGCCAACGGGTGGGAGACGCATTCCTCGTAAACGCCGCTTTCGTTTCCGACGAAGGCGAGGCGGCAGCCGAACGGATCGATGCCCCTCTGCCGCGGCCGGCCGACATAGACGGCCTTGGGTTTGATGACGAAGTCGACATGGAGGCTCTCCAGCGTCGCCCTTTTTGACGGGCAGCCGAGGCGGGTCATCAGCTGGCAGGTGAATTCGTTTGTCCCCCAATAATCCATCGGAACCCGGTCCGGCGTTTCCCGCCGGAGCACCGCCAGCCACCGTTCCAGCGGGGTCATGGCCATCGGACGTCTCCGGTCCTTTCCCTCAATGCCGATGGATGTCCTTGTGCATGATCTTCCGCATCTCGACCAGCCGGTCATCGGCCGGGAGAGCGCCGAGCGTCTTGTTCATCAGCTCGTCGTCCTCCTTCTCGAGCATCCGGACGATGTAATCCACCACGCTCGCGGGGAAGACGCCGTCCCGTTCATAAAGGCCGCGGTCCCGGAGAAGGATCCGGCTCGAGGCGACGCAGCTCGCCGGCAGGGAGGCGAGGCGGGAGAGGAGCTCCTTGTTGGAGAAAATATCGCCTTTGACGTACAAGGCATCAGCCAGGGCCTCGGGGCGGAGGCCGTCTCCGAATATCTTCCCGTCCTTATGGAAGGCCCAGTCGGCCGACATCGTGATCCCGGCCAGGAGAAGGTGGATGAGGGCGCTGCCGTCGGCCGTGCGGAGCTCGACGGTCTGTCGGCTGTCCGCGCTTTCGTAGGGCGTCGGGTCGTCCGGATTGACGGTCCGGGCCAGGTGCCGGTTCTTCGACCAGCCGAGCGGGACCCGGATCATGGCGCTCCGGTTGAGGTCGCTCCAGCAAACATACGTCGGGGCCTCCTGGTGGGGCACCAGGCGGAGATAGGCCGAGGAGGTCGTGTTGCCGAAGGCGGTCAGGGACTCGGCATAGCGGCAAAGCCCTCCGACAAGGCGCCGGGCCTCGGCCGTCAGGGCGCCGTCCTTTCCGGCCATGATGTTCCGGCCGTCCTTGCGGAGCTCGAGATGGAAATGAAGGCCCGTTCCGGCCACACCTTCCTCCAGCTTGGGGGCGAAGGTGGCCACGCAGTTGTGCTGCCAGGCGATATTCCGGATCAGCCACCGGCCGATGACCGTGGCGTCGGCCATCTCCGTGACCGGGCGCGGCAGATATTCAACCTCGAGCTGCTCGGCCCGTTTTCCCCGGATCTCTTCCCGATCGCTCCGGACGCTGTCGACGTATCCGACCTCGTTATGAACATACTTGACCGCCCCGGTCAGCTGGGTGACCCGGCGGAGGATCTCGTTGGCGATCGCTCCGGTCTTGGCGAACGGAGAGGCGTTGTGATAGCCGTGCTGGTGCTGCGGAGGGAAGATTTCCGCGCCCCCGTCGCTGAGCAGATAGAATTCGATCTCTCCGAGGGCCCGAAGCTCGAAGCCGGTCGCCTTCCGGAAATGGTCGTAGGCCCGGGCCAGGATGTTGTCCGGGGCGAAGGGAGCCAGGACGCCGTCCTTGTTGAAATAACGGCAGACGAAATCCAGGCTCCGGTCGTCGAAGGGGTTGAGGAAGGCCGTGGCGTAGACCGGAACGACGTACAGGTCGGACATCGCCGTTTCGACCATGCCCTTGAAGAGCGAAGAGCCGTCGACCCGCTCCCCTTCGGCCAGGTTCGTCTCGGCCTGGGCCGCGTCGGCCACGGGGAGCTTCAGCTCCTTGAGCTGTCCGTCGAGGGCCGTGTAATGGAACGTGATCCGTTCGATGCCTTTCCGCTCGATGATCTTGAGGAAGTCCGCCCGAGTGAAGTCTTTCGGCTCCTTGTCCAGGAGGGCCGAGAGGGGATTGGATAGGGCGAACGGAAACCGGGACGGAGAAGACATGCCGTGCTCCTTCAAGCGTCGGTCGCAACCGATTTTGCGAAGAATGTTATTTTAACGAAAGCGGCGGATTTAAACAAATTGGGGACCTTCAATACAGGAGGAACGGTTTTCGGACAGACTCAAATTCCCGGAGGTCCGGATCGAAGCCGCGGACGATGTCGTCCACCGCTTTTCCCGCCAGCAGCGCTTCCCGGACCCGGGCCGTGCCGCAGACCTTGTCGAAATAATCCTGGTGGAACGCGAACCGCTCGGGATAAAGGGCGCGGATCGCGGTGATGACGTGAAGGGCGGTCCGGACCGATCGGTACGCCTTCCGGTCCGTGATGTGGACCTGACAGCCGCCGCAACGCTCACCCTGGAACTTGGAAAACGTCGGGGTGAACCATTGCTCCCGGAATTTCACGCCGGGAAGTCCGAGGGCGTTGAGCCGGGCGGTCAGCTCGAAGCCGTCGATCCAGGGCGCTCCGAAGAATTCGAAAGGATGAGTTGTCCCCCGGCCTTCGGAGACGTTCGTCCCCTCGATCAGGACCTGGCCGGGATAGACGACGGCGCTTTCGACGGTTGGGATATTGGGCGAGGTTGTGACCCAGGGCAGCCCCGTGTCCTCGAAATCCATCGTCCGCGACCAGCCCTCCATGGGGATGACGGTCAGGTCGGCCTTCTTCTCCAGGAATCGGCCGTTGATCATCCGGGCCAGCTCGCCGATCGTCATCCCCGTCCTCAAGGGGATGGGATAGAGGCCGATGAACGAGCTGAACCGGGGATATTCAAGGATCGGGCCTTCCATGACTTGACCGTTGATCGGATTCGGACGGTCCAGGACGATGAACGGGATGCCGTTTTCGGCGCACGTCTGCATGGCGTAGGCCATGGTCGCCGCGTATGTGTAGACCCGTGTTCCGACATCCTGGACGTCGAACAACAAGGCGCCGATCTCCTTCGTCATCGAGGCCTCGAGCTTCTTGTCTGCGCCCGTGGTGTCAAACGACCTCATGAACGCGTCGATGTTTTTCATCATATCAGCCGGAGGTTTCTGGGAGGGACCGTAAAGGCTGAAGACGGGCAGCCGGTATTTGGCATCGAAGTAGAAGGGAACATATTCCCCGGCTTGGGCGTCTCCCCGAACGCCGTGCTCCGGGGCATACAAGGCGGACAACGTGACGCCGGGGATGCGCCGGAGGACTTCGATCGAGCTGTCGAGCCGGCTATCGACTCCCGACGGATTGGTGATCAGGCCGACACTCTTCCCCAGGATCGGGTCCGGGCGCAGGGCCAGCATTTCCAGGCCGGTCTTCACCTTCCGCGCCGGCTCGACTTCTTTTGCCGGCACGGAGGGACGCGGACGGCAGGACCAGAAGGCCGGTCCGATCGCCAAAGACAGAACCAGGCCGGCCGCCGCGGCGCTTTTCCGGGCGTTTCCTCGATCCGTTGCCATCAGCCTTTCCATCCTTTCCCGGCTTCGCGGCCGGAGGCATTTCCGACGCTAAATGCTTTCACTCGACCTGAAAAACACCGTTCCAAGGGCGACCATCAGCCCGGCGAAGGCGGCGATCACGATAAAGTCAACCAGGACCGGCCGGGACGACACGCCGATAAGCGTTCCCCGCAGGCCGTCCACGCCGTAGGTCAGGGGGTCGGCGAACGCCACGACGCGAATCCAGCGCGGGAGGTTGTCCAAGGGGTAGAGCGCTCCGGAAAGGAAAAAGAGGGGGAACAGGAGAAAATTGACGATGATGCCGAAGCCCTGGCTGTCTTTCATCCGAGAGGCGAAGATCAGCCCGATGCCGATGAAGGTGAAAGCGATCAGGCCCATGAAAATCAGGGCCCAGAGAAAAAGGAGGGCGCTTTTGATCCGGAAACCCAGGAGCAGGGTCATGGCCAGCATCAAGAGCCCCTGGATCATGGTCGTGGTGGTTCCGCCGGCAATCCGGCCCAAAACGATCGATGTCCGGCTGACGGGCGTGACCATGATTTCCTTGAGAAATCCGAATTCGCGATCCCAGAGGACCGACAATCCCTGCATCGCCGAGGAGAACAGGAGAGTCATACCGAGAATCCCGGGGACGAGAAACTGGATGTAATCGACGCCCGCCCCGAGCCCCGGAACGGGCATTTTCTTGAAACCGAGGCCGAGGAAAATCATGAAAAACAACGGTTGGAGAAGCGAGCCGAAGATCCGCGATTTGGCCCGCGAATACCGCTTCATTTCCCGGAGCCAGAGGACATAGATCGCCGTGCCGTTGATCATCATGACCGGCGCCTCCCGTGGGCGGACATCATCGTCCGGAAACGGTCGGCCATGCTCGCTTCCTGTTCCCGGATGGTGCGGCCGGTGAAATGAAGGAAGACGTCCTCCAGGCTCGGCTCGCGGAGCCGGACGCAATCGACCGAAGCCCCGCACTGCTGGGCGAGGGTGACGATCTCGGCGATCCGGCGCTCCCCTTTTTCCAGGGTCAGGGTGACTTCCGATCCGCGCCGGGCGAATTTCTTGACCCAGGGCCGGGCTCCGAAGGTCTCGTCAAGGCAGGCTTCCCCTCCTTTAATCTCCAGACTGATCACGTCGCCGCCCAGCACGTCCTTCAACCGGGCCGGAGTGTCCAGGGCGACGAATCGCCCGTGATCCATGATCGCGATCCGGCTGCAGAGGAAATCGGCCTCTTCCATGTAATGGGTCGTCAGGATGATCGTCACCCCGCGGTCCCGGTTCAGCATCCGGACATAGTCCCAGATATGCCGACGGGTTTGGGCGTCGAGGCCGAGGGTCGGCTCGTCGAGAAACAGGACCTTCGGATTCTGGATCAGCCCCCTGGCGATTTCCAGGCGCCGCTTCATCCCGCCGGAGTATTTTTCGACCAGAGTCCGGGCCTTGTCGTTCAGCTCGACCAACGTCAGGACCTCGTCGATCCGCCGCTTCCGTTCCGCCTTGTGCAAGCCGTACATCATGGCGTGGAATTCGAGGTTCTCGCGGCCGGTGAGCTTTCCGTCCAGGGCTGTCTCCTGGAACACCACGCCGATGCTTTTCCGGACCGCGTCCCGGCGCTTGAGGACGTCAAACCCACCGACTTCAGCCCGGCCGGAGGTCGGCCGGAGGAGCGTGGAGAGCATGTTGATCGTGGTGGTCTTCCCGGCGCCGTTGGGCCCGAGGAGGCCGAACAGCTCGCCTTGGGCGACGCGGAACGAGATGCCGTCGACGGCGGTCACGTCCTCGAAGGTCTTGGTCAGATTTTCAACCGCGATAGCGTCCATGGGCTTTCCGTCAGGAAATGATCATAACCCGAATGCGAAGAGCGCGCAAACGCCGGCGCTAGATTTTCAGAAAGAGCTTGTGCCTGTAGAGAGGGGCCATCAAAGCGATCCACAAGACGACGTTCAAAACCGCCCAGATCAGCGAGGCGAGATTCGGCCCGCCGAAGATCGAGAAGACATGGGCTTGGAGGAAGGCGGCCGGCCCGACCGAGGCTCCGCCGCTCGGAATCCGGATGAGGCCGAGGATATCGGCCAGAAGGGAGGATCCGACAAAGACCAGAATGGCGTTGGAGCCCAGGATGAAAAACGGCTTGGCCCAGAGCCGCCACTCCAGGATGTCGATGAGAATGAACCCGACGCCGAAGACAAGCAAGGCCATTCCGGCCGTGAAAAGAACGTAGGAGGGCGTCCAGAGCGCTTTATTGATCGGAAGATACGGCTGGAGCAGGAGTCCGGCGACGGTGAGGGGAACCCCGGCAAAGAAGATCCCCATGGTTTTCCGGACGATCGTCCGCGAGGATCTCAACGCATCGCCGAGCATGGTTCCCAGCAGGACCGTGACGATGGCCGGAATCGTGCTCAAGAGGCCTTCGGGATCGAAGTCGGGCTTGTAGAGATGGCCGGCCATCAGTTGCGTATCGACATATCCGGGAAGGTTTCCCGCGGGCTCCAGGATCCCCGGGCCGTATCCGGGAACGGGACTGAGCTTGAGAAGGGCCGTGTAAACGAGAAGAAGGAGGATGGAGACGCCCGTCCGGAGGCCCGGTTTTGTTTTGAGATAAATCAGCGACCCGAAGAGATAGCCGAGGGCGATCCGCTGGAGAACGCCCGGGATCCGAAGACCGGCGAAGGAAAACGACGGGAAAAGGTTCAGGAAAAGGCCCAGGCCGAAGAGGATCGCGGCTCTTTTCAGGATCTTTCCATAGAGTCCGGCCGACGCGACGCCCTCTCTCAGCCGGCGGCCGAAGGAAAAGGTCATCGACATGCCGACAATGAACATGAAAAAGGGAAAAACCAGGTCGGTGGGCGTCCAGCCGTGCCATTCCGCATGGCGGAGCGGCGGATAGACATGGCTCCAGCTTCCGGGGTTGTTGACCAGGATCATCGCGGCCATGGTCAGGCCGCGAAAAGCGTCGATGGAAAGAAACCGCTCGCCATGCATGGGCCGGCGTCCTCCAACGGTTCCCTTCTCCGCCCTTTCTCCGCCTCTTCCGCGGCGATTATTATTGAAAATAAAGGAAAAATCAAGTCTTTTTTCCCGTTTTAGAGAAGAATTTCAGCGAGCGGCCCGAAAAGCCGCGATCCGGCGGATTCCCTCGGCGAAGGCTTCGGGGGACGGAGCGAAGGAAAGCCGGAGGAATCCCTCCCCGCCACGGCCGAAAGCGACGCCGGGGATCGTGACGACTTTGGCCTCGGTGACCAAGGTCCGGGCGATCTCCAGGGAGGAGCCCAAATCCTTTCTCCAGGACGAAACATCCATAAAGAGATAAAACGCGCCCTTGGGCTCGACGACCGGCAGGCCGAGGCTCTCCTTCAGACAGCGGAGAGCCAGATCCCTGCGCCGTCGCAATTCGTCCCGGTTGGCCCGCTGTTCCGCCTCGGCCGCTCCGTCGAAGACAAGAAGGGCCGCCCGTTGGGCCGGAACCGAAGCGCAGGTGACCGTCGTTTGGTGGATGGCGATAATGGACCTGGACCAGTCCGAGGGAACGATGCACCAACCCAGCCGCCAGCCGGTCATGGCCGCGCTTTTGGACAGGCTGTCGACGACAATCGTCTCCGGCAGCCAGGTCCGGATCGATTCGGGACGGGAGTCTCCGTAGTACAGCTCGCGGTAGACCTCGTCCGAAATCGGAACGACGCCGTGGAGGGCCAACGTCCCGGCCAGGCGCTCGAGCTCTTTTCCGGAGTGGACCGCCCCGGTGGGATTGCCCGGGCTGTTGATGATGCAGGCCTTTGTCCGTTCGGAGAGCAGCGCCTCGATCCGGCCGCTCCGAAGCGCGAAACCGTCCTCGGGAAGCAGCGGATAGCCCACCGGGACGCCGCCCCAGAGGCGGACGATTTTTTCGTACGCGGGAAATCCAGGATCGGGCACGAGGATTTCATCTCCAGGATCGATGAGCGCGGCCAGGGCGATGAACAGCGCCTCTTCGGAACCGGAGGTGACGCAGACGCGCTCCGGATCGATGTTCGAACCCGCCCGGGCCGCGATCTTCGACCTAAGCTCCGGCAGTCCGGCGTTAGCCGTGTAGCCGAGCGGCCAGCGGCCGATGCCCCGGACGACAGCGTCCAATATCGCGCCCGGCGTCGCGAAGGCCAGCTCTCCCAATCCGAGATCGATGCAGGACGAATCGGCCAGGTCGACGATCTGCCGGAGAAGGGTTTTTTCCATTCCGGAGGCGCGGGCGGCGAGACGAGGGGGAATCATGCGCCGGCCATATCCCGAACCAGCCGGACATAAAGCCCGGCGGCTTCCGTCAATGACTTTTTGGCGATCTTCTCCCCTTCCGTATGAGCGTCTTCGGGGTCTCCGGGGCCGAGCATCAAACGCTCGCCGAAGGCTTCCAGATACGGAGCGTCCGATCCGAAGGGAAGGACGGTCGTTTCGTACCCGGGCCTCCGGGAAAAATGAATCGGGTCGGATTCGGAGATTTCCAGACTCGCCCGTCCGGCGACGGCCGCAATGACCAGCTCCCTGACGGTCGAGGCAGGGACCGCGCAGCGGATCATGACCGAGGCCCGGGCGCTCGGGGCGAAGACATTATCGGCCGTCCCGCCCTCGATCCGGCCGATGTTGAGCGTCGTTTTCCCCAACACCCGGTCGGCCGGCCAATCGATTCTCCGCATGTCGGCGAGCACGTCAAGCAGCCGGTCGATCGCCGATTCGCCGAGATGGGGAAAAGCCGAATGGGCGGCCCGGCCGCGCGTTTCCAAACGCAGGGAAAGGACGCCCTTATGGCCGAGGGCCAACCGGTTTCCCGTCGGCTCGCCGATGATGATGCTCCGGCTTCCGACTTTCAGCGCTCCGGCCGCCTTGGCCCCGCAGCTGTCGGTTTCCTCTCCGACGACGAAAAGCAGGCCGAACCGCCGGAATCCGTCCCGGCGAAGGTCCCGTCCGGCCGTCATCATCGCAGCCTGCGCCCCTTTCGCATCGCAGGCGCCCCGGCCGTATAGATGCGAGGCATCCTCTCCCCGGACGGCCGGATTTGGGACGGTATCGAGGTGGGTGCAAAGGACGATCTCGGACGGCCCTCCGGCCGAAGCGAAAATGTTGGGACGGCCGGGCTCGACTTCCTGGCGAACGACCTCGAAGCCTTCGTCTTTCAGCCAGTCAGCCGAAAAACCGGCCGCCTCCCCTTCTCTGCCAGTCGGCGAAGGAATGTCGATCAACCGTCGGGTCAGCTCGATGACATCCATGCCGTTTTCCATGAACCGGGGCTTATCGAAATACGCCGTACCGGCCGCTCAACGCCGGCGCAGCTTTCCGACGATGGCGATTTTTTCGGGGGCGACTTCGGACGTTTTTTTTATCACCCGGGCCGGCGAGCCGGCGACGACGACGCCCGGAGGGACATCGGAAACGACGATCGCCCCAGCCGCGACCACGCTTCCCCGGCCGACCCGGACGCCCTCCAGAACCACGGCGTTGGCGCCGACGAGAACGTTGTCCTCGATGATGACCGGGATCTTTCCGGGCGGTTCGAGGACTCCGGCCAGGACGGCGCCGGCTCCGATATGGCAATTCCTTCCGACGATCGCCCGGGCGCCCAGGACGACGTTCATGTCGATCATCGTTCCCCGGCCGACCTCGGCCCCGATGTTGATCACCGCGCCCATCATGATGACGCAGTCCCGTCCGATTTTCGCGCCGTCCCGGATGATCGCCCCGGGTTCGACCCGGGCCCGAACCTTGCGGAGGTCGAGCATCGGCAGGGCCGAATACCGGGCGGTGATTTCGGTATGGACCTTGCGGATCCGCTTTTTCCGCTTGGCGAGCCAGGGTTCGATCTCGGCATAATCGCCGATCAGGATCCGGAATTCGTTCGTTCCGAAAACCGCGAACGGGGCTGCGGCGAAATCCTTTTCGCGAAAGGTTCCCTGGACATAAACCCGGGACGGAGTCGTCTTTTTGCTTCGCGCGATCAGGTCGGCCAGGACGCGGAAGTCCTGGCCCTTCGTTCCGGCCGGGCGGCGGCTCACAGCAGCCCCCGCTCCTTGAGGAGGGTCTTGATGTATTCGCGGTTGGATTCGCTGAGGTCGCAGAGCGGCGGCCGCAGTGGTCCGCCGGGCAGGCCGAGAAGAGAGAGAGCCGCCTTGACCGCCATGGGATTGGTTTCCAGGCGCAAAGCCGCGAATAGGTCGTAATAGGCGTAATGGATGGCCCGGGCTTCCTCATGCCGTCCGGCCAGACTGTGATCGGTCAGCTCGCGCATGACCTTCGGGAGGATGTTGGCCGTGACGCTGAACATGCCGCTTCCGCCGAAGGCCATCAGCGGATACGCGGTCGTGTCCTTCCCCGTGTAGACCTCGAAATTCTTGCCCCGGGCCAAATGGAGGATTTTGGCCAGGTGGTCGAGCTCTTTCTTGCCGTCCTTGGTCCCGGCGATATTCCCGTGGCCGATCAGCTTGGCATAGGTTTTCAAATCGATATTGACGCCGACGCGTTCCGGCGCGTTGTGCAGGGCGATCGGGACGGGACAGGCGTCGGCGACCTTCAAATAGAAATCGACCAGCCCGGCCTGGGTCGGCAGGACGAGGTACGGGGCGAAGACCACGACGTAGTCGCAGCCGATCTTGGCGAACCGCTTGGCCCGTTCGATCGTCAGCTCGAGATTATTGCAGCAGGTGTCGGGAGCGACTTTCGCCTTGCCCCCCGCTTCTTCGACCGTGATCTCGACCATCCGGGTGACTTCGGCCTCGGTCAGGGAGGAGTTTTCGCCGGTCACGCCCAGCGGGGCAAGGCCGTGTACGCCGCCCTCGACTTGCAGGCGAACCAGCTTCCGTAGACCGGATTCATCAAGACGAAAATCCTTGGTGAACGGTGTCATCAGGAGCGTATAGACGCCTTTGAGCATGGACAAAGACTCCTTGCCTGTATAAACGCCTCTCGATCCCCGGGCGGACGAAAGGATCGCCGCCTATTCTATCAACTGTAAGGAAAAAACTCTATCTGAGCCGTTCGCCGCCTCAACGGCGCTTGGCTAACGACGTTGTTCCGTAGGAAAAAAGCGCTTTTTCGCTTTCCAACCCGTTTGTCCCCACGGCGGTGATCGCGATCTGGACCTTCTGGCGGCTGTCGATTTGGATCGAGGCGGACACTGCGTTAACGCCGAGGTTCAAGACGGCCGTCCAATCGCCGGTCGTGCCCTTCGTGTAGATCCGATAGCCGGTCAAATCTGCATCATCATTCAAGGAGTTCTTGCTCCAGGCCAGAGAAAATGTCGGTGTTAAAGCCGTCATCTCCCTTGGAATGGAAACCGTAATGGAGACCACCCGGGGATTCAGCGGGGGCGAAGGCGGGACGGGAGGAGGAGGCGGCGGCGTTACAGAGACGGGTTTGAGAGTCGCAACATAGATTTCCGACGAATTTTGACCGAGATTCAGGCTGGTCCAGCACAGGGCCGTGTTGCCGGTTCCGTCGGAGGCCATGCCCTGCTGCATATTGTATGTGCCGGGGAGGTACTGGAGATCCTGGAAATTGTTGAGAATATTGTTGGCGTAAAGGACGCCGTCCCCGATATCGTTGCCGCCTCTCTGGATCGCGACATGAAGCTTGCCGTCGCTGTCCGAAACGATGTGGGGATAATGCTGGCTGATGTTCGCCCCGATTTTGTATCGTTGGGTCGGATTGTTCAGATTCATCACCCAAATCTCGGCGTACAGCTCATAGGGTTCGACGGCATCGCCGCTGGCGACCCAGGGGACATTATCCGGCGTGATCGTGATCGAAGGATGCGTCGGTTCTCCCTGGATGGCCCATTCCTCGGGATCGGTCCAAAATGAGGTCCGGCTCCGCTTGGTATACCGGCCGGTGAATGTCCCGTAGTTTTTATCGATCCAGACCAGGTGGACGACATCGTCGGGCCCCAGGGCCAGATGATGCTGCTTGGCCAGCCCGACATAGGGATGATAATAAATGGAGTCCCACTGTCCGTTGATTTTGGCCCGGCTGAAGATCCCGCCGCTGAGAGCGACATGCCAGCTCACGAAGATATTATCCTGACTGTCGACGA
>Ga0316628_100000293_pt1 | contig 31172 bp, 85 predicted proteins | sample OWC_Aug_M2_C1_D5_FD_207648 | JGI IMG/M metagenome (GOLD analysis project Ga0316628, IMG submission 207648) | Wetland soil microbial communities from Old Woman Creek delta, Ohio, United States - OWC_Aug_M2_C1_D5_C | ecosystem: Environmental > Terrestrial > Soil > Wetlands | place: USA: Ohio...
TAGTGATTTTCTTGACTTCACCTTTCTTATTAGTTTCGACTGCAACTATTGTAGCCGCTTGCCTATCTGTCCAACCATTAACCGTTACTGGCATACCTACATAAGGTGTTTCGCCTTTAGTTCCGTGTTCCTGCATGATTGATACCAGTGAATTTGAAGCTGTCATAGTTCCTCTTTCGAATTTTACAAGTATAATTATAACACAATTCTTTTGATATGTCAATACCTATTGTCAAATCGGAAAATAATGTTACAATATTGGTATGAATAAAATATATAAATCTATAACAAGGGGGCACAAACTTCATTGGTTGCTAAGAAATGTAAGTAGCCCAACTTCTCTGTTTCGCGGGTTGTTAGAGAAGAGAGTATTGTTATTTAATATGCTTTCGGAGGATAATAAGTGATTTTTGATTTACCGTTCCAGCCAACCTTTACACTAAAAGGTAGGGCGAATATGCTTTTTTCGCATTTTAGGGCACAGAGGGGACGCTCTACCCTGAGTGCTAGAAACACTTTTGCGCGCGCCTTGAGAGATATTGTTTTTTATGAAAAACCAAAACAACAAGTGGAGAGAATGAAAAAACATATGCCTTCCGATAATTTCAGGAATATCCCTTCCGCTTCCGATAATTTCAGGAATATATTATTTAGATATATGTGGAACGACAGGCATGAAAGACCAATATTCTAAACCCTCCTTGATAGCAGTTAGGAATAAATTCGGGCAAAAAGGCACATTAAGAGGTATGCCTTATCCTGTTGCTAGGGATTTATTTGTGAGAATGATTGTAAATTTATATAAGGTGAAAAATGCAAATAGAATTATTTAACGAGGATTTTAAGGGGATACTTCTTAATCTGGGTGATGAGATTTTGTTTAAGGGGAAACCTCGTCCTAATGCCAGATTGGTAAGGCAGTATAGTCTTGATAATGTGGCACAAAAAATCGCATTAGAAATTAAAAAGGACTTCCCCTCAAAAGATGAATCTATTATCAGGGATGATGTCCGTGGCGTTATCAGATGGAACACTGAAGATGAAGATATAGTGGAGGCAATGGAAAAGATGGGCTATAAAGATGTCGATGTGGATTTTTGGTGGAATTATTTTTGGGATGAAGAAAAGACCATTATCAAGAAGTGGGTTATGATAAACGAAATCACACCGAAATATAAATTGGGCGAGCAGGTCTCTTTTACCTACAGGAGAGAGGACTTTCAAGGTGAGGTTACTAATATTGATACGGAATATGCTCAATACACAATCTTCATTCCCTCTAAAGGTCATGTAAAGGAGGGGGTTGGAACACATGGAACGATTTATGATTTCGAAGAAGTTGAGCGTTAGTTTTCTTCGGTACACTGTCAAAGGCAGAAGCATTTATGAAAGAAAAACTATTGCCCAATATGCGATGGACAATAGAAGAAACCAACAGATTATTAAACAGATTATTAAGGAGTTTATGAAAATATCAACCAAACAAGCCAAGAGCTCATTAAGGAGCCTGAAATATAGATTTCAAGTAGAGCTACGCTCCTTTAATACATTAACGGGTGGGTTGTATAGCGAAATCAGAAAGACAACTAAAAATATCTGGTAGAAACGCCCAAGGTATTTTTCTTAGTCTTCGACCAACCTACCGACTATTTCCTTTCCATTAAGAACATTCCCATCCTTATCAAGGGGCATAGAGCCCTTTTTGTCTCCCGCTTCAACATAGGCAATCCCATCTCTTATCGAGACCACCTTGAGCCTATAACCGTGATTTAGTTCTATGTACATGTTTTTTATAGAAAATTACTTCAAATTCTAGCCAAATGAACAGTAGGTAAATATCGAAAAATATTTTCACTTTTGTTTTAGTATCGAAACCCGATTGAATCCCTATCTTCATGCAATCTTTTTTGATAAAGCAATTAAGTTGCAGGAAGATAAACGGAGAGAGATTCTTCTTAAATATGTGCATCCTTCTCCCTGTTGGCTTCTTCTATCGTTAGATTATCCGCAACAATGTTCCTCTTTTTGAGCTTTGCCTCGAAAGACAGTCTAACTTCATACTGTCCGTTAGTTTCGGTTACGCAAAATATTTTCATATTACCCCTCAATTCTTATACTAAATCCACCGTAGTAACCATTGTGCTCATTGTGATTTGAACACACGATAGTTCCCTTATCCGTGGTAACTCGCAGAAACTGCACCTGATGAACGCTGAATTCCTCGTCCTTCACCTTTGAGGTATCACCAATTTTTATATTTAGCAATGTAGCTCCTGCATAGTAATCGAGGTCATCATCACATACCATGTATCGCCTTTCGCAACAAGACTGACCATCATCAAACAGAACCATTTTTGTTCCGTCATCAAAAGAGATTTTTAGTTTATTGTCATTCAGGGAGACATCCCTGATGGTTTTCCTAAGATATTTTTCTATTCCTTTAATCATTTTAATCCCAGTGTTTTTGTTATAGTTTCGACCTGCTCTATTGTGAGCTTGCTTCTATCTAGTTCATCCCATGCCTTCTCCATTTGGCGGAGGGCAATAACAAGTTTCCATTCCTTGTCCAATTCAGGAGTGGCTATGCAATAGTGATACTGAGACCATGTATCTCGCTTTATCTGCCTCAATGTTCCATCGGAAAATATCTCCCTATCGAACTTTTCATGCTTTGTCATTGCTTGAGTTGCAGTCACTCTTTCGATTGGGTATCTAGCAACTACATCACCACTATTTATGCAGTATATAATATTACCTACCTCTAGCTTTGTCACTTTTTTCATGCGCCTATTCCCTGAAATATTTTATGTTAATATTGTAGCACATGTGTGGCGATTTGTCAATAACCATAACCATTCTCTTTTTCACATTTAGGGCATACAAATACTGGAATCTCCCTATAATCGAGTGAATCCCAATCAGGACGAAATACCATTTTTGTAGTTCTGAATTGGTGCTTTTGACATATGAATTCTGGAATACTCTCTCCCTTTATTGCCCTTCTTACATGTTTTGGGGTTACTCGATACCGCCCTTCCTTAATAACATTCCCTATTTTCCTATTTTCAAAAAGGGTAGACTTGCCATTAAATTTGACTTTGGTATAGTCCTTTCCGATGACATATTCATACTCTTTGTTGTCGATAATTAATTTTCTCATTTAGCTTCCCAGAATTTGCCGTCTTTCCCACATGTATTAGTATTATAGGCATCATCTAGGCTTAGTGAACGCTGTGTTGAGCATAGTGATATATATATATCACCAGTTACTACATTAACGTATTCTGTTAGCTCACATTCCAAGTTACTAGTGCAATGTTTGCATTCCTTGCACAACTTGTATTCTTTGTCTTTATATATCATTTTCTTCTCCTTGCTTTGCGTTGAGCTTTTGTTTTCGCTTTTTTGGCTTTATTTCTGCCTACATGATGGCGTTCCTTTGTGCCATAAACGGGCTCAGACATTGCCATTGCCATACCCATAAAGGCAAGCATTTCAGGTGTTTTCATTTACTCCTCCTCTACAGAATTAAATTCCTCTATGGTAAGGGGTTCAAGCCATGCGTAATATATCTGACCTGAAATTTTCGCATAATTTTCGACAACAGAAACCATGTTTTTGCCAAGAAAATAATTTGTGTAAATCTCAAGTTTGCCCGTAGCAATTTCTTGGATACAAAGATTACAGTACATCTACTCACCCTCCTTGTTATTAAGGGTGGTACATGAAGCATAGATATTCCTACCGCATTCCTCGCCTATCCCACACGTCTGGTCTTTTTTGTGGGGTTTGCCTGAACGACATTTTTGGCAATTTCTGTTGTCCTTATCAAATCGCTCACATATCATCAGGGGCTCTTCGAGGTCAGCAAGAATATGATTAATAACATCCAGCCTCCCCATGTAGTATCCAGTTATATCAGTTAGGCAAATACTGTCTCTGGCGCGCTCCAATCCCTTCTTCAGCTCAGAGACTTTGATAACCTCAACAGTTTCCATTGCATCACCAAGATTAATCATATATTTCTGTAATTTAGCCATTATTCTCCCATTTACTGTATTTATTGTTATATGTAATCAACTTGCACTCAAAAGGATTCTTCTTGAGAAACTGCTCTAAATGATGTTGACATACATATTTTTGAGCATTCGTGATTCTTCCTTTTCTTCCCGTCACATAATCATAAGCGATTTGTGCCACGATTTGCTGCGCTTTGCATCTCCTTGAAGTACACTGGTGGTCATACCATTCAGCATAGGTTCCGTCTCCCATTTATGCAATGCGGGAGCTGGAGCTTCGGAAACTAATCGGTAACGATAGTTCATCTTATCCTCCTTGTTTTACCATAGTCTTCGTGAGTATAGCCACCTACAATATTTCTAATCGCATCCTCCCAAGAATACCATACATTTATTAAATCATCCCGACCAGCATGTATAGTGAAGCTCTTAACTTCAAGCATACATACTTCCTCCCCTTCTTTCCAGCCAGCCTCTTTTAATTCTGCTATAGCATCTTCCCTAGTTTTTGTCATGTTCCCACTCATCATATGACATGTATTGTATTATCTCACGTTCACCATTTTCGATAAGAGATTCTCTTATGTAATACAAATGCAGGGGAAAAGGCTTTTTGTCATATAAATTAAATCTATGTGATTCAGAATGTTTCCTACATGCCTCCATTACTTCTTCAAGAGTATTCCACTCCCCATCCATCTCCTCGATGTGTACCATGCGAGAACGAGGGTCGTTCGGATGGTATTCGCCATCTTTATTAACTGGATAATCAGCCATATCTACCGAATAAACTGTTCTGTCCTCCACCATATTCTCCTATTATTTTACGAGAATATTGTAACATATCTTTCTGGATTTGTCAATAGGGCTGGATAGTTGACACAATAAAATAAAATGATATAATAGAGTGGTTGGTGTGATAGAGCATTGGAGTAGGCGTGATAATACCCCGTCAAGATAAAGGTTATTCTCCTGTGAAAAAAGAAAACGGAAGAAGCCGTCACCAACCGAGGGGCATACCTTGTACTATAAACAAAGGGATGCCTTGTCTGTTTGGGCACCTAAGTGAACGGACATAGTTCAAAATAGCTTTGGGGTCAAAAATGGTGAAGCAAGCATGTTCGAATCATGCTCCTGACCGGGTGGCTTAGATAGTGTGGTGAAAGCTAAGAGAGCGATGGTGGTTCGAATCCACATTTCACTCCCCAAGAACGAGAGATTGGGCGCAAGGTAAATCCGAAATTAAGTAACTGATTCAGGTGAAAGAGAGTAAGTCAGAGTCCCGAATATCCTTGCCTCTTGCATAATTTTAAATACTGGTAGATATGACGGAAACACGAAACGTACATAGTGATACAGCGCTGTGGTCTCAGGGATAAAACCCGACACTGTAAATAGGGTGCAGAAATGCTATCTACTAGTATTTAACATTAATGGGGCAATATGAGAAGTAACTATATAAGATTATTAATAGAGGGAACTCGATTTGGCAAAATTGGAACAAAATTTCAGTTAATACAGAAAAAAGAAATAACTAATGAGGATAGGGGTATATCCAACTATCAGGGTGAGGGCAAATATAGGGGTATTTTCAAATTTAATGAGGAAATGTGCTTTTTTGTTTTCGACCCTGATAACATAGCCCGATTGGGAGGAGTTGAGTTAGCAGAATTAGTTGATGAGAATGACGGAAAACCTTCTCCGTCAAGACAAGTTATAGTTAAGAAAGGTACCTGTTAGATTTAATAATATTATTGAGGGATGAAGTGGACATAAAATCAATTTTCTACGACAAAGTTTTTGAATTTACGGGAATTTATCCTCAAGCCATTATCAAGAATGGGGTAGAGCACAAAAGAACTGAATGGCAGGAAGGCTGGAATGCCTGTTTTTCTGATATAAACGAGCGATTTGCAAAACTGGAATCTTGGTGGGAAGCATTGCCTCAAAACGAGACTAAAGAAAAGCTTGAGAAATTACTGACTGAGGATAATCTGTTTTTACATGCAGGTAAAGAAGTTCGTATGAGCGTCAACTGTAGCGATTTGTTTTTCTGGGCTTGCTCTGATTTTGAGGAAATCACCATGGAGGAAATAGGAGATTTAATAAATTGCTATAACGAGACTCAATTTGGCGGTGAGCTATGGTGTTGCCGTAAACGCAAAATGCGACCTCAATCAGCTTATTATGATTTAATTCCCAAGACTGAATGGGCATTGTTTGATGCCGCTGGTGAAGAGCGGGATGACCCCGATGGGAAAAGAGCATGAAATTCCCAAGCTTAAAAATGGTTGAAGGATTATATTATGAATTGAGCAGGAATGCCACAGTATTCACGAAGGTGGAACAGGAGCAGTATTGGGGTGATTGGGGATGTTTATATACATGGCATGTTTTTATTGTCGGTGGCTTCGGGCAGAGTTATATTCAGGAACACTTAAAGTACAGTTTGTATGATAGTAGTCCCGATGAGGAAACCCCAAGGATGGAAGATTGTATGAAAAATGATGTGGGTATTGCCATTCAATCAATAATGACCAATATAAACACAGGCGGTAATTTTTTAACTTCAACACAGTATAGGCATGATAAGAGGAATTATTAGTGAAAATAGAAATACCAGACGAACTGTATAATAAGCTTATAGAACTATCAAATGAGCTTAACAATCAAAGCCATAGAGCCACAAAAATGCCCTATTTTATCCAAATCAGGGAGACCGATGAAGTATGGGGCATGGATTCTGGTTATGCCGATAGTTTTGAGTGGGTTGATGAGGATGGAGACACCATAGACCCCGATGACGAGGAGGTGCTATGTGATAAACTGTACGACAGAGGTTTAATTAGGGTGGAAGATGAAGAGAATGGTTTATCTACTTTATCCGAATACTTGGAAGATAATGATATAGAGGATGTCCTTGAGGAATTGGGTTATTCTAAATGCTACAAGAAGGATATTGAGAAATTCTCAAATTGCTTTTTCACAACAAAGGCGGCGAAGAGATATATCGAGAATAATCAACATAATCTCGCTGAGGGGGCGGATACCTACTTATTCTATGCAGACCGTAATCCCGAAATGGAAATTGTTTTTGAGTTTTTGTGTGGATTAACGGGAAGGAAAATACATCAATGAAGATAATAGTTATAGCATTTGTTTTGGCACTGACAAATCTTTGGGGCGGAGCCCTTTTGAAAGAGTTTGTACCCTTATCGGCAAATCTTGAGCATACATTAAATGGAACGCAGGGGTTACTTTATATGGCTATATTTATTGGGGCGCTATATTATTTAATAGAGGGTGCTAAGGGTTAGTTGCCCTAGAGCCCCTATTAATCCAATTCTATTTCTTCACCCATAAATCATACATTGCGCCCTCATGGGTATCGCTCTCTGTTTTAGTGTATCTGTCCTGAACACCACTAAGAAAGAGGGAGATACCTTGTTTTATCCACATGTAGTTAAACTCCTTTGTCTTAATATCGGGTATAACTGCTACTAGGGTTTCTTCATTATCTATTCTGTGTTTCATCTATTCACCTGTTTCAGGTTAATCATTCTTCCACACCCTTTTGAGATGTACTAAAAATATTATAATATTTACTGGTACCAGTATTATAGCTACCCATACGAATGGTGTAGACATTAAATGACTTCCGCCTATAATACCTGACCCTGCGAGCCCACACATTATGTAGTTCCAGATTTTCATACTAATTCTCCTATTGATTTATAGCTTCAACCAAAATGCCTTCTTGGTAAATTTCCTTTACCCATACTCGTCCATCAGGGTGATATGCAAAACATTCTCCATTTATCTCGCCATTACGAAATCCTGCCTCGAATGCTACGACACCGCTATCAAAATATTTTCTTTTATATATCATCTCTCCATTTTTAAAAAATGTTTCGAGAATTCTTCCCTGCTTGAACACCCCACTCGGGAGCTCATCTTGATTATATGTGAATTCAACCCCTGAAGCTTTCATTATTTTATCCATTTTGCCATTCCGAATTGCTTCCAATATCTCGGATGGAACAGGAGAAAATTGTTCATGAACCCCATCTTCGCCCAGTATTATTTTGGTGAGATGATGATTTATCCTATAATCAGGAGGAATACATTTTTCCCTCATCCATTTCTCCATTATTTCATCAGTTACAAATAAAATATCACCCTTCTCACTCTTTATCCATATTGGAAACATACTAATTCTCCTATTTTTTAATTTATGATGGAAATTTTACAGCCAGTATAGATATTGAGTACCCACTTCTTCTATTGTACCACTTTTTTCAAGAGTTCCATCTGGATAAAATACCTCAACAAAGACTATGGAGCCATTCTCATAATTACGACGAATCTTAATCTCTCCACTAAAATAAAATTCTTCATGCAGTCCATGCAATTTGTTGTTTTTGACATGAAAATGATACTCCAGTCTATTGCTCCTATAACGAAAACGCTCAACCTGCGCCTCTTGGCTTGGGTCGCCAATCATTCTAAGTCTAATAGTAGCTTCGTCATGACGAAATTGTTCGAGCAGTACTGTATCATTATCCAGATTGAGATTTGCCCAACCCCCAAGCCTCATCATTTTGTCCATTTTGCCCTCCCTTATTGCCTTTGCAATATCAGGGTGGATGGGAAACAGCTCCTTGTGCTCACCACCATTATCACCGAGTATCTTAATTATCCCGCTATGACCAACAAAATCATGCCAGTTTATTGATTGACCCTGCCTATTTGTTTCATGCCATGCGATAATATCATCATCTGTCAAAAACAGGGCTTCACCATCTTTTTCTAGCCATGAAGGAAAATCACACATATTGCTCCTTAAAAATTATTATATTAATCATTATACCGTATTCGCCTAATTTGTCAAAAACTAGCCTTCCTTATTTTGTCAAGTAGTTCAGGATTCTCCCATTTATTTCCCACCACTTCGGGGTAATTAAGCTTCCATTTTTCGTAACCTCGGCGTTTATTAGACCCTTCCATCAGTCGAATACCACATAAATCAGCACATATAGACCACTGAGCGGTCTCTAAATCGTATTCAACAATTTCTATTCTATCGCCGAAACGAACAAAGTCATCCGCATATACCTTTTTGCCACTCTTATCTACTACCCCAATATGTTGCATGAGAACAGGTCTAATAAGAGGGGTGCCATTTGCCAGCCCACCACCTGTCATCGTGATGTAATCGAGATTGTAATACATTTTGTTATTACTATAGGCTCTATACATTATTTTATCCTTAATTCTTTTAACGCAGCGGCAGTGAAGGTTAGTCCGTCCTCATCGTAGGAATTTTTATACCAGTTTATAAACTGGTCAAGCGTCATTGATGAACGGGTCATTGAGGGGTAGGATACCCATTGTGGCTCACCTTTAGCGACTCCTAAATATTCCTCCAAATTCTCCGCCGTCGCAAGGAGCGAGAAGAAGTATACTATTTTGGCTATAGTTCCATCATCTAAAGCTTTCTGCCATGAGCCCGCATCTCTTAGCTTATTCATTGCCTCCAGCATCCCATACGCCTCAACCTCAATAGGTGGTAGGGTAGGAGTGAGTTCTGGGGATTTTAACATGTAATGGGTGTAATCTTGTATCCCCTCATTATCCAAGATACTACACATATTATTTGATTGCCTGTATCGTTTACCTATTTTCACCCCATCAGTTATCCATGCCTCGCCCCTGTAATCACTCGGTATCTGTCCCAGAATCCATTTCTCTTTGTGGCGGATGCTCATACCTGCATAACCACGACAAGAACCATCATTCAAGAATATCCACACGGATTTGCAGTCAGGGGAACTCACGTATACCTCGTCCCTATTTAGTTCAAAAACACCTCCCTCGTGCTCTCCATCTGGAAGGAATGTTTTGCCCTTTTTGCTGTCTGCTATCACTATTACGCTATCACCAGTATTAAACATATTATTTCCTTTTATTTATCTTTACTTTGCAGGTATCACAAAAGTCACCCTTCGGAATCTCCCGAACCTCTTTTGAGCATTTACATTTTTTACACGTAAATGTATATGTGTGGGGATAACGCCTTCCTCCACAGACTTCATAAAACATCTTTAACATTTGTTTGCCCTCCTGAATGCTGTACCTATATCGGTAAATATAATTTCTGCTCCAATCAGCGACTCAAAATAACCACACCAACTTACGCTTTGCACATACATTTTCCTGTCATCTAGCAGGAGAAAGAGGCTCCAATGACCCTTCTTGTCGGATTGAGACGTTCTAAACCAGTCCCGTGATTGTAGTTCCTTTATACGACTGTCTTTGTCTTGCTTCCTAAGTGAGTAGTGCGAGTTGTTCTCAAGCTCATACAGCTCATAATGCTCCTCAATGCGGATGAGATTACTTTTAGCTACTTCGATATTATTCCACTCCATATCTAATGTAGTGTCAGTCTCACTACTACCGAAACTATCTCCTGTTTGGTAACTCACTTTTATTTGGTACATTTTTCCTCCTCGCATTTGCAAAATTCTTTAACCAATCCGCTTATTCTCCCGCAGTATTCCTCATGGTCGAGGCAACATATATTTTTCTCGTGTGGCTGACCCGCTGGGCAGTTCCCGCATTTTTGAGGATTATATCCTGAACATCGTAATTTCATTGGCTTTCTTCTTTGGGGCATTATGACAATTTGGTTCATATACTACATAGGCTATAGCCATTAAAACTAAGCCTATAAGTATTACCCTTTTCATAATGCCTCCTAAATCTTATAGATATATTATAGCATATTTATGCCGACTTGTCAAGCACTCCGTAGATACCCCAACCCACGACTATTAGCATTAATAGACCTGCCTGTAGGTATCCGTCCGCAAGGCAATGATATGAGAAGGTGACGCCGTAGCTCGTGAAACATACTCCTGCAAGTAATTTACCCATGTATTGGATTTCCTATGAAACTACCCAGTAGTTCTCCATTAACTTCATAAAACAAGTGCCCCCATACTATCCCTCTTCTGATGCAATCCTCCCCAAAGTTACTTACACAGGTCTCTTTGTTATGCCCAAAGTAGTCGAGTTGATAGTTGTTTTTCCCATCATGCAGTATTGCTGTTGCTTTCATTGTTATTCTCCTAAATCTTTATGACAATATCGCACTATAGATACCCTAATCTGTCCCTTCATATGTATTCCAGATTCTTTTAGTTCCACGTGGGTTAATTGCCCATCCCGTACCTTCTTTTTTGAGTTTTTTGATTCCATAAGCTTCTTTAAGGGCTTTCAGTGTATTAAACTCCTTGCCAACATGGAATTTACCATCAATTTCCTTCACGCGATAAGGGAGCCACCCAGACGGGTATAGTGTTCGTCCGATTTTATAAGTTTTCATTACTGTTCCTCTAAATCTTTATGACAATATTATAACATAATTATTCCAATCTGTCAAGTGCTATATTGACTTTCTGTCGAAAAATGTTATGATATATCCATGATGAAAACAAAATCATATGTCGCTAGTATTCAGTTTGTGGTAAAATGGCAGGGACTCTGCACTCCCTCCCTTTATATTGATGAATATTTATCAATGACTGCGGCTAAGAGACAAGTGAATGATTTTCTTCAACAATATATTGGAAATTTGAGGAATCAATGAAAGTAGTAGAAATAATAAATAACACACATATCAGAAAATACGGCAAAATCATCAAAGAGAATGAACAAATCTATCAAGTAGAATTTAGCGATGGTGAGAAGCAGATGTTCAATAAATATTCTCTCAAGAACATCATTTATCCCGATATTTCAATAATCTTACAGGGGTCGTAATGAAAGAGATACGCTATATTCGTGCAGATGGTCGGAAAAGGCTATTCCATTGTGATGAGATAATCTACAAGGATGGTGTCTACTACTTCCTGAATGAAGAAAGTCCTAGATTAAAGGACGCAGAATGGAATTTACTGGAAGATTCTGTTGCTATTATCCATGCCACGCAAGGTGATGAGATAATAATCAAGAGGTTATAATGTTTAAACTCTGGTGTAAGGACAGGAACGAATGGGAGAAAGACAGGTGGGCAATCCTTCCTAAAAAATCATGTATTGATGAGATGGTCTGGTCTTCAGGATAAAAACAACAAAGACGTGTACGATGGCGACATTATCAAGATTTCAGAAACATTGTACTATATTGATTGGCGGTTTATGGCTGTGACCCTTGAAAGATTGACTGATGAGGATTGCGAAGAGGGAGATTATCACGATACACATTTAAGGGATATTGAAAGACAATTTGAAATAGTGGGGAATATCTATGAAAGAAATTAAATTCAGGGCATGGAATGGGGAGAGAATGCTTCCACCCGCTTCATTAGAACAATTATATCTATTCAAACCCCCACTAGACGCAGATTTCGGGCTTTTTGAAATCATGCAATATACTGGCATAAAGGACAGGCAAGGCAGGGAGATTTACGAGGGAGACATAGTACAGGGGACTACCTACAAAGACCCTGTAGCACAGAAAATTGCCACCCAATGTAGGGGATTAGTTGAAATAAAACCTGAGTTCCTATGGGTAAGGTGGAAACTACCAGAGGGTTTTAGGCTATATCCATATTTATCGGATAATGATACCGAAATCATTGGAAATAAATGGGAAAATCCTGAGTTGTGGGAGATAAAATAGTGGCAATTCCGAGAACAATATTATTTAGGGGTAAAAAGAAAGACGGGGAGTGGCTTGTAGGCGACCTTAATCAGATGGACGGTGGGGTGTATATCTTCGACAGGAGGAGGGGGGAGGATAATCCAGATTTTTTTGAGGTTTTGCCCAATACAATAGGTCAATTTACTGGCATAGAAGATGCCGAAGGAAAAAGAATTTTTGAAGGCGATATAGTAAGTCTTAGCAACCCACATATCGGAATAATTGAATGGCGTTCAAGTGGATTCTATATAACGGGGTCAGATTATGCCTTAAACACCATTTGGTTCAAGGGTGGGTCTCCGAGAATTGTAGGGAATATTCATGATGGTCAGGTTATGGGCTCTCCTGAGTCAAAGGACTCTCCTAAGTCAAATAAGTGTTCTTGCGGTGGACATTTGCTTTCTGTTTTTGAACTAGAGAAAACATATAGTTGTGTTGAGTGCAGGAAGGTGGTAACAAAAAGATGAAGGGATGGAGTTATTTAGCATGTGGAATTACTGGGACTGGCATAATAACAGGAACCCTATTATTGGCTGATGCGATTTTCAAGGGGATACCACATGTAGCTGTTTTGGCAGTCTTAATCCTAGTGGTTAGTATTGTTGGATTTCTGGTGAATTATGAGGATACGAAATGCAAATAAATATAGAAAGTAGAACTGAGTATGTGACTAGACAAGTCAATATCATAGAGCACCAACTGATGAATCCGTGAAACTCTTGAACGAATTTCAGGAGAAAGCAAAAGAAAATTTATTTTGTAGTGGTCGAATCAATGACAACTCCATTAACTGCGAATGGTATGCTGTACGCAGTGTTATGGGTGATTTGGAACTAAATGGTAGGCTCAAAATAAATGGTCAGGAGAAAAGGTTCAGGATAGTAATAGAGCACGACCCCACCCTCACTGTTGAGCGATACTACGAGCAGATATTGGGAACTGTATACAAAGCTGTCGTGGGAGAAATCGCAAATATGATTACGGTCGAAGCTTTTAAAACCGCTACAAAGACATCGTGGTAACATATTCCAATAGTGAACAAAAGTGCTATAATTATATAAAGAAAGCAGTAGAAAAGGGAAATTATTTCTGCTACTTGATATGGATGGCACCCGAAGAGGTGGACATCTGTATTTCTTTGCAAGTGAGTGGTTTAATAAGAAATTTTTATAAGGAGGTTTCATGAAATTAAGCGGTTTAACACTAACTGAATATGGTACCATTAAAGAGCTGGATGAAGTGCTGGAAGGCGGAGAATATGTTGAGAAAATAGATATAAATCCTGACACATTAAGAGAAATCAAAAATCTTCTTAAAGGGGAAGGAGAGCTCAATATATTAGACCCTGTTTGGGGCAATATTATCAAGATTTGCCCTAATTCCGATTTAGGGGAACTGGAGATTTTAATTGAAAGACGTACTTAACATCAATTCTTAGATATGTTATAATGTAGAAGTTCGATTCGAGTTATTAGTGTATGGATGAGCCCCGTCAGATTGGCGGGGTTTTTTAATGCTTGACGGATTGGAATAAATATGTTATAATGGTGTCGTAAAATTAAAAGGAATACACTATGCCAAAGAACCTAAAGGAACTATCAATAGTCTCCCTTATGAACGAACTACAGGAGAATGGAAAAAGGCAGGGAATGGCTACAAACTGGCAGGTTATCGAAAATCTCAAGGAAGAGGGTGAGCTCATGAAAGCAGAATTACTAGAAAGATTAACCTGTCTGGTGGTCAAATAGTTCTTGACATATTTAGGTAGATATGATATAATGGTGTTGTAAAGATTTCAAGAAAATAAAATGGAAAGAACAACAGACCTAGTTAAGCTCAAGAATGGAGCTCGTTTCACATGGGGCAGGGTTACTGAAATTCATGAGATAGCTGAGTATGCTATCGTTGAGTATGTGGAAGACTTTGCTGGAGATAAAGGTACTACAAAATACTCTACCTATGTAAACGGTAAGAGCTGTGCTCGTTCATACCTGAGTATGGACGCCGCTCTTGCTGGTTGCATAGCCTATAAAATAGAGGGATGCAACCACAAGGCTGATAGATATTTCATATCAATGATGAAGGAGTAAATCATGGAGAAAATCAAAAATCTAAAATCACATGCAAAAGCTATATGCCTTGCCCTTTCAACAATAGACCATCCTGAATTCACTCACCTGAATCAGTTGGCTAGGGTCAAGGAAGTCGATTACGTAAGGGGTACGTTAGTGGCTGTTGTTAAGCTAAACGTATCTCCTGAATGGGCTAACCTATTTCATTCAATCAGTTTGGTGGTTAGGTTTGGGTGCGATGAGGATGAAGATATAGTGGGCGGTACCGTGAATTACAGTTACGAGCATCCTTGTGGTGGTGAAAACGGTCATGACCTGTGCAGGTTTAGCTTGACGGCAGGATAACAGTTAATTTCGAGCGTATGGAGCCTACAGGCGACGATGTTTTTGGGAAACCTGTATGCAAAGCTAATTCTTATAGGATAACGATATAATATGGAGAACAAATTATTATTAGAGCAATCGGTCACTAAGTGGCAAGCTATTGTTAATGAGTTTGTCGGGGGTAATGTCATGGAGGGGTTTGGATGGGCTAAAAGCACGGAAACCTCTACAGGGAGGAATGCTACTGATTGCCCTCTTTGTGTGGTTTATCTTGTATATTCAGTTTTTAAGTGTAATGGATGTCCACTAATGAACGGAGATATAACTTGTACTGATAGCGGTCATGTATGGGAAATATACAATAGTAACCCGAACAAAGAAACGGCTGAAGGGGTACTAAATCTAATACAACTAAAACTTAAGGAATACTAATATGGATAAAGAAAAACTAACAAAAGAACTACAGGCATGTTTCTCACCCAATGGGTATCGTGACATGGAAGCGGCGGCTATAGCACTTCATGAGGCTGGTATAAGTGATAGCGAGTTTGTTGAAGCTTGTGAGGATTTTGCCCATGAATGTGGCATGACAGTTTCCAAGCTCGACATATGTGCCTATGCTTATGACTACATACTACAGCAAGCAAGGACTGATATAGAGAGTGCTATAGGTATCGACATAATGAATGATACCGAACATCAGATTGGGGTTGCTGGAAATTTCTGCGCTACTACATATGACTACAGCGAGGAAGCTAAGACTGAATTCATGGAGATAGTTGAACAGATTGAAGATAAGACAAAGGCAATTGAGTTCGTGGTGTCACAATGTTACTAGCAGAAAAAATACAATTCATCCGCGATGAAATTAGTGAACTGACTGGCGAAAAAGTATATGTAACACTAGGATTGTCTTTTGCTGAGTACTGGATAGCCAAGGCAGAAACAAAAGAAGAAGGAATGGTATCTGTTTCTGGAAGTGACCCAGATACAGCATTGAATAATTTATATGATAAGGTAAAAGAGGAAGGAATATGCACACCACTACTAAAGAAGCACTAAGAGAATCTATCGAAAAATATCAGGCTATAGTTGATAGGCTTAAACTGGGAGATAGGATGGTCGATGGAATTCGTGTCTACTGGAAAGAAGACGGAACTATCCTTAATTTAGGTACCGCTGATTGTGCCCTATGCAAGTTATTTGTTGTGAATAAATGCGTAGGGTGTCCACTGAAAGACATTGGTGAGCGTTGCCCAGATGATGAGAGCGTTTATCAGGTGTTCTTCAGAACAATAGACGGAACAACAGAGGAACAGCTTGAGGCGGCTCAGGCAATGTTGGATGTTTTGGTAGCTCTTGACAAATTAAAATAAGTATGTTTTATGGATAAATGGTATTTACCAAATGCTAACAATAGAAAAACTCAAGGCAATGGAGCCTAATACAATTTTTGCACACGGGACATTTTCAGATACCCCTGAAGGTATTTATGTAATGGGAAGTGGTCTAACCCTAACATGGGTTGCAGTTCGTGGTGGTATACATGACTGGGCTATCTATTATGGAAGACCCCATATAGTGGATTTCTTAGGAACAACTAGGGCTCCCACCTCATTAGAAGATATAGCAAGAAATGGTGACAAGCTAACTGTTGAAAAATACATAAAGATACTGGTTCCTTGCGATAATAAAGCATTTGAGATGTATAGGTATTGACAAATTTCAATAAGTATGATACAATAGTCATGTTGTTGAAGTTCATTGGCAAATAATTCAAAAAGTGTTTGGTGAAAACATCTATTAGTCTGTAAACTTGACCCTGCTTACCTAGTCTAGCTAGTGGGGTTACTACAAATGAAAGGATGTCGTAGTCCTACATAGCGAAGCTGGCTAAGGCGGTATTGATGTTTACCGTAAACACCTTTTGGCTTGTTCATTGGCAGAAATTATTTTGAATACTAATAGGTATAGCTCAATGTGGTAGAGATTCCGATAAGGGAGGGACGGCAATGGTTGCAAACAGACCCGTAAATATCTTATCCATCTGGACTGTATAGTTTGGAACACCTGTGGTGGTGTGGCTGAGGGTTCGACTCCCTCTACTTATTAGTATTCAGGATAATGCCTGTCGAGTTGTGATAGGTTAAATGAAAGGCGTAGCCCTTTAACAGCCATACGTGTGTATCTGAGGGGCGAACCTCGTTAAAAATAGCCTATAAGGGTCTGAGACAAAAATCGAGATATGAGAAGACTAGGAGAGTTGGTTTTGTAGGGTTCCATTATAAACCTTCCCGCCGAAACATAATGCGGAAAAATAGTTCTAGCACCAAGTCTGAGGAACGTGTCCTACAGTGATATATACAGGTATTAGGCAAACCCTGTCTTATAGTCTTGTTTTTGGGAAATGTGTAGCAATCACATAATAGTAGAATTGGATAGCTCGACTGTTTTTACAGGAGTGAAACTACCCGTAGGCTTGTAGCACGGAAATAATATCCGCAGGAGTAGCGCCCTGCCCCAAGAATAGAGGCATGAAGCCGACAGCAAGAGTAGTGCCTATTAATATTCTCCTGCTCATTGTTGAGTATATGTTATGAGGGGAAGTACAACCTTGAGCACTAGTGCACTATGTCAAGTGAGCAGGACTTTGTTAATAATGCGGAAGTGACAGATGGAATGTCGGAGTAATTACCGCCGTGAGCTTCAAAGCTCGCTACCGAAAGGTATAGTTGGACTAGGTGTGGGTTCGATTCCCACCTTCCGCCCAATTGTTTTATGCGGGATGCACCGCACAGGGTAGTGATACTGGGTAGTTACGAACTTTGCCAGCTCAAAAAACAGATGTCTCTCTATGTGACCGAGGTTGTGAAACCTATGGGGGCGATGAATTTATAATTTTTGTAAACCAAGAGTAACTTGTATCCCGCACCACAGCAATTTCGGGTTGATTTAGCGGGGCAAAATAATGACCTTATTTTATTCTATAACCCCGCTAATGTATTGTATGGCACAAATATGGAAACGAGAAAGCGACCAGTCATGGTTATTGACACTTATACCTAAATTGCGAACACTCCACCATAAAAGGCTGTGTTTGTGCCATTCACGACATTAAGGAGGATTATGATAAAGGTTTATATTATTGAAAGCGAGGCTGGATGGGGTCAGAAGGTGGATGAAGTAAAAGAATTTGATACCAGAGAAGAAGCGGAGCAGTTTTGCAGGGATTATAACAATAAACATAATCCGCCTTCGAACAATACCCCTGATTGGTATATGTATGCGAAATTAGAGGGACAAGGTTTTGGAATGCTAAGATAAAATTGGGAGATACTTATGCTGGGTTTTGAAAAACGCCTTTTACGTGTACTGTATACAATAGCACTTTTATATACGGGTATTTTAATGTTCCCTGCCATGGACTCAACTAATACGATATTAATGATGTTCTTTGGTTTGGCATTAGGGATTGCAATCTTCGTAGAAATTGCTTTTCGAGTGATTGGAGAAGATTAAATTTTCTCAATCGGAATTACCTTAAACTTAGCTTTTAGGACAGGGACATTAATAATAAGCTCCCTATCTCTTTCTCCTATAGGGAGTTGCATTTCTGCTTTCATCATTACCCCACCTATTGATAGTTCCAAGTCGAGTATTTGTTTATTAATAGCCTCCTCTATTGTCCTTAATTCACTTACTTTTTTATCGCAACCTCTACCTGTTTGAATGTTGACAATAGGGTTTCCGACATTACTCTCCAAGTGTCAGGAACGGGTCTATCCCTTAGAATATCTTCTATTTCCTCTTCGTATCTTTGAGTATCTAGGTGGTATCGTCTATTATGCTCTAGTGTTTTTACTAGGATTTTTAGTCTTGAGGCACTTTCCTCACCCATTTGTTTCTGATTCTTGAGTTCACTTACTTCAGCCCTTAAATCATTTAACTGGAATTTGAGATTCCTGTTCTCCTGAACCATTGCTTTTATTTTCTTGTGTATTTTCATTTGTTATCCTATTTGTATTTGTTCATCAATAAGCCAAAGCGCACCACGGGTTGACCTTGTTCTTGCCACCATGTCAAACCAGTCCTGAGCTCTTCCTACGGCATCTTGTTGGAGGGTGAGGTCATCACATATCACCATATCAACTCCTCTTGAAGTTATTTCTTTCCCTATAGCATGGCGTTCCCCTCCATATTTATTTGTTAGGCTCGCTAGACTATTGCCTTCATCCAGTATATCCCCGAATTGTTCTTTGTATTCAGGACTATCCATTATCAACTTAGCTTCATGGGCGAATTTTTCCGCTAGTCTTCTGTCATAGGTAGCCATCAAGAATTTAAGATGAGGATATTTTGTCCATGCCCATGGTACACTCATTATGCTGAATATATGGGATTTTCCTGAGCGCGGTGGCATTTTAGCCACTAGTTCCCGACCCCTTAATCCCAATCCAATCCTTTCAACACTCATCTGAAAATCATCGCAAATATATTGAATGTCTCCTTCGATTGGTTCTTTCCAGTATTTTTTCATAAAATTATAGTAATTCATTTGTTCCTCTTTTGTGTTTAGTTTCAAGTAGTTCCCAAAGCTTTTCCATGTTTTCCACATCCCAATCATTATCAACATGTTTTCCACACTCATTATGGAATGCCAGTGTGTGCGAATCCTCATAATACCAATGCCAGTTAGTATATGAAGAACCTTTTTCAATTTTCTCCATACACCACTGACAGGTATGTTCTTTGCGCGCTGATTTAACTTGTGTTATTTCCAATTTATTGTCCTTTAATATTATTAAGAGCCCTTATCCACATAACCCCTTTTTGAGGATAGATAAAAGCCTAATATTGCTCTGTCGCCAACTTTAACATCAAAAAGCCCTCTATCCTCATTTATATCATAAATAACCCCTTCTAGTTCTCCGTGAACAAGATGTTTCCCCTTCCATTCAGCGCTTATGAATTCATTCTTATCTAACCATGAAGGAACGCCACCCTTTGATGAATCACATCGAATAGTTACTTTATCGCCTAATATTCAGTACACTTTCCCTATGAGCTTTCAACTGGTGCCCCTTAAGTTGTTTCATATGAGTAATATCCCCTATGATAGAGTGGGTGTCATGCTCCCAATCTCGTTCAAAGTTGGTTGAATATTTCATTAAAATACCTGAAAAAATATTACTAGCAATAACAACATAGTCCCGAATACCATCAAAATTATCCCACCCAGTACTTCGGCTATACCAGCTATCAAAGAAGCCACACCAAATATATCCCAGTCCCCCTTATGGACTATCCATAGTTGTCCTGATTCGTAACATCTCCATCCAAAGATAAAGCAAGCTATTGCTACTAAAATTATTATTATCGCCATACTCTCCTTACTAATTCTAAATTCCTAAAAACCGTTCTACCATGTCGCAAGTCACGACAAAGACTAAATTGGGCAGCCGCCCAAACTTTAAATGCTATCATGCCCCATATTATAACATTTTTTCTGGTAGTTTCAAGTCATTGACACAAAAAGGAAAAAGTGTTACAATATTCGTATGTTTTTTGAAAGTAAAAAGATTGTGGGGTAGGTATGCCTAAATACTTCAGTAAGGGAAGCCTGTGGACACTCCTAAGAATGACTACTATATCAAAGGGGGGGGAAGTGCGCTATCTCTTCCATCGCGACATTGGCTTTGCAAATATGCAGAATATTATCAGGAATTATATAAATGAAAAATCTAGTTGATTGTACTACATATAATGCAATTAAGGGTAGCCTTGACAGATATAGAATATCTGCTCTTGCACGTTTTCCGCCTGATTTCTGGAATACATACCTAGTAAGGGTTTTTCGAGTACAACGTATTATTAGGGACTATGTAAATGAAATCACTGCCTAATATAAAAACCTATCAATTATCGACTATGACAGACCTAAAGAATAGGTTTTGGGGCTATAAACTGTGTATTGAGACGCAGAATCTAATTATGAGAGGGATAAGAATTACAAATTTTAATCACTGGGAGAATAAGAAATGAAGCGTTTGTCCGATTTTAACACATACAGAGTGACTTATTACTTCTTGGTTCTTGGGTGCTTGAGAATTGGGTATGATAATAAGGTTATGTCCTCTGCGCGTGATTTGATTACTAGGGAGATGAAATGAAGGGTCGTATCAGTGTCGGGTCAAACTTATCGCTGACGTATCTTTATTGGGATAGAAGGGTAGAATCTTATTATAACCCTAATTGTTGGGTGATGTACAGGATTACAGAGGCGTTAAGATGAAAGGTATGTATTTCACCTCACTTTCGTATCTTATAACATATAGAGAGGTGAAACCTTTTTATAACATGACATACTCAGTAATGGCGAGAATAAAGCTGGAGATTAGTAATGAAGGAAAGGAGTTGGTATGAAACTAAAAAAGATTGAATTAACTACTTGTATTTGCGGATATGTAACAAGCACTGAATTAAACCGCCATACATTACGAATTATTGGAGCAATAAGGATTATTAAGGTGATGATAAATGATTAAAGTCTGGTTATTATCAACATTGAGACTTAAAAGTAGTGTTCTATTCACACTCAATGATTTATCTCCATTTGAGAGATTGAGACGTGGATTATGTGAAACCTATAAGGGGGTAATCAATAATGAAAATTGATATGATTGATATTTCTGAAAAAGAAATATTTGAGCTACTGCAAGAATTGAGTGACTATGTACTTCTCAATCCCGATATGTCTATTGTGCGAAACATGATGGAGGGTGGAGTCAATGGTTGATACAATAAGGATTTACTCAACAGTTCTTCAGTATTTGGCACGTCAAGAACAGTTAGACAGTTTTAATAGGATTTTCGTAAACACTAAAATATTAATAATCAATATTATAAATGAGTAAATTTATTGTCATATCAGGTGCATCGGGGGTGGGGAAGGGAACTCTGGTAAAGAGGCTATTGTCAGAAGTACCTAATCTGACCTTATCTATTTCATGTACCACACGCAAGCCCCGAAAAGGCGAGATAGATGGGGTTTCGTATTATTTTTTTGGTAAAGATGAGTTCGAGCAACGAATTAAGGAAAATTTATTTCTGGAATGGGCGCTGGTTCACGGTAATTACTATGGTACACCACTCGTTAATATAGAGGGAAATATACTGTTGGAAATTGATGTGCAGGGAGCGCTTGCAGTCAAGCAACAAAAACCCGATACCATCCTTGTTTTCATAGCGCCACCAAGCGTAGACGAGCTCAGGAAACGCCTCGATAACAGGGGAACGGATGATGATAAAGAGCTAAGGATAAATAATGCCGTAAAAGAGCTATCGCAACAGGATAAATTCGATGTAGTGCTTGTTAATGATGATTTTGAAACTTGTTATCTAAAACTTAAGGATTTAATCAATGCTTCCTAATTACTGTAATCCTCACCTTATTATAGATAGAATGATTATTCCCCCACCCCATTATCAACTTTTGCGGAAGCTCAAAGATATTAAATGGGAGGTGAGAAATAAGATGCGAGACTACTATAGAGAGGAGCATAGAAAAGAAAGAAGAATGGAGATAATAAGGAAAGCAATGGAGAGTTGTTATGAACAAATTTAGAGAACACTTTATAATTACTTGGGATAAAACAGTCACTAGAAAAAAGGGTTTAGGGACTTTTAAAGATAATACTTTTTTAGTAATGAGGATTATGATAAATGGAGGGGGTTCATGATTAAATTTCAGGAACACTTCGTAGGTACTTATGAGAAAATAACTCTTCCTATTAGAAGAAATTGGATTATTGAAGACAATATTTGGTTAGTACTAGGGGTTATTGATAAATGGGAAAAATAATGTATAATCATCTTCATAACAATATTTGGCTCAATATAACAGTGCCTATAAAGTATAAGTGGTGGAATGGAAGACATAATACAATGCTGTTAATAAGGGCTATAAAATATGGATGGATTCTATAAACACTACATAAAACAAAGTCCACCTGTAACATACAAGAGATGGCAGGAAGACCGTAATCTCCTGCTGGTAGCTCTTGCAATTAGACATTCTGCTCAAAAAATGTTATAATATACCAATGAAGAATTTTATCACAATAGCAGGGCATTCTGCTTTAGTACATAAATACTTAAGATATTTGCTGAAAAATCCGCCCATTAATCAAACTCTTGTATTTAATGCGGTGAAATCATGAGAAATTTTATCACAACAGCAAGTCGCTCTACATTGAATTGTATTGGGAAGAATTGGATGGAATTAAACCTATTTAATAGTAATAAAATCCTTATGTATATTGGATGTTGGGAGTAATTCATGAAGAACTTTATTGATATTCGCCGTTACTCAAATTTAAGGGGTTATTATCTCGTAAAAGAAATTAGGATATTTAGCAGAAATTCAGTTATTGTATTGGGGGCTATACGTGAGACTTATTAATGTTTATTTACTATCGGGGTTGAATCATCGCATTTACTCTAGGCAAGAACTTGGCAATTATATTAGTAATATATCTATTGTAATAAATGGTATGAAGAATTATTTATATGCAATAAACTCAATAAAAAATGCTGTAGGAGGGTTTAGGAAATGAAGAACTATATTAACATGAAAAATCACTTTGAATACAGGGTGGGATTGGATGAGATTGTGCGATTTGGCGGAAATGCAGGTATGGTTGAATTTGCTATACGAAAGCAGTATGTGAGGGTTGGATGGTAGGTAGTTCCAAATTCATATGTAGATACCTTTCGGTTGGCGGATTTGCCCTGCCTTTTAGTATGAAAGCAAATAGATTAATAGTGATCACCCAATTAAAAGAGCACTTTAAAATAGACACTACTAATTGTTTACCATGGAGGGATGCGTGAGTAGTTCCAAATTAATTTACATTTACATCTTTAGTAGGGGATTTTTTGAGAAGCCTGCATTAAATCTCGTAAGGAGAAATAGAATCATAATGAGTACTATTTTAGCTAAACAATTTCAAGTAGACCCCACTCATTGCTTACCATGGAGATGTGTATGAGACTTAGTAGACCCTCTAATTTATCCCTGATGCACCCCAGAAGAGAATACTGGCGTGAACTGCGCGCTTTTAATAGGAACCAATCTTTTGTAGTTTCGAGACTATGGGATAGTTTCACCGAATGTAGGCTTCATGTTACTCGCTCCTAGAACTTCTATATTTTACATTCGAGGAAAAGCCTTTGACGACAGGAATTTAACTATAATGATTATGGGATTGCATTATGGTTTTTATAGTTCCAAACATGATAAATCTGCACTGTTTTTACCATGGAGGTATGTATAATGTTGCTTTTTCCTATTCTTCGAATATCTCATATCCGAAGCAAGAGACCTCATGGAGCAAACCTTGAAATAGTGGCTGTGGAACTAGCGCGCTATTTTGGCTATTCAAAGCCTATACACTGGAGGTATGTATAATGTTGCTTATCTCTCCTACTATATCTGCTCTATTTCACCAGAGGAGAGGAAGATTCACTCATCATGAAGTTTTTATGATAGGATTACACGCTTATTTTAGAAGTAAACCCTATTCTGGCGAAAGGTATTATTTGGAATGGAGGCTCGTATGAAGCTACTTATACATTCTAATTCTCCCACAGCCTTTATGCGCCAGCTAAATTTTACTCTTGATGGGAATCGAACGGTTGTAGCTACCGAATTGTATAATCATTTTTATAGTTCCGAACCACATTACAGCTTACCATGGAGGTACATATGATTCTGTATTATATTCGAATATACAAAAGGATTGGAACCAGTAATGTACGTTTAGTATACATGGGGTTGGCGAGACAGTTTGGTAAAACTATCTGCTTACCATGGAGATATGGCTGGCTTTCCATGAATAAAATTCCGCTTTGTCTTAAAAGATGAAAGTACTTATATATCAGCTCGCCCTATCCCCCTTGAAATTATTTGCTACTGGCGGGAATCGAGCAATAGTAGCGAGGGGGTTGTATAGTCATTTCTCTTGTTCCCGTTGTTTACCATGGAGATATATATGATTAGACTTCTTCCCAAATACATAATTGTGGTAACGGCAATGGATAAAACATACATAAGAGAGCTTTGGGGCGCGATACGCCGTATTCGGGCAGTACAGGGAATAATAGAGAGGTCAATCAATGATTAAGACAATACCCATACAACTCAATTTTGGTTTCCATGGTGGTTCAAGCTTGCTATATAGTTTCAGATTAAATACAGTTATAACAATTCAAAGAAGTAATATTACCCTAATACAGCGAGCCATTATCAAGGAGAGTAAATGAAACTATTTCAAGATTTTAGACCACCTAATAGTCCTAGTCCAAATTTTATTTTAACGGGCAATCCCAATCCTCGTAACGACATCCCGCTTCTTTTCAAGGATGAGGCTGTAGTTCGAGACCGTATCAGAAGGATATATCTAATCATGAAAACCATTATCAAGGCGACCGAATAAATATGGTATAATAGTCTTGTGAAAGATTTTTTAGAAGAACAGAGCGAATGAACAAAGTAACTTGGTCGAAATGGGAAAAGATTGTTTCCTACAACAAGAGGTCAGACCTTCCTCGTCGCACAAGACTATTCGAACGGATAGTGCTGCAACCAATCGATGCCCTTTTAGATAACCATACGGACAATATAAATAATTTTTACTTCTGGGTATGTCATGAAAAAACTAATTGGGACTAGGAAAAAATCTACGCTAGGATACCTTCGTGTACCACATTTTGAGTGCGAAGGCTTCATGAGGCTTAGACTCTTTTGGGGATTTATGCAATAATGAAAAACTAATTGACATTAGGGGGAAATCTGTTTTTGCTCTTTCCCCTTATAGATTCATTAAACTCTCCACTCTGTCTAGTCAGATTTGGGAAATATGGGTAATGGGGCAGAGCAGTCAGTATAAAATAAGACAGGCAATAAATGAAAAAACTAATTAAGGTTAAAACGCTAGGGCACCTCACTGCTCCGGACACATGCTGCGATGCTCAGTATTTTGTAAAACTTAGACTAATACAAATATTTATGGAGTGCAGATGAAGGGATTTATTCAGGTTGGTGAAAAATCTACATTGGGGCATTTAGTAGCACCTTTTTATATACGCAAACCCAAGATGTTTGTAATGCTCAAGCTTGCGGAATCCTTGAAATGAAACCAATTAAAGGAAAATCTGCTTTTCAGCGCCAACATCCCAGTACTAGGATTGTTCTAAATCCGACAGGGGAGCTTCGGCAGATATGGGTAATGACAGCGTATGTTCGATTTTATATAAAGTGTATAATAGATGGATATGGTGAAAATTAAGCGCGCAACTCGTATTGGTATAGAACTCCCACTTATTACTAATGCAGGTGCGAAACTATTCAAGATACAAAATGCGATGAGAAAAACTAAAGATATGATAAAAGGGGAATTAACCAAGGATGCCCACTGGAGACATGCCCCAAGCGGACAAGTAGTTCTTGACAAATAAAAATAAGTATGCTATAATAGTTGTGTTAGTGAGAAACCCCCAACGGGACGTCGAGGGAAGCCTTGATAGAGAACAGCGGGAAATGTGCTCACCAAACAACCCACTTAACTTGAGTGGGTCTTTTTTTGTCTTTGTGACTGAATATCACAGAAAATTAATGCAAAAAATCCACTTTTGCGCAAAACCAATCAACTTTTCGCAAAACTTACTCACTTTTGTGTAAAATGAGTCATGTTTTTGCGTTGGGTTGACACAGGGAAGGTGAAATGTTATAATCTTGATATGAATATAATTGATAAGATTTACTACAAATGTTTCAACGGCTCGGAACTATATAAATTCATTAATGATGCACAGGGGGCTTGGACAAACAACAGTTGGCTCGCTTGCGTGGGAATACGAAAGGAGATACGAAGAGGTGAAAAGGAAGACCAAATAATGGCAGCAACTTTGCGCCGTTCCTCTCTGTTATCATTATTGCTCAGGCGCCTCACTAGTCTGGTAGATAACTCCCGAATTGTCAAAAGGGTTCTTGATAATGATTAGAAAAATGTACAACAGGTGCCGCAACAACTCGGAACTACGAATAGGTTTTGACTCAGGCTGGGATACATCACAGGCAAGAAGAGCTTGGGTAGAAAATAGCTGGATTGTCTGTCAAGGCATACTGAGAGCTGAAAAGCATGAGCAAGTAGCAAGAGCGAGTCGTCCTCCTTCTACTCTTTTACTAAAGAGGCGGGGGAGGAACAACAACTTTCTGATTGTGCGACAGGGACTGGTTGACACTAAATAGTAAAAATGTTACAATATTGATATGAGGAAAATATGATAATTGCACTATTATGGGCTATACTACTAGTATTGCTAGTAATGATATGGATATTAATAACACCAGATAAACCACCAGATAAACTACCCAAAGTAGGGGAGAAGTATACCCTCAATCCTTTTAGCGAGGATGTGGTAGAGATTCTTGACGTGAAAAGCGGATGGGTTCAGTACTGAATTGTGGGATATACCACAACGAGCTCAATGGATGTGCAACGCTTTCTCAGAATATATGTAAAGGTGTAGTTTGGAATCCTTACTGATAAGAAGGCTTGAGATTAATTACATCTGCTCATTTGATGAATGGTGGAGCGAAGACCTCCTATGGGTTCGTGATAATTTTGATTTGGTGTACACATGTTTAACAAATACTTAGAAGATTGCGATACTTACCGTAATGTTGGGATAGGTTTTTGGCTTACCGAACCCTTCTGGAATCCCAATTTTAGAAACCAAAGCGGTATTTTAAGAGCCATGAGAAACCAATGATGCTACAAGATATACCATCTTACATAAAACCTTCATATAGTCTCGAATTCAATTGGAGGGCATATTTCACATGGCAAAACTCCACGGAATATACAAGACCCGATATAAGAATAGTGAGAATAATTGAGACTACAATAAATGAGACTAACAGAAGTAACAACATATAAGAGAATTGGTTCGCTCCTATTAATCAATTACCACAGGTGGTTTTTTGCGGATAGTAACATACCAATGAAGGTACTTATAGGTGAGGTCATAACCGATGAGACTAGGTGATATAACAACATATAAAAAACCTACCCTAAGCCTCTTGTTAGGGGCTCATAAGTATAATGAATGGTTTGGACGACTCATCATAAATCGTAAGCGAATAAGGATATTTATGTGGAGGGAAATTTATGAGACCACTAGACATAGTAACAAATAAAAATCTCTACTATCAACGTCCAGTAACAGAAAAGCTTTACTTAGAGCTTCGTTTCCCTTCTTATAGAGATTTTGATACTCTTTATTTCTTAAGAAAAATAGATTATTCTACATGGCGCGCAATAACGAAGATTGAATCAGACTACGCGCGAATAATAAGATTACTAAGGAGTGGGCTATGATTGATTTAACGAAACTACCTTATTTCAGCACAAGGACAAAACAAGTAAGTAGTACAATGAAATCACGACATTGGCAAAGGATAAGTAACTCTCGACAATTTGTTCTTGTTATTGCTCGTGCTTTGAGGTCACTATGATTATCAAGACACGAAGAGGTTTAGTGATGACCCCTCCTTGCATAATGTGGAGAACGCAAATAATTAGTCAAGCGATAGTCTCCCCTTATTGGAGAATGATAAATAGTCATAATTCTGCTATTATATTTGTTTTTGCTATGAGGGGATTATGATTATTAAGGTGAAAAAAGAAGTGACCCTAGAAATGGTCGTTCCCTGTAGGGCATGGAGAGCTCTATTAATCCAACAGGCGATGGACTCTCCCTGTTGGAGGACGATGGTGAATAGTCGAAAGTGTATCGGGTTAATTATTTCAGCAATGGGGAACAATGATAAAGTCTCTTCATAACTATCCATTACTTAATAGCTGGTTACTAATGGGGATGGTAGGCTCTTCTAAGTGGGAACTTATCACTGAACCCCGACGATTCCGCGCTACTATTGAACAATTCTTGAGGGCGAAATGAAACTACATCAAGAAGTCTCTCTTCTAATTGCCCTAAAGGTTGTTCTCAACACAGATACGGGAAGAAATTACTAATATTATTCGGAACTACAAATGAAAGGCACATTCTATAACTGCATTCCTCTTTATGACGCATTCGAGATGATGTATTTCAATAACCCTCACTGGGTAGCTGTGGAACACTTTGGACAGGTAAAATTTCGTATTGCCGAAGCAATAAGAGGGGCTTTATGAGAACTTTCTCTTTAGATGTCCTCCCTCTTCTCGATAAAATATTCAACTCTAGTGGTCGAATAATAGTGGAGCAACGCTTCTTGACCAAAAATCGCATTGTTTGGGCTACAAGGGAGCAACCGAGTAATGTTATCGGTTATACCCTCCAATTAAGAAATCCTATATTAGGTGAAATATTCTGGAACTCTCATACAGTACATTTTAGGCAAGCAAAACTGCGTATTGTTCAGTCTATACGGGAGGGAGCATGAGGTATCCACTTTATGATGCACTTAGGATAATGTATTGTAGTCCTTGTTGGGGAACCGTGACACATCTCACACAAGTGAAATTTGATGTAATTCAAATGATAAAAGAAACTTATGAAAAGTTATAAAGCAACCTTTACACTAGATATTCTTTTTGTCCTTAAAGGAATATTTAATTCTACTGGTCGAGCAATAGGGGAAGAACATTATCTAACAAGGGTTCGTATCAAGTGGGCTATCAGAGAGGAATATGAAATCAAGTAAACTCTGTCACTATGAACTACTAACAAGACTTCCCTTACTGTCTAATATGTTCTGCACCCATCAGTGGGCTATCGTAACATATTTTAGGGAAGCGCGACTTCGTATAACTGAAGCTATAAGGAAGCCAAGTAGATTTTGTAACTACGAACTCACAATAGGTTTCCGTTTATTAGCCAATGTATTCGGTACTCCCCAGTGGACGACAAATCTCATAGAAACAAAAATACGTATTACTCAATCTATACGGAGAGGAATATGAAACCAACAGATATAACCCATTACGCTCTTCGTTCATCCCTATTATTTCCCACAGAAGTTCTTTCAAGGTTTGCACAATCACCTTCTTCGTTGGTTATCCGACCTTATCGGGAAGCAAGGGCTTTCATTATCAAGAGTATTCGGAACTACAAATGAAACTAATTGGGTATCACTCTTATCTTTCTGGGTATCTTCGAATACGGATATTGTACTCTCCCGTCTGGAGGGTTCCTATACATTTTCAGCAAGTAAAGGATAATATTGGACATAACATTCGGAAATGATACAACTTCCACAGATGGCATTTCTTAATTACAAACTGATTATCAAGTTCGGAAAGGACTTAATTAGACATTCTGCTGGAAAAATGTTATAATAGTATAAATTCGGAACTACCAAATGAAAGGATTAATGAAAAAAAGACCGCCTACTTTACATCAAATTTTCTATTTAATTATAGAAAGCCCTACCGAGCTTCGTCAAATAATATCACCTATCAATATTCTTTCAGTAAGAACAAGAAATTTGATTAGAGAGACTTTAATTGGAACTAAGTAAAAACCTATTTACATTATCAAGACATACCATACCTTATCTCCATTCTACGTTAGGATATATTATATACCGACCCGAAGTATTCCCTTTCAGGGCTCGCATTTGGAGAATAGAACAAATAATGAAGGAATTGGCTTATCAAGGAGGCTATTAGATGAGACGAGGCGCATTAAACATATATCCTCACTTTACTTTGCAATATATTGTATTTGAACCCAAAGTATTCCCCTTGAGGGCAAATGTCTGGAGGATAGCAAGAGCTTTAAGAAAAAAATGAAAAAACTGATTTATACTGAGCCCATTGTTGGAAGGGTTCTAGTAGGAAGATTTCTTGATTCACGGTCTCAACTCTTTCCTACCCCTACTTTTACTAGAGACATAATAACGCGCGCCATTACTAAAGAAAAATTGGTAACTCGGAACTACAGAGGTGGGAAATGATTACAGGACATTATACACCAACGGAAA
>Ga0316628_100000294_pt1 | contig 31139 bp, 22 predicted proteins | sample OWC_Aug_M2_C1_D5_FD_207648 | JGI IMG/M metagenome (GOLD analysis project Ga0316628, IMG submission 207648) | Wetland soil microbial communities from Old Woman Creek delta, Ohio, United States - OWC_Aug_M2_C1_D5_C | ecosystem: Environmental > Terrestrial > Soil > Wetlands | place: USA: Ohio...
GCCCGGGAACAGCGTGGCGATATCGGCGCGGAAGTTGTTGTAGACCGGATGGCCCAGCGCCACCCCGTCCACCCACACCGTGATCGTCGTCCCATTGACCGGGATCGACTTGGGCTGCGGCGTCAGGGCCCAGCCGAAATTGAGGAACGCGCTTCCCGACGCCGTCCCGCCCTGGGTGGGTGTGTCGATCGCCCCAAACGGCAGCGTCGCCGCCGCGTTGTTACAGGTGATCGATTTGCTCCCTAGAAGGACCTCATGCCCGCTCGTATCGATCGCGTAGGCCAGGAGCTGGAACGGTCCGTTCCCTCCCCCAGGAAGCATGTTCGTCAGCAGCATGTATCCCCATCCGGCCTTGTCGTTCTGCGGGTAGGCCGGGTAGGCCGCTTCCACGTCCGGTCTCGCCCCCCGCACCAGCGTCGCGTCGCCGATAAAGATCCGATCCTCAAGCCCCGTCCCCCGGAAGATCTTCACCGACTGGATCCCGATATCGTCCAGGGCCCAGCCCGTCACCGGGATGGAGGAGACGACAGTCGAGCCGTCCGCCGGCATGTTGAAGTCGCCGAAAGGCGCCATATCCATTCCCGCGGCCGCCACATTAAGTCCGACGGCGATTGTCCGTGGAGAGTTTGAAGCGGCCGGGTCCGTCACCGTCACGGTCCCCGAATAAGTTCCAGGCATGAGGTTGGTCCGGGCGATGCCGATGGTCAGCATCCCGGCGCCGGTCCCGCTCCCCGGCGCGACCGAGATCCAGTCGTTCGAGGCCGCCGCCGTCCAGTTCAAGATTCCGGTTCCGAGGTTGGAGACCGTCACCTCTGCCTGTGGCGTCGTCGTCCCGTTTTGTTCCGTTCCGAAATTCAGACTCGTCTTTGAAAGGCCGATGACCGGCGGCAACAATTTGATCGTAAAGACCGCGTCACTCGAATCCCATGGGGTTCCGGCCGCTGCGTTGCTCGCCCGGACCAGGCAACTAGCGGAAACAACCGCGGGGATCGTCCAGGGATAAGATCCCGTATTTGCCGTCGCTGCGACGATTTCGGTCCAGTCGGCGCCGCCGTTGGTCGAATACTCGAGCCTGATGTCCCCGGCCGTCGCCATTCCTGTCCACAAGATCGGATACGTTAATCCGGCGTTCCAGATCTCGCCGCCGTTGGGCGAGTAGACGGTCAGCGTCGCGGATTCGAAAAACTTCGCCACAAAGGCATCCGAACCGGCGCTATAAGAGTTAACGGGGCTTCCCCAGGACGTTGCGCCATACCCCGCGACAAAGATGCCGCCTGATCCGTCGACGGCAATCGCAGACCCATAATCGTCCTTGCTTCCGCCGAGAAAGGCGTTCCATAGAAGAACACCGTTCGTATCCAGCTTGACGATGGACGCATCGTTTTCACGGCTATAGGGAATGACCGGGTCTCCCCAGGAGGAGGAGCTCGACCCGACGATGAAAGCGTTGCCCGAAGGATCAATGGCAATTCCGTTAAGCCACGACGAATCCACCGGATTAAGAAAAGTATTCCAGAGGAGACCTCCGCCCGAATCCAATTTCGCCGCAAACAAGCTCACATAGTTCAGAGGAAAGGGACGAATCGGATTTCCCCAAGGGCCTGAGCTGTACCCGGTGATGAGGATATTCCCGGAGCCGTCCAGGGCGACGTCTGTCGCCCCGTCATTTTGATCGGCTGATCCGAGAAACGTTTGCCATTGCAGATCGCCGGCGGTGCTCAACGAGGCGATAAAAGCATCAAATTGCGACATTCCGGCCACAATGACATTTCCCTCGCCGTCGACGGCAACGGCGTTTCCGCGTTCATCCTTCGACCACCCGAAAAATGTGTTCCATTGCCATATGCCGTCCGGATCCAGCTTCAGGGCAAAGGCATTTTCCATGGCCCCGACAAAGGGACGAATCGGTCTGCCCCAGGACCCGTAGGAACAACCCGTCATGTAGGAATTGCCCGAAGCGTCGACGGCGATGCCGGAGCCCCACGTCGGCGTATTCCCTCCAAAGAAGGTATTCCATTGAAGCCGGCCGTTCGAATCCAATTTGGCCGCAAAACCCCGGGAATAGTCTCCAACCTTCGGATCAATCGGATTGCCCCAGGATTCGTCGGAATCACCCGTAATATAGGGATTGCCCGAGGCATCGACGGCGATGTCATACCCGATGTCGCTCCCGGTTCCGCCAAGGAACGTGTTCCAAAGAAGCTCGCCGGCCGCATTGATTTTCGCCGCGAAGGCATCGTTCTTCCCGCTGAAGGGACGGATCGGATCCCCCCACGATTTGTCGCTGTATCCCGTGACATAGATATTCCCCGACGCGTCAATCGCGATCCCGTTGGCTTGATCCAAACCGCTCCAATTTTCTCCCTCTCCTCCGATAAACGTATGCCATTGCAGCCCCCCGCTCGCGTCCATTTTAGCCGCAAATGCATCGTCGGCTCCATGATAAGGAGTCAGCGGATTTCCCCACGCGGCGCCGGTTACACCCGCCAGATAGATATTCGCCGCTCCGTCAACGGCAATCCCATTCCCATAGTCGCGACCGGTGGAGCCGAGAAACGTATTCCAGAGAAATGCACCGTCCGGGGTCAGCTTGGCCGCAAAGGCATCCATTGTGCCGGAATAGGGCCGAATCGGACTCCCCCAAGAGGAATCGCTTACGCCCGAAAGATAGAGATTTCCCTCCGCATCGAAGGCGATATCCTGGCCGGCGTCCGAGCCGCTCCCTCCGAGAAACGTATGCCATTGAAGCGATCCGCCCGAGTCCAGCTTAGCCACCATGACATTTTCTTTTTCGCCGCTAAAAGGGCTGAGAGGATTTCCCCAGGGATCGGAACTGAAGCCCGCGACGAAAACATTTCCCGAAGCGTCGACGACGAGACCGCACCCTTGATCATAACCGCCCCCCCCGAAGGTCGTAATCCATTGACGCGCGCCGCCCGCGTTCAATTTGGCCGCAAACGCGTCTTGGCTGCTTCCGTTCGCTTTCGGTCCGGATAGATAGATGTTTCCCGCTTGATCGACGGAGATTCCGAAGCGGGCGTCGAGGTCGAGGCTGGAGTTGATCACTCCGAGAAATGTATTCCATAGCAAGGCGCCGCTCGGATTCAGCTTGACGGCGAACGTGTCGCAGAACCCGGTAATGGGAGATATGGGACTCCCCCAGGAAGAGTAGCTTTGGCCGCAAAGGAAAATGTTCCCCGCGGCGTCGACGGCAATATTGTTTCCCGAATCATATGTCGTAGCCCCCAGAAAGGCATTCCATTGGAGTTCCCCGTCCGCGTTCAGCTTGGCCGCGAATGCGTCCTGGGTACCGGCAAACGGCATGACCGCGTTTCCCCAGGCCGAAAGGCTCGATCCCGTCAAATAGGAGTTGCCGGCGGCATCGACGACAATCTCGCCCCCCTTCTCCTCGCCGCCTCCTCCTAAAAACGTGTTCCATTGGAGCGCGCCGTTCGCGTCCAGCTTGGCGACAAAAACATCCGTATAGCCGCCGCTAAAAGGCCGGAGCGGATTTCCCCAAGAGCCTTTGCTGAGTCCCGAGATATAAATATTTCCGGCGGCATCAAGCCCGATCGATCTACCGATTTCATCTCCCGACTGTCCGCTTCCAAGGAACGTATTCCAGACCAGGATGGGATCGATGGTCAGGGGACGGGAGCGGTCAAAAGAACCGACAAAGAAACCAAGCTCCCGATCTCCGGTCAATCGGTAATTCACGTCGACGGCTATCCTGCGGCCGCCGATCACCTGCCAGGCGACCGGCTTTGATTCGATCAGCTCGCCCGACGCAAACCGGTAATGGAGAAGGCCGCTTGGGTCGATTTCAACGGGAACGTTCGATTTCAGCCGGATCAGCGCCGGATCGGAGCCGGGGCCGACTTCGTAGGTGCTTTTTACAACGCTCCCCCGTTGGCCTTCGTATTTCAAGGCGATGCCCGGCCAAAGACCGGGATAATTCACCTCCGCCAGAGACGGAAGATCCCCGGAAGAAGAAGAGCGGCCGCGGGTGGAATCCGCGATTTCTCCCGCTCGGCCGATCGGCCAAACGTCACCCGCTCCGACGAATTCCATCTTTAAAACATGCGTCCCTGATGCGATCAGAACGCCCGTCGATGAAAATCCAAGAACGTGTTCCCCCGCCCGATAGGATTGCATCTCCGTTCCGGTTCCCAAGGGGGCTCGCGGAGGAATATTGTTATTTATTCGCCGGCCGGCAAAATCGGGCTTAAAACGATACTCGGTCCAATTCGCCGCCCGGCTGTTGAGGACCGGCAGGCAGGCGGCAAGGACGGCCGTTCCCGTAAAAAATTTAAACAGGACGGAATATCGGCGCTTTTGATCCCCGATCATCGGCTTCTCCCTTGAAGCTATTTTCCCGCAAAAAAATCCTACCCAAACAAAACGACGTTGTCAAAAACCTTTTTTACTGGCCGATCGCAATAACAATCGTTTTTTTCGTTCCCGCAGCTTTATCGACAACCGCAAACCGGAATTCCCCCTGGAAACCCGGCCCGGGCTGCCAATAAAGAATCCCGTTCCGCGAGTCGAATGACGCACCGATGGGAAGCGGCCGGAGCTCGCTCCCGACGAGTTCATAGGCCTCGAATCCAACGCTGCCGGAGGCATCATTTCGCTTCGATTTCAATTCCGGATTTCGTACCCTTCCGTTTTCCAGAGAATTTTCCCTCTCGCTTCGGAGCAAGTCATCATTAAGACATATCGCGATCCGGGAAACCGCCGGCATCTCAACTTTTAAAACCCCCTCCGTATCAGGCAGGACCATCTCGGCCGGTTGATCGTCCATAAATCCGCGTTTGACATAAAGCGGGCGCTGCCGGTCCTCCGGGATCTGATCCAGGTCCGAAGCCGGACGGATGCCCGTTTGTTGTTGTCTTGCTCGGACATTGGAATCCGTCCCGACCGCCCCTGGCGGTTCGACCGCATCCCCGACCGGAGGCGCTCCCCCCGCCGCGTTCTGAATCGTGAAGTACCGGCTCCCGATCCCATCCGTCGCTCCGGCTGAATCCATGACGCTCCAGACGATCGTATGAACGCCATCGGTATAGCCCGTCGTGTTCAAATAAAAATATCCCACCGCCCCGTTCGAGTTGGCATAACCGGGGAACAACGTCGCGATATCGGCGCGGTAGTTGTTGTAGACCGGATGGCCCAAGGGCTGCCCGTCCACCCAGACCGTGATCGTCGTCCCATTGACCGGGATCGACTTGGGTTGCGGCGTCAGGACCCAGCCGAAATTGAGGAACGCGCTTCCCGAGGCCGTCCCTCCCTGAACTGGCGTGTCGATCGCCCCGAACGGCAGCACCGCGGCGGCGTTGTTGCAGGTGATCGCCTTGCTTCCCAGAAGCACTTCATGTCCGCTCGTATCGGTCGCGTAAGCCAGGAGCTGGAACGGTCCGTTCCCTCCCCCGGGGAGCATGTTCGTCAGCAGCATATATCCCCACCCCGCCTTGTCGTTCTGCGGGTAGGCCGGGTAGGCCGCTTCCACGTCCGGCCTCGCGCCGTTGACCAGTGTCGCATCACCGATAAAGGTCCGATCCTCAAGCCCCGTCCCCCGGTAGATCTTCACCGACTGGATTCCGATATCGTCCAGGGCCCAGCCCGTCACCGGGATGGACGAGACGACCGTGTCTCCGTCATCGGGCCTATCGAACACCCCGAACGGCGCGGCGTCTCCGCCTTCCTCTGTGACATGGAGGAAGACGGTGATCGTCGCCGGCGAGTTGGAGGCGTTGGGATCGGTCACCGTGACCGAGCCCGGATAATCCCCCGCCGCCAAATCGGTCCGGGCGATGCCGATCGTCAGCACACCGGCCCCCGTCCCGGCGGCCGGTGTAACCGAGATCCAATCGGCCGAGGCCGCCGCCGTCCAGTTTAAGACTCCGGTTCCGGGATTGGAGACCGTCACCGCCGCCGGCGGCGTCGGAGTCCCGTTCTGTTCCGTTCCGAAGTTGAGGCTCGTTTTCGAAAGCCCGATGATCGGCGAGGTGATCGCGACGGAAAATACGGCATCGCTTGTATCCGCCTGCGTCCCGGCCGCCGCGTTGCTCACCCGGACCAGGCAGTTGCCCGAAGTCACCGCCTGGACCATCCAAGGATAGGACCCCGTATCCGGCGTCGAAGCAACGACCGTCGTCCAACTCGCGCCGTTATCCGAAGAAAACTCGATTTTCACGTTGGCGATCGAACCGTTCGAGGTCCAGGTTATCGGATGCGTCGAACCCGCGACCCAGTTCTCTCCCCCATTGGGCGAAGTGAGGGCCAGGGGAGGATCGACGATTTTAGCCAAAAAGGCCGTGTTTTGACCCATAAAGGGAACGATAGGATTTCCCCATAATGTATCCGTATTGCCGGCAAGGTAGACGTCCCCCAGCGGATCGATGGCCACGCCCGCAACGCTAGCGGAGTAGCCTTGTCCTCCCATCGGGAAGATCCACCGGAACGAACCGTCCGCGTTCCATTTTGCGATCATGAAGCCGCTCTTCCATCCTCCCATGAGAAGGTTTCCCGCGGGATCGCGCACGATGGGGCCCGCGCTTCCTCCAACTCCCGTAAAAGAATTCCATTGAAGCTCGCCGCTCGGATTCAGTTTGGCGATATAAGCGTCGTGGTCTCCTTCGTATGATTGAGTCGGATTGCCCCAGGCCCCTTTGGAATTCCCGCTCATAAAACAATTCCCCGAATCGTCGACGATAATTCCCGATACGCCCGTCCAGGTCAACCAGCCCTCTCCGCCCCCTCCCACGAAAGTATTCCAAAGCATCTGGCCGTTGGAATCCGTTTTAAACACAAAAGCCTCATAAAAGTTCTGGCCGAACGGGTTGATGGGACTTCCCCAGGAGATGTCGCTCGTTCCGGCGATAAACACGTTTCCCGAGTGATCCACGGCCATGCGGTAACACTGGTTTTGGTTGTGTTTTACGTTATAGGTGTTGAGCCAAGAGAGTTTTCCATCCGGACCCCATTTCACCAATTTGACGTCATAACGATAGGCATAGCTGCCCTCTTGGACGTGTTTCGATCCGATGCCGAAGATGTTTCCCCATGGGTCAACCGCGAAATGGCTCAAGGCAGGCCAATCATTGGAAATCGTATCCAGGAAGATTTTTCCCGAAGCGATGCCGTCGGGAGACATCGTGGCGGCAAAATAATTTCCGGTCCCCTTTCCGAAGACTAGCAAATTGCCGTCGCTTTTAACAAAAATATCGGTGCCGCCGTCGATAAAAGTATTCCAGAGAAGAACGCCTGCTGAATTCCATTTTGCCACGAAGCAATAGTTCAATCCTGAAAAGGGAACGATCGGGTTTCCCCAGCTTTTCCCGCTTTTTCCGAGCACATAAACGTTTCCCGCCCCATCCGCGGCCGCTCCCAACGCTTCCTGGAGTCCCCCGTCGTTCCCGACAAATGTATTCCAGGAAATCGCGCCGCTGGAGCTCACGCCGGCGAAAAAGGCGTCGATCGAGCCCTTGAAAGGCGAAAGCGGATTCCCCCAGGAGGCCGGACTCGTCCCGGCGAGAACGGCGTTCCCCGCAGGGCCGAAGGCGATAAAGACACCGTAATTCCAGAAGACCGATTCTCCCAGGAACGTATTCCATTGGAGAGCACCGTCGGCGTTCAACTTTGCGGCAAAACCGTCGCAATTGTATCCCAAGCTACCGCCGCTGCCGACGAAAGGATGGATCGGCGTTCCCCAGGACTCCTCGCTTAATCCAACGACGTAAAGAGAGCCCATTCCGTCGAGGGCAATGTCCGGAAGATATTCCCCGTATGTTCCGCCCAGAAAGGTGTTCCACTGAAGCGCGCCGCCCGGGGCCAGTTTGGCGACAAAAATATCTCCTCCGCCGCCATAGGATCGAATCGGGGCGCCCCAGCTCACAAAGGACCTCCCGGCGATATAAGCATACCCGGCGGCATCGACGGCGATTCGATTACCATAATCGGAATCGCTGCCGCCGATGAAGGTATTCCATTGGAGCGAGCCGTCCGTGTTCATCTGGGCGGCGAAGAGGTCAAAGGATCCTCCGATGAAAGGACGAACCGGAGCTCCCCAGGAGCTGTGGCTTTCTCCCATGATCCAAAGATGATTCGAGGCATCCATCGCGATATCATATCCATAATCTTCCGCGGACCCGCCGAGAAACGAATTCCAAACGACCGCGCCGTCCGAGCTGAGCCGGGCGGCGAAGGCGTCCTTGACGCCATTCCAGCCATTGATCGGAACTCCCCAGGATTCGGAGCTCCATCCGACGACGAAGGCATTCCCCGCCTGATCGACGACGATCCCCGAGGCCTGATCCGCGGACGGCCCTCCGAGATACGTTGTCCATTGAAGCGAGCCGTGCGCCGTCAGCTTCGCGGCAAAAGCGTCTTTCGGCAAGATCCCTCCAGAGAGATTTTCCCAGGTACTGCAAAGATAAATCGCGTTGGACCCGTCCGTCGCCAGGCTGCAGCGGCCGGGCCGGTATGCCGTGGGCTCGCAGAGAAAGGTATTCCACAACAAATTCCCGGCCGAATCGAATTTGGCGATGAAAAGAGCGCCGTAGCCGCCGCCTCCGTACGGAAGGATCGGATTTCCCCATGTTCCGTTGCTTTGACCGGCGATAATTATTGCTCCGGAACTGTCCACCGCCACGGCGCTCGCTTTGATTTCATTCGCCCCTCCGATCCCGATGAACGTATTCCAGGCCATGATAGGGTCGATGACCAAGGGACGGGAACGGTCATGGGAGGCGACGGAGAATCCGATCTCCCGGTTTCCGGATAACCGATAATTAACGGCGACGGATACCCGGCGGCCCCCGATGACCTGCCAGGCAACCGGTTTCGATTCGATCAGTTCGCCCGTTGTGAAACGGTAATGGAGAAGGCCGCTTCGATCGATTTCGACGGGAACGCTTGATTTCAGCCGGATCAGCGCCGGATCGGAGCCGGCGGCGATTTCATAGGTGCTTTTTACGACGCTCCCGTTGCGTCCCTCATATTTTAAGCTGATGCCCGGCCAAAGTCCGGGATAGCTCACCTCGGTCAAGGACGGGATTTCCGGAGAGGAAGGAGAGCGCCGCGGATCCGGGTCCGCCTTCGGGACGCCGGCTCCTACGGGTTGAACTCCGAGGGTTCCGACGAAATCCACTTTCAAGGCCTGCGCACCGGAGGCGATCAATACGCCTGTCGACGAAAATCCAAGAACATGCCCCCCGGCCCAGTATGATTGTATTCCATTCCCGGACCGGATGCCGGTTTGGCCGGGCATTTCGAAATGTCCTTGCCGGCCGGCAAAATCGGGCTTAAAACGATACTCGGTCCAATTCGCCGCCCGGCTGCTAAGAACCGGCAGGAAAACGGTGATTACGGCGGCGCCAAGGACGAGGAACGCCCGGCGGAACGGAGAATCTTTTCTCTGCATGATGAATATTTTCCCCGGAGAAAACGATCTAGCGAAAAAATGTTATTCGGAATAACAGTGCCTGTCAACAAAAAGCAGGCCTGACCCCGCTGCTTTCTACAACGCGGCGCGGAGGATATCGATCAGCGTCGACTCCGGCAAAACGACCGGATTCTGCTTGATCGAGCCGGACCGGGCGGCGGCCGCGGCCAGGGCCGGCAAGTCGGATTCCTCGATGCCGTAGGACGAAAGCCGGGGAATCTGCATGATGGCCGTAAGCTCAAACAGCCGGTCGACACAAAGAAGCGTTTTTCCGCCCTCCAGCCCTTCGCATTCCGGGATGAGGATCTCCACAACCCGGCGGCATTTGGCCAGCGTCGGGTGGCTCGCCGATTCCGCGGCCAGGGCCCGGACATTGGCCGAAAAAACATGGGGAAGAAGAAGGCCGCAGGCCGCTCCATGAGGGACCGGGAAAGCGCCGCCCAAGGCCGCGGCCAATCCGTGACAGGCCCCAAGTCCGGCGTTTGTCAGGCAAATCCCGCTGAGGAGAGCGGCCAAGGCCATGTCGTCGCGGGCATCGGGGACATCGCCTCCCTCATAGGCCGCAAATAGGGACCGGGCCGCCCGACCCAATCCTTCCAGGGCCAGGGCGTCGGTGGCCGGATTCGCCTTAAGGGCCAGGTAGGATTCGAGGCATTGGGCAAGCGCATCCAGCCCGGTCGAGGCCGTGATCGCCGGCGGGAGCGAATCGGTCAAGGCCGGATCGATCAGGGCGACGCGGGGCATCAGCGCGGCTCCGCGGAGGCTGGCTTTAACCTTATGGGCCCGGCTCGTTAAAACGGCATTGCGCGTCGCTTCCGCCCCGGTCCCGGCCGTGGTCGGGACGGCGATCAAGGGAACTCCCGGCCGGGTCAACGGGAGCCCGCGGCCGATCACTTCCAGGTAATCCAGGGCTTCTCCCCCATTGGCGACGAGGCCCGACAAAGCCTTGGCCGTATCAATCGCGCTTCCACCGCCCAAGCCGATGACGACCTCGGGCTGAAAAGGCCGAATCCGGCGGACAAGATCGTCGATCGCTTCTACGGCCGGTTCGCCGACGACGAGGGCTTCCTCGATCTCGATCCGTTCCGAGGATAAGCTATCCCTCACCGCCGCGACCGGCCCGTTTTTCCCGGAAAGGCCGGCGTCCCTGACAAACAGGGCCTTCCGGCCGAAGTCGGCGGCCAGCCGGCCGGCCTGGCTCGTTGTTCCACGGCCGAATACGATCCGTCCGGGGATGTTCCACTCGAAGTTCATATAACCGCCTTACCACGAACCGGCCGCGTCCGAAGGGAAGAGACTCCAGTGCTTTTGGCCCTGGCGCGGCTGGGCCATCATCTCGGCCACGGCATCCTTCCAGGCCAGATAGTGGGCCGTCTTTTGATGGGCCGCGAGATCCTCCGATGTCCGATAGACCTCGTAGAGCATGAACCGGCCGGGTTCGCTCTCGTGCCGCAGGACATCGAAGCGAAGATTCCCGGGCTCGCGGCGGGTCCCTTCATGATCGGCCCGCGAGGCCGCAATGAATTTTTCCTCGCATCCCGGCTTGACCCAGATCGTCACGCACGCGACGTACATCGATTTTCCTCCTCTTATCGGAATGAGGACAGCATTTTCTGAAAAGCGGATTTTTTCATCATCGAACGCATCTCCTGGAATTGGCGGAGAAGCTGGTTGACTTCGCTTACGGGGCGGCCGCTCCCTCGGGCGATCCGCAGCCGCCGGCTGCCGTTGATGATCTTCGGGTCGGCCCGCTCCTCGGCCGTCATCGAGCCGATGATCGCCTCGTAATGGAGGAGGCGCTTTTCGTCGAGCTCGGCGCCGGCCAGGTTCTTGAACGGACCGGCCTGGGGAAGATGGCCGAGGAGCCCCTGGAGCGATCCCATTTTCTTGACCTGCCGGAGCTGGGCCCGGAAATCGTCGAAGGTGAACTCCTGTTTGCGGAGCCGCCGGGCCATCTCCTCGGCTTCTTTGAGGTCGGTTTCCTGCTCGGCCTTTTCGATCAGGCCCAGGATGTCGCCCATGCCCAGGATTCGGGACGCCATCCGGTCGGGATGGAAGATCTCGAGCTTATCGAATTTCTCGCCGACGCCGATGAACTTGACCGGAACGCCTGTCACGGCGACGATCGACAGGGCCGCGCCGCCCCGCGCGTCGCCGTCGAGCTTCGTGAGAATCAAAGAAGTCAGGCCGATTCGCTCGGCGAAAGCTTTGGCGCTTTTAACCGCGTCCTGGCCGGTCATGGCGTCGCCGATATAAATCGTCTCGACGGGCGAGAGGGCGTCCTTGACGAATTTCAGCTCATCCATCAGCTCCTCGTCGACATGAAGGCGGCCGGCGGTGTCGACAAGGAGGAGGTCGTACCCGTGGTTGCGGGTATAAACAAGGAGGTCGGCCAGGGCCGCCTTCGGCTTGGCCATGGCCTTGGCCGTCATTTCATAGAACGGCAGGTGGAGCTGATTGGAAATCGTCCGGAGCTGGTCCTGGGCGGCCGCCCGTTTGAGGTCGAAGGAGACCAGAAGCGGATTTTTCCCCTTGCCGACGGCCCACTTGGCCAGCTTGCCGCAGGTCGTGGTTTTGCCGCTGCCCTGGAGTCCGACGAGCACGAAAATTGAAGGCGGAACGGAGGCGAACGTGAGGGGTTTGTCCGAGGTTCCCAGGACATCGGTCAGCTCGTCCCGGACGATCTTGATGACCTGCTGGGCGGGAGTCAGGCTTTCAAGGACCGCGGCGTCCAGGGCCTTGACCTTGATCCGGGCCTCGAAATCCTTGACGACCTTGTAGTTGACGTCGGCTTCCAGGAAGGCGAGGCGGATTTGCTTCAGGGCCTCGTTTAAGTTGCTTTCGGTGATCTTTCCCTCCCCGCGGAGGAATTTCATCACCTTCTGGAGTCTGTCGGACAACTGGTCGAACATAAGAATTCCATTCTAGGGGAAGAAAAAGAGAAAAGCAAAGAGATCGGAAGACATAGGCAATAAAAGGTGACTCTTCCTGTATCCCCGGGAGCTCTCTTCTTGATATAATAGAGATAAAGATGCTGAAAATAGGGATATCCGGAGTCCGCGGGATCGTGGGGACGTCCATGACCCCGACGCTGGTCATGGATTTCGCCTCGGCCTTCGGGGCGTACCTGGACCGGAAGCCGGTCGTCCTCGGCCGGGACACCCGGCTCCACGGCCCGATGCTCCGCTCGGCCTGCGTTTCGGCCCTGCTCTCCTCGGGGTGCGACGTCATCGACCTCGGCGTCTGCCCCACCCCGATCATCCAGAAAACGATCCGCCGGTTCAAGGCCGGGGGCGGCCTGGCGATCACCGCCGGCCACAACGACATCCAGTGGAACGCCCTGACCTTCCTCGGCCCGGACGGGGCCTCCCTCAATCCCTTCCAAGGCCAGGAGGTTCTCGATCACTACCATCTCGGAAGCTTCGATAAGGCGAAAACCGACGACCTCGGCCGGCTTTCGACGCCAGCGGCGGATGAATTCGTCGGCCCGTATTTCAAGGAGTTGGCCGCGTTCGTCGACGCGGCCGCGATCCGCGCGGCCCGATTCAAGGTCATCGTCGACGCCTGCTCCGGGGCCGCCGCGCCTTTTCTATCCCGATTCGCCGAATCGATCGGCCTCGACCTGATTCCCATCAATAACGAGCCCAACGGATTCTTCCCGCACGATCCCGAGCCACGTCCGCGCAACGCCGCCCAGACCGTCTCGGTCCTGAAAGCGATCGGAGCAGAGGCCGGCTTTCTATTCAGCAGCGACGCCGGCCGGGTCTCGCTGGTCAGCGAAACGGCCGAAGCTCTTTCGGAAGAATTCACCTTCCCCTTGATCGCCAAGGCGATCCTAGGCCGCCGGCCGGGTCCGGTCGTCACAACGTATTCCACGTCGCGGATGATCGAGGACGTGGCCTGGGCCTATGAATGTCCCTTGATCCGGACCCGGGTCGGCCCGGCCCACGTCTTTCTTGCCGTCGGACAGGAGGAAGCGGTCCTGGCCGGCGAAGGAAGCGGCGCCGTCGCCGTCCCCGCCTTTCAATCGGCCTTCGACGCCTTCCTGTCGACAGCCCTCGTCCTGGAAACCATGGCCCGGACGGGCAAGCGTCTTTCTGCCCTCGTCGGGGAATTGCCCCGCTACCACATCGTCAAGGAAAAGGTCTACTGTCCGACCTCCCGGATCCATGGCGTGCTCGGCGGGCTGGCCAAGTCGTTTCAAGGCCGGGACATCGATACGGGCGACGGCCTCCGGGCCGAGGACAAGGGCGGCTGGGTCCAAGTCCGGACTTCGGGCACCGAACCTATGCTCCGGATCATCTCCGAGGACAAATCCAAGGCCCGGGCCCGGGCGAAAGTCGATAAAATCCTCCAAGCCATCGAGCTGATGATCTGATGAAAAAAAGCGCGACCCTTAAAATAAGCATCTCCGGCGCCCGGGGCATCGTCGGCGACAGTCTCACGCCGCAGCTGGCCGCGACCTTGGCCCAGGCCTTCGGGACGTATGTGGGGGGCGGGCCGGTTCTGATCGGACGGGATGCCCGCGCCTCCGGAATCATGCTGAGCGAAGCGGTCATCGCCGGGTTGCTGGCGGTCGGTTGCCGGCCCATCGATGTCGGCATCCTCCCGATCCCGTCCTTCCTCTTTCTAACGAAGGCGACGAAATCGGCCGGGGGGATCGCCGTGACCGCCAGTCACAATCCCAAGCCCTGGAACGGCCTGAAATTCATCAGCCGGGACGGGCTGTACCTCACCCCGCAGCAGACCGAGGAATACCTCGACATCTACCACCAGGGAGCCTTTGATTTCATCCCGCCGGAAAAATACAAAAGCGTCCAAGTCCTGGAGGACGCCGGTGAAGCTCATCTCCGCCGCCTCCTCAGCCGGTTCGATACGGCCGCCGTGCGGCGTCGTAAGTTCCGGATCGCCCTGGACTGCAACAACGGCGCCGGAGCCCCCCTGGCCCCCCGTTTTCTGCGGGAACTGGGCTGCGAAGTCATCCCCTTGTACTGCGAGCCGAACGGCGAATTCGCCCATGATCCCGAGCCGACGGCGGAAAACATCCCCGATGTGTGCGCCGCAGTTAAGTCCGCCCGGGCGGACATCGGATTCGTCCAGGACGCCGACGCCGACCGGCTGGCCGTGGTCGACGAGAAAGGCCGGCCGATCGGCGAAGAGCTGACTCTTGTCCTGGCGGCCCGCCATGTCCTGAACAAGACAAAAGGGTCGGTGGTCTGCAACCTCTCCTCGACCCGGGCCCTGGACGACATCGCCGCCGCTCGCGGGGTCAAGCTCTTCCGGACGAAAATCGGCGAGATCAACGTCGTCGAAAAGCTGCTTTCGGTAAAGCCGAAGGCGGTCATCGGCGGGGAAGGAAACGGCGGCGTCATCGATCCCGAAATCCACCCCTGCCGCGACAGCTTCGCGGCGATGGGGCTGATCCTGGAAGCCCTGGCCGCCCACCGCGGACCGGTCTCGTCGCTGGTCCGGAGCCTGCCTCGTTATTGTCTGCTCAAGGACCGGATCGAAGGGTCGGCGGAGCGGGCCCACCGCCTGATCGCCCTGCTCAAGAAACGATACGAAAAGGCGGGCACTGTCAACCTTCTGGACGGATTGAAAGTCGAGTTTCCCGACCATTGGATCCATGTCCGCCCTTCCAATACCGAGCCGATCATCCGGGTTCTCTGCGAAGCCCGAACGGAAGCCGGGGCCCGGAAAGTCTTGGAAGCCCTGAAGACCGAGATTTCGGCCTGCTTGAAAAAAATATAACGTCATTTCCGGATCGTTGAATTTATAAGATATATCTTGTTTCTCTGATTTATTCTTGACAGGGTCCAGGCGTTAGGATAACGTATGAAAGAATTTTTTTCAGAAAATCTTGGGAAAATGAGGAATTTCAAGGAGATAGTATTTTCTCCTTAGGAGGCAGGCATGGCCCCAAAGATCGATTTCGACGAAATCAACAAGATCATCAAGCTTCTCGAGGATAAAAACTTGGCGGAATTCGAGCTGGAGATCGACGGCTTTAAGATCAAGATCGGCCGCAATTCGTCGGGACTCTATAAGGGGCCGGGCCAAGCGCCCATGGCCTACGCCGGGCCGCTCTCCGTCGCCGGCCCTGCGGGCCAAGAAGCCCCTGTGGAAGGCCGGAGCGACGCCCACGCCGTCGTCTCGCCGATGGTCGGAACGTTTTACCGGGCTCCCTCCCCGAGCTCCCCGCCGTTTGTCGAAGTCGGCGACGTGGTGAAAAAAAAGCAGATCCTCTGCATCGTCGAAGCCATGAAGCTCATGAACGAGATCGAATCCGACGCCGACGGCGTCGTCAAGGAAGTTTGCGTCGAGAACGGCAAGCCCGTCGAATTCGGGCAGAAGCTGTTCGTCATTGTCCCCCAGGCGTAAGGCGAGATGTTCTCGAAAATCCTGATCGCCAACCGCGGGGAAATCGCCCTCCGGATCATCCGGTCGGCCAAGGAATTGGGCATCAAGACGGTCGCCGTCTACTCGGAGGCGGATAAGACGTCCCTCCACGCGCTCCTGGCCGACGAAAAGTACTGCATCGGCCCGGCCAAGGCCCAGGACAGCTACCTCAACATCCCCAACATCCTCAGCGTCGCCCAGATCACCAAAGCCGACGCCATCCACCCCGGCTACGGTTTCCTGGCCGAAAACGCGCGCTTCGCCGAAATCTGCGAGACCGAGGGGATCGCCTTCATCGGCCCGCCGCCCTCGATCATCCGGATGATGGGCGACAAGAACCGGGCCCGCCAGGAGATGATCAAGGCCAAGCTCCCGGTCGTTCCGGGCAGCGACAAGATCATCGAAGACGTCGCCGAAGCCAAGAAAATCGCCCTGAAGATCGGCTTTCCGGTCATCATCAAGGCCTCGGCCGGCGGCGGCGGCAAAGGCATGCGGATCTGCCGCAACGCCAACCACCTCGAGGAACAGTTCCCGATCGCCCAAAACGAGGCCAAGATGGCCTTCGGCGATCCCTCCCTTTACATCGAGAAGTACATCGTCGGGGCCCATCACATCGAGATCCAGGTCATCGGCGACAGCTTCGGCAACATCATCTCCTTCGGCGAGCGCGAATGCTCCGTCCAGCGGAAGTACCAGAAGGTCATCGAGGAAACGCCCTCGCCGTTTGTCGACGACAAGCTCCGGAAGAAGATGATGAAGGCGGTCGAGGACGCGGCCAAGTACATCGGCTACGAAAACCTGGGGACCTTCGAGTTCCTGGTCGACGAGGACAAGAAGTTCTACTTCATGGAAACCAACACCCGGGTCCAGGTCGAGCATCCGATCACCGAGATGGTCTATGGCATCAACCTGGTCAAGGCCCAGATCCGGGCGGCGGCCAAGGAAAAGGTCAATTTCCCGTTCGTGCTCGAGATGAAGGGCCACGCCATCGAATGCCGGATCAACGCCGAGGACCCGAACACCTTCGCTCCGTCGCCCGGAACCATCGACTTTCTCGTCCTGCCCGGCGGCGAAGGCATCCGGGTGGATTCCGGAGCCTACGGCGGATGGATCATTCCTCCGACCTACGACTCGCTCGTGGCCAAGGTCATCGCCTTCGCCCCGTCGCGGCTCCTGGCCATCAAGAAGATGCAGACCGCCCTGGAGATGACGACCATCGTCGGCATCAAGACGAACATCCCCCTGCATCTTTCGATCCTGGCCAATTCGGACTTCCTGGCCGGGACTTACGACACGCAATTCCTGGAGAAATTCTTAGCCCGCAAGAACGGCGACTGAGACTCCCAACCTATCGCCGGCGGTAGATCTTGACGGTAAACGTCCCGCTGTTGTCCCCGGTCACGTTTTCATTGGGTCCGAGAAACAAGCGCCCGTCGGCCGGGATCTTCGCCGGTCCGATCTTTCCGATGAAAAAGGCCGTCCCGTATTCCTTGACCGTCTTTTCCTTCGTCTGGGGGTCTTCGGTGACTTCAACGTGCTGGAGGATGCGGCCGACGAGACAGCCGAGGTTCTGCTCCGGAACCGGCTGCTGCATGAGGCGGATCTTGAGGCCCTCCGGCCCGCAATCGGCCTCGGGATTTCCGGCCTGGAGGGAAATCGTCCCGGACGCTTCGAACCAGAACTCCTGGTCGACAAGAACATCCAGGCCGGTGTCCGTCCACGCGGGCCCGCCGGCGACTTCGATGGATTTGACCAGGGTGAAATCGTCCGGCCGGACAGGGTCCGGCGTTTCCTGGACCGAACCGCGAACCGAACCGAGGGCCAGGACGGCCAGGATCAGGCCGGCCGCGGCACGGCTCATGACTCCCTCAAAACGTCCAGCATGGCCCCGTGAATCAGCCCGTTGCTGGCGCAGATTTCCGGATGGTAGATGTCGGCCGGACGGCCCTGAAGGTCGGTGATCCGGCCCCCCGCTTCCGTCAGGACGACAAGGCCGGCCGCCGTATCCCAGGGCTTGAGCTTGAGCTCCCAGAATCCTTCGAACCGCCCGCAGGCGACATAGCACAGGTCGATGGCGGCCGAGCCGCAGCGCCGGACGGCCTGGGCGGCGATGAGAAACCGGTCATGGGCTTCCATATTGGTCCGCGATGCGCGGATATCATAAGGAAATCCCGTCGCCACCAGGCTCCGGCCGAGGTCGGCGATGGACGAAACGCGGATCCGTTCCCCGTTGAGAAAGGCCCCGCCGCCGGCTTCGGCCGTGAACATCTCCCCGCTCATCGGATTGAAGACAACTCCCACGACGAGGCGGCCGTTATGGGCGAGGGCGATGGAAGCGCAGAACCAGGGGAAACGGTGGGCGAAATTCGTCGTTCCGTCGAGGGGGTCAAAGACCCAGCGGAACTCCGCTCCGCTGAGGTTTTGGAGGCCCTCCTCGGCCAGGAAATCGTGGCCGGGGAAGAGGGACGCCAAGCGATCGTGGATCAGGGCCTGGCAGGCCGTGTCCGTCTCGGTGACGAGGTCGATCTCGCCCTTAAAGGACACGGGCCCGTGGCGGAAAAAGTCCCGTTTCTGGATTTCGCCCGCCTCCCGGGCCGCCTCCCGGGCCGCCTGGAGAAAAGGGGTATACGCGGCCATGCCCGGGTATCATAAAGCAGGCCCGGCGGCGATTCAAGATAATGAACTTTTTACCCGGCCCGACGTATAAAAGGATGATTTCAACTTGATAAGGCGTTTTTCATGAAAAACAAGAAGAAGATCTTGATCATCGCCGCCGTCGCCCTGATCGGGCTCGTCGTCATCCTGAACCTTTCCTCCCGCAGGGAAAAATCGATCAAGGCCGTGATCGAAAAAGTCGTCCCCCAGAACCTGACGTCGGTCATTTCCGCGTCGGGCGAAATCAAGCCGAAAAAGAACATCAACCTGTCCGCCCAGATCCCCGGCCGGATCATCAAAATCGGCGTCCAGGAGGGACAGGAAGTCAAGAAGGGCGAATTTCTCCTGGCCTTGGATCCTTCCCAGTATGAAGCCAACGCCGAGCGCGACCGGGCATTCATCCAGAGCTCAGAGGCCGAGCGAATCAAGGTCAACGCCACCCTGGCGAAAAATAAAAGCTTCTACGACCGGCAGAAGAACCTTTTCGACAACCTGCTGATCTCCAAGGAGCAGCTGGAACAGGCCAAGGTCCAGTGGGACATCTCCGTCGCGTCCCTCACGTCCATCGACTTCCAGATCACCCAGGCCGGGGCCTCCCTGAAAAGCTCCCTCGACAACCTGTCGAAGACCGTCTTCTCCGCCCCCATCGACGGGATTATCACCAGTCTCCGGGTCGAGGAAGGCGAAGTCGCGATCATCGGGACGATGAACAATCCCGGGACGGTGCTGATGACCATCGCCGACCTTTCGGTGATGGAAGTCGAAGTCGAAGTCGACGAAACGGACGTCGTCGGCGTCAAGCTGGGACAATCGGCCGACGTCAAGGTCGATGCCTTTCCCAACCGGATCTTCAAGGGGACGGTGACCGAAATCGGATCCTCCGCCCTCCAGAAAACCAACATCTCGGCCACCGCCCAGGAGTCCAAGGATTTCAAGGTGGTGGTCACCCTGAACAATCCTTCGCCCGAGCTCAAGCCCGGGCTTTCGGCCAGCGCCGACATCATCACCGCCCAGAAGGACAACGTCCTCGCCGTTCCGGTCGCGGCCCTAGTCGTCCGGGACAAGCCCGAAGCCGCGGGCAAGCCCGCGGCCAAATCCAAGCTCGAGCAGGAAGAGGGCGTCTTCCTGGTGGAAAACGAGCGGGCCAAATTCGTTCCGGTCCAGAAAGGGATCATGGGCGAGCTGACGATCGAAATCGTCTCCGGCCTGAGCGATGGACAAACGATCGTCTCCGGGCCGTACGACATCCTCCGGAACCTTAAAGACGGCGACCTCATCAAGCCGGAAGCTCCCAAGGACGAAAAGAAAAAATGAGCGGCTCCCCCGACGTCGTCATCAAGGTCGAGGACCTCAGCAAGACCTATGACCTGGGAAAAACCCAGGTCAAGGCCCTCCGCGGCGTGTCCTTCGAAGTCCGGAAAGGCGAGACGGTGGCCATCATGGGCCCGTCAGGATCGGGGAAGTCGACTCTGATGAACCTGATCGGGTGCCTCGACACGCCGACCGGCGGTTCCTATACCCTCAACGGGCATCTGGCCTCGGCCATGTCGGAAAACGACCTGGCCCATGTCCGGAACCGCGAGATCGGATTCGTCTTCCAGGTCTTCAATCTCCTCCCCCGGGCCACGGCCTTCCGCAACGTCGAGTTGCCGCTGATCTATAAAGGAATGAAAAAGAAAGACCGGGACGTTAAAGTCCGGGCCGCCCTGGCCGAGGTCGACATGCTCGACCGGATGGACCATCATCCGCCCGAGCTTTCGGGCGGCGAGCGCCAGCGGGTGGCCATCGCCCGGGCCCTGGTCAACGAGCCGGCCCTGATCCTGGCCGATGAGCCGACCGGAAACCTCGATTCGAAAACCGGCGGGGAGATTCTGAAGATCCTCCGCAAGCTCCACGACGAAGGCCATACGATCATTCTCGTCACCCACGACCGGAGCGTGGCCGAACAGGCCGGCCGGATTTTGCACCTCCGCGACGGCGGACTCGAGCGCGAAGAACGGAGAGGAGACTGACATGACCTTCCCTCAGAGAATTTCGGGCACGTTCTTCAACCCGGCGTCTACGATGAACGACGTCGCCCGGAATCCGAAGCCCATCGCCGCGATCCTGATCCTGATCCTCGCCCTCACGGCCGCCTTCTCCTACCTGTCCGCGCCCTACGCGGCCAAGGACAGCCTTCAAATGATGAAAGACAACGTCAAAATGAAGGAACGTCTCGGGGAGGAACGCTACAACCGGTTGATTTCCGGCATGGAAAACACAAGCCCCGGCGCGGGCCTCGTTCGGGCGGTCGTTTACACGCCGGCGTTCACCGCGGTCTTGTTGGGAATCCAGGCGCTCCTGCTCCTGATTCTCGGACGGATGGTCTCGTCGGAGGGCGCGTTCGTTCCCGTTCTTTCCGTCCTGCTCCACGCGAGCCTGATCAACGCGTTGCTGGGCAATGCCGTCCGGGCGTTCCTGATTCTCACCCGAAAATCGGTCATGCAGACGACAACCAGCCTGGCCCTCCTCCTGCCGGGGGCTGAGGTCACCTCGACCGCATACATCTTTCTCAGCCAGGTGGATCTTTTCCAGCTCTGGATGTTCGGCGTCGTCGGATACGGCCTTGCCGCCGTGCTCAAGGTTCCGGCGAAAAAAGGACTGATTCTGGCCTATACGTTCTGGGCCCTCAAGGCCGCCTTCAATATCGCCTTGGGCTTCGTGGGCAAATCGTTCCTCGGCTGAGGCCCCGTCGGCTAAAACGACGAATCCGGACCGCTCTTCGGCGCCCAGGACGCGTAATAAACGCAAATCCCGAGATTCCGGACTTCCTCCGTCACCAGCCGGTCGGCGGTCAGGCGCAAGGTCGCGGCTTTGCCGCCGTGGATCGCGGCGGGGATCGCGAAGGAACGCGAAAACTCCCCGGGCGGAGGATCGAAGCTGTCGATCACCCGTCCGTTGACCTCGAAGGTCACATGGGCCCGCTTCCCTTCGGGACCTTCCGGCACTTCCAGCATGAGATCGAGCCGGCCATCCGTCCCCAAGGCCGGCAGTGTGAGGAAAGCCTCGGCCCCGGTCCATCGCCAGGCGGCCTCGGCCAGGTACCAACCGCCGGCGACGAAACTCTCCAGGTCATAGATGATGCGGCCCGTGTCCGGGGCGGGCGTCCAGGAAAAATCGAAAACCTGAAGGCCCAGCTCCCGCGTGTCGTCGTTCAGCTTCAGCTCGGCCGGAACGACCGCCCGGTCCGTTTCGATCGTCAACCGCTTCCAGGGATCGGGACGGGGCGTAGCGACGGTGATCGTTCGCACGAATTCTCCGCCCGTCGTGCGGAAACGGTCCACCTCGCGGCCGTCGAGGCGGACAACGACCTCGGCGGCTTCGCCCGGCTTTAAAGAAGCGGGGTTGATCGCGGCGTTGAGCCGCAGGATCATTTTCCCGAAAAGGGCCAGCACGGCGGTCTCCGACCGGCGGCCCATCCAGCGCCAGGAGCTCCCCTCGTCCCGTTCTCTCCCGTACCAGCCGCTCTCCAGGACCACGGTCCGCTTGGGGTCCAGGTCCTTGACGAAAACATCGAAGTATCGTCCCAGGCTGAGCTTTTTCAACCGGGCCTCGCCCGCGGCGTTGTCCCAATGGAAGCGGTCGCCGCCCGTTCCGGCCGCCGGATCGAGGGTCAGGACGATGCCGGGGGACGTTACGGCCGCTTCGGGATCGAGGAGATTGAAATCCCCGGGAGCGTCGGGCCGGAAACGGATCGTGCGGTAGTCGGCGAAAATGTAGGGAATGAACGGGCGGAAATTTCCATCGAAGTGAAGAACGGTTTTGGCGGGATCGCGGCTTTCGAGAATCCGGGTCACCGCCTGCCAGGAAGGACCGGCCTGTCTCCGTCTCATCGTTAAAACCGGCGACGTCCAGACGACGGAGAAAACGACCGCTCCCGCCGCGATGATCGCGCCGGCCAGAGTCGCGAACGAAGGCCGCCCCGCCGCCGCGGTCTCGCGCCGCGGAGGGACGAGTCCAGCCCCGGCCAACCCGGCGAAAAACGGGAGGAACGGAACGGCATAAAGGGGGGCGGCCAGCGGGGTCATATAGAGCACGGAAAAGGTCATGATCGGCAGGAAGGCCAAGGCCATCCAGCCCAGCGCCCGGACCCGGCCCCGCGCGATCAGGACCGCGATCCCCGCGACGGCGAACAATCCGATGAAACCGGCGGCATACGGCGTTCCCCAGGAATCGATAAAATACCGGCCTAGGCGGTATCCCCAATCACTGTTGAGACCCGGGGCGAGGAATGTATCGACCGTGGACGTGTATCGCGTGTGGCCGCGCATCGCCGCCAGGTAGAGGTTCGGCCCGGTGATGACAACCAGAGGAACATAACAGAGAAGGACTCCGAAAACCGCCAGGGCCGCGGCGGTCAGGACCGGCTTCCATTTCCGCCTGGCCAGGTAGATCGAGGACACGCCGGCCAGGACCGGGGCCGCGGCGAAGAGAATCGTCACCCGAACGCCGAAACCGAGCCCGAGAGCCAAGCCGGCCGCGGCCAAGGCCCGGGAAGACGTCCGTCCCCTTAGAGCGAGCGCCAGGACTAAAAATCCCGCCGACATGCCCGGGACATCGCTGCGCGGAGCCCCGAGATAGATCATGACCGGGGGGATGGCGAGAAGAAGGGCCGTGGAAATCGAAGCCGTCCGCCGGTCTTCGAAAATCTCGTGGAAAAACCGGAAAGCCGCGGCTCCCAGGATAAAGGCGAACACGAGGCCGACCAGGCAGAGCGCGGTCTTATCATCGACACCCAGGAGAAGGGCCGCGCGCCCGGCAAAAATGTAAAGAGGAAAGCCCGGAGGATGGGGGCTGTGGTCGGGGATATCGAAATTATGAAGGCCGCGGGCAAACAGAATCTCGTCCCACTCCCAGAGCGAAGCCGGAATGGACCAGAGCCCGATCAGCAGGGCGATGACGCCGAAAAGAAGGGTCAGGCGCAAATCGAGTCCGCGCCCGTCGCCCTTCGTGTTGCGGAAAATGCTCATTCGAAAAGAATTCGAAGTCGTACGGTTTGACCGATAACCGGCCCGGCTTCGCCCGCGATTATCCCATCGGGAAAAAATCAAGTCAAGGCGCTCTACTTGATTATTTATTTATACACGTGTAATATATTTGAAAAGGAATAAAAATTATGGCCGTGCATGAAGAAACACTCGAGGCCGCGCGCCGGATCTGCCGGGAACGGGGCAGTTGGATTTTTCGCGTTCCCGAGATCGTTGGAGCGCTTCCCCATCTGAACGCGAGCACCGTCCGCACTCATATCGTCAGCCGGTGCTGCGTCAACGCCCCGAAGAACCACCTCCATAAATGGGACTACTTCCGGAGAACGGGCCGGGGAGAATATGAGATTTGTCCCAAATACCGGTCGGACCCGGAAAAGCGGACCGCCAGGCAGGGCCTCATCCAAGAGCAGCCGGCGGCCTACGTCACGGCGGAACCTCTTCGAGATACGATCCATTTCGTCGCCAGGCGGTCGGAAGGATTCTATGTCGGGGAAGGGATGGAAATCGCCATCGTCAGCCAAGGCCGGTCCCTGGACGAGCTGATAAAAAATCTTCGCGAAGCGATTCGCCTTTACCTCGAGGGCGAGAATCTCGCGTCCTTGGGGCTTGTCCGGCGCCCGCGGCTTGTCGTCACCTTCGAAGATTCGGCCCTGATCGATGGCTAAGCTGAAACGGCTCACGGCCCGGCAGATTCTGCAAATTTTTCATGATTTTGGATTCGATGTTGTCTCGATCCGGGGCAGCCACGCCAAACTGAGAAGAAACGTCGAGGGACAACCGGCTCAGATTCTGACCTTGCCCCTTCAGAGGGAGCTTGCGCGGGGAACCGTACAGGCAATTTATCGCCAAACCCTGCGCTTTATCCCGGAAAAGGACTTGCGGCCGCGGTTTTTCGGCAACGACGAATGATGCGTCTCCCCAACAAACCCGGCGTAGAGCTTTCGGGACGGGCCACGAGCCCTATGTCCCTCGATATTCCCGGATGGCCGCCTGGACTTTTTCGACAGGCAGATAGGTGATCCGGGAGATATCCTCGAGGGAATATCCCGCCAGCGACAGCCGATAGGCGGTATGCTCCAGGCGCTCGCCGATTTCGACGATGTTCCGGTCGTCATCATAGAAGCGCAGGACCTTCTGCTTCCACGGCTGTTCCCGGACCTCGTGGACGAATTCGAATCCCTCGGCCGCAAGCTCCGCCGCGATCTTGTCTAGATCATCGTCCTCGAAATAGAGCTCGAAGGCGTTCGATCCCGGAACGATCGGCCGGTTGTTGATCAGCGTCCGGTAATGGTCCCGTTTATGGAGGGCGAAGCCGCCTTCGAAGGCGACGTTCTCACCGAAATCCGCGACAACCTTCTGTTTGAGGATCGCTTCATACAATCGCCTGGCTTTGCCGATGTCTTCGACCACGATCAACGAACAAATATACTTCATGGTTTCTCCGTTTCCGTGAACCATCCCGCCGCCGGCATTATCCCATATTCCGGAAAAAAGCGGGACGCGAAATGAGGGGGGAAGATATTGTGCCTCCGTTTATTGACAGCCCGGCGGCCGAACGATAAATTAGAGGCATGACCAAGGAAGGACCGCTGCAAGGAACGCTGGCCGAGACGCCGCTTCCCCGTCTGCTGTTCGACGTCTGGCGGCAGGAACGGACCGGACGGCTTATGGTCCGGAGCGCCAAAGGTGAACGGCCCTTCCATTTCGACAAGGGCTTGGTCTGCGTGGCCCAGGACGAGGCCGAAGGAAAAGATTTCCTCGCCGCCCTGATCCGTAAGAAGGTCCTGACCCCGGAGCAGGCGGAAAGGGCCGAGCGCATGGCCGCGGCCCGCAAAATCTCTCTCCTCAAATCCCTGAGCGAGCTCGGGCTGATGTCCCCGATCCCGCTTTGGAGCCTGGCCGAATCCTTCTTCGCCCGGAAGCTCTACGCTCTCTTCGACCTGGAAGACGGGACGTTCGCCCTCGACCCGGAAAGCATCCTTCCGGACGGCCAGCGGCTCGGCCTGCTCCAAACGCCGGACCTGGTCCTCGAGGGAATCCGGCAGATGCACAACGATGCCTTGATCGCCCGGAACCTGCCGGCCGAGGAAGAGGCGATCCGGATCTCCTCGCCCTATTTCCTCCCTCTCTTGAAATTCGAAGCTCCCGAGCGTTATGCCCTCCAGCTTCTGGGCGGGGCCTCCTCGATCCGCCGGTTCCAGGAGTGGAGCGAGCTGGGAGACCGCGAAAACCGGAAGATCCTCTTCGCCTTCCGCTGCCTGGGGATTCTCTCGCCCGCCGAATCGACGACCGCCAACCTCGGGACGCAATCCTCGCCCGGCCTCCGGCAAGGCCAAATCCTCGAGGCCCTCAACGAAAAGTGCGCCTTCATATTCAGGTTCGTCTCCAAGGAGATCGGACCGGTCGCCGGCTCGGTCCTGAACCGGGCCCTGGACGAGGTTCGGCCGTCCCTCGGCCCGATGTTCCAGAAAATGGCCCTGCAGTTCGACGGCCGGATCGAGGTCGACGCCGCCCTCCGCCTGAGCGTCGAGCATCTGCCGGAGGACGTTTTCCGGACGATCGTCCAAGGCTACGACGAGATCCTGACGGCCGAAGTGCTGGCGGTCCGGAAAACCCTGGGACCTGCCCAGGAGACCAGTCTCGTCCGGAGCTTGGAGAAAATCGGATGCGCCTGAGCCGGAAACAGGTCCTGGGCCTTCTCATCCTGACGACGTCGATTGTCGCCGTCCTGATCATCCGCCTTGCCCTCCTCTGATCCCGCCCTCGTCTTCATTGTCGGCCCGACGGGGGTCGGCAAAAGCGCCGTCGCCCTCCGCCTCGCCGCGGAGCTTTCGGGCGAAATCATCAGCTGCGATTCCATGCAGGTGTACCGCGGATTCGACATCGGCACGGACAAGCCGCCGGCGGCCGACCGGGCTCGCGTCCCCCACCACCTGATCGACATCGTCGACGCCGGAAGCCAGTTCAACGCCGCCGACTTCGCGGCCCGGGCGGTCGAGGCGATCGCGGCGATCCGCGGACGCGGGCGGAGACCGTTCGTCGTCGGCGGCACGGGATTGTATTTCAAGGCCCTGGAGGATGGACTGTTTCCCGGGCCCGGACGGGATGAAAGCGTCCGCCGGGCCCTCGACGCCGAAGCCCGCGCCGCCGGACCGGAAGCCCTCTGGGAGCGGCTCGCCCGCGTCGACCCCGCCTACGCCGCCAAAACCGGGAAGCGCGACCGGGTCCGGATCGTCCGGGCTCTCGAGGTTTTCAGCTTGACCGGTCGCCCGATTTCAGAGCATTTCCGCGGAACCGAGAGCCGCCTCGACGACGAGAGCCCCGTCAAAATCGGCCTGAACCGGCCGCGGGCCGAGCTCTATCGCCGGATCGAAGAGCGCGTCGACCGGATGTTCACCCTGGGTCTCATCGAGGAAACCCGGGCTTTGCTGGCCCGGGGCGTTCCGGACACCTCCCCTCCATTCAAGGCCCTCGGATACAAGCACGTCCTCCGTGTCCTCCGCGGCGAAATCAGCCCCGGGGAGGCCGTCGCCCTGACCAAAATCGACACCCGCCATTACGCCAAGCGCCAACTGACCTGGTTCAATAAAATGACCGGCGTCCGATGGATCGATCCCGAGCGAACCGATCCCCTGGACATGTTAACCGGCGGAACGGAAGGAACCTGAACCGACCATGAATCGAACCATTCTTGTTCATTTGACCGTCGGCGCCAAAGCCCAGGCGGACGCCTCGGAATCGATGGCGGAGCTGGAAGGCCTGGCCAAGGCGGCCGGGGCCCGGGTTATCCGCAAAGTCTTTCAAACGCGGGCCGCGGCCGTCGCCCGGACGCTCATCGGGCTGGGAAAAGTGGAGGAGATCAAAACCCTTCGGGCCGAAACGGACGCCGATCTGATCCTCTTCGACCAGGACTTGAAGCCGTCCCAGCAACGCAGCCTGGAAGACGCGCTCGAGAGCCGGGTGATCGACCGGACCCAGCTTATCCTGGACATCTTCGCCCGGCGGGCCCATAGCAACGAGGGCAAACTCCAGGTCGAGCTGGCCCAACTGTCCTATCTGCTGCCGCGGCTAACGGGCAAGGGCAAAGCCCTGTCCCGGCTCGGCGGCGGCATCGGAACCCGCGGACCGGGCGAAACGAAGCTTGAAACCGACCGGCGCCGGATCGAGTCCCGCATCGTTATAATCAAGCGCGAGCTCCGGGCGGTGGCCAAACGCCGGGCCGGCCAGCGGCGAAGCCGGAAGGAAAGCCTCGTTCCGACAGTGGCCCTGGTCGGTTACACGAGCGTCGGAAAATCGACGCTCTTCAACCGCCTGGCGGGGGAATCGGCCTTTACCTCCCCCCAGCTTTTCGCCACCCTGGATCCCCTCGTCCGGAGGACGGCGCTGCCCGACGGCCTGCCCTATTTCCTCAGCGACACTGTCGGCTTCGTCAAGCGCCTTCCCCCCGCCTTGCTCGCCTCTTTTAAAGCGACGCTCGAAGAGGTCCTCGAATCGGACCTGATCCTCCACGTCGTCGACCTCGCGGCCGCCAACGCCGAGGCCCAGGCCGAAGCGGTAATCAAAACCCTGGCCGAAATCGGGGCCCGCGGGATTCCCATGATCCGGGTCAACAATAAAATCGACCTGCTCCCGGACCGGGCCGCCCTCCTTCTCCGGAACGAAACGCCGGACGGGGATCTGGCCGTATCGGCGGCCACCGGCGAGGGCCTCCCGGCCTTGAAAAACCGGGTCCGCTCTTTACTTTTCCGCGAGCTCCGGCTATTTTATATCCGCGTTCCTCACGGACGGGAGGATATCTGGGCTTCGCTTCCTAAACGGGGGCTGATCTTGCAAAGGAGAGAGAGCGCGGATTATCATGAAGCCCGGATCATGGCCGATCCCGCCCATCTGCTCGACCTCGCGGCCTATCTCGTCACAGGAGAACCGACGTGATCAAGAAAACCGCCGGCTTGCTGGCCGCCGTTCTCATGGCCGCCTCCTGTGCGACCATGGCCCCGCCCCTGACGCCCACGATCTACCTGGAAAATCCGCCCGGTTCGATCACCGCCGCCCTCAACCTGGACGACCGGATCGCCATAGATAAAGTTTGGAACCTTCTCCGGTTGGAGCAGGCCGACAAGGCCGAAAAAGTAACTCTCAAGCTCGGCGAAGCCCATCCGTTTTTCTGGACCGCCATGGGCTACGTCGCCCTGATCCGGAACAACGTCACCGAAGCCGAAGCAGATTTTCTCGCCTCGCTCCGCTTCTCGCCGGATCCGGTCACCTCCCGCCTTGGGCTGGGCCAAGCGTACCGGCGGCTGGGCCGGAGGGAAGACGCCTATACGTCCTATCTCGAAGTCCTGAAGTATGAGCCCGAAAACGCCTTCGCCCTGGCCGAGACCGAAAAGCTCCGGGCCTCGATCATCGACGCCCTGACCCTCGACGCCGAAGCGGCCGGCCGGGCCGGGCAGACGGCGGAAGCCAGGGTCGCGTATCTCAAGATCCTCGAGTACGCGCCGAAGCTGCAATCCGCCCATCTGTCCCTAGCCCGGCTGTATGCCAAGGAGAAAAATTTTCAGAGCGCCCTATTCCACCTCGGCGTTGCCACCGAAAACGACCCCTCCGACAAAGCCGTCCTCCGGGAATATGCCGACACGCTCTTCCAGATGAACCAGTTTTCCCAGAGCCTCAGCGCCTACGAGCGCCTCCAGGTCCTCGATCCCTCGGACAAATCGATCCTCGAGCGCATGGCCGGTCTCAAGGCCCGTCTCGGGGTCGTCGACCTGCCAGACGAATACCGGGAAATCCCGGATCTCCAAGCCGTGGCCAAGGAGGACGTCGCCGCCCTGATCGGCGCCCGGTTCTCCGACCTCTGGATCGACACCTCGGTCCGCACGCCCGTCCTGCAAGATATTTCCGCCTCGTGGGCCCGGAGCTTCATCGTCAAGGCCGCGGCCTTCGGGATCATGGAAGTCTATTCCAACCACACCTTTCAGCCGAAAAAAATCGTGACCCGGGCGGAGCTGGCCGAAATCATCGTCCGCCTCGTCGATTTCCTCCGGAAACGGGGCCGGACGATCATCGCCCAGATCCCCCCCGAGCGGATCCAGCTGCCCGACGTTCCGGCCGAAAACGCCTACGCCCCGTCCATCATCCGGGCGATTTCCTATCAACTCATGGACCTTTTCCCCGACCGGACGTTCCGGCCGGATCAGCCGGTGACGGGAACCGAAGCGATCAAGGTCCTGGACCTGCTGGCTGGGCTTTCGAAAGAGCAGGGCCGATGAAGGATGCCCGGGACCAGGGGGCGGAAGGTCTGCTCTCCTCGACGTTCACCGTCCCCAACTTCCTCAGCGCCTTCCGCATCCTGCTCGTCCCGATCTTCATCTGGTCGCTCCTCGAGCGGCAGACGATCGAGCCGCCGGTCATTTTTTTCATCGCCGGCATCTCCGACCTCTTCGATGGATTCATCGCCCGTCATCTCCACCAGCGCAGCCGCCTGGGCGTGATCCTCGATCCGGCGGGCGACAAGCTCCTCATGGCCGCGTCGTACATCCTCCTCGCTCTGCCCGGCGTCGCCGTCCCCAACCGGATTCCCTGGTGGCTGACCGTCCTTGTCTTCGGCCGCGACCTGATGATCGTCGCCGGGACGTTTTGGGCCTATCTGACCTTCAAAATCAAGCCGGTCCTCCCGACGATCATCGGGAAATTCACCACGGCCTTCCAGGTCGGGACGGTTTTCCTGGTCCTCGTGACGAACTCCATGGGGAAGAAGGCCGGCTGGATGATGATCTTTTTCGGGTTGACGGGGGCCCTGACCCTGGCTTCCTGGATTCTCTATTTCCTCCGCGGCCTCAGGATCCTGCGGGAACGGCGCGCCGCGCGCGCGGCCTGACGTCCGGCGGGGAAAACCCCCTCAGTTCATCGACTTGTCGATGAATCCGCGGCGGAGAGTCATCCAGATGATTTTCAAGTCCAGGGCGAAGGACCAATTCTGGATGTAATAGAAGTCGTGCTCCAGCCGCTTTTCGATCGAGGTCCCCTGGCGGAGGCCGTGAACCTGGGCCCAGCCGGTCAAACCGGATTTCATCTTGTGCCGGAGCATGTATTTCGGGATGTTGTCGGTGAATTCCTTGACGAACTCGGGTCGTTCCGGCCGGGGGCCGACCAAGCTCATGTCCCCGCGGAAAATGTTGGCCAGCTGGGGCCACTCGTCGACGCTGTACTTGCGGAGGATCCGGCCGATATTCGTCATCCGCGGGTCGTCCGGAGTGCTCATGACCGGACCCGTCTCCTTCTCGGCGTTGATGATCATCGTCCGGAACTTGTGGATGTCGAACCGCTTCCCGTCAAGGCCGACGCGCTCCTGGTGGTAAAAAACCGGGCCTCGGGATGTCGCCTTGATCAGGATGCCGACAACGAGAAAGAAGGGGCTGAGGACAACCAGGCCGAATCCGGAAGCGACGAAGTCGAAAGCGCGCTTCAGGGCCCGGCGGGCGCCGCGGAGCGGGACTTCGTCGATCGAGATCACCGGGAAGCCATCGAGGTCCTGGACGTTGGCCTTCAAGGTCAGCAGCTGGAACAGGTCGGGGATGAGCCGGACGTTGACCGGATACTTGTTGACCACCTGGAGCGCT